>Ga0208849_1000713_pt1 | contig 28155 bp, 22 predicted proteins | sample NGESurdeep072012_10_FD_184470 | JGI IMG/M metagenome (GOLD analysis project Ga0208849, IMG submission 184470) | Arctic peat soil microbial communities from Barrow, Alaska - NGEE Surface sample 53-3 deep-072012 (SPAdes) | ecosystem: Environmental > Terrestrial > Soil > Wetlands > Peat ... | reverse complement strand
TCAAGGAACTCGGGCTTGAGCCCTATGACTGCCTGTCGCCGGCGCTGATGGATGCCATCGCCACCCATGTGGCGAAATCCAAAGCCAAGGCCGCCTGACCCGCGCGGCCGCCCAAGCCGGCGGCATCAGCCGCCGGCAGGGTTGCCATCCGACGGCTTGTCTCGCCGGCGCGCGAGCCCGTGACAGCGGCTTATGGCGTTTTCGAGCGAAGTGGGTCTCGATTCGCGTCAAGAAAACGCGTCAAAAAACCAAAGCCCGGCTCTGATTCAATCAGAGCCGGTCAGGCTTTAGACGACTCGCGCTTGGAATCAGCCGTGGTCTCGGAGCGACGGCCGGTGGCCGCGCCGCGCCGGGGCCGGCGGACGACTCGGACCTTGCCGCTGCTTCCGCCTCCGCAGAAGAACTGATCGCCGCCATCGGACTCGAGTCCCGAGACGCCTGTTCCCGGCGGCATCTCGAGTTTCTCGAGGGCCTCTCCCGTTGCAGGATCGAGTCGCCTCAAATCGCTCTCGTCACCCTCCCAGGTGCCGTGCCAAAGCTCGCCGTCGACCCAGGTGACCCCGGTGACGACGCGGTTGGACTCGATGGTCCGCAGGATCGCCCCCGTTTGCGGATCGATTTGATGAATCTTGCGGCCCCGACCCTGCCCTACCCAGAGCGTTCCTTCGGCCCATGCGAGTCCCGAATCACCGCCGCCGCCGGGAGCGGGAATCGTCGCCAGCACACGGCCGGTGTTCGGATCGATCTTGTGGATGCGATCCTCGGCGATCTGATACAAATGCTGGCCGTCGAACGCCGTTCCCGCATGCGCGGCGACATCAATCGAGCGCAGCGTGTTTCCACTCGCGGGATCGAAGGCCTTCAGCTGTTCTCCGCTGGCAAACCAGACGTGTTGACCGTCAAACGTCACGCCATTGACCCGGCCGGCGTCCGGAAAGGGGCCGTATTCACGGAGGATTTCGGCGGCAGAATGTTTCATGCTTGCATCCTATAGCGTTTTTGGGCGACGTGGGTCCCGGTTCGCGTGAAGAAAACGTGTCAAAACGAGAAACTAAAGCCCGGTTCTGATTCAATCGGAACCGAACAGGCTTTAGTCGCTCGGCAGCGGACCGGGGAGTAACAAGGTTGTCGTGAATCCCGGGCCGGGCGGGGTCATCCAGCGCCGCGCCCGCCCGCGCCCGAACGACTGCACCTTGCCGGCGCTGGCAAGCGAACCGAGCGCCCGCTGCGCGGTGCGCGGGCTCGCTCCCAGCGCCACCGCCAGCGCCGAGCTCGACCACGATTCGCCGTCGGCGAGGAAGGCGAGCACCGTCGCATGCCGCTCTTCGACCGGCGGCGTCAGCACGACGACCTCGCAGCGGTGGCGCGGCGCCAGCGCAAAGCCTCGCGGGGTCGCGTTCACGTCTGCCAGCGCCCGAAGCTGGGCGCGAAGCCGCCCGATCTCGACCCGCAGCCGGGCGCGATGCGATTCATCGGCGTGCTTCGCCCGAAACGCGCGGGCGACAAGCGTGCTCCTCGGCACGTCTGCCGGCCAGGCTTCGGCCAGCGCGCGTGCGAGCGCGAACAATACCGGCCGGGTCGCGAGCGAAACCACCGTGCGTGCATCGCGCACGACATAACGACAGGCGTCCACCACGAGCGTCTTCGACGCCAGCAACGCTTCAACATCCTCGAGCAGGAGCAGTCGTTGCTCGCCACGCGCCATCAGGCGCGCCGCCGGCGTGTTCAGGACGAGGGATGCGCTTTCGACCTCCGCTCTCAGCGCCGGGATATCCGCGGCGCGGGCGGCGCGCTCAGCCCGCGCCAGCGCTTCGCGCGCCGTCCTGGTCCGGAGGCGCCGCATCGCGATCCCGGCAACGACCAGTTCGTGGGCGGCGCGCGACGCGGGCGGGAAGGGCGCGGGGTCGAGCTCGGCGAGCGCGCGCTCCGCCTCGTCGAGGCGCCCGATCAGCAGCAGGCGCCGGACCTCAAGATTGCGCGCATGCGCGCCATTGACGCGATCGCCATGCGCTTCGAGTGTTGCCCGCGCTGCGTCGAGCGCCTTGGCAGGCCAGGTGAGGTCGCGCGACACCAGGGCGATCTCGGTCTCGGCGACGATACATCTTGCGCGGGCTACGGTCTCTTTCGGACCGAACGCACGCGCGGCTCTTCGCAGCAGGGCCTTGGCTCGAACGAGATCGCCGAGCTGCGCCATCGCGATGCCTCGCAGCGCGAGCGCCGGCGCGTCGTCGCGCAAGGCGACCCGCTTCAATGCGCCGAGGGGATCGCCTGCCGCGAGCGCACGGGCCGCAGCCGTGATCAGCGAGTCCATTGCAATCCCGTCACACTTGTCACTCTGGCCATTCGATTTCCGATCCTATTCTACCACACGGCGGCAAACCGTGCGTCGTAGCGAGAGGGCCACATATGGTTGACTGGACGATCCTTTCCCCAATTTTTCTCACAGCCGTGGTCGAGTGGGCTGGAGCCGTTGTGACTTTGCTTGCCGTCGGCCCAGGCCGATCGACCGAGCAACTCAACGGAGAAGATCAATGACGGCCACGATGAGTACGACAGGCGCTGACCGGCGCTGTTTGATGGGCGCACGGGTCCTCCCACTTTGGGGGAGACTTGGCCGGCGTTGGGCGTAAAATCGCCCGATTGGATCGGAACGATCCACGACCGCACAGGGAGGAACATGCGATGCGTTATACGGCACTCGCCGCCATGGTGGCCCTCGGCATTTCGACCATTTCCGCTCTCGCGTTGGATTCGACCGTGATCATGACATCGTCGATGTCGGCGGACGCGTTGTGGAAAAAGGTCGGCGATTTTTGCGGGATCGCCTCGTGGCATCCGGCGTTCGAGAAATGTGTCCTCAGTGCGGACGGCAAACAGCGCACGCTGTCGCTCAAGGGCGGCGGAACGATCGTCGAGGCGTTGGAGCGCTGGGACGATGCCAATCACAGCTACCAGTACACCATCCTGTCAGGTCCGCTGCCGGTCACGAACTATCACTCGACGATCAGCGTGACGCCGGATGCCAAGGGGGCCGCCTTGAAATGGATGGGCACCTACGATGCCAAGGGGGCGCCGGACGCCGAAGCCAAGAAAGCGGTCGACGGCGTCTACGAGGCTGGGGCCAAGGCGCTGACCGGTAGCTGACGATTCGGAACCGATCGGCGGGTCTGCCCCGGCAAGACGGCGGGGCGGAACCGTCCGGCGGCGCCCGTGCTTGTGGTGCCGCGGCGCTACGGCCTGATCTAATTTAACGGCTACGCCGCGCCCAGCCCATGAGATCTGTTGCTTCACAGGGCGGTTGCGATTAAAGCCTATTCGGTTCTGATTGAATTAGAACCGGGCTTTAGTTCTTGTTTTGACACGTTTTCTTCACGCGACCCGGTACCCGCTTCGCTCGAAAACGCCATAAAAGCCCGTCTTCAAGGGAAAGAAAGACGATGGCCCACCATTTCGCGATCAATGACGACGTTCATCACCAGTTGCAGGGTCCGCAGGGTCGCGCCGACATCAAGCAGCGCAGCGTCTACACCATTGTCACATGCCTGCCGATCGAGTCCGACGGACGCCCGCGCTATCGCATCAAGAGCAAGACCGAGAATATCGAGCGCGTCGTGACCGAGGAACAGATCAGCCGGCTGGACGGATAGGGCCCGCGGCGGGCCGGCAACCCGCCGGCCGCCGGGATTCAGCGACCGGTCGGGGCCGCTATCGGAGGCTAGACTTTCGGCGAAAGCCGGAGGCCGAGCGCAGGCGCGCCGCCGGCGCGGGGCTGATCAGGCCACCCCAACTTACTGAGCTGTCATTCCGGGGCGCGCCACCGGGTCCGCGCAAAGCGCGGCCCGATGACAGGCTCCGCGCGAGCCCGGAATCCATAACCACCATCGGGAGTATGGATTCCGGGTCTGCGCCAAGGGGCGCATCCCGGAATGACGAAAGCGAATTGAGCACGGCGACGATTGCGACCGCGCTCTCCTCCGTGATGCCCGGGACGAGCCAGAGCCCGGCCATGACGATCGAGAGAAAGTGGCTCACGCCTCGCTCTTGGCCGCCAATCCCGCCGCCCACAAAGCGAACGCATAGGCGATCGCGACTTCATCGAGCCGGTTGAAGCGGCCTGATGCGCCGCCATGGCCGGCGCCCATATTGGTGCGCAACAGCACCGGACCGCCGCCGGTCATGGTTGGGCGCAGCCGCGCGATCCATTTCGCCGGTTCCCAATAGGTGACGCGCGGATCGGTCAGGCCGCCCATCGCCAGGATTGCCGGATAATCCTGTGCGGCAACATTGTCATAGGGCGAATAGGACAGGATGGTCCGGAAGTCTTGCGCGCTCTCGATCGGGTTGCCCCATTCCGGCCATTCCGGCGGCGTCAGCGGCAGGGTATCGTCGAGCATGGTGTTGAGCACGTCGACGAACGGCACTTCGGCGACGATCCCGGCGAACAACTCGCCGGCGCGGTTCGCAACCGCGCCCATCAGCATGCCGCCGGCGCTGCCGCCATGGCCGACGATGCGCTTGACGCCGGTATATCCGGCATCGATCAGCGCGCGCGCGGAAGCCGCGAAATCGTCAAAGCTGTTGGTCTTTTTGGCGCGCTTGCCGTCGAGATACCAGCCCCAGCCCTTGTCGGAACCGCCGCGGACATGCGCGATGGCATAGACGAAGCCGCGGTCGACCAGCGACAGCCGGTTGGCGGAGAACGACGCCGGCATCGCCATGCCGTAAGAGCCATAGCCGTACAGCAGAAGCGGCGCGGTGCCGTCGCGTTTGAGATCGCGGCGATGCAGGATCGACACCGGCACTTCAGCACCGTCATGGGATCTTGCCATGATGCGGGTGGTGACATAGTCGGCCGGGTCATGGCCGGAAGGGATTTCCTGGCGCTTGCGCAAGCTGCGCGTGCGGCTCGCCATGTCATAGTCGTAGACTTCCGACGGCGTCGTCATCGACGAATAGGCAAAGCGGAGATTCGTGGTGTCGAATTCATAGCCGCCCATGGTGTCGAGCGAGTAGGCGGTCTCGTCGAATGCAATGGCGTGCTCGTCGCCGCGCCTGAGATCGCGGATGATGATGGCCGGCAGCGCGTTGGCGCGCTCCAGCCGCACCAGGTGGCCGGCGTAGAGCTCGATATCGATGATAAAGACGCCTTCGCGGTGCGCGATCAGGTCGCACCAATGGGCGCGCTGCGGCGAGGCCAGCGGCGCGGTGACGATCTTGAAGTCGATGGCGCCGTCGGCGTTGGTGAGGATAAACAATTCCTCGCCGCGGTCCGCGATCGAATATTGCACGCCGCTCTCGCGAGCCGCGACCAGGCGAGGCGGCGCTTCCAGATCGGCAAGATCGATCAGCCGCTGCTCCGAGGTCTCGTGGTCGCCGCCGGCGATCACGCAAAAACGGCCGCTCGCGCTCTCGTGGATATGGGTGAACCAGCCGGCATCCTGTTCCTCGTAGACGAGTACGTCATCGGCCTGCGGCGTGCCGAGGCGGTGGCGCCAGACCTGCATCGGGCGGTGATTGTCGTCGAGCCTGACATAGAAGAAGGCGCGCGAATCCGCGCTCCACACCACGGTGCCGTCGGTTTCCTCGACCAGATCGTCACGGTCGCTGCCGTCGGCCCAGTCGCGCACCCGGACCGAGAAATACTCCGAACCCTTGATGTCGGCGCTCCACGCCTCGATCCGGTGATCGGGCGAATGCCGCGCGCCGCCGAACTTGAAGTAGTCGTGGGTGGCCGCCAACTGGTCGCCATCGAGGATGATCTCGGTCTTGCCGCCGTTACGCGGCGTGCGGCCGAACATTTCGTGCTGACCGCCTTCGCGGAATTTCTGCAAATAGGCGAACGGGCCATCCGGCGCGGGCACGCTGGAATCGTCCTCCTTGATCCGGCCGCGCATTTCCGCAACCAGCGTCCTTTGCAGGGCCGCGGTATGGCCGAGCAGGCTGTCGGTATAGGCGTTCTCCGCCTCGAGATAGTTCCGGATATCCGCGTTCAGGATCGAAGGGTCACGCAGCACGTCCTGCCAGTTCTCGTCCTTCAGCCAGGCATAGTCATCGTTCACGGCGATGCCGTGGGCGGTGAAAGAATGCGGCCGGCGCGGCGCGACCGGGGCCGGCTTCTCGTCGCTTGCTTGTGTCACTCAATCCTCGTCCTGTCCTGCCGAAAAGGCTTCGCGCCCGCTTAGGGGCTAACGCTTTCGCCGAGCCATTCGATCGCGTCCTTGGTGCCGCCCGTGCCATGCGGGATGGCGAGCGCGTTCAGCCCGACCTCGATCACGCCCAGCGTGCCGAGGATCATCGGAGCGTTGACATGCCCCATATGGGCGATCCGGAACGCTTGTCCGGTGAGTTCGCCGATGCCGACCCCGAGCACCAGGCCGCATTTCTCCTTGCAAAAGCGTTGCAGCGCGACCGGATCGTGGCCGTTCGACATCGTCACCGTCGTAACGGTGTCGGCGCGCTCGCCGGGTTCGACGATGTTGAAGCCGAGCACCTGGCCCTCGGCCCAGTTCGCGACCGCGCGGCGCACCGCTTCGGCGAGCAGGCGATGGCGCCGGAACACGCCGTCGAGTCCTTCGTCGAACAGCATGTCGAAGGCCTGGCGCAGCGCGAACAACAGATGGATCGGCGCGGTGCCGGCATATTTGCGGTAATGCTCGAGGCCCTCGCGCTCGGTCCAGTCCCAGTAGGGCGTGCGCAGTCCGGCATTCCTGTGCACGGCGCGGGCGCGGTCGTTGGCGGCGACGAAGCCGAGGCCGGGCGGCGACATCAGGCCCTTCTGCGAGCCGGACATGGCGACGTCGATGCCCCAGGCATCCATCTCGAACGCCATGCAGCCAAGCGAGGCTACCGCGTCGACCATGAACAGCGCCGGGTGGCCGCTGGCGCGGATCGCCTTGCCGATCGCCTCGATGTCGTTGACGGCGCCCGAGGCGGTATCGACCTGCGCCACCATGATCGCCTTGATGCGGTGATCGCGGTCCCGGCGCAGCCGGGCCTCGACCTCGGCCGGCCGCACCGCGCGGCGCCAGTCGCCGTTCAGCACTTCGACCTCGGCGCCCATCGCGGCGGCGGCGCTGCCCCAGTTGACGGCAAAGCGTCCGCTTTCCAGCACCAGCACCTTGTCGCCGCGCGACAGCACGTTGCTGATCGTCGCTTCCCAGGCGCCATGGCCATTGGCGATGTAGATGTAGCAGTGGCCCGTGGTGGCAAACAGCCGGCCGAGATCGCGCAGCAGGCTGTCGGTTATCTCCACCATCTGGTCGGAATAGATGTCGAGCGCCGGACGATGCATCGCCCGCAGCACTTCGTCGGGCATTGTGGTGGGACCGGGGATCGCGAGAAATTCCCGGCCGGCGCGAACGACCATGGTTGTTGTTCCCTACTGGTTGACGGCCATGCTGGCACGGCCGGGTGCGAAATCAAAGCGCATCGGGGGCATGCGCGAAATCGCAATGGAGGGGCTTACGCCGGCTTGACACCGGAGCAAGGATTCTAGCGCCGGGTCTCGCGGCAGCCGGCGGCTTCGGCCTCGTCGACCGAACAGAACCAGCGCGTTCCCTTGCTGATCTGCATCTTGATCTGCGCGTACCAGCGGCTGGCGCGGGTGTGATAGATGCATTCGCCGGCGCTGTTGACATTGCCCTTGATGGTGCAGTCGGGCGAGGGCGCGACCGGGCCCGATGCCGACGCCAGCAGGATCGCATGGGCGTTGGGTGGCGGCTTGGTGGCGCCGAGGATCACCGTCTTCTTGTTGCGGATACGCCAGTCCCACGGCGCGATGAAGGCGCCCTGCCACATGCCGGCCTTGGCTTCGCGCGCGGCCTTTTCGTCGGCGTCGTAATCATGGGAAAAGCGCACATAGGACAGCGCCCATCCGCTCTTCACCAGCCATTTCTGGATATCCTCGCCGTCGACCTCGCATTTGGCCACCGCGCGGCCGCGGCGGTCGGTGCGGGTCACATGACAGGTCCAGCTCTTGTTGTCGGTGTGGTGCATCAGTTCGTCGCGCGCGGCGACGCCGCAGGTCCAGCGCTCGCCCTTGTTGTTGAGGCAAAGCTGGTCCACCGACGGCGCGTCGATGCCGGCCAGACGGAGTTTGGCATGGCCGATCAGAACCTGATCGCCATCATGGATCTTTGGAATCCCGGTGATGTCGGCCGCCTGGGCCAGTGCCGGTAGAGCAGCGAGCAAAATCGCCAGCAGGAATTTCATCAACATGCAAAGGGGCCGCATTCAATGGGAGCTCGTCGCAACAGCGCCCGGATTGTGGTGCGGATCGGCTCGATGCACCAGCGCTGGAGGGGACAACTGCTTTCAACTTTACGCTACCGTCGTTGCGCGAACCCCCGATTCCACCTCCGTCATTCCGGGGTGCGCCACCGGGTCCGCGCAAAGCGCGGCCCGATGACAGGCTCCGCGCGAGCCCGGAATCCATACTCCCGATCGTGGTTATGGATTCCGGGCCTGCGCCAAGTGGCGCATCCCGGAATGACGACGGAGGTTTGTCGTCGCTCCTACTGCTACCCGCCACGCATCAGCGCCCGGCGGGCCAGTGCGAAGCCCATCAGCACGAAGGCGGAGGTGACCTCGGGGCCGCCGACCAGGATGCGGGTCGGGGTTTTCATCTTGTTCCATTCATAGGCCTTGAACGGCCCGTGCCGGCCGCCTTCGCCGAGCTGGCTGACGATGCAGCGCAAGGCCGGCGTGAAGCTCGCGAGGCTGGCGCCGAGATGGCCGAGCGCGATCAGCGCCAGCGCGGCGTCGAACGGGTTCATCTCGGCCACGATCAACTCGCCCTCGACATAGCCGAGCACGCGCTGCCGGATCAGGCCGAACGTGCCCTCGGGATCGATCGCCCGCCGTGCGGCTTCCGGCAACGCGGCGAACGCGGCATAGCAGCGGCCGAAATAGGCGCAGTAGAGCTCCGGCAGATAATAGATGTGCGAGCGCGGCAGGCGGAAGGCGCCGCTCAGGACCAGCCGCTTCTGGAAGCCGATGATACGGTGTACGGTGGCGAGCCGCTGCGGCGTCTCGATGATCTGCCATCGGCGCAAATTGCGGAAGCTGACTTCGAGGATGTCGAGGTTGAGCGTCGGATCGAGATCGTTGCCGAACGGCCGCTCGCCGGTAAGGTTGTCGATCCAGGTGACGACGCCGCCGTCGTAATCGATGTTGTCGTTGATCGGCACCGTCACCAGCGGCGCATTGGCGCCGCCGCCGACCTGGTAGCCGGCATAGAAGTCGAGCAGCGGCTGGGCCAGGATCGGATCGGTCGAGCCGGCCTGGGTCGCCGCCGAGAACGAACAGGCCGTGGTGTCGCAATCCGGCACATAGATGCCGAAGCCGAGGTCCTGCTTGATCTGGGCGAAGAAGCGGGAAAACCGCGGATGCGGCAGCGGCGCCAGCGCGGTGATGACGCTGACGGTCCGGTCGTCGCGCCCGCGCACCTCCTCCCGGCTAGTGAGGAGGCAGAAATCGACCATGTCGGCGATGGCGCGCCGGGCGGCGGTGGCTTCGTCGGCCGAGGCGAGCCCGGTTTCGACAAAGCCGAGCAGCGCCTCGGTGAAGAAGGCGTCGTAATAGGCGGAGCGATGCCGGATCTGCATCGGCTGCCACATCGGTTCGGCAATGCCGCGCCACGGCGGGTTGATCACGGCGCGGGCGGGCGAGCGGGCGATAAAGATCCGCGCCAGGTTGAACAGCAGCGTCGAGTTCTTGTAGCCGCGGGAGTTGAGGCCGGTCAGCGCCATCAGCAATTCGCGGCCGCGCAGATCGGCGTCCCCAATCAGGTTGAAGGCGGCATAGGTCGGGATGAAGCCGTTGCGGCCGAACGCGCGCAGCAGATGCGCGCCGGCGATGCGGATCACCCGTTCGATCTCGGCCAGGCCGAGCGCGGCCCCCGGCGCCGGCACGGGCCGAGGGGCTGGGTGCGTCAGTTCGATCGTATCCAGCAGCGCCGCCACCGGCTGGCCGATCGCGGCCCAGTCCGGCGCCTCGTCGTCGCGGGCCCGGACCAGGGCGTCGCGCAGCCTGCGCAAGGCGGCCTCGTCGCGCAATTCGGCCAGCCCGGCGCGGCGCAGCAGCGGGCGCAGCGCCGGATTGCCGAGCGCGGTCCGGTAGAACTGGCCGAGATGGGGGTCGCCGCCGTGGTATTTGAGCAGCAGGGGGTCGCACACCTCATACAGCGACGGGCCGTCCTTCCGGCCCGTCAAGGCGCGGAAAGCCCCCCCGGCGATGTGTTGAAAATCCATCCGATGTCTTTCCGGGCGTCCCGAAAAAGGCCCCGCAACACCCCGTCCATCCGCGCCGCGGCGGCCACCCATCCCCAGGTCGGCCCGCAAGCCTTTGAAAACCTATACGAATAGAACCGAAACACAAATGTGACCTGGATCACAGCGGCGCCCGGTCGGCTTGCGCCATGGTAAAGTTCCGACTGCCGCGCCGAGTGCTTGTAATCATTCAGGAAACCATAAACGCCGGCCGCAGGGCGGCATTCGGCAAAGGAGGTTGCCGGGCCGGACGTTGAGGGTTAAAGATTGGTTTGTTGCGGTGCCGCAAATTGATCGCAATTGGACGGCACACCACCAGCGACCCCTCAAACCATCGGCGGCATTGGCGCGACCAACACGCGCGCCCATGACGACGACCAGGAACCAACCGCGATGAATCTCTGGAAGCTTCGCATCTCCCGCCAACCGGTGGCAGTGGCCGCCGTTCTGGTCGGCATGGTGTCGCTGGCGATCGGCGCCCATGCGGCGCTGAACAAGCGCGCGCTGGAGACAGCCAAGGCCATCGCCACCGAGCAGGACAGCGACCCCGCCAAACAGGCCACGAAGGTGGCGCTGGTGATCGGCAACGGACATTACCCCGACGCCAGCGCGCCGCTGAGCCAGCCGATCAACGACGCAAGGGCGCTGAGCGCGGCGCTGCGGCGCGACGGCTTCGACGTCGATGTGGTGGAAGACGCCAGCAAGGACGACATGCGCCGCGCGGTCGCCCGGCTGCGATCGAAGGTGCGGTCCAATTCGGTGGTGATGCTGTTTTTCGGTGGCTATGGCGTCCAGGTCGGCCGCGAGAGCTACATGATCCCGGTCGATGCGGCGATCTGGAAGGCTTCCGACGTCCGCCGCGACGGACTCAGCGTCGAAAAGGTGCTCGAGATCATGACCGAGCGCGGCGCGCGCGCCAAGCTCGTCGTTATCGACGCCTCGCGGCGCAATCCCTATGAGCGCCGCTTCCGCACCTTTTCCCACGGCCTCGCGCCGATCGACGCGCCCGACAACGCGCTGATCCTGTCGTCGGCGACGCCGGGCAGGGTGGTCGACGATTCCAGCGGCCAGTACAGCGTGCTGGTGACCGAGCTGCTCAACAACCTCAATTCCCGCGCCGGCGCCGAGGCCGCCTTCAACAAGACCCGCGGCGCCGTCGCCCGCATCTCCGAAGGCGAGCAGGTGCCGTCGGTATCGTCGTCGCTGCTGGACGACGTCCAGTTCGGATCGGACGACAAGGCCGGCGGTTAACCGGCCGCCGTCTCCACTTCCCCGATGGCGACGTAGCCCGGATGCGGCGAAGCGAAATCCGGGGCGGTTCGCCCGCGTTGCGATCCCCCAATTGCGCTGCGCTCCATCCGGGCTACGACCCTTATGGTGAGGAGCGCGGCAAGGCCGCGCGTCTCGAACCACGAGGCCGATCCGGGCGCAATACATCAGCCTATTTCGCGTCCGCGCTGGTGACCGGGCGCACCGGGTCGCCCTCGCGCAGCAGCGCGCCGGCCCGCGCGACGACGACGTCGCCCTCGGCGAGGCCCTCGCGGATTTCGACCTGGCCGCCCGACATCAACCCGACCTCGACCTGCCGGGTCTCGATCCGGTCGCGCTTCACCACCTGCACGATCGTGCCGGCGCTGCCATAAAGCACGGCGGTGAGCGGCACCGCGACGCCGCAGCTCTGGCCGGTCTTGATCATCGCCCGCGCCGATGAATTGACCAGAAGGCGCTGGCTCGAGGCCACCGCGATGGTCGCCTGGCCGAGTTGGCTGTTGGGCTCGACCGTCGGCGCCACCCGCGTCACCCTGCCGTCGAGCAGGGTGGCGCCGATGACCCTGATCTTGGCGGGCTGCGCCACCTTCAGCTTGGGCAGGTCGCGGGTCGGGACGAGGCCGATCAGGTCGAATTCACTGCGCGCGATGATGGTGAACAGCGGCTCGCCCTTGGCCGAGGCCACCGCGCCGATCGTCGCCGTGGAGGCGGAAATCAGCCCGGCCACCGGGGCCTGCACCTGCACCGCTCCGCCTTCCGGCAGCGCCAGCCGCGACAGCACCTGGCCCGCTGTCACGATGTCGCCGGCATCGGCCAGGATGTCCGCGACCTTGAGCCCCTGCCGCTCCGGCCGCACGAACGTCTCCTCCCGCGGCCGCACAATGCCGGAGATTTCGACTATGGCGTCAAAACAGGATTTCGCGGCCTTCAGCACCGAGACCGCGGCACCCTTGCGGGTCGCGTCAGTGGCATCGTCGGCGGCGAGGGCGTGAGGTGAGGTGAGGCAGAGCAGCAGGGCCGCGGCGATGAGCCGGGGAAGTTGTCGTGGGGGCCTGTGCGCGGGGAGGGTGAGCATCGGGATTCCGTCTCGTTGATGGACCATCGATATCAGAAGGGCGGGTGAGGGGCCAAGCAGGAAGGCAGACGATGAACTGGCTGCGAGGCTCGCCCTGATCTTCGCCCAACGCCAACGAGGCGTTTTGCAATTTTGTTATCAGCATCCGGGCCTCCTTTGAATCGTGTGGTGACGACACTCGTGTGCTCTCTCCTATTCGCACGCGAGGCTGCGGGTGCAGCGGGCACCCGGCTTTCCCTGCGCCCTCTGGTTTTCAAGGCGAAGGAATCTGGCAGCGACTCGGGCGCACCGCGCAGCGAGGTTGCGCAGGCGTGCGTGTTATCGCGCGGCGCGCATGACTGTCTCCCGTCATTGCGAGGAGCGCTGCGACGAAGCAATCCATACTTCCTTGCGGCACGATGGATTGCTTCGCGGAGCCTGTCATCGGACGCGCATTCGCGCGACCCGTTGGCTCGCAATGACGGTGGTGGATGTCGCGCTCCCGCTCCCGCTCACGGCGACGCCCGCGGCGTTGCGACGATTTTAACCATGCACGTTCTTCGCGCCCGCGAGGACCGGACACTTAATGTGCGTTTAATAATTTTGCACAAGAGATAGAGCACCAGCGCATTTAGGATGACGCGGCAAGAATTGCCAGCGGGACTCAAGCCTCCAACAGAGGATTGCATGAGAACGCTTATCGTCGGCGCGTTGGCCGTGACCATGGCCGGCTGCAGCAGCCGCATGCCGCCGCACGCGAACCTGGTATCGGACGTGAACGGAGTGACCTGTCCCGAGACGGCCGCCGCTCGACCGCTCGAACTGGTACCGGCCTCATTCAAGACTCGTTCCGCGATCGTGAAAATCCACGCCAAGACCGCGGCAAAGCGCAAACGGTCGTCGCCGGCCCGCCTTCCGTCCTCGTCTGCTTCATCGAAGACAGCCTCGCCACCCGCACACAACGCCGCCGCCGCTTCCGGTTCGGCGCACGCGGGAATCGCGGATTCACATTCCGGAGGCGGCGTCGTCGCGAGCCCCAAGACCCTCACCATCCAACAACAGGTCGAGGCCGCGACGGCAGTCGCCGAACGAATCGCGGCAACGCCGGCCGTCGCCGCGTCGCCCGGCGAACCCGACTCTCGGGTGGCCCTGGTCATGGCGCGTCCGGAGATCAAGTCGCTCGCCGATCTCGCTGGAAAAACCGTTGCGATCGACGACCGCCTGGCTGCATCCAAAAACAAGGTCTGGATCGCGATGGTGGCCGCGGGGGCGGCCCGGGTCCAATTCAGCCAGGATCAGGCGAAGCCTGTCGACCGGCTGATCGGCGGCGAGGTTCCGGCCGCGGTGCTCACTTTGGTATCGGCGGAAGCGGCGGGCTCGTTTCCCGACATCGCGGGATACCGGATCTTTCGAATTCCGCTCGCGCTTCGTTCCATCGACACCCGACAGGACAAGCCCTGACGCGGGAAGCGTCGTAGCCCGGATGGAGCGCAGCGCAATCCGGGGATCGCGAGGCGGATGGGACGGCCCCGGATTTCGCTGCGCTGCATCCGGGCTACGAATGCGGCGTCACACGGAGGTAGCCGTGAGGTCGACGATGTCGGCTTCCTCGCGCCAGCGTCGTTTCTCCCCTCGGGGAGGGGTCGGGGGTAACGGGGTCAGCGGTTGAACAATTGCCGCAGCACGTCATTCATCGGCTGGCTTTCCTGCGGAGCCGCATTGGGATCGGACTCGGCCGTGGGAGACGGGGGTGCGCCGGGCGGCGGCGACATATCGCGGCGGCGGCCGATGCCCTGTTGCAGCAGGTTGCCGAGCGTCTCGCCGAGCTTGCCGCCGAGCGCATCGGAGGCACCCGTGCCATCGGTGCCGCCGCCGCCCAAGGCGCCGAGCGCGCCATTGGCGCCGAACAGGCCCTTGCCCATCTCTTTGAGCTTGGCATAGGCGGCATCGGGATTGTCCAGCATGCCGGCCATGTCGGGATAGATCCGCGGCTGGTCCCAGGGGCCGTCGATCATCACGGGAATGCCGAGCCCGACCGGGTCGGCGGCGCGGCCCTGGCCCTCGGTGGTGATCACGAGCTTGGGCTCGACCCGAAACGCCAGCGCCTTGCCGGCCAGGTCGACGGTGCCGGCGCCGGTCACCCGCACCAGCGGACCGACCAGATTGAGATCGTTGGTCACCGCCTGGCCCTTGTCGACCCGGAACGAGGCGCTGAGCTGGCTCAAATCGGTGGCCTGTTCCTTGCCCTCCTGCCATCCCGACAGCGTGCCGGAGGTGAGCGAGCGGATCATCTGGGCGACGTTGAGGCCGCGCACCGCGCCATCCCGCAACACCGCGAACACGGTGCCGTCGAGGCTCGACATGATGGCATGCGGGCTCGCGCCGGCGGCGCGCAGCGTCAGCTTCGCCTGCAACTTGCCGTCGAGCTTGTCGAAGCCGGCCGCGCTCCGCAGCAGCGGCAGCGCGTGCACGCCGGCAAGGTCGCTGTGCAGCGCGTAAGCGGGGCTTGCCGCCGAGGCATCGATGACGAGTTCGCCACTGGCGTGGCCGTCATAGGCGCCGAGATTGGAAACGCCGAGCTTGACAATGCCGCCGGCCAGCGTCGCCTCGATTTCGGCCGGCGCGAAATCGGCGCTGCCGATGATCAGGTCGGCCGCGGAGAGCCTGGCCCGGGCGTCGACATAGTTCAGTCCGGTGAGGTCGATCGGCGCATTGCTCCAGGGCTGCGACGTCGCCGGCGCCGTGCCATCCCCCGCCATCGGGATATCCAGGCGCTGGAAATCGAGGTCGAGCTTCACCAGCGGCTTGCTCGCGAGATCGACCGAGGCCCAGCCGTTGAAGGCCCCGTCGCCGAGCGCGCCGCTAAGGCCGTTGATCATGACCATCGAACCGTTGAGCCGCAGCTCGGCCTTGGCCGACAGCGGGCTTTGCAGCACGCCGGGCGCCACGAGCCGGAGGTCGACCGGGATGTTCTGCCGCGCCAGCGGCGGAGCGGGCGCCACCGACTTGATCTCTAAAGTCAACGGATGCCCGCCGGCGCGGGCATGGCCGGTGACCGCGATGGTGCGGTCGGCCGCGATCACGGCATTGGCACTGATGTCCTTGATGCGGTTCTCGACGCGGTCGCGCAGATTGGAAAACACCATGGTGCCGTCGCTCACCGTGACCCGATCGATCGAGACCGCCTGGGCGTCGGTGTCGCCGGCGGATGCCGCAGGCTGCGAAGACGGCAAAGGTGGCGCGCTGCGTTCGCGCCGCAACGGCAGGTTCAGGATCGGACGGACGATGGCGAGTTCGGTGATCTCGGGCTGCCCCGACCACAGGCTCTTCAGGGTGATGTCGGCCTGGACCCGGGTCATGGTCAGGCGGTCGCTGCTGTCGTGCTCTTTCGGGTCCTGCAGCGTGACGTCGTTCAGGGTCACGTTGAACGACGGCCAGAGCCCGATCCGGGTGGTGCCGCCAATCGTCAGCCGATAGCCGGTCTGCTGTTCGACCCGGGCCTGGATGGTCGAGGTCAGGAAGTTGGAGGGAGTGCCGATCGCCAGCAACAGTCCGATCGCGACAATGACGGCAGCGACGGCCGTACCGATTAGCTTCAAGGCTCTCATGACGACATTCCAGACCGGCACGCGGCATCGATGGCGGCGGCGCACGGCGTGGGCGCGGCCAATGGCTGAAGCTTATCCCGGAATAGCGGAACAGCTCAAAGGAGGTCAAAATAACCCGGAGATACTGCAAAGATATGTGACTTGTGACACACTTCCCGGCAGCCGGATTTTGATACGCCTGTCTTGTCATCCCGGAAGGCAATGCCATGAGCAAGCAGACCGAATTTGCGGTGATCCTGAGGATGAATCCGATGTTCGCCGACCTCGGCGCCGACGAACTGCAGCGGATATCCGGCCTTTGCCACACCCAGCAACTCGCGTTGGGCGAAGTGCTGTTCCAGAAGGGCGATCCCGGCAATGCCCTGTACGGCGTGCGCCGCGGCCAGATCCGGATCGAAACCGGCGCTTCCGACGGCAGCCGCCTGACCCTGAATTTCATGGGCCCGGGCGACCTGTTCGGCGAGGTCGCAGTGCTCGACGGCGAGAGCCGCACCGCGGATGCGATGGCGGGCGAGCCGTCGGAGTTGTTCGTGCTGCGGCGCGAGGATTTTCTCGCCCACCTCGAACGTGAACCGCGCGTCGCGGTCAAACTGATCCAGCTGTTGTGCCAGCGGATTCGCTGGATGAGCGAGCGGATGGAGGAATCGGTGCTGCAGCCGCTTCCGGTCCGGCTGGCGCGCCGGCTGTGCGCGCTCGCCTCCGATTTCGGCTCCGAGGTGCACATCTCGCAGCAGCAGCTCGGCGTATTCGTCGGCGCGGCGCGCGAAAGCGTCAACCGCCAGCTGCAGAGCTGGCGCAAGGAGGGTATCCTCGATCTGCAGCGCGGCCGCATCCTGCTGCAGAACATGAACAAGCTGACGGCGGTGGCGCGCAACGAGTGAGGGTCCGGCGGCTACTCCGCGGCCGGCGATTGCACGATTGCCGGGGGTGCCGGCGGCTGCCTGTGATCGCCATGTCCGGCCGGCAGATGCTCGGCATCGCCGGTGGAGACGATCAGCTTTTTGGCGAAGCGCCAGATCAGCGCGCCGAGATCGTCCATCATCATGAACATCGCCGGCACGAACACCAGCGACAGCACGGTGGAGAACAACAGCCCGCCGATCACGGCGAGCGCCATCGGCGAGCGGAATTCGCCGCCGGCGCCGAACGCCAGCGCGCTCGGCATCATGCCGGCGGCCATCGCGATGGTGGTCATGACAATGGGGCGCGCGCGCTTCATGCCGGCGTCGATGATGGCTTCGTCGCGGGGCTTGCCCTCGCGAATCGATTCGACCGCGAATTCCACCAGCATGATGGCGTTCTTGGTGACGATGCCCATCAGCATCAGGATGCCGATCCACACCGGCGTCGTGAGCTGCTTGCCGGTGACGAGCAGGGCCGCGATCGCGCCGCCGATCGAGAGCGGCAGCGAGAACAGGATCGTGATCGGCTGCAGGAAGGTGCCGAACAGCAGCACCAGCACCGCATAGACCATCATCAGGCCGGCGGTGATCGCGGTCGCGAAACCTTCCGACAATTCTTTGAGGCTTTCGGCGTCGCCGGACGGGCTCACCTTGACGCCCTTGGGCAGGCTTTTCATCACCGGCAGATCGTAGATCTTCCTGGTGGCATCGCCGAGCGCGGCGGTGCCGACGAGATCGGCGGCGACGGTGGCCTGGCGCTCCCGGTCATAGCGGTTGATGCTGGTCGGGCCCTGGTCGAGCTTGATGTCGGCGACCACCGAGAGCGGCACGCCGCCCTTTTCGCCGTGTTCGCCCAGCGGCACCCGCAGCTCCTCGAGCAGCGGCAGGTCGCCGCGCGCGGCATCCTCGAGCTGGACCCGGATCGGCACCAGCCGGTCGCCGGCGTCGAACTTGGCGAGCGCCGCGCCGACATCGCCGATGGTGGCGACGCGGATGGTTTGCGACAGGCTTTCGGTGGAGACGCCGAGCCGCGCGGCGAGATCGGCCCGCGGCTGGATCCGCAGTTCGGGCCGGTCGAGCGAGGTCTCGGAAATCACGTTGGCGATGATCGGAATGCGCTTCATCTGCGTCGCCAGTTCACTGGCGACATTGGCGACGATGCCGCTGTCGGCGCCGGTCACGACCAGCGAGATCGCGCGCAGGCCGTTCTCGTCGAGGAACCAGAACCGGATATCCGGGACGTTCTCGAGTTCCCTGCCGATCTCGAGCTCGAGCTCGCGCTGGGTGATCTTGCGTTCGGTCTTCGGGGTGTAGTTGATGATCAGCGCCGCGCGGCGGACTTCGAAGGTCCCCGGCGGCACCCGGCCGCCATCGACGAACACGCTCCTGACCTCCGGATGCTTGCGCAGCCGCGCCACGATTTCCTCGGTGACCTTCTCGGTGTAGGCGAGTTGCGAGCCGGGCGGAAGTTCCATCGCCAGCAGCGAGCGCGCGGTGTCCTGCGCCGGCAGAAAGCCCTGCGGCAACAGCGCGATGCTCCAGATCGAGGCGGCAAAGATCCCGAAGCCGATCAGGACGGTGATGAAATAATGCCGCACCGACCAGGTGACGAGCCTGGTATAGCCCTGCAGCACGCGGCCCGGCGGCGGGTCGTCATGCGGATGATCCTTCAGGAAATAGGCGGCCAGGACCGGCGTGACGAAGCGCGCGGCGAGCAGCGAGAAGAACACCTGCACCGAAACCGTGATGCCGAATTGCTTGAAGAACTGGCCGGCGATGCCGGACATGAAGCTGGCCGGCGCGAAGATCGCGATGATGGTGAGGCTGATCGCGATCACCGCAAGTCCGATTTCGTCGGCCGCCTCCAGCGCCGCCCGGTAGGGTGACTTGCCCATCCGCATGTGGCGCACGATGTTCTCGATCTCGACAATGGCGTCGTCGACCAGGATGCCGGTCGACAGCGTGATGGCGAGGAAGCTGACGAGGTTCAGCGAGAATCCGAGCAGGTCCATCGCCCAGAATGCCGGGAAGATCGACAGCGGCAGCGAGATCGCGGCGATGATGGTGGCGCGAATATCGCGCAGGAACAGCAGCACGATGATGACGGCGAGGATGGCACCCTCGAACAGGGTCGAGATCGCGGCCTCGTAATTGCCACGGGTGAATTCGACCGAGCTGTCGATCAGCTTGAGGTCGACGTCGGGATAGGCCACCTTGAGCGCGTCGATCCGCTTCTGCACGAGGCCCGCCACCACCACGTCGCTCGCACCCTTGGAGCGCTTGATGCCGAGCGCCACCACCGGCTCGCCGTTGAAGCGGGCAAAGGTGCGGCGGTCGGCGATGGTGTCGGTGACGGTGCCGAGATCGTCGAGCCGCACTTCGCCGCCGGAAAACAGCGGGATCATGGTCCCGGCGAGCTCATTGAGCGTCTTGGCGCCGGCCAGCGTGCGGATCGCCTGGTCGTTCTTGCCGATCTCGGCGCGGCCGCCGGCGAGGTCGACATTGGTGCCGCGCAGGCTCTGGCTGACATTGACGGCGGTGAGGCCGGCGGCCTGCAGCCGGTCGGGATCGAGCGAGACCAGAATTTCGCGCTCGACACCGCCGATACGCTCGACCTGGGCGACGCCGCGCACCCCCTGCAGCGCGCGTTTGACGACGTCGTCGACGAAGTAGGACAATTGCTCGGGCGTCTTGCCGGGAGATATCGCGGCATAGGTCACGATCGGCAGGCCGATCACGTCGACGCGCTGGATCAGCGGCTCATTGACGTTTTGCGGCAGGTTGGCGCGGACGCGGGTCACCGCGTCCTTGACGTCGTTCAGTGCGCGGTCGGTGTTGGTCTCGAGCGCGAACTGGATCGTCGTCAGCGACAGGCCGTCGGTGATCGAGGATGAAATATGCCGCACGCCCTCGACGCCGGAGACGCCGTCTTCGATGGTCTTGGTGACCTGCGATTCGAGTTCGGCCGGAGCCGCGCCGAATTGCGACACCGCGACCGAGATCACCGGGATGTCGGCGCTGGGCAGCCGCGTCACCGCGAGCCTGGTGAAGCTGACCCAGCCGAGCACCAGGAGGATGATCGAAAAGACCGCGGACGGAAGCGGGTTGCGGATCGACCATGCCGAGATATTCAGAGCCATCAGCGTACCCGCGTTCGATCGATGTCCTCGGCGAATCTGGTCTTGATCTGGTCGCCATCGTGCAGCGAGCTGCCGGCGTCGGCCACGACGATTTCACCGACGTCGAGGCCTTCGAGGATTTCGATGCTGGTGTCGGACACCAGCCCGACCCGGACGTTGCGCGTCTCCACCGTGGTTCCTTTGACCACCTGAACCGTCAGATGGTCAATGGCGGTGCGGGGAATGGCGACCCCGCAACTGCGCTTGGCGTCGATGTTGGCGCGCGCGAACATGCCGACCTTGAGCGAGGGGTTGTAGCTCATCGATATCCTGACATGGCCGAGTTGGTTGGCGCGATCGATGAGCGGCGAGATCAACCTGACCCGCCCGACCATATCGGGCGCATCGTCCCGGCTGATCCGCGCCGTCGCTCCGGGATTGAGTTTCAGCATGTGGATGGCCGGTACTTCGGCATCCAGTTCGACTTCGTTGTTGATGGAAATTCGGAACATCGGTCCGGCTTGGGGCGAGGCGGGCGCGCCCACGATGGTGTTGACCTGGGTGACCAGCCCGGGTGCCGGGGCGCGCAGCGAAACCGGCGCCGGCCTCGCATTGCTTCCGGGCTGTGCCGTCGGCGGGGTGAGCCGGGCCAATTCCTGGTTCTCCGTCACCATGTCGCCTTCATGGACCAGAAGATCGGTAACCCTGGACCCCTCCTGCTCGACGCCGACCACGGCCTCCCGGCGCGGCACGATAAATCCGGTGACCCGCACCAGATCGGAGAAGCAGGCATTGGTGGCCTTGGTGACAACCACAAGGGCGCTGCTTGGCGTGTCGTCGTCGTCGGGATGGGAACGATGTTCGTTCCAGTAATAGCCGGCCCCAAGGACGACAATGCCGACCACCGCCAACGCAGGCTTGAGGTATTTGGAGAGCGTCATCGCCGGATTATTCCAGAACTGTGGCGTCGGGGACGCGGCTTTGGTTGTCCGGGAGGGTCAGGCCGGGCTCCGCAACGAACGGGCGTCCCGCAAGGGGGCGGGACGCACTGTAACGACAAAATCCGGCTTGAGCCACGACCGCTTCACAGGATATCACTTCGAGGCGGTGGCCTTGTTCGTCATGTTGACAACCTGCACCCGGCGGTTCGCTTCCGCCATGGGTTGGCTGGGATCCTTGAGCTTGGTCTTGCCATATCCGACGGTCACGAGGTCGGTGCCGGCGATACCGAACTTGTCGACCAGAAAATGCTTGATCGCGTCGGCGCGCCGTTCGGACAAATCCTGATTGTAGGCCTCACCGCCGGCGGCGTCGGTGTAGCCCGCGACGAGGAAGGTCGAGCCCTTGAGATCCGGATTGGTTAGCGCGCGCCCGAGGGCCTGGACCGAGGGCAGCGACTTCGCGCCGATGATGTCGGAATCATAGTCGAAGTTGATTTCCAGATCGATATTCGGCTTGTCTTTGGCAATGGTGGCGATTTCTTCGCGTTCGCCGGCCGAGAGCGAACGGGTGGTCCGGTTGCGAATGGTCTGGACGAACTTGCCCTCGGCGGCAACAGCCGCCGGATCGGCTTGAGGCCCGGCCGACAGGCCTCTGGTCAGGGGCTTCTTGGCCGGGGCAAGCGCCCGGACGATCTGATCCTCGGTGACGTCGTCGCCGGCGCGAGCCAGTCCTGAAGCGACGGAAAATGCTGCACCCATGGCCACGACCGAAAGCATCGCGGTCAGGTTTCTCGTTCCAGCCATTTTCGCCATTGCCCGTCCCTCCTGCGCAATTTGCACGGTTCAAATCAATTTTCAAATCAGCCGCGGGTCCCGGCTCAAATTGCCGTCAGTTCACGCCGTAACTGGCGAACTCCTTGACAATGTTCGGATCCATCGCCTTGGCATTCGAGATGTCCAATTCGCCCTCGGCAATCGCGCCGTTGCGCTGTTTCGCAAGCCCGCGCCCGTACAGCGACGAGGTCAATCTTGGATTGATCCTGAGCGCTGCGTCGAAATCGGCAATGGCGTTTCTGGCCTGGCCATATTTCAAATTGAGCAGGCCGCGGCTGTCGAGTGCATCGACAAAGTTCGGGCGCAGCCGAAGCGCCTCGTTGCAATCCTTCAGGGCAGCTTGCAGTTCGCCGATCACCGTGCGCGTCCAGCAGCGGTTGTTGAAGGCTTCCACATCCTTGGGGTTTAGCCGCAGCGTGTCGTTGAAATCGTTGATCGCGAGGTTGTAGGCCCCCCTGCCGGCATAGACCTGTCCGCGCCGATAGAACGCGTTGGCGTCGTCGGGATGGTTGGTGAGCCTGCTGGTCAGGCTTTTGATGGTCGGGTCGTCGGCCAGCGCGACCACCGGCGCGGGTTCGTTTTGCGCGGGTTGCTCGGCCGAAGGGATCGCGGCGGGTCCGGCCGGCTTTGGCGGCGGGTTGTCGACTCGCGGCAGTGGCGGAGGTTGCGGCGCCGGCGGTGGGTTATCGACTCGGGGCAGTGGCGGGGGTTGTGGCGTCGGCGGGGGGAGCGTCGCCACCGACGGACCGGGCGGCCGCGCGCCGCTGCCGGGGATAAACGAAAAGTCCTCGGCCAGCGACGATGAGATCCACGGCATCTGTTCCCTCCGCGAGGCGCGGGTAACGCCGACGCGGGTCCGGTTCAGCGTCTCCTCTGCCATCAAGTCGGGGACGCGAATTTCCTTGAGCAGTTCCTGCACGAACAGGCTGTGGTCTCCGCCATTGTCGGAGATCACCGAACCCAGTGCCGCCGAATACATCACCAGCGTTCCATTCGGCGCAATCACCGGCGCAAGGCCGGCCGAAAAGCTGCGGAACCGGCGCTCGAACGGATTGCGGCGGCTGGCGTCGAGCAGGGCGATCTTGACACCGGCGCCGCGGTTGTTGATTTCGCCCAGAACCGTTTCGAGGCTGAAGCCGTCGCGGCGAACGTCGGGTTCGGTCCAGATCTGGGCGTCCACCGGAATCATGTAGCTCTGGCGCGCGGCCTGGACGCCGAAGCCGCTGAAGAACAGCAGCACGACCGACCCGGGCTTGATCCGCCCGTAGAGTCGATCGAACGCGCGCCGCATGCCGTCGATGTTCAGGTTTTCTCCGACCTCTACATTGAAGCCGTCACGCCTGAGTTCGTCGGCGACGTCGCGGGCATCATTGATCGGCTCCTTGAGCGGCGCCTCGGCATCGGGATATTTGGCGTTGCTGATGACCAGCGCAAACCGGTCGGCGTGGCCGTCTGCGGCGACCGACCGGCTGACCGGCGCAACCGAAAAAATCAGGGTCACAAGCAACGCAAGGCAAATTCTCATGTGACGGCGGTCCAGCCCACAGCGCGCCGATTCCAGCTCGCGCCTCGGCGACATTACTCTACGCAAATCGCATTATCAAACCGGGCCGGCAACCCGTCAACTCGTTGCGGACTCGCGGATTTCGCGACAATTGGCGCCACGCCGGACATGGGTCGGCGGTGACATGCGCGCTTCGAGGTTTGACCTTTGCCGGTGACGGTGGCTTGGTATTGCCGTCGCTCCGTCCCACTACCAACAAGAGCAAAACCGATGGGAAACGTCCACGAGATCTATGCGCTGCGCTACGCGACCATGTCGCCGCGCACGCCGCAATTGAACTATCTCCTGCCCGATCCGCACGAGACCACCGCCCAGGACCTCGACTATTTCGTCTGGCTGATCCGCGCACCCGGTCGCGATATTCTGGTCGATACCGGTTTCAACGCCGAAGAAGCCAAGGCGCGGGCGCGCAAGCTGACGCTCAATCCAGTCGATGCGCTTGATCGCTTCGGCGTCAGGGCCGACGGCATCAAGGACATCATTGTCACCCATTTGCATTACGACCATGCCGGCAATCTCGATCGCTTTCCCCAAGCGCGGTTTCATCTGCAGGAACGCGAGATGAGTTATGCCACCGGGCGTTGCATGTGCAACGGCATGCTGCGGCACCCGTTCTCGATCGAGCACGTGACGCAAATGGTGCGCCATGTCTATGGCGAACGCGTTACCTTCCATTCCGGCGATGGCGAGATCGCGCCGGGCGTGACGGTGCACCGCGTCGGCGGTCATTCCGACGGCTTGCAGGTGGTGCGGGTCGAGACCGCGCGCGGACCGGTGGTGCTGGCCTCGGATGCGGCTCATTACTACGGCAACCTGCACCGCCGCAGTCCATTTCCGATCGTCTACAATGTCGGCGACATGGCGCAGGGCTGGGAAACCGTCGAGCGGCTCGCCGGCCATCCCGACCGCTTCATTCCCGGGCACGATCCGATCGTGTGCGAAATCTACCCGCGGGCCAGCGACAAGGTCGATGCCTTCGCTCTGCACCTGAAACCCTCGCGCTCGTTCGCGAAGTAGCCAGGCGACGCGATCGCGAACCATATCGATCGGGCCTGATCGGGGGCGCACCTTGAGGCACGCCAACGGAAGCGAGAACGTCTCCTTATTGGGGTAGACCGGAAGTGACCGGTCCAGGGTCAGAACGACGAGCTTGACCCAAGTCGGACATCGCATCGGGGTGCTGCGAGAATTGTCAGCAGCGTTGACCCAATCACCATTTGCTGCAACTCCGCTCACCAGAAGCGAGGTTATCCAGCGTCAATGTTACGGCTTTGAAGACCGCAGCTCGCAGGAAGTCGTTGTTACGCAAGCAGAGTGAAGACGTTTCCGTAGTGCAGCGTTAGACCCCTGCCTCACAAATAATTGATGCAATGACGGGCAACCTTGTCGTTGGAAAGCAACCTTGTCGTTGGAAATAAGTCTGCTGATTTTTTCCACCGGGGAGAGCGATCATGTCCGACAATACTTTTTCGTCACACACGCCGGGTGCCGTTCTTGCTGCTTCTGCGGCTGGAGGCGCAGCCAGGGGGCTTCCGTCCTCAGCAACCGATCCCACCGCGATCCGCCCCTTCCACTTCACTGCTTCGAAAGAGGCGCTCGACGATCTGCGCAGGCGCATCACCGCGACGAAGTGGCCTGAACGAGAGACGGTTACAGATGCGTCGCAAGGAGTACAGCTCGCGACGATGCAGGCGCTGGCGCGCTACTGGGCGACCGAGTACGACTGGCGCAAGTGTGAAGCGAGACTAATGGCCTTGCCGAATTTTATCACCGAGATTGATGGGCTCGACATTCACTTCATTCACGTCCGTTCAAAACACGAAAATGCGTTGCCGCTCATCGTCACGCATGGCTGGCCCGGCTCGATCATCGAGCAGATGAAGATCATCGATCCGTTGACGAATCCGACGGCGCACGGCGGGACCGCGGCCGATGCCTTCCATCTCGTGGTTCCGTCTCTGCCGGGCTATGGTTTCTCGGGCAAACCTGCGGCGCCTGGATGGAATCCCGTTAGCATTGCGAAAACGTGGGCGACGCTCATGCAACGCCTCGACTACGCAAAATACGTGGCGCAGGGTGGCGATTGGGGCAATGCCATATCGGAGGTGATGGCTTTGCAGCAGCCGCCGGGATTGCTCGGCATTCACACCAACATGGCGGCGACGGTTCCGCCCGATGTTTCTAAAGCGCTTTCCGCGGCCGGGCCGCCGCCCGCCGGCCTTTCGCCGGAGGAAAAGCTCGCATGGGATGGACTCGATGACTTCTACAAGAACGGGCTGGGCTACGCCAACGAGATGGCGCTTCGTCCGCAGACGCTCTACGGAATCGTCGATTCGCCGGTTGGTCTTGCGGGCTGGATACTCGATCACGACATTCGCAGCTACCAGATGATCGCCCGCGTTTTCGATGGCAAGCCTGAAGGGCTGAGCCGCGATGACGTTCTCGACAACATCACGCTCTATTGGTTGACGAATACCGCGATCTCTTCGGCGCGTCTTTACTGGGACACCAAGCATAATTTGCCGGCAGGCGGCTTCTTCGACACGAGAGGCGTCAAGCTTCCGGTGGGCGTGAGCGCGTTTGCTGAGGAAATTTATCAAGCGCCGAAGAGCTGGGCAGAGAAGGCGTATGTGAAGCTCATCCACTACAGCAACCATCCCAAAGGCACGCACTTCGCGGCCTGGGAACAGCCTGCGCCCTTCGTGTCCGATGTGCGCGCAACCTTCAAATCGCTTCGTTCGGCGTGACAATGAGAAGATCGGCGCGCGTTTCCGGCGCGCGCCGCACTCCTCACAGTCAACTCATCGAATCACAGCCAGCTTACCAAAACCAGGAGTTCGCTAGTGCTCGAAGACACGGCGTCTTGATCGGGCTTCGACGCCTGTACTGAGTCTCCACGCAAGGTTTCGGTCACGCCGCGCGGTTGGCGGACGCCCGTTTCTGACCCAAAGCCGACGTCGCCCGCCGTCGGCTTGAGTGCTATTATGTCGTATCGAAGCGGCCCGTATTCGGGCTGCCGCGAGGTCGGTCTTGTCACCTACCTTGACCGTAGTGTCGGGTATCCGAATTGGAGGAGCCGTGCATGAACCAAGTACAAGTCGAGCAGAAAACCTATCAGATGCCGCCGCAGGATGGGTTTAGCGTCGCACACTTTCTCACCGTTGCCGACGTCGAGCGATCGCTTCGATTTTACGAAACGGTCTTCGGAGGTCGCATTCTGAGCAGAGGCGACAGCAGCGGCGCGCCGGGGTACATCCAGATCGCGAACACGTGGCTCCTTGTTAACCCCGGGGGCGGTCCGACACCCGACAAACCATCGGTAACGCTCAGCGTCCCCGCCAATCCCGATTCAGTCAGCAGCTTTATGAATATCCGCGTCGCAGATATTCAAGCGTGTTATAAACTTTGGCGAAGCCGAGGAGCCGAGTTCATCACGGAGCCGAAGCCCAAGTACGGCGAGACGCGCTGCTACATTCGCGATCCTGATGGCTATATTATAGAAGTTGGGCAAAGCAACCCGGGCGTTGCTTACGGCTAAGCAGCAGGCCGCGTGAAAGCATCTGTGGTGACCGCGTACACATCGGGATATGCCGGATACCTGGCGGGGTGTGGGCGACGTCTTGGTCAGGTGGCCGGCATTGTCGAAGCGTAAACGTCTTGCGAACGTTGCCAGCCGTTATCCCGCGCGGAGTCTTGCCAACGTGGCGACTTCCGCCTTAGCACTTTTCGGACTTGCCGCTGCAGCCTGACGAATGTCAGCCGTTGAGGGTAGAACGGAGGGTCGCGCGAGTCGGGGCACTTTCCGATCCACCCAAACCGCCTGCCGCGAGCGACTTCAATGAGCAATCCAATCCTCGTTTTTTATGGCTCATATCGTTCCGATCGGATGGGCATCCGCCTGGCCGAATTCGTGGTTGAGCGGTTGAGGCGGCGAGGCGAAGCCGTCGAACTAATCGACGCCAAGGCGGTCAACCTTCCGATGCTCGACAGAATGTACAAGGAATATCCGGCGGGAGAGGCCCCCGAGCGGCTTGATCGGTTGGCCGGGAAGATTCGAGATGCGGATGGTTTCGTATTCGTCACCGGCGAATATAATTGGGGTGTTCAGCCCGGGCTGAAAAACCTGACGGATCATTTTCTGGAGGAATGGTTCTGGCGCCCCGCTGCGATCGTGAGCTATTCGGCGGGACGTTTGTCCGGCGCCCGGGCCGCAACCGCTTGGCATGGCACGCTCTCCGAGATGGGGATGGTGGTGGTTTCAAGCACAATTGCCGTTGGCCCCATTGGACAGACCCTCGCGGCCGATGGTGCGCCGATGGGCGAAGGCGGCAAGGCCCTCGAACGGACGTTTACGCGCTTTGCCGACGATCTGATGTGGTGGGTAGAAGCGGCAAAGATGCAGCGACAACGCAAGCAGCCGCCTTTTTGATCGCCTGCTATAGCGTTTTCGAGCGAAGTGGGTACCGGTTCGCGTGAAGAAAACGCGTCAAAACAAGAAACTAGTACCTCGTCACAGTGATTTTGACTGGTTGATTTTGAGCCAATCTAGGATGGGCAAGTCTTCCGGCGCAACGAGGATTTGGATGCTTCTGGCGA
>Ga0208849_1000712_pt1 | contig 28166 bp, 31 predicted proteins | sample NGESurdeep072012_10_FD_184470 | JGI IMG/M metagenome (GOLD analysis project Ga0208849, IMG submission 184470) | Arctic peat soil microbial communities from Barrow, Alaska - NGEE Surface sample 53-3 deep-072012 (SPAdes) | ecosystem: Environmental > Terrestrial > Soil > Wetlands > Peat ... | reverse complement strand
GATACGTCTTGCCCTCGAGCCGCTGCAGCCCGGCGCGCGACACCTCGGCGTGCGAGCCGAGACGGACGAGGTCGTCCCAGCGGATCACCTCGCAGCGGATGAACCCGCGCGCGATGTCGGAATGGATCGTGTCGGCCGCGTCGAGCGCCGTCTGCCCGCGCCGCAGCGTCCACGCGCGCGTCTCCTTCTCGCCCGCGGTGAAGAACGTGATCAGGTCGAGCGTCTCCGCCAGCCGGCGCACGACCTCGCCGAGCGCGGACTCGCCGCCGCCGCGAAACTCCGCCGCCTCCGCCTCCGGCAGCTCCGCGAGCTCCGCTTCGAGCTTCAGGTCGATCCCGTCCGGGCCGTTCTCGATCGCGATCAGCGGCTTCGTCGTCAGCGGCTCGAGCTCGTCGGGCGGCTCGTCCGGCCAGTCGGCGAACGTCTTGCCGGCATCGAGGTGCGCGAGCAGGCGCTCGAGCACGTCGGCCTCCTTCTTCAACTTCGTGTCGCCGGACTTCGCCTGCTTCGCGACGCGCTCGAGGCGGCGCTCGACATGGTCGCGGTCGGCGACGAGCAGCTCGAGCTTCAGCGTCTCGAGGTCGTCGGCGGGCACCTGCGTGCCGGAGAACCCGTCGAGCACGACGAGCAGCGCGTCCACCTGGCGCAGGTTGCCGAGCAGCTGCGGTCCCGTGCCGCGCACCTCGACGACGCGGACCGCGGCCGCAGTCACCTTGCGCGCGGCGACGACATCGGCGAGCTGCTGGAGGCGCGGGTCCGGGATCGCCGCCATCCCGACCTCGCCGTGCGCCTTCACGCCCGTGAGCGCCTCGAACAGCATCGACTTGCCGGAGCTCGGCAGGCCGACGATTCCCACTTCCAGCGCCACGCGGCGCTATGCGAAGCCGACGCGGCTCGCGCGCGCGAAGCGGCGGAAGTACGCGACCTGCGGCACGACCACGTGGAACGGGCCGTCCTCGGTGTCGAGCACGATCACGCGCGGCCCGTCCGTGTGCAGCGCCCGCTCGAGCTCGTCTGCCGACGGGAGAGCGACGAAGCTGCCGACGACCTGGCCGCCCTGAAAGCCAATCTCGACTCGCACGCGTTCGACCTCAGACACGCGACACCACCTCCGAGAGGACACCGTGAACGGACTCAGGATGCACGAAAGCGATCTCGTGGCCGAAGATCCCCAGGCGCGGCTCCGCGTCGATCAGCTCGGCGCCCTGCCCGGCGAGCGCGGCGATCGCCGCCCGCACATCGTCGACCTCGTACGCGACGTGGTGCATGCCGGGGCCGTGCTGTGCGAGAAACCTGCCGACGGGCGAATCGTCGCCGAGCGCGGCGAGCAGCTCGACGCGCCCGTCGCCGACCCGGATCGAGGCCGCCTCGACCCCCTGCTCCTCGAGACTGGCACGGTGCTCGAGCCGTCCGCCGAACAGACGCTCGTAGCTCTGCACCGCCTCGTCGAGGTCCGCAACCGCCAGGCCGACGTGGTGGATTCCGCGTACCTCCACACGTCCGATGCTATGTGAAACACTTTCGCACGTGCGGATGGGATCGCTGGCCATCCTCGTCGCGGCCGCAGCGCTGCTCACCGGCTGCGGTGGCTCCGGCGCGAAGTCGAACGGCGAGGCGCAGAAGAGCGCGGTGCAGGTCGCGAAGGACACCGTCGCCGCCGCCACCGCCGCCTCGGCCGTCCATGTCGCCGGCTCGATCGTCAGCTCCGGCACGCCGCTCACGCTCGACATCACCATCGTCAAGGGCGCGGGCGGAAGCGGGACGATGTCGGAGCAGGGCCTGACGTTCCAGCTCGTCCGTGTCAACGGCAAGGCGTATATCAAGGGCAGCGACGCCTTCTACAAGAAGTTCGCCGGCCCGAGCGTTGCGGCGCTCCTACACGACAAGTGGCTCGAGGGCTCGGCCACGACCGGCAATCTCGCGGCGCTCACGGCGCTCACCGACATCAGCAAGCTCTTCAACGGCGCGCTCGGCTCGCACGGCGCGCTGAAGAACGAGGGCGAGACGACGTACAAGGGCCAGAAGGTCGTCGCGATCAAGGATCTGTCGAAGGGCGGCACGCTCTACGTCGCCGCCACAGGGACACCGTATCCGGTGGCGATCGTCGGCTCGGGCAGCAACGGCGGCGCCATCCTCTTCGGCAACTGGAACAAGCCTGTCCCGATCACCGCGCCGAAGGGCGCGATCGACCTCGGCAAGCTCAGCGGCTAGACACCGACGGGCGGCGGCTGCTTCGCCGCGACCACGCGCGGGATGCCGACGGTCTCGGACGCGCGGGACTCCGCCTCGACGTCGACGAGCAGCTCCATCACTTCGTCGCGCACGAGCGTCTCCTTCTCGAGCAGCGCCGACGCGATCCGGTCGAGCGGCACACGATGCTGGTGCAACAGGCGAACCGCTTCCTTGTAGGCGGAGTCGGTCAGCAGCGCCTGCTCGTTGTCGCGGAGGCGCTTCGTCTCCTCGGAGAGCGCGTAGTTGTCGGCGCGCAGCGTGCGTGACGAGACGCTGGACGACATGCCCCATTCGAAGACCATCGCGCGCGCGATCTCGGTCACCTTCTCGAGGTCGTTCGCTGCGCCGTTCGTGACGCGCCCGAACACGACTTCCTCGGCGGCGCGCCCTGCGAGCGCGACGACCATGCGGTCGATCAGCTCCTCCTTCGTGTGCAGGTAGCGGTCTTCCTCCGGGAGGTAGAACGCGTAGCCGAGCGCGTCGCCGCGGGCGACGATCGTCACCTTCTGGAGCTCCATCGCGGAGCCCATCAGATGCGCCATCAGCGCATGACCGGCCTCGTGGAACGAGAGGATGCGGCGCTCCTTCTCGGTCAGGACCTTCTTCTGCTGAAGACCGGCGACGACGCGCTCGAGGGCAGCGTCGAAGTCCGGTTGCGTCACGTACTGGGCGCCGCGGCGGCCGGCGAAGATGGCCGCTTCGTTGCAGATGTTCGCGAGCTCGGCGCCGGTGAGACCGCTCGTCTGGCGGGCGACCTGGCGGAGGTCGGCATCGGGGCCGAGCGGCTTGCCGCGCGTGTGCACGCCGAGGATCGCCTCGCGGCCCGAGAGGTCGGGCGGCGGCACGAGCATCTGCCGGTCGAAGCGGCCGGGGCGCAGGAGCGCGGGGTCGAGATCCTGGATGCGGTTCGAGGCGCCCATCACGACGACCTGCTCGGCACCCTCGAAGCCGTCGAGCTCGACGAGCAGCTGGTTGAGGGTCTGGTCCTGCTCGCGGTTGAAGCCGTGGCCGCTGCGCTGGGCGCCGACGGCGTCGAGCTCGTCGATGAACACGATCGCGGGCGCGTGCTTGCGCGCCTCCACGAAGAGCTTGCGGATGCGCGCCGCGCCGAGGCCGGCGAACATCTCGACGAAAGACGACGCGCTCGCCGAATAGAAGTGTGCGCCCGACTCGTGCGCGACCGCCTTCGCGAGGAGCGTCTTGCCCGTCCCCGGCGGCCCGTACAGGAGCAGGCCCTTCGGCACCTTCGCGCCGAGCAGCTCGAAGCGCCGGGGATCGCGCAGGAAGTCGACGACCTCCATCAGCTCCGCCCGGACTTCCTCGACTCCGGCCACGTCGGACCAGGTGACGTGGGACTTCGCGCGCGAGTCGAGGTGCGTCGGCCGGACCCGCGGCATCATCCCGACCGTCTTCCAGAGCAGCCACGCCGTCAGGATGAGGATCGCGAAGAAGGCCAGCGGAAGCCACGTCGTCGCGAAGTCCGCGGCCGAATGGAACCAATGCGCCACCATCTCTCCGCTCATCGGCAGCCGGGAGCGAATCCCTTAGCCGAGTGAGGCGATCACCTCCTCGGCGGTGGCGAACGCGACTCCGCGCCCGCGCCAGGCCGCGGTGCAGGCGGCGACCCGAGCCTCGTCGAGACCCCGCGCCGCGTCCTCGACGAAGCGCACGCGGCGGCCGCGCTGGAGGAAGCCGAGGATGGCGGCGTCGTCGCAGACATCGGTGGCGACGCCGAAGACGACGATCTCCTCCGGGTCGAGGGCGTCGAGCAGCGGGCCGGTGTTGGGGTTCGTGAAGACGTCGAAGGTCTTCTTGAGCAGGAGAATCTCGCGGCGGCCCGCGATCAGCGGCGGGATCAGGCCGGGCGGATAGGGCACGAGCGAGAGCGGCAGCGGGTCGCGCTGCTTCGTTTCGAGGATCTTCTCCGCGCCGTGGGTGCCGCGCAGGCAGTGCGGCGGGTACGTGTTCCGGAGGTCGGGCGCGTCGGAGAGCTCCGGGTCGGTCAGCTCGTGGTCGTCGGCGGAGGCGACGTGGACGAGCCCGGCCGCGCGTGCGGCGTCGACGAGCCGCTCCATCGCCGGCGCGACCTCGGCCGCGCCGGGAACGTAGAGCTTCCCCGACGGCTGCATGAAGTCGACCTGCGTGTCGACGTCCCAGAGGATGCGGCCTGCCACGACGGCGTTGTACCACGCGCCCGCGGCGCCGAGGCGAGGCGTTCCAACGTCCGGTGCCAGGCACCGGGACGTGGCCCTTCGAGACACCGGTGTCCCGAATCGCCATCTTGTGCCGGCACACGAAGACGGCAAGGGTAGGCCCATGCCACGAAAGAAGCGCGATCGAGCCCCGGGGATCCACCACGTCGTCGTCGGCGCCGCGGGGCCCATCTCCTACTACCGCGACGAGGTCGACCGCATGGGCTGGACGCGGCGAGTCGTCCGGACACTCGCCCGCTATGACTGGACCTGCGTGATCCTCTGCCAGTTGACGACGCACGTGCACGCGCTCCTGGACATCCCCGACGAGTCCCTTCCGGACGGGATGCGGGACCTTACGGCCGGATATACCAGGGAGTTCAACGCCCGCCACGACCGCTTCGGCTACCTCGTTCGAGACCGATACTGGTCGACGCGCATCAAGACGAACGAGCACCTGCTCGCCACGTTCCGCTACATCGCGCGAAACCCGCTCGGGGCCGGACTCAGCGCGCGGCCGGAGGACTGGTACTGGAGCAGCTTCGCGACCTCGTGTCGACTCGCCGGCACCTTTCCTTTCGTTGACGCGACGCTCGTTCTGTCCCAGTTCGGCAGCTCGCCTGCCGCGGCGACCGCCGCCCTGCGCGACTTCGTCGGCCGCGCATAGGCGAAGTCGTTGCCGTGTCCGCAACGGCCACGTCCCGGTGCCTGGCACCGGGACGTGGCTATGTGGGACAGGGCGGAGTGGTTACGTGACGAGCTCGAGGCGAGGGTTCTCGCGCAGCCGGCGGCCGACCTTGCCGGACGGATTGCCGTCGGTGACGACGACGTCGGCGGTGAAGTCGTTCGAGCCGCGGATCAGCGACGAGCCGACGCCGTAGGCGTCGACGGGGACGCCCGCATCCTCGAAAGCGCGGATCTTCTCCACGGTGAAGCCGCCCGACACGACGATCTTCACCCGCGCGTGCCCGGCGGCGTCCAGCGCCTCCCGCACGTTCCAGACGAGCCGCTCGTTCACACCGGTCGGCTTGAAGTCGCTCAGCGCGTTCCAGAGGGAGCGGTCGACGAGCGACTCCGCCGTGTCGAGCCGCACGCCCCACAATCGCTCGCCGAGCGCGTCCGCCACCTCGAGCGCCGTGCGCACCGAGTCATTCTCGAAGTCGACGAGCACGGTGACGTTCACGTCGGGCGCGGCCCACGCGGCGAACCGCTGCGCGGCGAGCACCGTGTCGCCTCCATACGACGCGATCAGCGAGTGCGGCACGGTGCCGATGCCGCGCCCGCCCCACCACGAAGCCTGCTCGTCCGTGGTGACGCCGACCTCCGTCCCGGTCACCTGGCCGCCGACGTAGGCCGCGTAGCCGTCGCCCGTCTGCACACGATGGTGATCGTGACGCGCCGGCATGAAGATCACCGGCTTGCCGTTCGCCGCGTCGAGCACGTGCACGACGTTCGTCGTGATCAGCGTGCGCCGCGCGAGCGTGCCGAGGTAGACCGTCTCGAGATGGGCGAACGTCGTGTAGTCGCCCTCGATCGTCATCACCGTCTCCCACGGCTCGATCCGGTCGCCGTCGTAGAGCGCGCGAATCTCGAGGCCTTCGCGCTCGTGCGCGCACAGCTTGAGGATCGCGATCGCCTCGTCCATGCCGCCGAGCCACGCGTCCTTCCTCTGGAAGACCTGCATGACCACGTGCGGATGCCGTCCGTCGCCCAGCAGCGTCTCACGCGCGTAGTTGAAGTATGCGTCGGTGTACCAGCCGGCCCGCATCTTCTCGACCGGCAGATCGAAGATCTCCGGCGGAAGCCGCGTCCGCGTCGCTTTAGCCTGCGCCATGCTCGAGCTGGAGGCACGCTGCGAGCGCCGCCTCGGCGACATCGATCTGCGCCGGCGTTGGCTCCACGGTCGAGAGCCGATGCTGGAGCTCGTGCCCCGGCTTCGCGAGCGCGCGCGCAACAACGTTGCCGGGATTCCGTGTCATCCAGCCGAAGATCTCGGTCGCGGCTGCGAGCGCACCGAACTGCGCGGCCGCGCGCGCGCGGTTGCGCAGACGCTCCGGTGCCATGCCGGCGAGCACGTTGCCCACCGCGGTCGTAGCGACGAGCGGGCCGAGTAGATGGCCGCCGCAGCGCTCGTGCTCCCGCGTCGCACCGGCGCCGTGCTCGTACGTGCCGATCGAGATGTGCTCGGCGCCGTGATACGCCGCCAGCTCAGAGCCTCGCAGCGCGAACGCCGCAGGCGCGAGCGCGAGCAGGCCCGAGAGCAGCTCCTGCGCCGCGGGACGCAGGCGACTCGACTCGCGGATCCCGCGCGCGGCGACCGCGACGCCGACCATCGACGCGAGCACGCGCCGATTCTGCATCGGCAGTTGCGCGTCCGGCAGCTTCCGCTTCACCTGTGGCAGAAGCGACATCGCCTCCAGCATCCGGGCCGGCCCGCGCATCAGCGGGTTCGTCACGTTGGCCGCGCGCAACCGCTTGCGCGCCGACGCGACCTCGATGCGGCCGTCCGGATGGCGGATCGCGCACGCCCACGAATTGGGGCCGTGCACGAGCACGCCGTTTCCGAGCGCCATGCCGCCGAGCCGGATCTTTTCGTCGCTCACTGAGGAAGAGGGTAGCCAGCCGCCTCGCGCAGCGCGCGCTGGAGCGAGGTTGCGGCCGGCCCCGGGGCCCCCGTGGCGACCTGCTCGCCGTCGATCGCGACCACCGCCATCACCTCGCGCACCGAGGAGCAGAGGAAGACCTCGTCGGCGCGGGCCAGGCGCCCGAGCGGAAACGACCCCTCCTCGACGCGGTAGCCGGCGGCCGGCGCGAGCTCGAGCACGGCCGCCCGGGTCACGCCTGCGAGGATCGGCAGGTCGAGGGTCGGCGTCAGCAGCAGTTCGCCCTCGCGCCAGCACACGTTCGCGGTCGGCGCCTCGAGCACCGTGCCGTCCGCCGCGACGAGCAGCGCGTCGTCCGCGCCGCGCCGGGCGGCGTCGTCCCGCGCAGCAAGGTTCTCCGCGTAGCTCGTCGACTTCGCGCCCGCGAGCGCTCCGGGAGCCCACGGCACGGTTGCGACGCGCAGCCCGCGTGCCCGCAGTACCTCGAGGTCAGGCGGCAGCGACGAGACGAGCACGAGCCCGAGCGGGCGGTTCGCCCCCTCGCGCCCCGCCGTCCAGAGCAGGCGCAGCACGGCGTCCGGTGCAGCAGCCGCGGCCAAGGCCTGCGCAGACGCCTCGGCGAACGCGGCGCGATCGGGCGCACGCAGCCCGACCCGTGCAGCCGAGACGGCGAAGCGGTCGAGGTGATCGTCGAGCCGGAACGGCTTGCCGCCGTACACGCGCAACGTCTCGAACACCGCGCGGGCGCGCAGCACGCCCTCGTCGTCGGCATAGAGGACGGGCTCGTCGGCGGACACGAGCCCGCGGCCGAGCTCGACGACGGCGAGCAGCGTCACGGCACCGGCACCGGCAGCGGCGCGCCGATCGCTGCGAGCAGCGGCCTCGCCTTCACCCACGACTCCTCGACCTCGCCGAGCGGATCGGAGTCCCACACGATGCCGCCCCCGACCCAGAGGTGGAGCAGCCCCTCCGCGACCGCGAACGTGCGGATCGTGAGCGCGAGATCGAGGTCGCCGTTCGGATGGATGCGGCCGAGCGCGCCCATCGACGCGCCGCGGCCGACCGGCTCGAGGGCGGCGATCACGTCGAGGGCCGCGATCTTCGGACAGCCGGTGACCGAGCCGCCGGGCAGCACGGCGTCGAGCAGCTCCGTCAACGTGACCTCCGGTCGCATCTCGCCCTCGACGGTCGCGACGAGATGCGTCACTCCGGCCAGCTGCTGCTCGGCGAGCAGCTCCGGCCAGTGCACCGTGCCCGCGCCGCAGACACGCGAGAGGTCGTTGCGCTCGAGGTCGACGATCATCACGTGCTCGGCGGCGTCCTTCGCCGATTCGATGGCAACGCCTGCGGGACGCGTGCCCTTGATCGGCGACGTCCAGACACGGCAGCCGCGCCGCGAGAGCAGCAATTCCGGCGACGCGGACACGATCGCCCACCCGGCGCCCACCAGCGGCTCCGGCTCGAGCGGCCGCAGCGGCGCGAGCGCGAGCGTAAGGCCGGCCGGGTCTCCGTCGAACTCGGCGCACAAGTGCTGCACGAGGTTGACCTGGTAGACGTCCCCCTCCGCGATCGCGGCCCGGACTGCATCGACCGCGGCCGCATATGCAGGCTCGCTCCAACTCGTTCGCCAGTCGCCGACCGCATAGCGGCCCGCTGTGCGCGGCCGCTTGTCGAGCGGCTCGATCGAGTAGGCGACCGCCGGCAGCGGACACGGCTCGGGTGGGGCAGGCATGGCAACGCGGCGCAGCCGGTCGGAGCAGCCGTAGCCGATGTAGACGCGCGCGACGACGTCGTCGCGGCCGAAGAAGCCCTCCGCGGCGAGCGCCGGCTCGAGCTGCGCCGGGGACTCGAGCTCGACGATCACCCGCAGACGGTGCGGGCGGCGTGGCGCAGCCAGTCCAGCCCGAGCTCGAGGTCGTCCACCGGAACGCGCTCGTCGTTGGAGTGGATCAGCTGGGCCGCCACCTCGGGCGGCATCGTGCGCGCGGGGAAGAACCCGTACGCGACGGTGCCGAACGCGTCGCGCAGCCAGTGGCTGTCGGTGAAGCCCGCGCAGCAGATCGGAACCGCCACCGCGTCGGGCTCGCACCGCTCGACGAACGACTCGACAGCGGCCCACAACGGCGTGTCGAGCGCGGAGCGCGTGCCGCCCCACCCTTCGAGCCACTCGAGCTCGTACGCCACGTCGTCACCGAGCACGGCACGCACGAGCGGCTCGACGAGCTGCGGCTGCTGACCGGGAAGGAGCCGGCAGTCCACGTCGATCTCGCAGAGCGCCGGGATCACGTTCCGTTTGCGCGACGCGGAGACCATCGTCGGAGAGAATGTCGGCGCGAGCAGCGGCTCGATGATCTCCGCGGCGGCCGGATGCACCGCGCGTGCGCGCTCGACCGCAGTCTCCGGTGACGGCACCTCGCCGAGCACGGCGCGCAGGAACGCCTCGGCCTCGGGCTGGAGCTGCGGCTCCGGCCGGTAGTCGGCGAGCCGGGTGATCAGGCGTGCCGCCTTCACGAGCGCGTTGTCGGCAATCGCGGGCATCGACGCGTGGCCTGCGCGCCCGTGCACGGAGAGCTTGAAGGGCGAGGTCATCTTCTCGGCGGTCGAGCACAGGTAGACGGCCTTGCCGAGCTCGAGGCGGTCGCCGCCGCCCTCGTTGACCGCGTAGTCGCAGCGCACCGCGTCGGGGTGCTCGTGGCAGAGCCAGGAAAGACCGAAGTCGTCGCCCACCTCCTCGTCGGCGGTGGCGGCGAAGATCAGGTCGCCTGCGGGCTCGAACCCCTCGCGGGCGAGCGACGCCATCGCGACCGCGTTGGCCGCGACCTGGCCCTTCATGTCGAGCGCACCGCGACCCCAGATCTCGCCGTCCCGCACCTCGCCTGAGAACGGGGGCACCGACCATTCGCCGGGATCGGCGAGGACGACGTCGGTGTGCGAGAGCAGGAGCAGCGTCGGCCCGTCGCCGCGGCCCGGGATCCGAGCGACGAGATTCGCTCGCTCGGGCACGCGCGCGATCAGCTCGCACTGCACGCCGTTCGCCACCAGGTAGTCGCGCAGGAGCTCGGCAGCCGCCGTCTCGTTGCCCGGCGGATTCGTGGTGTCGACACGGATGAGCCGGCTGAGGAGGTCGGTCACCTCGCCGCGAAGGCTGGTCACGGCCACGCGCCGGAGCATACTTGCGCCATGCCCGACCTCTTCTCGGATGCGGCGGCGCAGCGCGCCGGCGAGCTCGCGCCCCTGGCGCAGCGGCTCCGGCCCCGCACGCTGGACGACTTCGTCGGCCAGACGCAGATGCTCGGCGAGGGGTCGGCGCTGCGGCTCGCGATCGCGGAGGACCGCGTCCGCTCGTCGATCTTCTACGGGCCGCCGGGCTCCGGGAAGACGACGCTGGCCCGCATCGTCGCGACATCCACCGGCGCGGCGTTCGAGGAGCTCTCGGCGGTGTCGGCGACCGTGAAGGACGTACGCGAAGTGCTCGCGCTCGCCCGCGAGCGTCTCGGCACCGGCGGCCGGCGCACGATCCTGTTCCTCGACGAGATCCACCGCTTCAACAAGGCGCAGCAGGACGCGCTGCTGCCGGCGGTCGAGGAAGGGCTCGTGACGCTGCTCGGCGCGACGACCGAGAACCCGTATTTCGAGGTGAACTCCGCGCTCCTCTCTCGCTGCCAGATCTACGAGCTCGAGCCGCTGACGCCGGACGAGGTGGAGGAGATCGTGCGGCGCGGAGCGGCCGAGGTCGGAGCCGAGATGTCCGCCGAGCTCGTTGCGCTGACCGCGCGACGAAGCGGCGGCGACGCGCGCAACGCCCTGAACATCGTCGAGCTCGCATTCGAGACCGCGCGCGCGGAAGGCGTGCCGCTCGCGGAGGCGCACATCGAGGACGCCGCGCGCAAACGTCCTGTTGTCTACGACAAGGCCGCCGATGCGCACTACAACTTCACGTCGGCGTTCATCAAGTCGATGCGGGGATCCGATCCCGACGCAGCCGTCTATTACCTCGCCGCGATGCTCGAAGGCGGTGAGGACGCGCGCTTCATCGCGAGGCGAATGATCGTGCTCGCATCCGAGGACATCGGCAATGCCGATCCGCGCGCGCTGCTCGTCGCCGTCGCCGCTGCGCAGGCGGTCGAGCACGTCGGGCTTCCAGAGGCGCGGCTGAACCTGTCGCAGGCGGCGATCTATCTCGCGCGCGCGCCGAAGTCGAATGCGAGCTACGTCGCGATCAACGAGGCGCTCGCCGACGTGCGCGAGCACGGGAACGTCAAGCCGCCGAAGTCGCTGCGCGACGGCAGCTATTACGGCCGCAAGCTGGGTCACGGCGACGGCTACATCTACCCGCACGACGACCCGCGCGGATTCGACGTCGATCACCTCCCCGACGAGCTGAAGGGCCGGACGTACTACCGTCCCTCCGGCAACGGCGAGGAGGGGTAGCGAAGGATGGAGTTGCATGTTCACGAGTGGGGTGACCCGGCGGCGCCGCCCGTCGTCTGCCTGCACGGCGTCACCGGCCACGGCGAGCGCTACCGCCGGCTGGCGGAGGAGCGGTGGACCGAGTTCCGCGTGATCGCGCCCGACCTGCGTGGGCACGGCCGCTCGGACTACGAGCCGCCGTGGACGTTCCCGACGCACGTCGGCGACCTCATCGACACGGTGGATGCGCTCGGGCTCGCGCAGGCCGACTGGGTCGGCCACTCCTTCGGCGGACGGCTCGTGCTGGAGCTGGCCGCTCTGCACCCCGAGCGGATGCGCCGGGCGGTTCTGCTCGACCCGGCGATCCAGGTTCTTCCCGGGGTCGCGCAGGACGCGGCGGAGAAGGAGCGCCAGGACGCCGTCTACGACTCGCCCGACGATTACGCCGACCGCCGCGGGGACGGGGGGTCGACGCCGCGCGCCCTCGTGCTCGAGGACGCCGAGCTGCACTGCGTGCGGATGCGCGACGGCCGGCTGCGACGGCGCACCTGCCAGGCCGCGACCGTCTCGATCTACGGCGAGCTCGCGTCGGAGCCACCGCCGCCGGAGACGCTGCGCGTGCCGACGCTGCTGCTCTACGCGCCGGCGTACGGCCTCGTCCGCGACGAACAGCTCGCCGCCTACGAGGGCCGCGTCGAAGCCGTCGCGGTGCCGGGGATGCACATGGTGATGTGGGACGCGTACGAAGAGGTCGCGTCGACCGTCGCGCGCTTCCTCTCCGCGTGACGAAGTCGGCACACATCTGCGTGGAAGGACATCTATCGCCGGCGCCCGGCCGGAGTTAGGCTCGACCTGAGTAGGGGGCGGGTCGGGCCCGAAGGCACACGCGCGCGCGCGTGATCCTTTTATGACGCTGCGGGCGCGGCAGAGCTAGAGGATGCGGGCGCCGAGCGCGGAGGCGACGAGCTCGACTGCAAGCTTCGCCGTCGCATTCTCGCGGTCGAGCACCGGGTTCACCTCGACGACGTCGAACGAATCGGCGAGGCCCGATTCCGCGACGATCTCCATCGCGAGGTGCGCCTCGCGGTACGAGAAGCCGCCGCGCACCGGCGTGCCCACACCCGGGGCATGGTCGGGGTCGACGACGTCCATGTCGAGGCTGACATGCAGAAACGAGGCGCCGGCGGCGTGCGCGAGCGCGTCGCGCATACACGCCTCGATCCCGAGCTTGTCCACGTCGCTCATCGTGAACACCTTCGCGTCCAGCCGCTTCAACAGCTCCCGCTCGCCCTTGTCGAGCGAGCGTACGCCGACGAGGGCCAGCCGGCCCGACTCGATCGCCGGCAGCGTCCAGTCGTCATAGGCGAACGCCGGCCCGCCCAGGCCGAGAGCGGCCGCGAGCGCCATGCCGTGTACGTTCCCGCTCGGCGACGACTCGGGCGTGTTCAGATCGCCGTGCGCGTCGATCCAGAGCACACCGCCGGGGCCGCTCACGGCGGCCATGCCGACAAGCGTGCCGAGCGCGACCGAATGGTCGCCGCCGAGCACGATCGGCGTCTGCCCTCCCCGCCTCGCACCTTCGACGAGCAGCGCGACGCGATCGCACAGCTCGAGGATCGGACGCAGGAAGCGCGCACGCGTGTCGCCCTCGTCCGTCGACTCGGCGACGGGCGCGTCGACGTTGCCGAGATCGACCGTCTCGACGCCGAGCTGCACCGCGAGATGCTGCTCGAGGCCCGCGTAGCGGATCGCCGACGGGCCCATGTCGACGCCACGACGGCCCGCGCCGAGATCGAGGGGCGCGCCGATCAGGGCCACGCGGCGTTCGGGTGCTTGCACGGTCACGGCCACAAGGCTAACGTCCCCGCCTTGATGGAACAGAGCGCCGGGTCGAATCCTTCAGCGGTCCGTGTCCTACTCGCGGACGACGACGAGACCTTCCTCGCGTCGCTCGAGCCGCTGATCGAGCACCAGCCAGAGCTGACCGTGGTCGGCGCGGCATCGAACGGCCTCGACGCGATCGAGCTCACGGAGACGCTCGGCCCCGACGCGGTCGTGATCGATATCCACATGCCGCTGGTGGACGGCGTGACCGCGGTGGCGCGCATGCGCAAGGACCATCCGCAGCTCTGCCTGATCGCGTTCACCGGCGACACCGACCCGGATCTGCACCAGGCCGTGGCGGAGGCGGGTGCCGACGCAGTCCTGCTCAAGAGCGACCTCGTCGACAGCCTCGTCGAGCGCCTGGCTGCCGTGGCCCGCCGGTAGACTCCACGCGCACCTGGCGAGGTAGCTCAGCTGGTAGAGCACTCGGCTGAAAACCGGGGTGTCGCCGGTTCGAGTCCGGCCCTCGCCATCGTTCGTGCGCCGCGGCGGCCACGAACTCCTCGCAAAGAGCGCATGTGCCGGGCCGGTAGGGCCTGGCACTCCGTCTGCCGAACCCCGTAGGTTCGACCTTCACGCCGAACACGGAACCACGCTCGCCGCGATTCGGCCCCCGGGAGCGCACGCGCGCTTCCGGGGTCAGCTCCTGCGCGCAAGCAGCGCGGTCGACGTGCCCGCCGCAAAGGCGGCGACGTCGGTGAAGCCGCGGCGTCCGAGCTCACGCGTCAGCCGCTCGGGCTCGACGTAGATCGGCGTCTCGGCACCGAGCGAGAACGAGATGACGATCGCGCCACCGGGCGCAACCACGCGCACGAGCTCGTCGAAGAACGGGATCATGTTCGCGAGCGTCACCAGCTCGAAGGCGCGGTCGTCGAAGCGGAGCGCGGAGGCGTCACCTGCCTCGAAGCGCACTCGCTCGGCCAGCTCGGGCGGGCGAGTCCGCGTTGCCTCCGCGACCATCATCGGCGAGAGATCGACGCCGATCACGTCGGCGCCCGGGAAACGGCGCGCGACCGTCTGCGCGGCGATGCCGGTGCCGGTGCCGAGGTCGAGCGCTCGCCGTGGCGGCTCGAGCGCGGCGAGCGCGAGCCCGAGTGCCGCGACGTGGTCGGGCCCGATCCGCTTCTCCCAGGTCGGCGCGATCACGTCGAACATCGCGCGCACCCGTCCGCGCAGCAGGCGCCACAGCACCGGCCGGCGCACGACGACGTTCGTGGTGAACCGGGCGAATCGCTGGCTCCTGTTCACGGCGCGTCGACCTGAATGAGCAGCTCGCTGCCTTCTTCGATCCCGAGCAGGCCGGCCGCGCTGCCGCTCGACACCGCCACGGCGACGTTCCGGTAGCTGTCCTCGTACAGGATCAGGTCACCGGCCCGTGCGTCCGCGAACGTGCGCGCCGTCACCGCGAAGTAGCGCTCGCCGCGGGCCGAGAGCTCCACGCGCGTGCCGGGCACGATCGACGCGTACTCGAGCTGCTCGCGCGTCAGATTCAGCGCCGTGTTGCCGAAGCGGTCGACGGCGAGCACGGTCGCGCGAATGCGCGACACGCCGACGTCGGGTTCGGGCAGGTCGAGACGGACGAGCGCGTCCGGGTCGATCTCCGGGCCGAGCTCGGACAGCGGCACCCCGACGGCGAGATGCGCCGCGGCCGGCGAGAAGAGGTCGCGCCCGTGGAACGTGCGCGAGACAGGCCCGAGCGCATACGCGGGGTTCGCGAGCTCACGCACCTCGGCGACGCCGCCCGAGCGGTCGGCCGCCGGCAGCAGCAGGCCGTTGTCAGGCCCGACGTAGGCGCGCCCGGCCGCGTCGCGCAGCGCCAGCGCGCGCCGTACGCCGCCGACGCCCGGATCGACGACCGCAAGATGCACGCCGACGGGCATGTACTGGAGCGTGTTCGCGAGCACGAGCGCGCCCTGGAGGATCCGGCCCGGACGGATGCCGTGCGTGATGTCGATGATCTCCACTTCGGGCGCGATGCGCTTGATCACGCCGTGGCACGTGCCGACGAAGTCGTCCTCGAGCCCGAAGTCGGTGAGGAAGGTGATGAAGGCGGGCATCTCTGCGCGACTCTAAGTCAGCGCCACGACCGCGGCGAGCAATCCCTCGAGATCATGCGTCTCTGCCTCGGCGACGACGTCGAGCCCGGCCTCGCGCGCCGCCTGTCCCGTCTGCGGGCCGATGGCGACGACCGGCAGGCGTGAGCCGGTGCGGGCGAGCGCACGCGCCGCCGACGGCGAGGCGAGCAGCACGACGTCGCCGACAGGTGCCGCGTCGAGCGTCAGCTCGACGGTGCGGTACAGCGGCAGGAAGTCGGCGCCCAGCTCGTCCACGAGCACGCGGCGCGCACCCTCGGCCGCGGCGACGAGGACGCGGCCCGCGGGCCGCGGCAGTGCGGCCGCGAGACCTTCCTGCGTCGACTCCGCCGGCACGAGATCGACGTCGAGCCCGCGCGCGCGCAGCTCGGCACCGGTGCCCGGGCCGATGGCTGCGAGCCGGCGCGGCGGCGCGACGAGCCGTCGTGCGAGCTCGGCCGCGCCGTTCGGGCTGGTGACCACGACCCAGTCGTACGGCGCCGTGTCGATCGGCCCGTCGCCGAGCGGCTCGATCCGGATCAACGGGCAACGGACGACCTCGTGCCCGAGCGCGACAAGCCGATCCGCGAGCGGATCGGCCTGACCCTGCGCGCGCGTGACGACAACCCTCATCGGGCGTCGGCGAGCCGGGCGAGCTCGCGGCCGAGCTCGGCGGGGTCTCCGCCGCTGCGGCGCTCGAGCCACGAGCCGTCCTCGGCCGCGACGAGCGCGGTCAGCGTCGTGCCGTCGTGATACGCCGCGACCGGCGCGAGGCAGCCGCCGCCGACCGCTGCGATCACGGCGCGTTCGGCCTCGACGCGGCGCCGCGTCTCTCCGTGGTCGGCGGCCGCGACGAGGTGCTCGTCCCCGGCACGCACCTGAAGCGCGAGCGCACCCTGCGCGGCTTCCGGCAACACGTCTTCCGGCTCGAACCGCAATCCGATCTCGGCTGCGAGCCCGAGCCGGTCGAGCCCGCATGCCGCGAGCACGATCGCGTCGAGTCCGCGCTCGCCGCGCTTGCGCAGCCGCGTTTCGACGTTCCCGCGCAACGGCTCGATCGACAGCGTCGGCTCGAGCGCGAGCAGCTGAGCCGTCCGCCGCGCCGACGCCGTGCCGACGCGCATGCCCGGCCTGATCGCGTCGGCGCCGCAGAGTGCGTCGCGCGGATCGTCCCGCGCGAGATACGCGCCGACCGTCAACCCGTCCGGATCGGCCGCGGTCATGTCCTTCGCCGAGTGCACGGCGACGTCGATCCGGTGCTCGAGCAGCGCCTCCTCGAGCTCCTTCACGAACACTCCACGCGAGCCGATCTCACCGAACGGCTTCGTCCGGTCGCGGTCGCCCGCAGTCGTGATCGGAACGAGCGCGATCTCGATCCCGGGGCCCCGCAGGCGTGACGCGGCGAGCTCGGCCTGCGTGAGCGCGAGCCTACTGCCGCGGCTGCCGACGCGGATCAGCACACCGCTCGCGTCGTCGAACCGACTGCCCGCAGGGGCCGGCGCCGCGCGGCCGGACGCGGACGAATGCCGTCGGGACTTGCAGCGGCAGCGGCCGTCCGGTGAGCTTTCCTACCTTCAGCGCTCGTCCTCGCCGAGACCGAACAGGTGCCGCACGGCCTCAGCATAGAGCACCCCGTCGGCTGCTGCAGCCGCCTGCTTCAGACGCACGGTGGGCAGGTGCAGGAGCTTGTTCACGATCTGCGCCGTGATCGCCTCGACCGCCTTGCGCTGGCCCTCGTCGAGCCTCCCGAGGAGCGCGTCGGCCTTGCGCAGCTCCGCCTCGCGGATCTCCTCCGCGCGGGCGCGAAGGGAGGCGATCTCCGGGACGACGTCGAGGGACGCGTGCCATTCGTGGAACTTCGCCGCCTCCACCGCGACGATCGCCTCGGCCCGCTCGGCCTCGCCGCGACGCCCCGCCAGCGTCTCGGCGACGATCGCCTCGAGGTCGTCGATGTCGTAGAGGTAGCAGCCGTCGAGGTGGTGGATCGCCGGATCGAGATCGCGCGGCACGGCGAGATCGATGAGCAGGAGCTGCCTCCCGCGCCGCTGCCGCACGGCGCGCGCGACCGTCTCCACGTCGAGGACGTAGCCCGGCGCGCTCGTCGACGCGACGACGATGTCGGCCGTGACGAGCTCCTCCTCGATCCGCTCGAGCGGCAGCGGCTCGGCGCCGAGACGGCCTGCGAGCTCCTCGGCCCGGTCGAGTGAGCGGTTCGCGACGAACGCGATCCGCGCGCGGCGGCTGAGCAGATTGCGCGCAGCCTGCTCGCTGATCTTCCCGGCGCCGATGAGCAGGATGGCGCGGCCGTCGAGCTCGCCGAAGACCTGTTCCGCGAGCGCCGCCGCGGCCGACGACACGGACGCCGGGCTCTCGCCGATCGCCGTCTGCACCCGCGCCTTGCGGCCGGCGTGCAGCGCCTGATGGAAGACGCGGTCGAGCAGCGTGCCGGTCGTCCCCGACTCGTACGCGGCGCGTACCTGGCCGAGGATCTCGCCTTCTCCCGGCACGAGCGAGTCGAGCCCGGCCGCGACGCGGAACAGGTGGAGCGCGGCCGCGTGATCGCTCAGCCGGTAGAGGGCCTGCTCGACCTCCGGCTCGACCTCTGCGAGCGCCGCCACCGCCGCGCGCTCCGCCTCGTCGCCGTCCGGCCCGACGAGGTACAGCTCGGTCCGGTTGCACGTCGAGAGGCAAACCGCCTCGCCCCCGCCGTCCGCGAGCCGCGCGGCAAGGGCCCGAGCATGCTCGGCGTCGAGCGCGACGCGCTCGCGTAGCTCGATCGGCGCATGGTGATGCGACGTACCGACGAGGACGAGGCGCCTCATGCGAAGTGGGTCGCGGGAAGCGCCAGCCGGACGAGGATCACGAGCGCGAAACCGGCAAGCGCGAGATAGGCGGCCCGGCGGCCCGTCCAGCGGCGCGTCACGCGCAGGACGAGATACGCGGCCCACACGACCCAGGTCACGAGCGTCACGGCGATCAGCGCGTCGACGCGGCCTCCGTCGCTCGCGAGCCGCACGACGCCGACCGCGATCCCCAGCGTCAGTGCTGGAAGCGAGAAGGCGACCGTCCGCCCCGCGAGCCGGTCGAGCGTCGCAAGCGACGGCGCGGGGCGCCGCAGAATCGTCGTCGCACGCTGCTTCAACCGCCGTTCCTGCCAGAGGTAGAGCCCCGAGAGCGCTGCGGCGAGCGTGAATCCGGCGAACGCGGCGAGCACGAGCCCGACATGCAGCACGAGGAACAGGTTCGAGTAGTGGCTGCGGGCGCCGATGCCCGTGCCGCCGCCGGCGCGCGCGACGACGAGCAGCGCGACCGCGAGCGGCATCACGGCGAGGCCGAGCAGCCGGTACGGCTTGCGGCAGCCCCAGATCAGATACGCGCCGACGACGAACCAGACGAACAGGTTGAGCGAGCCCGCCCACGTCGCCCACGGAAAGCCGTCCTCGCGTGCCGCCTGCACGCCGAGCAGCGCCGTCTGCGTGAGCCAGCCCAGCCGCACGCCCCACGTTGCGGCCCGTCCCGCCGCGCCCGGACGGCGCGCGTCGCCGAGATAGCCGAAAGCCGCCTCGCCGTAGCAGAGGAGTGCCGGCCAGAACAGGAGCTCAGCCAACGACGGCCTTCTCCCGCTCGCCGGCGGGCTCGCCCTCCACGCGGCGCGCGAGCTCGTCGACCTCGCGCGCGAGCCGCGTCAGCTTCAACGCGATGATCACGACGTAGACGAGGACGATTGCGAACACCGCGCAGTACGCAGCGGTCACGTACGTCTCGGCGGTGGTCATGCGAGCACCTCTCTCAGCCTACGCAGACGCTCGTCGAGACGCTTGCCGGCGAGCTCGACGCGGTAGAGCGTGTAGGCGAGCACGAGCAGCGCGACCTGGGAGACGCAGTAGGCGACGAGGATCCAGCCGCCGAAGTTCGGCCCGTGCCGCGTGAACACGACCGGGTGGATGAAGCCTTTCGCGATCCGGATCGCGAGGAAGCTGACGGGGATCAGCACGACGCCGAAGAGCGCATACACCGCGCTGAGGTTCGCGCGCTGCGGGCCGGGATCGACCGAGAAGCGCAGCATGAAGTACGCGGCGTAGAAGAGGAACAGGACGAGGAAGAGCACGAGCTGGTCCTCGCTCCAGAGCCACCAGTGGCCCCAGGAGATCTTCGCCCAGATCGAACCGGTGATCAGCACGAGCGAGCCGAAGATCAGCCCCTGGTGGATCGCGACGTAGCTCTCGAGGTCGGCGAGCGGGTCGCGCTTCCAGAGATGGACGAACGCCTTCCACGCACCGACGATGAAGCACGCGTACGCGGTGAACGCGATCGAGACGTGGAAGTAGAAGATCCGCTGCGAGAATCCCTGGTCGGCATCGTTCGGCGCGACGAAGAAGACGAGCGCGAGCGCGAGCGTCACGAGCCCCAGTGCAGCCGCCGACAGCGCCGGCAGCGGGATCCGGTATGAGCGACCCACCGCCCGCAATTGTGCCCCTTGCGGGGTCACTCGGTCACGACGTACTCGAACGAGGCCCAGCAGACGAGCCCGAACAGGGCGTCGTAGAGGGCGAGAAAGCCCAGGTAACGGGCCGGAGAGGCGACGACGCTCGCGCCGACGCCGCCGATCACGATCGGGATGGCGAGCGGCAGGAACAGCAGCGGCAGGAGCAGCTCGCGGGCACGGGTGGCAACCGCCATCGCGCCGAGGAACGTGCCGACCGCGCAGATGCCGAGGTCGGCGAGCACGACGCCGCCGACCGTGGCGCCGCTCAGGCCGTGGAAGAAGAGCGCGAACGCCGGCAGCGCGACAACCTCCGCGGCGGCGAGAAACGCGAGCGTCGCCAGGCCCTTCGCGACCCAGATCGCGCTGCGGTCGCACGGTGCGAGCACGAGCCCGTCGAACACGTGCTGCTCGCGCTCGGGGACGAAGGCACGTCCCAGGCCGAGGAGCGCCGTGAACACGATCGCCACCCAGAGCAGTCCGCTCGCTGCGAACTGCGACGAGCCGGCCGGCAGCGCGAAATGGAACACGACAAACGTCGCGACGACGAAGAGCAGCATCGCCGGCAGCGTGTCGCGCGCGCGCAACTCGAGCAGCAGATCCTTGCGCGCAAGCGCACCGACGTCGCCGAGATAGCTCATACGAGGGCGAGTCGCGTCGTCGCGAGCGCGGCAACGCGCTCCGGATCGTGCGTCGACACGACGAAGGTGCGTTCGCCGCGCAGCTCGGCGAGTTGAGTGTCGAGCAGCTCGGCGCCGGCCGCGTCGAGCGCCGTGTACGGCTCGTCGAGCACGAGCAGCGCGGGATCATGCAGGAGCACGCGGCAGATCGCGAGCCGCTGCGTCATTCCGCGCGAGTAGGACGACACTCGCTCGTGCCGCACATCCCAGAGACCGAAGCGCTCGAGCAGCATCCCGATCCGCTCACGCCGCTCCGGCACGTGGTACAGACGGCCGTAGAGCTCGAGGTTCTCGAACGCGCTCAGCTCGCGGTAGACGAGCGGCTCGTGCGCGAGGTAGCCGATCGCTGCGCGTCCGACGCCGATCTCGAGCTCGCCTTCGCTCGGAAGCGCGAGACCCGTGCAGATACGGAGCAGCGTCGTCTTGCCGGAGCCGTTCGGCCCGGTGACGAGAGCGAAGCCGCCGCGCGCGACCTCGAGGTCGACGCCGCGCAGCACCCGCTTCTCGCCGAAACGCTTGCCGAGGTTCCGCGCGCGAAGCACGGGGAGAGTCTAGGCGCTGAGCCGTTTTACACACGCTTTACGGCGCTCGTACCGGCAGCAGGAACGCACGGAGTCAGATGAGAGCTGACAGGTCGTATCACCGACCAGGGGATGAAAACCATGCACAAGCCACAGCTCGCCGCTGCCGGCGTATTGGCCGCCGCGGCACTCCTGGGGGCAGGCGTCGCCGCCGCGAGCCATCGCTCCCAGACCACGCAGCAGGCCGTTTTCACGTTCGACGCGGGCTCGGTGGCGCAGAGCCACTCGAGCAGCTGCACGTCGACCGACGGCGTCTACCAGACGACGTCGGCGACCTACGGCGGCACGTCTACGAGCACCGATCCGCGTCTCGCCGGCTCGATCACGATCCAGGCGCGCAGCATCCTGAACACGACCACTCAGCTCGGCTGGCTGTCCGGCTCGTTGCACGTACGCAACGCGTCCGGCACGAGCACGAGCGCCGACATCGACGCAGCGCTGACGTCCGGCAAGGCCGTCGGCTTCCTGCGCGGGTCGACGCACCACTCCGACGGCCGGCTGATGGCGAGCTTCGCCGCCTCGTTCACGCCGGGCGGCGGCTTCTCGGCCGGCCAGGTCGGCACGGGCGGCGCAACCAACGCCGGCGTGATCTTCAGCTCCGGCTCCTGCTCGCAGTCGAAGCGCGTCACCACGACCGCGGTGTTCGCTCTCCGCCTCAGCGCGGGCGAGATCGTCCCGCCGGCCGGCGGCTTGCACGCAAGCGCAAGCGGCAACGTCACGTTCGATCTCACACACGACACGTCGGGTGCGATCACCGGCGGGAACGTCGTCTTCTATCTCAACTACCGCTTCCCGAGCTCGGTGACGATCACCCAGCTCGCGCTGTACCAGGGGTCACGCGGCTCGAACGGCCCCCTCGTGCTCGACGCGGGCGTCGGCAGCATCACCGACGCCGACGGTGGCGGCAACCTGACGAAGGTGGTCACGGGCGCATCGGCATCGCTGCTCCAGGCAGTGCTCGCGAACCCGCACGGCTACTACGTCACTCTCACCACGGCCGCCAACCCGAACGGGGCTTTGCGCGACCAGCTCGAGAACCCGCAGAAGCACTAACGCGGCTCGATCGCGGACGCGGCTGCGCTACAGAGCCGCGTCCGCGATCACGAACGCGGCGAACGCGACGCTGATCACGCCGTTCATCGTGAAGAACGCGGCGTCGAGGCGGCGCAGGTCGCCGGGACGCACGAGCGCATGCTCGTACACGAGCAGCGCAGCGACGACGGCGACGCCGACCCAGTAGAGCGCGCCGACCGAGAGCCCGACTCCCGCCGCGACGAGAAAGGCGATCGTCGCACCATGCGCGAGCCGCGCACCGACAAACGAGCCGCGCACGCCGAACCGGGTCGCGACCGAATGCAATCCCTGCTCGAGGTCGACATCGAGGTCGAAGAGCGCGTAGAAGAGGTCGAAGCCGGCCACCCAGAACGTGACGGCGGCGCCGAGCGCCCACGACTCCCACGGGAGCCGGTTCGTGATCGCCACCCACGCGCCGACCGGCGCGAGCCCGTCGACGGCGCCGAGCCAGAAATGGCAGAGCCACGTCCAGCGCTTGAGGTACGGGTAGACGACGAAGCCGATGACGGGGATCGGCCACAGCACGTGCGTGCGCGGCGCGAGCTCCCAGACGGAGGCGAGGAAGAGCGCGAGCGAGCCGGTACAGAAGAACGCCACCTGGAGCACCGAGAGCTGGCCGCTCGGAAGCTCGCGGCCCGCGGTGCGTGGATTGCGGGCATCGAGGCCGGCGTCGATCAGGCGGTTGAGCGCCATCGCAAGCGATCGGGCGCCGACCATGGCCAGCGTGATCCAGAGCAGGTCGTGCACCGTCGGGGTTCCGTGCACCGCGAGGAATGCGCCGACGTACGCGAACGGAAGCGCGAACACCGTGTGCTCGATCTTCACGAGTCGCGCGAAGCGCGCCGGCAGCGGTGCGAGGGCGAGCTCGCTCACGTTTGCTCGTGCACCGTCGACTCGTCGGCGAGCAGCTGAAGCGCGTGCGCGAGCGCCGGCTGGAGCACGGCAAAGCCGTCGCGACAGCCGCCGGGCGAACCCGGCAGGTTGACGACGAGCGTCGTACCGACTACACCGGCAAGGCCGCGCGAGAGCAGGCCGTGCGGCGTCTTCGCGATCGCGTCGGCACGCACAGCCTGGGCGATCCCGGGAGCGTCGCGGTCGAGAACGTCGCGCGTCGCCTCAGGCGTCACGTCGCGCGGCGCGAGGCCCGTGCCGCCGGTCGTGAGCACGACGCGCGCACCCGAGGCGAGCGCCCGCAACGCAGCGGCAATCTCGTCGCGCTCGTCCGGAACGACGCGGCGCTCCAACTCGAAGCCCTCGCCGAGCAGCAGCTCCGCGAGCAGGTCGCCGCTGCGATCGGGCGCGTCTCCTCGCGATACCCGGTCGGAGACAGTGAGCACCGCGGCCTTCAGACGATGACCTCCTTCGTCTTCTCGAGCAGGCGCACCTCGGCCACGACCATCTCCTTGTCGATCGCCTTCGCCATGTCATAGACGGTGAGCGCGGCGACCGACGCCGCGGTTAGAGCCTCCATCTCGACCCCGGTCTGCGCCGTCGTCTCGACCACAGCGACGATCTCGACCGCGCCGTCCATGACCGTGAGCGTCACCTCGATGTGCGTGAGCGGGAGCGGATGGCAGAGCGGGATCAGCTCGCTCGTCCGCTTCGCGGCCATGATCCCGGCGACCTGCGCCGTGGCGAGCGCGTCGCCCTTCGGCAGCTCGCGCAGCTGGCGCGCCGTCTCCGCAGCCATGCGCACCTCGGCACGGGCGGTCGCGCGGCGGCGCGAGAGCGGCTTGCCGCCGACGTCGACCATGCGGACATCGCCGTCCTTCCCTACATGCGACAACTCGCTCACCACCGCGGAATCGTACTCGGCGCTACGAGCGGCCGAGCCGCCCGAGATCCTCGAGCTGCGCGTCGATCCATTCCGTGAGGTCGTGTGTGCGCACGTGCGCCCGCGTGGCCTCGAGCCGCCTGCGCCGCTCGTCGGGCGCCATCGTCAACGCCGCGTGAATCGCCTGTGCCTGGCCGTAGACGTCGAGCGGATTGACGGTCAGCGCCCAGCGGCCGAGCTCATCGTGCGAGCCCGCGTTCTCCGAGAGGATGAGGACGCCGTCGCGGCCGTTGACGACCGGCGCCTCCTTCGAGACGAGGTTCAGCCCGTCGAAGATCGGGTTCACCAGCACTGCGTCGTACTGCTTGTACGCCGCGACCGCCTGGAGGAAGTGGTCGCCGATCTGGAGATCGACGGGTAGCCAACCCTCGTACTGAAAGCGATCGTTCACCGCCCGCGCCTCGCGCTGGATCGCAGCGAGGTACTCCGAGTACTCGGGAATATCCTGGCGCGACGGGTCGAGCAGCGCAAGCATCGTCACCCGTCCATGCAGCTCGGGATGCATGTCGAGGAAGAGCGCGAAGGCGCGAAAGCCGCGCACGACGTTCTTCGACGGATCGGTGCGGTCGACGCGCAGCACGAGAAACTCCGGACGCCGCTCGACGATCACGCGCTCGTGCTCGAGCACTTCCGGGTCACTCTTCAGCTCGTCGAACTCGACCGAGTCGATTCCGAGCGGGTGGTGCGTGACGATGGTGCGCCGTCCGTTGTACGTCACGGTCGCGTTCTCGTAGTCGACCTTGGCGTCGAGGACGTCCTCGCACGAGCGTAGGAAGTTGCGTCGCCAGCGCCGCGTGTGGAAGCCGACGATGTCGTTCATCAGCAGTCCCTCGTGGATCTCGCGGCGCATGTTCTCCGGCAACACGTACCAGTAGTCGGGCTGCGGCCACGGAATATGGACGAAGTGCGTGGTCAGCGCGTCGGGACGGACCGCACGAACGAGCTTCGGCGCGAGGTACAGGTGATAGTCGTGAAAGAACACCGCCGCGTCGGGCTGACGATCGAGCTCGGCCACCGTTGCTGCGGCGAATCCCTCGTTGACCGGCACGTAGCCGTTGAACCATGCGTTGTGCAGGCCGAGATCGAGATCCGGCGCGTACGGCAGCCCCCACAGGTAGTGCTGGAGGAACCACAGCGTCGGGTTCGCGATCACGTTGTAGTACCAGTCGTACGCGGACGGATCATGCGCGACGAGACGCACGCGGTACGGCGAGCCGTCGCGCGCGATCTCATCGAACGCCTCGCCGTCGTGCTCCGCCGCGACCGCGCGATCTTCGTCGCTCATCGCGCTCGCGATCCACGTCACGTCGTGATGCGACACGAGACTTCGAAGCGCCGTGACAAGACCGCCGCCGCCGCGTCGCGCGATGCGCTCGCCCTCCGGCGAGCGCGCGTACGCAACGGGGCCGCGGTTGGAGACGACCACGAGCTTGCGGCGCCCTCCCACCGGAAACCAACCTACTCGCTAGGCGGCTGTGGCGGGAACGACCTCCAGCGCGGCGTCGCCGACGTCGTTGCCCAGCAGGACGTTGAAGAGCACGAGCCAGTCGCGCAGGAGCCGCGGCGTCAGATAGTGACGCCGGACGTGCTCCTTCCCGAGCAGCGCCCGCGCGCGGGCCGCACCGGGATCGGCGAGGATCTCGATGCAGGCGGCAGCGCACGTCTCGGGCGAGTCGACGAGCCAGCCGGTCACCCCGTCCTGGATCTGCATGACGATGCCGCCGACGTTGCCGCCCACCATCGGCCGGCCCTTCCACAACGCCTCCGAGACCGTCAGTCCGAAGCCCTCGCGCGTCGACTTCTGGATCACCGCCGCAGAGTGCACCTGGAACGCATTGACCTCGACCGCGCCGACGTTGTTGAAGTTCGAGAGGATGAAGATGTCCGGGTCGCCGTCCGCGTGCGCGACCGTCTGCTCCTGCAGCGCCCAGCCCTCGGGGTCGTCCTGCGCCATCGAGCCGACGAGCGCGAGCTGCACCTGCGGGTGCTTCTTCTTGACGATCCGATACGCGTCGATCACGCCCTGCGGGTCCTTCCACGGGTCGAAGCGCGACACCTGCGTCAGCAGCGGCCGTTCCGGGTCGATACCGAACTGGTCGACGATGTACGCGGCGTCCTCGACCGACAACGCCATGTTCTTCGGCGCGAGCGGGTCGATCGCCGGAGGCCAGATCACGCATTGCGGCAGCCCGGGCCGGCGGGGGGCATACGCAGCGAGGTGGAAGATCGCAGCGTCGTACCGCGCGAGCGACGGGAGCAGAAACGCGAGAACGTCCTCGTTCGGCGTCGAGAAGTCGATGTGGCCGCGCCAGATCCACTTCGCCGGGCTGCCGCCGAGATGGTCGATCAGGCCGACCGGCTGCGGGTCGTGAACGACGACGAAGTCGTACTCGCTCGCGTCGACCTCCTGCGCGTTCAGCTCCTGGTAGCGGGCGAAGCACGCGCGCTGCTCCCTGTCGAGCCCGACCGGATTGCCCTGAAGTCCGTTGTGGATCGCCTTCGTGACCTCGAAGAACTCCTCCGCGCCGTGGATGATCCTCCACTCGACCTCGAGGCCGGCGTCCTGCATGAGCGGCACGAGCGTGTACTGGATCTCGGCGACGCCCCCGCCGAACGCCGTGGCCGACAGCTGGAGCACCCGCTTGCCCTCGAGCGGGGCGGCGAGGCGCCGGATCTCGTCCAGCAGGCCGCGGGTGGTCAACGACGCGTAATCCGCGAGCGACTTGTGGCCGACGTTGACTAGAGGCAGCATAGGAGGGAAGGGCCGGGCGTTGAGCCCCGGACGATAGTCAGGGCGCCGGTCGGCTAAGAGGCCAGGTCGACCTCTTAAGAGGCTGCGCGGGTGGTGAGATGGAGGACGAGCGAGCGTTGCCGGCCCGCGCGGAGCACGGTGAAGACCGCCGCCTGTCCGGGGCGGAGATCATTCGTGACAATCCGCACGACATCGTCCGCACTCCGCACCGGTGCGCCGTTGACGGCGAGGATCACGTCGCCGCCGAGACGAACGGCCTCGCCGTCGAACTCCACCTCGCGGGAGCCGCCGCGCACACCCGCGCGCGCCGCCGGGCCGCCCGGGCTCACGGCGTCGACGAGCGCGCCGTGCGAGGCGTTCAGCCGCAGATGCTGCGCGAGCGCAGGAGTCAGGTCCTCGGTCTGAAGGCCGGCGTAGGCGTAGTCGACGTGGCCCGTAGCGACGAGATCGTGGAGCGAGCGCCGGGCGGAGTCGATCGGGACGGCGAAGCCGATCCCGGCCGGCCCGCCGTTGTCGTCGCGGATCTGTGCGGTGATGCCGATCACACGCCCGGCCGCGTCGAGCAGCGGGCCGCCCGAGCTGCCGTGGGCAATCGGCGCATCGGTCTGGATCGCGTCCACGAGCTGGTAGCGGGCAGCGGTCAGCGCCGCGATCGAGCGGCCGACGGCCGAGACGACGCCGATTGCGAGCGAATCCTCGTTCCCGAGCGGGCTGCCGATCGAGGCGACCGGCTCACCGACGACCACAGCGGCCGAGCGGCCCAGAGGGAGGGGCACGAGCCGATGCGCGGCAGGCGCGACGCGGAGCACACCGACGTCGTCGAACACGTCCCAGCCGACGATCTGAGCCGAAACGCGGTCGTGGTCCGAGAACTCGACGTAAACCCGAGCTGCAGGCTTGACGCTCGCGCCGACGCCGACCTCGCCGGCATCGGTGATCACGTGCGCATTCGTGAGGATCAAGCCGTCCGGCGCGACGACGAAGCCCGAGCCCTGCGCCCCCGAAACACCCGAGTAGGCGAACACGGTGACGACGCCCGGCGCGCGCGCCGCGTAGATGCGCGCCGGCGCAAAGGCCGAGCCGATTGCCGGCAGGACGGCGGCGCGAGCGGCTGCCAGCGCGCCGGCAGCGCCGGCCGCAGGGCCGCGGACGACCACGGTCTCGCGCGTCGAGCTGCCGAGCAGCCCCGTCGCACGGCCGATCCCGAGCGCGGCGCCCGCGCCGAGCGCGGCACAAATCACGGCGAGAAGGACGGCGCGCACCACGTCGCACTGTAGTCGCGTTTTCCCGTGAAAACGGACCCGGCGAGTTATACGGCCGCAACGAGCGGCTCGGCGGCCGTCGCCGCCGCCGGCAACCCGAGCGAAAA
>Ga0208849_1000711_pt1 | contig 28233 bp, 27 predicted proteins | sample NGESurdeep072012_10_FD_184470 | JGI IMG/M metagenome (GOLD analysis project Ga0208849, IMG submission 184470) | Arctic peat soil microbial communities from Barrow, Alaska - NGEE Surface sample 53-3 deep-072012 (SPAdes) | ecosystem: Environmental > Terrestrial > Soil > Wetlands > Peat ... | reverse complement strand
ACGACCGACACCCGCAGGTGGCGGGTCGTGACCTCCTTACGAAGCGCGTCGCTGAACGCACCGACCCCGTGCTTGGTGGCGTTGTACACGCCACTCCCACTGCGCGTCTCGCGGCCGGCGACCGAGCTGATGTTGACCAGGTCGGCAACGCCGCGAGGACTGTCCTCTGCGGATCGCAGGAGATGCGGCAGCGCGGCGTGGGTGCAGTAGAGCAAGCCGAGGACGTTGATCTGGACCATACGCTCCCATTCCTCGACCGGGGCGTCGACGACGGGCCCGAGGAGCATCACCCCTGCGTTGTTCACCAGGATGTCGAGGCGGCCGAGGCGGGTCACGCACTCCGCCACCGCTCCGTCTGCCTCGCCCTGGTGCGTCACGTCGGCGGCGATGACCGCCACCGTTGCCCCTGCGGAGCGCAGCCGGCCGGCGAGTTCCTCCAAACGATCCTGGCGGCGGGCGACCAGGGCGACGCCGGCGCCGAGGCCGGCGAGGGACACGGCGGTCGCCGATCCGATGCCGCTCGACGCGCCGGTCACGAGGGCAACCGCATTCTCGAGGGGCCTCGTCGATAGCGCCATCGTCTCGGTAGATTGCCACAGCGGGACCTATGGAGCCGGGCGATCGTGTCAGAGTCAGCGCATGGACAGCGACGGATATGGCTACACGCCTGAAGACCACGGGACGGCGCGTCTCCTCGACGACATGCGCACGCTCTCGCCTGCGGCGATCGAGCGGATCGCGCGCGGTTGGGAGGTGCAGGCGCTCCCGCACCTGGACGGATACCACGCAGCCGAGACGGCGGCGCTGCGCGCCATCGAGGGTGCCCATCTCAGTACCGAATGGGAGGCGCTGCAACGCCAGATCCTCGACCTCACCGAGGGCCGCACGTCGCTGGTGTCATGGAAGATCGAGCACGGCCAGAACGGTCATCACGCCGAGTCCGCAGCGCTCGGAGCGGCGCTCGCCCTGCACGCGATGGGACATCTGGACAGCGCACATGCCCAGACGCTCATCCGGCCGATGGCCGAGGCACTTCCTTGGCTGCTGACCGTACGAGGCAGCTCCCAGTAGTCACCTCTGGCCGACACGCGGGATCCGGATGACGGGCTGACGTCTACTCGCTGACCAGCTCGTAGTCGGGGTTCAGGATGGCAAGGCGTCGTTGCCACGACCCCACCATCCCTTCGACGATCAGGCGCGCCCCCGGCTCGATGCCGGGGATTTTTGGGCGTCCCTGGAACACGAGCAGCAGGATGCCGGTGTCATCGGTGATCTCGCACTCGAGGTTGGCGGTGCCCTTCGCCGTCTGCACGCGCAGCGAGCGGATGCGTCCTGCGACGCGGACGCGGGTACGCCATGCCACATCACTGATCGGGATGGTCCCGGTGGCGCGCCGGGCCAGCTCCCGGTCCACGCCCGCGCCGCGCATCGGCTTGCGCCGCACGCCGTCCGGGCGGACCGTGTGCGCGCGGAACCTGCGTCGCCGAGCGGCTTCGAGGTTGAACGGAACGATCGTTGCCGCGACGTGCGCGACGCCGCCCACCGCATCCGCGATGCGGTCAGCCGTCCGGTCGTGGAGCACGCGCGCGAGGCGCGAGTGAAACGCGCGACGCGGGAGCAGTACGGTGCACTCCGTCTTGCCGTCGGCGACGACGTCGGCGACGTACTCGAGGGCCGCACGCTCGAGCCGGCGGTCGCGGCATTCCAGGATGTCGAGCGGCAGGTGCGCGAGGCCGAGCCTGCTCCATTCTTCCTTGAGCTGTTCGGTGGCGGCCGCATCGATATTGAAGTGCACGGCGCGGAGCTCGTCGGGACGCAGCGTGCGCGCGTACTGCACGGCGCGTGCGGCCGCCATGTCGAGCTGACCGACGAGCACGAGCACCACGTGTCGCTGGAGCACCGGCGCTTCCGCGGCGGAGCCGGCACCGGTCTCGAGTTGCTTCTCCTCCGCGACGTACTGGCGGTGGAGCCTGATCAGGCCGTAGTACATCGGAGGTCCGACGACGGCGACGATCCACGCGCCTTCGAAGAACTTGGTGACCAGGAGGATCCCCACGACCGCGACCGACAGGCCGCCGGCAAACCCGTTGATGACCGCACCGATCCGCCATCGCCTCCCCCGCTGCGTGAGGTGATGTTTGAGCATGCCGAATCCCGCGAAGGAAAAGCCGGTGAAGACGCCGATGGCGTAGAGGCCGACCAGCGCGTTGAGCTGCGCTTTGAAGACGATGATCAGGAGAATCGCCACCGCGGCCAGCACGAAGATGCCGTTGGAGAACGCGAGGCGATGACCACGCTTGGTCAGCTGGCGTGGGAGGAAGGAGTCCCCCGCAACGAAGCTCGCCAGGTAGGGGAACCCATTGAAGCTGGTGTTACCGCCGGTGAACAGAATCAGCACCGTTGCCGCCTGCACGAGGTAGAAGAGCGCGGTGCCGACCCAGCTGTTGCCGAGGACATAGCGCACCTCTTGCGAGACAACCGTCGGGCTGCCGGAGAGATACGGGGCCGCGTGCGTCCAGTGCGCCAGCAGCGATGTCCCGAGCACGAGAAACCCGAGGATCCCGCACATGATGAGGAGCGCGATCCGGCCGTTGCGTGCCTCGGGACGGCGGAAGCTTGAAATGCCATTGGACACCGCTTCCAACCCGGTGAGCGAGGACCCGCCGTTGGCGAATGCGCGCAGGCAATAGAAGATGCCCAACCCCATGAGGAAGCCCCGCTGGTTGCCGATCGGATAGCCGAGCTCGGCGGCGCTGGGGAGTGCATGGGCGTGGAGCCCGCCGAGCACTGCTTTGACGAGCCCGGTGATGACCACGAGCGACAGTGACACCACATAGAAGTACGTCGGGATCGCGAAGATGGAACCGGCTTCTCGGATGCCGCGCAGGTTGCCGAAGAGCATGATGAGCGTCACTCCGACAGTGATCGCGATGGTGTACGGCACCAGCTTGGGAAGAGCCGATGTCAACGCCGCGGTCCCCGCGGAGGTCTGCACAGCAACGGTCACCGTGTAATCGATGAGCAGCGCGACGGCGGCGACCTGTGCGACGTTCGGGCCGAAGTTGTCGCGCGCAACCACGTACGAGCCGCCGCTCCTCGTGTACACGCCGATGACCTGGATGTAGGAGATCATCACGAAGACCATCACCGCGAGGATCGCCAGGGTGATCGGGATCACCATCGAGAATGCGGCGAGACCGATGATCGGGACCATGATCACGAGCATCTCTTCGGTGCCGTAGGCGGACGACGAGATCATGTCCGGCGCGAGCACGCCGATGGCGACCGGCGTTGCGAGCCGCTCCTGGCTGAGTTGCTCGGAGACCATCGGGGGCCCGAGGATCCGGTTCTTCAGCCGGTAGGCCCAGGACTCCGGGTAGGTTCCGGCACCCGACGCTCCGGGGGCCTCGGGAGCGAGTGGGCGCGACGATGCCACCGGAACGCTCTCTGGCACTTCCACGGCCGCAGTATGCCCCATGCCGAAGTTGGCACCGGCATCGCCCGACGCCCGAGTGACCTGCTTGAATGGTCCGGTGCACATCGTCATCGCCGGTTGCGGAAGGGTCGGCTCCGGGCTGGCACGGACCCTTGAAGCCGAAGGTCACTCCGTCGCCGTCATCGATCGGAACCGCAAGGCGTTTCGCCGTCTTCCCACGGATTTCAAAGGCATCGTCGTCGAGGGATCAGGATTCGACCGCAACGCGTTGCACGACGCCCGCATCGAGGACGCCGACGCCGTCGCCGCCGTGACCTCAGGGGACAACTCGAATATCCTCAGCGCGCGAATCGCCCGGGAAACCTTCGGTGTCGAGCGGGTCGTCGCGCGCATCTACGATCCACAGCGAGCCCAGGTGTATCAGCGCCTCGGGATTCCAACGGTGGCGACTGTCACGTGGACAGTGGACCAGGTCCGCAGCTGGCTGCTGCCCGAGGAGTTCACCCCCCACTGGCGCGACGCAACCGGAATGCTCCTTCTGCTCGACCGCGTGCTCCCCGAGCATCTCGCCGGACAGAAGCTCTCGTCGCTCGAGAGTGAAGGCAAGGTCCGCCTCGTCGCGGTGACCCGAGCCGGTATGCCGCGGCTCGACACCAAAGGTCTCGTCGGCCAGGACGGGGATCTCCTCCACCTCGTGGTCATGAAGGACGACCTTCCCGAACTCGAGGCGCTGCTCGCCACGCCCTCCCCAGTCGCTGTGGCTGTCGCCACCAAGGCACACTGATGAAGGTGGCCGTCGCCGGCGGCGGGAGTGTGGGTATGGCCGTCGCGGCTGACCTCAAGGTGCATGGACACGACGTGTTCATCCTCGAGGTCGACCCTGAGCAGGTGGCCCGCTTCCAGCCGCATGTCGACGTCCGCTGGCTGGTGGCCGACGCATGCGAGGTCGCATCGCTCAAAGCCGCCGGCATGGCCGAGGTCGATGTCATGGTCGCTGCGACCGGTGACGATGAGGACAACCTCGTCATCTCGCTGCTGTCGAAGCAGGAGTTCGCGGTGCCGCGCGTCATTGCGCGGGTCAACAACGCCAGCAACCAGTGGCTCTTCACCGAGAGCTGGGGAGTCGACGTCCCGGTGTCGACCCCGCAGCTGTACACCGCGCTCGTCGAGGAGGCGGTGTCGATCGGATCGCTGGTGCATTTGATGAGCTTCGAGGGAGCGTCCGCCCACCTGCTCGAGGTCACCCTTGCCGAGGATTCGCCGGCCTGCGGGCAGCCGATCGCCGACCTCGGGCTGCCGCGTGAGTCGGCGATCGTGGCCATCGTCAGGCGCGAGCACATGATCATCCCCGATCCCGAGACGCTGCTCTTCGCCGGGGACGAGGTCATCGTGCTTGCCATGGTCGAGAGCGAGCGCGCCATCCAGACCATCCTGGTCGGGGACGCGCCACCCGCAGGGCCGGGCCCGACCGTTCCCTAGTCCTCGGGGGCACCAGGGCACGCCCGCAGGCCGTCACGCTCCTGTATCGGACGGCTGACGGATCGCCGCGAATCGGGCACCCTTCGAGTTGCGCCCATACGGTCACAGCATCGAGCACTCGGCAACCCCTCTCGAGGCAATGGCGTGAAGGCAAGGAAGGTCGCGACCCTCACCGGTTTGGCAAGCCTGGGCATCAGCCTGCTGACGCTTGCGGGGCCAATCGTGGCGGAGGCGGGGTTGCAGCCCATGCCATGTTCCTCAACGACGATTCCCGGCGCCGGTCATCAGAACGTCTGCCACATCGCGACGTCTGCCCTGCTCAACGCGCCGTCCCTCCATCAGTCGATGGCGCTGGACTGCGAGTCGGCGGCACTTGCCGTGGCTCTCCAGACGAAGGGCTTTGCGCTGACCCAGCTCTGGGTGTTCGACGCGCTCCCCAAACAGCCCCAACCTGCGCTGCTGTCCCATGGGCGACCGATCGCCTGGGGTGACCCGTACGCGGCGTTCGTCGGCAACGTCAACGGATCAGAGGGCAACTTCACGGGCTACGGGGTCTACTACCCGCCGATCGCCGCCGTTGCTCAGCGCGCCGGCGCGACCGTCGACGCGCGCACGGGATGGACGACGGCCGCCATCGAATACCAGATTCAGCTCGGCCACCCGGTGATCGTGTGGACCAACTTCAACTTCGGCTACTCACAAACCAGCACGTGGAAGGCGTGGGACGGGCGAATCGTGCCGTACACGACCCAGGAGCACACGGTCACCGTCATCGGCTTCGACTCGGTGGTGGGCACAGTCACCGTAGTCGACGTTGGCGTTGGGCTTCGCCGGACCATCTCGACCGCCGAATTCAGCTCGGCCATCGCCACCTTCGGGGGCATGGGCGTCGCGGTCTGGTAACCCCCGGGCGACCCTAGACTGCTGATCGTCCATGTACGTTCAGGAGCATCCAGGGCGTGACCCGGCGACGGTGTGGCTCCACCACGGTGTCGGGTCGACGCGCGCCTGGGACGCCTTCCTGCCAGCCGCCGCCGGCGGCCGCCGGGCGATCGCATACGACCGGCGAGGGTTCGGGCGCTCAGCGCGCGATCGCGACTTCACGACCGCGATGTTCGACGAGGACGTCGAGGATCTTTGCGAGATGCTCACCGAGCGACATGCGCTGCCAGCCCACCTCATCGGCCACAGTGATGGCGGCACCGTCGCATTGTTGCTCGCCGCCCGGGTCCCGGAGTTGGTGCTCAGCGTCGCAGTCGTGGCGGTCCACGTTCGCGGTGACGACACGACGGTGGCTACACTCGGCCGCATGGGTCCGCCGGAGGAGTGGCCTGAGCCGATGCGGCGCAGCATGATGCGCGCCCATGGCGCGGACTGGGCCACTGTCGCGGGCCGCTGGCACGCGCTCTGGACGTCGCCGGCATTTGCGGACTGGAGCATTGTCGACGAGCTTGCGGCGGTGCGCCGTCCCGTCTATGCGATGCACGGGCTCCATGACGAGCTTGCCCCCGCGCTGCATGCCGACGCGTTGCTCGGCGCGGTGCCCGGGGCACGAGTCAGGTGGGTTGACGCCGCGACACACGATCCCCATCGCGCGGAGCCGCGGCGGTTCGTCGCCGACCTGAATGCGTTGTGGCACGACGCGGAGTCCAGAGTTGGCTGAGCATTTCAACGCCAGCGAGTGGCTCGTCGACCGCCACGTCGAAGCCGGCGCTGGTGCGCGCGTAGCTCTGCTCTCGGGGGATGCGACGATCAGTTACGAGGAATTGCTTGACTCGATCAGGGCGGCGGCAGGTGGCCTCCGCCGTCTCGGCGTCCGGCCAGAGGAGCGGGTCATGATGATCCTGCGCGATGGTCCTGACCTGGCCATCGCGATCCTGGCAGCGATGCGGATCGGCGCCGTGGCCCTCCCGGTCAACCCGCTGCTGCCGTCTCGGGATCTCCTCGCCATCGCTCGCGATGCTCGCGCTCGCTGGGCGATCGTCGCGGGCGATGCGACCACCCTGACGGCAGCGCTCGCGGAGGATGCACCCGACCTGGTTTCAGCAATACGTGTCGGGCCCGGATCCAGCGACAGTGACGCAGCGCCGCTGTGGTCCGACATCCTCGCCACCGGCGGGGACAGCACTGCCGACGCGACCGCCGCCGAGTCTCCCGGCTTCTGGCTCTGCACCTCCGGCACGACCGGGCGACCCAAGCTGGCGATGCACCGCCATGCCGACATCCGCACGACGTGCGAGGGCTATGCCCGCGAGGTTCTCGACGTGCGGCCGAGCGACCGGCACCTCTCCGTCGCGCCGATGTTCCACGCGTACGGGCTCGGGAATTCCCTGACGTTCCCGCTTGCGGCCGGCGCGGAGGCGGTGCTGGAGCCCACCCGCCCTCCTACCGCGGCGCTCGTGGCTTCGCTGTTGGACCGGTACCGGCCCACCCGCTTCTTCGCCGTGCCGACCTTCTACGCGGCGCTCGTCGCGGCGGACATTCCCGACGACGCCTTCGGCTCCGTCCGCCAGGCGATCTCCGCGGGTGAGGCGCTCCCGGCTGAGCTGTTCGGGCGCTTCCGTGAACGCTTCGGTCTCGAGATACTCGACGGAATCGGATCGACCGAGCTGACCCACATCTTCATCTCGAACCGCGACGGATACGCGGTCCCGGGCGCATCCGGGATACCCGTCGGCGGGTACGCTGTGCGGCTGCTCGACGATGGCGGCGCTGCTGTGCCCACGGACACGCCCGGCCAGCTCTGGGTCTCGGGTGACGCCGCGGCCACCGGGTACTGGTGTCGGAGCGCGGAGACGCGCCGAACGTTCGTCGGGGAATGGGTCGCCACCGGCGACCTGTACTCGGTCGACGCTGATGGCGTGTACTGGCACCTCGGGCGCCGCGACGACATGCTGAAGGTTGCAGGCGAGTGGGTGTCGCCGACCGAGGTCGAGAACGTGCTGCTCGGCCACGAGTCCGTCGCCGAGGCGGTGGTGGTCGGTGCCATCGGGGATGACGGCCTCGTCCGCACCGTCGCGTTCGCGGTGCCCCGGCCCGGAATGCATCTCGACCCCGACGATGTGCTGGCCAGGTGCCGCAACGAGCTGGCGGGCTACAAGCGTCCCCGTCGCCTGATCGTCGTCGAGACGCTGCCGAAGACCGCGACCGGCAAGGTGCTCCGGGCGGAGCTCCGCCGCGAGGCGACGCGGGTGCTCATCGACCCGAGCTGACGATCATCACGTCAGGTGGACGTACTCGTAGTCCACTGGCTGACCGTTGATGCCCGTGGCTGGTGGCGCGATCCATGCGGCCATCCTGCCGGGCTCGAACACCGGCTTCATCAGTGACCGGACGTAGTCGAAATCCGCCGCCGTCGGCAGCCAGTCCGCCTCCCGGCTGACCCATGTCTGCGCATCGACCAGTGCGCCGCCCGGCGACACCCGGTGGCCTGCAAATGCGCCGACGCTGCGGTTGAACCCGCGGTGCGGGAGCGACAGCGTTCGATCGATACCGGCCGCCTCGAGGATGCGGTTCCAGCGACGCACGCCATTGTTGCAGTCGGTGAAGTACTCCGACCGGAGATCCTGGTTCAACGCCGTGAGCGCAGGGATGTCGGCATGCTCGATCCGCCCGTCGACCACCATGTCAACCGCCGCGGTCAGCTCGAGGAGCCGGTGGTCGTCTGCTCGGCGTTCCTCCTGCCAGCGTCCCTTCAGCCCGGCGGTGAAGTAATTGGCGACGTTGGTCGAGCGCTCACCACCGAACAGGTCGAGGGAGACGCTGTAGTGGAAGTTCAAATAGCGCTGGACGATATCGAGCGGAATCCCCCCGTATCGCTTGACGTCGTCGGTGTCGTGCTCGCGCATCAGCTCAGCCGTCCGCTTGACGACGCGGTCGATGCCGGTGGTGCCGACCATCATGTGGTGCGCCTCCTCGCGGAGCATGAAGCGGCAGGTGCGTGACAGCGGGTCGAATCCGCTTTCCGCGAGGGTACCGAGCTGGAATTTTCCATCACGATCGGTGAAGTACGTGAACATGAAGAACGCGAGCCAGTCCCTCGTCGGTTCGTTGAACGCACCGAGGATGCGCGGGGCGTCAACGCTGCCCGAATGGCGCATGAGGAGCTCCTCTGCCTGCTCGCGGCCCTCACGACCGAAGAACGCATGGAGCAGGTACACCATCGCCCAGAGGTGGCGGCCCTCCTCGACATTCACTTGAAACAGATTGCGGAGGTCGTACAGGCTCGGCGCGGTGAATCCCAGCAGCCGCTGCTGCTCCACCGACGCCGGCTCGGTGTCCCCCTGGACAACCAGCAACCGTTGCAGGTCAGCGCGATACTCACCCGGCACCTGCTGCCACACGGGCGCGCCGAGGTGCTCGCCAAAGGGGATGCGCCGGTCCGGTTCACGATCGGCGAGGAAGATGCCCCATCGATATTCCTCGAGGGGGATGTGTCCGAAATGCGCCCAGCCGTCACGGTCGGCGCTGATGGCGGTGCGGAGATACACGTCGCGCGCGATGAGGTCGGGCCCGAGGTCTCGCCACCACTGCATGAAACGCGGCTGCCAGGCCTCGAGTGCGCGCTGCAGACGCCGGTCGCCGCGGAGGTCCACGTTGTTGGGGATTCGATCGGTGTAGTCGGCGTTGAGACTCATCTCACACCCGCTCCCTGTCGAGCGAGGCGCGCTGGCCGCTGCCGTAGCGTTTGAGGGCACCTGCAGGGCCGATCGCGTTGGGGCGGCTGAAGACCCAATTCTGCCAGGCGGTGAGCCGCCCGAAAATCTTCGTCTCCATGGTTTCCGGCCCAGCAAAGCGAATGTTGGCCTCCATGGCGGTGAGCGCGTCGGGGCTGAATGCGGCGCGCTGCTCCAGCGCGATGCGCAGTTCGTCCTCCCAATCGATGGCGTCCGGCGCGAACGTCACCAGCCCGAGGTGGGCCGCTGCCGCCGCATCGAGCGGGACCAGCGCCGCCGCTCCCGCCGCCTCGAGCACCGCAGTCTCGCCGAGGAACCGGGACTCGAGCCGTGAGAGACCGTTGCCCATGGGGTAGACACCGAAATTCGACTCCGTCATCGCGATGATTGCAGGACCGTCAGTCTCCTCCAGCGTACCGTCGAGCATGAACTGCTGATCGCAGGCGAGCGCGAGTTCCAGCAGGAGTCCGCCAAAACACCCACCCGGACCGATCGAGGCGATGAGGCTGCGACTGGTCACGTCGAGGCGCTTGAACACCCGCTTCAGAAGCAGCCCGACCTCCTTGACGAACCAGTCAGCGTCGCGGTGCTCGAGCAGGAATCGATCGTGCGCCAGGGCACGATCCATGTCGCCCTCGGTTCTGATGACCCACGTCCCCATCGCGAGCTCGTTGGTGCGCAGCCGCAGGATCAGATCGTCGAGCTCTCGGGCGACCGCGAGCGGCCAGTAACCGCTGCCCAGTTCGCGTGCGCCCTGGGCATCCATCGGTGGCGGCTGGTCAGGGCCGCGCACCGTGATGGTGACGACGCCTGCACGGCGATCGATCGCGGCGCCGACGTGCTCGTACCTGATGGCGTCGTCCTCGGTTGCGCTCACGAGCGGCTCGAGCCCAACGCCAGGTCCGGGTTTCGTGGTCGAAGCAGCCGCGATCGCAAGAGCGCGGGCGCGTACCGAATCATCGAACCGTCCGCGCGGAACCGCGGCGTCGACGAGACCCCACTGCAACGCCAGGGGCGCCTTGACGCCCTCGCTCTTGGTGACGAAGACATCGGCCAGGTCCCGGCGCACATGTCGCTTGTGACCGAGACGCGTGAGGCCGCCGGTTGCCGGCAGCACCGCGAGCAACGGCAGTTCCGGGAGTGAAACAGCCGATGAGCCGTCGTCGATGAGCAGGATCTCCGCGCACGCCAGCGCCAGCTCGTAGCCGCCCCCGGCCGCAGCGCCATTCACGGCAGCAAGGTACGTCTGCCCCGAATTGGCGCTCGCGTCCTCCATTTCCAGGCGCGTCTCGTTGGTGAACTTGCAGAAGTTGACCTTCCACGCGTGAGAGGCCTGCGCGAGCATGCCGATGTTCGCTCCCGCGGAGAAGCATCGGTCCTTCGAGGAAGTGATGACCACGCAGCCGACCTCCGGGTGCTCGAAGCGCAGGCGTTGCACGGCGTCATGCAGCTCGATGTCGACACCGAGGTCGTATGAGTTCAACTTCATCGCATACCCGGGCCGCAACCCACGCTGCTCGTCGACGTCCATCGCCAGGGTCGCGACGCCGCCGTCGACGTTGAGATGCCAGTGCACGTACCGCCCGGGCTCGGTGGCGAAGGAGACGGCCTGCGTGCCGTCGATGCTGACTACCGTCTCGGCGGCTTCGAGCGCCATCGACTCAGATCTCCGGAGGGCGGTTGGCTTCACTTCATTATGGAGGCGCCCCGATGGAGGCGCCCCGCTCACCGCTCGAGCGGCTCAGCTTGATCTCGCGAATATCTCTGACTAGAGTCAGAGAATGGAGCGAGCGATGGTTGACCAGGTGAGGCGGTTCAATCGCGTCGTCACGCAGCACGTCGGGGCACTCAACGAGCGATACCTGGCTCGGTCTCATTCGCTTGGCGAGGCGAGGGTCCTCTGGGAGATCGGCGCCGAGGGCTGTGACATGCGGTCGCTTCGCGTCCGGCTCGGGCTCGATTCGGGCTATCTCAGCCGGCTCCTCGGAACGCTTGCGAGCGCCGGGTTGATCGCGGCCGGCACGAGCGAACGCGATCGGCGGATCCGGACGGTTCGATTGACGAGGTCGGGATTGGCTGAGCGAGGGATCCTCGACGAGCGCAGTGATGTGCTCGCGCATGCGTTGCTCGAACAGCTCAGCGACGAGCAGCGGGTTCGGTTATGTGCTGCGATGGGCGAGGTCGAGCGGCTCATCACGGCGGCGGGCGTTGCAGTAGGTATCAGCGATCCTGCCCATCCGGAGGCCCGGCAGTGCGTTCGAGCATATTTCGCGGAGCTCAACCGCAGATTCGACGCGGGTTTCGACCCGTCGGTGAGCATCAGCGCCGAGGACGATGAGCTTCGCCCGCCTGCCGGCGTACTCGTGCTTGCGAGGTTGCGAGGGCGGACCGTCGGCTGCGGCGCGCTCAAATTCCACGGCGACGGGCGCGCCGACGTCAAGCGCATGTGGGTCGCCGAGACCGCACGTGGGCTCGGCGTCGGCCGCCGCATCCTCGCTGACCTGGAACGCCGCGCCGCGGTGGCAGGGGCGTGGACCCTCTGCCTCGAGACCAATCGGACGCTCGTCGAAGCGATCGGCCTGTACCGCTCCGCGGGCTACCGTGAGGTGGCGCGTTTCAGCAACGAACCCTACGCGCACCATTGGTTCGAGAAGCTCCTGGTCGGCACACCGCCGTCCACGTCCTGAACATCCGAGATCACTCGCGCGCGGCGGCCGCCGGCGTGTCGAGATCGAGGTGGATCAGCCGGTTGGTCTCGGCGAATCCGAGGCGCTCGTAGAGCCGAGAGGCGCGCTCACTGGGATGCACGATCAGGTACCCGACGCCGCGGGTTCGTGCTTCCGCGATCACTGCCTCGACAAGCGCGCTGCCAATGCCCTGGTTGCGCAACTCCTCGAGCACGAACACACTCTGAACGTTGCCCGCCTGGCGGCCGAGATCCCGCGGTTGCGGAATCCGATCGAAAACGGCGAGCCATGCCATGCCGACCGGATCCCCGCCGTGCTCCGCGATGTAGGCGACGTGACTCGACTGGCGAGCCGACCACCAGTCAGTGAAGGCTGCTTCGAACGCTGCCGGCGTCAGCCCCACCTCTCCCCGTTCGCTGGTGCGCCACAGCCACCGGAGCTGTGCGAGGGCGGCGGAGTCCGCCGCGCCGGCCCGGCGTATCGTCGCCGCGATCTGTGCGGTGTGGTGCACGGAGCGACTCTCGCACCAGGATGTCTCGATCGGTCACCTGGCCACCGGCGGTCCACTGCCGACCACGTCAGCCACATGGTCCGGCGGTGCGCCGGGCGGGAATCCTTCGAGCACCCAGGTGACCCCGGAATCCTCGAGCGCGGCCAACGTTGCCGGCACCCCGGCCGGGTCCTCGCCGGAGAGCGCGCAGCGCACCGCGATGTCGTGGTCGGGCCGAGCTCCGAGCGCGGTCAGCGCCGCTCGGAGGGCAACGATGTCGGCGGGGTCCGGCGGCGGTAGGCCGCCCTGGGTGGCGAAGATCGGGAAACACCCCTGGAGCTTCGCGATTCGCGCCAGCGGCTTCCGGTTGGGCCAGCGAACAGCTCCCCAGAGCGGCAGCGGATCCTGGTGCGGCTTCGGAAGGAGCGGCGGGGCGTCCACAGCGTAGTGGCGACCCCGGTGCTTGACGGCCTCGCCACTGAGAAATCGTTGCAGCAATTCCAACGCCTCATCGAGCATCTGTCCACGAGTGACGGGATCCGTCACTTCGCCGAACGAGCTGAATTCCGACCATCCGTCGTCGCCGAGCCCGACGCCTCCGATGAGACGCCCGTCCGACAGCCGATCCAGCGTCGCCATCTGACGGCTCAACACCCAAGGTCGACGCCTCGGAAGTGGCGTCACCAGTGCGCCCATGCGGATCCGGCTGGTACCGGCGGCGACGGCGGCCATGATCACCCACGGATCGGCGACGGCCATCCCGGGCGCGGCCAGCATGTGGTCCCAGAGGAACAGCCCATCCCAGCCTGACTCCTCGGCGAGCTTTGCCAGGGCCACGACCCGTTGTGGCTCCGCGAATTCCGCAAACGGCGGCAGGAAGATACCGAAACGCATCGCGAGATTATCGAACTGCCGGCACGCCTACAGGCTCCGCAGACAGGTAGCGGCAAGTTCGTCGTGCCGCGCGAACCACACGCCGCCGCTCGCTGCCATGTGGTCGAGCAAGGCTGCGAGCACGACGATTCGCGAACGATGGCCGATCACATGGGGGTGCAGGGTCAGCTGAAACAGCCCATGTTCCTCGCGCGACTGCTCGAACTCGTCGATCCAGATACGCAGCAGCTCGCGGGGCGGTGTGTACGGACGGGTCCCCGTGTAACGGTCCATCGTCAGATAGGGAGCGTCGTCGCGAATCCATTCGACTGGAATCTCGACAACGCCGGTGGGCACTCCGTCGGCCAGCAACTCGTACGGCTCGTCGTCAGCCATGAGGGACGAGTCGTAGGCGAGGTGGCACTCGCGGATCAGGTCGAGGGTGTGCTCACTGAAATCCCACGAGGGGGTGCGGAGACCCACTGGACGCGAACCGCTGAGCCGCTCGATGACGTCGATGCTGCGGAGCAGCAGGTCGCGCTCGGTGTCACGGTCGAGCGCTGTGTTCCATTCGTGGATCCAGCCGTGGAGCGCAACCTCGTGCCCGGCCGCAGCGTACGTGGCGATCTCCTGGGGATGCAACAGCGCCGAGACCGCGGGCACGAAGAATGAGACGGGAATCCGATGCCGGTCGAGGAGTCGGAGGATGCGCGGGACCGCCGCCCTCGCTCCGTATTCGCCCTGGGAGAGCTTGCCCGGATGGATCTCGCCATTGCGCAGCGGGATCGTCTCGTGGTCCGAGTCGAACGACAGGGCAACCGCGACCGTTGCGCCCTCCGGCCATGCTGCCGGTTTGAGGCTGCGGCCGGCGCGGACGCGGCTGACGTATCCACGCCACCGCGCCTCATCCCAGGCCCACGGCTGGTCGCCGGGCGCCGCAGTCGCGCCCGCACCGCCGTCCGGATTCATTGCTCGGAAGACTACGGGGTCGCGTGCGGCGCCCGCCCCGCTCGATTCGCGGCGCCCGGGCGCGTCGCTCAGATCACGATGGCGATCTTGACGCCCAGCAGGATGAGCGGCCAAAGGATGACGGCCAGGACGGCCGAGAGAATCGCCCCGATGGTCGCCAGGTGGTCGAAGAAGTGGTGGGTTGCCGCCACCACCACGCCGATCACGATCCAGATCAAGGGAAGCAGCGAGGCATTGGAGCGTCTCATGCGCAGATCTCCTTCACGCGTTGCCCTCGATCCGCACGCAGGCCGTCAACGGCCGTCGGCGGTGTCCTTGAGCGCCTCACCAGCCCCCTTCAGCTTGTCGCCGGCATCGCCGACCGTGTGCTCGATCTTCCCGGCGCCGTGCTGGGTCTTGCCCTCCGACTCGAGTTCCTTGTCACCGGTGACCTTGCCCTGTAGCTCCTTCGCCTTTCCCGCGATCTGATCAGCTTCTCCGGACATCTCCGACCTCCTCCGTCGACGAATTGATCTGATAGCAGCAGTATCACACCACGTACCAGTCCGCGTGAGCGCCGAACTCGCCGTAGCGGGATCGGGGAGCGCCCCTTGCTGCGAGGTATGCTCCCGCGATGGCGAACTCTCGAGAGGAGCGCATCGTCGCCGGCGACGGCCACGAATTCACCGGATTTCTCACCCTCCCCACTGCCGGATCGGGCCCGGGCATGGTCGTGGTGCAGGAGATCTTCGGCGTCACCGACTACATCAAGGACGTGTGCGCCCGTCTCAGCGACCTCGGATATGTGGCGCTCGCGCCGGACCTGTACTCGCGATTCGACGGGGAATCGGTGATCGACGAGCGCTCCGGGAATTCGCTCCCACGCGCGTTTGCCGCCATGCAGAAGCTCGACATGCCCCAGGCAGCACGTGATGCAGCGGACACACTCGAGCACCTTCGCCATCTGCCCGAGGTCACCGGCGGGCGAGCCGGGATCATCGGCTTCTGTCTCGGCGGAGGCATCGCCTACTTCGTGGCGGCTGCGGCAGAGCCCGACGTCGCCGTCTGCTACTACGGCTCGGCGATCCCCGGCAACCTCGACAAGGCGTCCGCCGTGCACTGCCCCGTGCTCTTCCAGTTCGGCGACGCTGATGAGTACATCACCGCCGAGCAGCGCGCCTCAGTCGAGCAGGCCTTCGCGGGACGTCCGCACACTGAGTTCCATCTGCATCACGGCCCGAACCACGCATTCGACAATCACAACGCGGCGATATTCCATCACCCCGACGCTGCTGCTGCGGCCTGGAAGCAGACAGTGGCGTTCCTGGAGCGTGAGTTTCCGGCATAGCTGACCCGAACCTCAGCGCACCTCGATGAGGTTGGCGCGGCGGGGTACCAGCTCGCCGATGACCGGCGAGCCTGGAACCTCACCGGCGACCAGCAGGCCGCCGCTGGTCTGCGCGTCGGCGAGCAGGAGACGTTCGCGCTCATCGCCCGCGCTGCGTCCACCCCAGCGCACGTGCGGATTGACCCACTCAAGGTTCCGCCGGGTTCCACCGCTCACATAGCCGGCGTCGAGGGCCTCGCGTGCTCCGTCGAGGTATGGCACCGCGTCGGCGTGGACGACAGCGGTGAGGTTGCTCGCTCGCGCGAGTTTCAAAAGATGACCCAGCAGCCCAAACCCGGTGACGTCAGTCGCGCAGCGGGCTCCGCCCGCCAGGGCGGCTTCGGAGGCGGCCCTGTTGAGCTCGACCATCGTCGCAACCGCCTGTGGGAACACCTCCCCGGTCTGTTTGTGCCGGCTGTTCAGCACGCCGATACCCAGTGGTTTGCTGAGTGACAGCGGCTGTCCGGCGATCCCCGCGTCGGTGCGAAGCAGCCGGTCCGATGCCGCAACGCCGGTGACGGCCATGCCGTACTTCGGCTCGGGATCATCGACGCTGTGGCCCCCCGCCACCGGGCATCCCGCCTCGATGGCGACCGCGAGCCCCCCGCGCAGCACCTCGGCGGCGAGCGCCATGGGGAGCACGTCGCGCGGCCAGCAGACCAGATTCACCGCGAGGATGGGCCTGCCACCCATCGCGTAGATGTCCGAAAACGCGTTGGCCGCGGCGATCCGACCCCAGTCATAGGCGTCGTCGACGACTGGGGTGAAGAAGTCCACGGTGCTCAGCACGGCCGTGCCATTGCCATCCAGGCGGACCGCTGCCGCGTCGTCGCCGTGGTCGAGGCCGACGATCAGGGTGTCGCTCGGCACGCCGATCAACCCAGCGACCATCTCCTCCAACTCCCCCGGTGGGATCTTGCAGGCGCAGCCGCCGCCGTGGGCGTACCCGGTCAGACGCATGCCGCCGATGTTCGCAGGGAGTGGCCCCCACAGGCTCGGTCACTGCGCCGCTACGCTTGTTCGCGGAGGCGTCTGGGCACCTGGTGGGCTTCCTGATCTTCAAAATCAGTGTGACCGAGTATCCCGGTCAAGCGGGTTCGATTCCCGTCCGCCTCCGCCACCTCAGTGGTGCCTGACCGGTCGTTGCACGTAAGGTCATCGCGCATGCACGCGGACCCGCGCCGGGCAATCCCGCAGACCGATTCGCTGCTCGCCGACCCGCGGCTCGCCGAGCCGCAGCGCCGTCTCGGTCGCCCGCGCGTGCGTGACGCTGTGCATGATGCGCAGGAGCGGGTGCGGAGTGGCGCGCTCCCCGCCGCCGAATTGATCAACCATGTCCTCCGCGGACTCCCGCCTCGTGCGACCACGCTCCGGCCGGTCATCAACGCGACCGGAACCGTGCTCCACACGAATCTTGGCCGGGCCCCGCTCTCCAGCGCAGCTCGTGAGGCGCTGGTTGCCGCAGCCGGATACGTGGATCTCGAGTACGACGTCGCGAGCGGACGTCGCGCGTCTCGCGGACGGGGCACCCTCGATGCGCTGCGACGGGCCCTTCCCGACGCCGGAGACGTGATGATCGTCAACAACGGGGCCGCGGCGCTGCTGCTTGCCGTGACCGTGCTGTCCGCCGGTCGCGAGGTCGTCTGGAGTCGCGGCGAGCTGGTCGAGATCGGCGACGGCTTCCGGCTTCCCGACCTGGTCGCGTCCACCGGCGCGTCGCTGCGTGAGGTGGGGACGACCAACCGCACCACGCGCGCTGATTACGCTGCGGCCATCAGTGCGCGCACCGGCTGCGTGCTCAAGGTGCACACCTCGAATTTCCGCATGACCGGATTCACGTCGTCCGTGCCGATCGGCGAGCTGGCCGGACTCGGGCCACCGCTGGTCGTCGACGTCGGATCCGGACTGCTCGCGTCTGACCCGCTCCTCCCGGACGAGCCCGACATCTCCGGCGCCCTGCGGTCTGGCGCGGACGTTGTGACGGCCAGCGGCGACAAGTTGCTTGGCGGTCCGCAGGCCGGCCTCATCGCGGGCAGGGCCGACCTGATCGCCACGTTCCGCCGCCATCCCCTCGCCCGCGCGCTGCGGGTCGACAAGCTCACACTCGCCGCGCTCGAGGCAACGCTCGGTGGCCCGCCGTCGCCGACCACCGCTGCACTCCACGCCGACCCGGATGCGCTGCGCACCCGCGCCGCGGCAATCGCAACACGCCTGGGCGACGAGGCCGACGTCGTCTCCAGCGCCGGCGAGGTCGGCGCCGGGAGTGGACCGGGCGTGGCGCTCGCCGGGTGGGCGGTGAGCATCCCCGAGCGCTATGCCGCAGCACTGCGCTCCGGCGACCCGGCCGTGGTGGGCCGGCTCAGCGGAGGCCGCTGCCTCCTCGACCTCCGCTGCGTTGCCCCTGCAGACGATGACGCTCTGGTCGAGGCGGCGCGCGCATGCAGGTGATCGCTACCGCAGGCCATGTCGACCATGGCAAGTCGACCCTGGTGCGGGCGCTCACCGGCATGGAGCCGGACCGCTGGGCGGAGGAGCGACGCCGCGGCATGACGATCGATCTCGGCTACGCGTGGATGTCGCTGCCATCCGGCGAGGAAATCGCGTTCGTCGATGTGCCCGGCCATGAGCGGTTCGCCACGAACATGCTGGCCGGGGTCGGGCCCGTCCCGGCCGTCCTCCTCGTCATCGCCGCCGACGAGGGCTGGTCCGCCCAAACCGAGGATCATGTCAGGGCACTCGACGCGCTCGGGGTTGGCCACGGCGTCGTCGCGGTGACCAAGAGCGATCTCGCCGATCCCGCGGCGGCGATCGAGCAGGCTTCCGATCTCCTCTCGGCGACAACGCTGGCGGGAATCCCCGCAGTGAGCGTGTCCGGACAGACCGGCACGGGGCTCGACGCACTCCGCATCGCCCTCGACGCCCTGATCCGCCGGCTGCCCGTGCCCAACCCTGATGCGCGCGTCCGGCTGTGGGTCGACCGCTCCTTCACGGTGCACGGCAGCGGGACCGTGGTGACCGGAACGCTCGGGTCCGGAACGCTCCGCCGAGGCGACGTTCTCGAACTCGGGGATGCCATGGTCACGGTCCGGGGTCTGCATCGACTCGGACAGCCGGCCGAGGCCGTGACCGCCCCGGCACGGGTCGCCGTGAACCTGCGGAACGTCTCGCACGAGGACGTCCGCCGCGGCGACACCCTGCTCACCCCGGGTGCGTGGCGTACGACCACGGTCGTGGACGTCCGGCTGGGTGGCCTGGGTGCTCCGAGCCACGCGACCCTCCACATCGGGGCTGCCGCCGTTCCCGTGAGGGTCCGCCGGCTCGACGCAGTAACGCGTCCTGCCTCCCCGATCGTGCGCCTGCTCCTCGACACCGCGCTGCCGCTCGAGATCGGCGACCGGTTGCTGCTGCGAGATCCGGGGCGGCGTCAGGTTGTCGGCGGCGCGACCGTGCTCGACCCGGCACCGCCTTCCCTTCGTCGCCGGGGCGCGGCGAAGATCCGAGCGGCCTCTCTCGCAACAGAACTCGGCCAACCAGACGTGTCAGCCGAGGTCGGCCGGCGCGGGGCAGTCAGCCGCTCGCTGCTCATGGCGATCGGTGTCCCGGTCGGCGCAACGCTGCCACCCGGTGTCATTGCGACCGGCTCCTGGCTTGTCAGCCGGCAGCGCTGGGAGGAGTGGCGGTGTGGATTGCAGGCCGCCGTCGAGCGCCGACCTGCCGCTCTGCTCGACGCGGGCGCAAGCCACGCGGATCTCGCGCGAGCGCTCATGCTCGACGATCCGCAACTCGTCGCAGCGTTGGCCCGCACGTGCCCGGATCTCGAGGACAACGGTGGCCGCGTGCGCAAGCGCGGGCATGCGCCGGCGCTCCGACCCGATCTTGAACAGGCGGTGGCACGCCTGGTGGGATCGCTTCAAGCGGCTCCGTTCGCCGCACCCGAACGGCAGCGACTCGTGGCGCTCGGGCTGGGGCGGCGCGAACTCGGCGCCGCAGCTGCGGCGCGCGCCATCCTGCTCCTGCCCGGTGATATCGCGCTGCTCCCGACGGCACCGCGAGATGCGGCCGCACGGCTCGGCGAACTTTCTCAGCCGTTCACGCTCTCCTCGGCGCGCCAGGCGCTCGGCACGACTCGGCGGGTCGCCGTGCCGCTGCTCGAGCATCTCGATCGGATCGGGATCACCGAGCGACTCGACGGGGATTTGCGCAGGCTGCGCGTCCCGGCTCCTGCGGGGGGGTAGCCAGGGAAGGTCAGGCGTTCGCCGCTCGCTGCAGGCGATCGCGTTGGGGGACCACCGTATAGCGCGGATCGCGCGCCGACTGCTGTCCGGCTTCGAAGATCGCGAAGCGGGCGCACACCGAACCGGCGAGCAGAGCTACACCGGAGACTTGCGCTGCCCTCCGATTGCGGACGCCGAACACCGCGGCTCCGATCGCTCCGCCGGCCGTCAGGGCGCGGCTTGCATTCATGAGTCGTTTCGCGGTTCCCGCGTGCAGGGTTTCGGCGCTCAGTCCCATGCTCCGCTCCATCCGCGCCTCCATTACGAGAGCGACCACGGCTCCGCCGACAGCCATCCGGCGCGCGGGCGCCGCCTGTTCGAGGCATGTGCCGACCATCGCCAGGCCACCGGCAGATGCAGCGGCTGAACCCGCGAAGACGAACGGGAGCTCGCGCCGGGCGGCGTGCCAGGCCGGGGTGGCCGTGTCCGACAGGAGCACGCCGGTGTAAGCGGCGAGCGCCGGAGCCAGCGCCGCGGCCAGCACGCCTGCCGGCCGGGCACTCAGCGCCAGCACACGGCCGGCAATCGGCAGTCGCCGCGGCATCATCGCCGCGATCTCGGCGGTCGCCGCCGCGCTCGCCAGCGGGCCATACGCGGCCAGCACCCAGGTGCCCACCGACATCGGCGACGTCGGTTTTGCGGTTCGCAGCATGTTCAGGAATCGCATCGGCCTTCCCAGGTCGTGGATGAGCGCGGCTGTCCCAGCCGCTCCGCCAACGAGGGCTCCGATGCGAGCAACGCGGCGCAATTCCGGGAGATTGCGCAGGTCGGCGCCGGCCGCGAGCAAGGACGAGCCCGCCGCCATGCCACCGAGGAACAGATAGGCGGGGATGTCCCGCTCCCATGGCGCCGTCTTGACGATCGGCCGCCCGTAGTACGAGGCGAATGTCGCCGGCGGGACCATCGCGCGTTCGCCGTCCCGACCCCCGCCGCCACGCCGGCGCCGGCGCGGCGCGTCCATCGCAGCGCCATCGGCGTGAGGGCCGGTGGTCACGAACGCGCCCGCACGAACGCAGCTGCCGCGCCGGCGAGCAGGGTTGCGCCGGCAATCGCGGCGGTCCGCCACATCGCGGGGAGATCCCTCGTGGTGACCACCGGGTCGGGAGGCAGCCCATAGACCTCAGGCTCATCGAGCAGCAGGAAGAACGCCCCGGCGCCACCGATGCCGTCATTGGGATCGGCGCCGTAGAGCTGCGCCTCGGCGACGCCCGCGGCGTGGAGCGCATCGACTCGGTGCTGCGCGCGCACACGCAGCTCATCCAGATCGCCGTACTGGATCGACTGCGTCGGGCATGCCTGCGCGCAGGCCGGGGTCATGCCGTCTCCGAGACGGTCGTAGCACAGGGTGCACTTCTGTGCGATGCCGACATTGCGTGAGCCCGCTGGGCCCTGGCGGCGGTCGATGACACCGAAAGGGCATGCGGGGATGCAGTACCCGCAGCCATTGCAAATGTCGTCCTGCACCACAACTGTCCCGAACTCGGTGCGCATGAGCGACCCGGTGGGACACACGTCGAGGCAGGCAGCATTGGTGCAGTGCTTGCAGACATCCGATGACATCAACCAGCGAATGCCGGTCTCCGCGCCATCCAAGGACCTGTTCTCGCCAGGTCTGGCTGCAACGACCGGCAGCGGTGTGAGACCCGATGCGGCGACCGCCCGTCGCGGCTGCTCGATGAAGGCGACATGGCGCCACGTGCTCGCCCCGAGACTACCGGTGTTGTCGTACGACATGCCGAGCATCTCGAGGCCGTCCTCGGGGATACCGTTCCACTCCTTGCAGGCGACCTCGCACGCCTTGCACCCGATGCAGATCGAGCTGTCAGTGAAGAATCCCTTGCGCGGCGGCGCGTTCTTCCAGCCGGCGTCGGCCGCGGGATCCGCCGTCCTCGTCCAGCGCGACATCAGGCGCCGTCCCCGGGGGGCGTGATCCGCGTGGTTCCGGTGTCGACGCTGAGGCCGGCGCGCTGCCGATACGCTTCGACAAAGCGCGGGAGCGCCGCGCCTGTCGGCCGCCGCCCCGGCTGGATATCGCACGCAGCCGCCTTCGACTCCTGGATGTGGACGTTGGGATCGAGGCTCACCCCCATCAGATCGTTTGCCGAGTCGCCGCTGACGATCGCACCGCCCCCACCCACCCCCCAGTGGTACGGCAGGCCGATCTGGTGGATGACCCGTCCGCCCACCGTGAGCGGCGTGAGCCGGTCGGTCACCAGGACCCTTGCCTCGATGGCGGTGCGCGCCGTCACGATGGTGGCCCAACCGAGATGCTCGAGCCCTCGCTCGGCCGCAAGTTCAGGCGATACCTCGCAGAAGAACTCCGGCTGCAGCTCGGCCAGGTATGGGGACCACCGGCTCATGCCACCTGCGGTGTGGTGCTCGGTGAGGCGGTAGGTGGTGACGACGTAGGGGAACACCTCGGCGCCCAGGTCGGGTGGCGACGGGCTCGAGAGGTTCTCGGTGCGCGGAAACATCTCGCGAGTCGGGTTCGACTGCTGTGTGTGCATCGCATTGCGCAGCGGCGACTCGATGGGCTCGTAGTGCACCGGCAACGGCCCGTCGAGGAGTCCGCTCGGCGCGTAGAGCCAGCCCTTGCCATCCGACTGCATGATGAAGGGGTCGTCGCCTGCGAGCCCGTCGGGACCGCCGATGCCCGGCTCCGGCCGGAACGTCGGGGCCTTGGTCGCCTGGAAGTCGGGCACGTCATGACCGGTCCATTTCCCGGCGGCCTCGTCCCACCAGACGTAGGCCTTGCGCTCGCTCCAGGGCCGCCCCGCAGGGTCTGCAGACGCGCGGTTGTACAGGATGCGCCGGTTCATCGGCCAGGCCCAGCCCCACTCAGGTGCAACCCACGACTGCTCCGATCCCGGCTTGCGCCGTGCCGACTGGTTGACACCGTCGCTATAGACACCGGTGTAGATCCAGCAGCCGCCGGCGGTGGAGCCGTCGGCCTTCATCTCGACGAAACTGTTGAGCAACTGGCCGGCCTTCTCGCCGCTCAGGTGGCAGCCATTGATCTCGCGGAGCACCGCCTCGGCATCAGGCTCGTCTCCCTGGAGCAACGGATACTCCCAGACGAGTTGGCGCAACGGCAGGTCGCGGTCGAAGGGCGACGTCTCGAGGCGTTCTCGAAGCATCCGGCCGAGGTGGTAGAAGAAGTGCAGCTCGCTCCGGCAATCGCCCGATGGCTCGACGGCCTTGTGATGCCACTGCAGCAGTCGCTGCGTCTGGGTGAAGGTGCCGTCTTTCTCGGTGTGGGCCGCAGCCGGCAGGAAGAAGACCTCGGTCGCGATGTCCTCGGTGCGCATCTCCCCGGTCGCGATCTCCGGACCGTCCTTCCAGAACGTCGCCGACTCGATCAGGTTGAGGTCGCGCACAACGAGCCATTGCAGGCGCGACATGGCGAGCCGCTGCATCTTCCCGTTCGCGGAGCCCACCGCCGGGTTCTGACCGAGCAGGAAGTAGCCCTCGACCTTGCCGTCGAGCATGTCGACGATGGTCTGGTAATTGCTGTGGTCGGCGTTGATGCGCGGCAGCCAGCCGAAGCCGAAGTCGTTCTCCGGCGTCGCGGCGTCGCCCCACCATGCCTTGAGCAGGCTCACGATGTACGTGTCCGCCGCCGTCCAGAAGCCCTTCTGGCGGTCACTCTTGATCGATGTGAGGTAATCGTCGAGGGAGCCGTGCACACCCGCCTTCGGCATCGGGAGATAGCCGGGGAGCAGGTCGAACAAGGTCGGGATATCCGTGGAACCCTGGATGCTCGCGTGCCCGCGCAAGGCCAGGATTCCCCCGCCCGGACGGCCCATGTTGCCCAGCAGGAGTTGGATGATCGCCGCGCCGCGGATGTACTGCACGCCCACCGAATGCTGCGTCCACCCCACCGAGTACACCCAGGACGTCGTCCGCTCGCGACCGCTGTTGGCGGTGACGGCTTCGCAGACCTTGGCGAACTGGTCGGGTGGTACGCCGCAGATGCGCTCGACCATCTCGGGCGTGTACCGCGCGTAGTGCCGCTTGAGGATCTGGAAAACGCAGAACGGGTCCTCAAGGCTCTCGTCGCGCCGCACCTCGCTGTGCGGCAGCGCCGCGCCGCGGCCGCCGAGCTCGTCCCCTCCGCCGCCCGCCTGCGCCGGCGGCTGCTTGCCCGCGACGGCGCGCGACCCGGCGGCAGCGGCGGTCTCCATTCCCTCGTACGCCCAGCTCGTGGTGTCGTAGGTACCCGTTTTCGGGTCGAACCCGGAGAAGAAGCCATCGAGCTGGTCCGCGTCCTGAAAGTCCTCGCTGATGATCGTCGCAGCGTTGGTGTAGCTCACGACATACTCGCGAAAGTACTTCTCGCCGCTGAGGATGTAGTTGATGATCCCGCCGAGGAACGCGATATCACTCCCGGCGCGCAACGGCACGTAGAGGTCGGCCATCGCGGACGTTCGGGTGAAGCGCGGGTCGATGTGGATGACGGTGGCACCCCGCGCCTTGGCCTCCATCACCCACTGGAATCCGACCGGATGGCACTCGGCCATGTTCGAACCCTGAATGACGATGCAGTCAGCGTTCTGCAGGTCCTGCTGGAACGTCGTGGCTCCGCCACGTCCGAACGAAGTCCCCAGACTGGGGACGGTGGAGCTGTGTCAAATACGGGCCTGATTCTCGACCTGCACGACCCCGATTGCGGTGAAGAGCTTCTTGATGAGGTAGTTCTCTTCGTTGTCCAGGGTGGCGCCGCCGAGGCTCGCGATGCCGAGCGTGCGGTGCAACCCGCGGCCGTGCTCGTCGGCGTCCTCCCACGTGCGCTCCCGGGACGCCAGGACCCGGTCGGCGATCATCTCCATCGCTCGGTCGAGCGGGAGGTCTTCCCAGTCGGTGCCGTACGGGCGCCGGTACTTCACGGTGGTGACCCGCCCAGGGCTGTTGACCAATTGCTCGCTCGCCGCGCCCTTCGGGCAGAGGCGCCCGCGCGATATCGGCGAGTCCGGGTCGCCCTCGATCTGCACCACCCGGTCGCCCTTGACGTAGACGCGCTGCCCGCAGCCGACCGCGCAATACGGGCAGATGCTTTTGACCATGCGGTCGGCCGTCCTTGTCCGGGGCATCATGTGCTCGGTTTGGGCGGAGCGCACCGCGGTCCCGCGACCAAGCGGGTCGCCGCTGGTCAACTGGCGAAGCACCGGCCACCGACGGACGCGAGTGCGAATGCTCACTGGCAATAACCTCCGAGCGTGCTATGACCGGCGCGACAGAATTGCAAAGATGATAGTCACGCTGTGCGCGTCGTGCCGACAGGGCGGCCAACTCGTGGTTCACGCGTGCCCCTGAGGTCACTCGCTGAGTACCAGTTAGAGCGCTACCGGCCGAAGCGGCTGGCGATTGTGATGCTCGTCGCCGCGGCAGTCCTGTATGCGACGTCGACGCTCTTCAACTGGGTGGGCGTGGTGACGCCCACCGGGCGCTACGTCATCGTCAACGGCCTCCAGCAGGCGAGCTGGATGGTCTTCGTCGCCCTGGTGCTGATCGCGGTGGCCGCACGGCTGACCGTCGCGCCGCCGGCTGGGTTCATGCGATTCCTGTTTGTGGGGCTCGACTTCGCCGTGCCGCTCGGGCTGTACATCGAGTACATCGACAACCTCGGCCGCGCCGAATCGGATGGGTTCAACGCATATCTCGGGCCTGGCTATTTCATGGCGTTGGGGACGACCGTCCTGCTCATCGCTGCGACCGTCGTCAGCTGGCGGGAACGCGATGTGTGGCAAGAGCCCGCGGGGTCCGAGCATCCGAACTGACGGCGTCAGCCACGGTCGCGAAAACGGTTTACGCTGAGCGCTGTGATCACCAGCGTGGCATGGCGCAGGAATGCCGTGACCGCGATGCTGGCGTCGGTGGCCGCCGCTGCGACGGATGGCGTCTACTACGGCTTCATTCGATCCCAGGATGCAACCTCGCCGAACGCCGGGGTAGTGCCGTTCCTGATCGCGTATATCGCCGCTGTGGCACTCATAGCGGCTCTGAGTGTTTGGCTGATTCTGAGCGAGCACCGTACGATCGCCAAGACGATGTTGGTAGCCGCAGCCGCTGGCTGTGGCGCCCTCGGCATTCTTGCAATCTTCAGCATCGGTCTGGGCCTGCTCATCACGGCGGGACTACTTGCGATGGCAGCCCTGGGGGTTGCACCCCAGGCTTCGCGACTCCCTCAGCTTGCCGGAGCCCTGGGCGCGATCGGTGTCTTGGTCGCCGGGTTCACACTTACCGGAGTGTTCTGGGGCTCGTAGAGCCTAGCTTGCGCCGGGAACGGGTCCCTCGCGGAGGCCGAACACGTTGCCGTCAGGATCCTTGAACCAGGCGCCGCGGGCAGGTCCGACCTGAGCGATGAAGTTCGTCGTCTTCGGCGTTTCGTACTCCTCGAACGTGACCCCGCGTGCGGTCAGATCCCGGATCAGGCTGTCCAGGTCGTCGACCTCAAAGTGCGCCACAGTCTGACCGACGTTTGGCTGCCCGCGCCTGACGGACACCTGCGTGCCCTTTCCGGCAGCGTAGCGAACGGCAAACGGCGTCTCGTCGAGCATGGACAGACCGAGTTGCTCCCCGAAGAAGCGCTTCGCTCGGTCGAGATCGGTCACCGCAACCGTTGGAACCAGCATCGCATCATCAAGCACCGTCTTCACCTCGTTTTCCGGAGCAGAACGCTCGCCACGGGATGCTAACCGTCAGACATGGGGAGCTGAGTGCCATTCGAATCGGCCGACCCGAGCGCGGGCGGCGATGCGATCGATGAAGGTTCAATCGACGGTCGATTGCGCGTCCCATCCGCGACTACGGAAAGGCGAAGGGCGTCCCCCTGATCTTCGTGTAACCCCGCCACGATGCGCCGAGTTCCATCTTTGTGATGACACAAACGGGAGTCTCGACCCGGTTCGTGATGGCCTGTGCGGGAGCCGCATGCCTCCTACTCACTGCCTGCGCGGCATCGCCCAGAACGTCGTCGCAGCCGAGCTCATCACCGTCCGCAACCGCAACCCTGGCGGCAACTCCGCTGCCCTCACCGACCGCAGCACCTTCGGCAACGCCAACGTCCACTGCCACGGAAACCCCAACAGCAACGCCGTCGATTCCGCCCTGCTTCTCGGATTCGCCGGGGTACGTGCCGTCACCACAAGGCCCTTGCGCGCCACCATCCCCAACTCCGGCAGGCGTTGTGCCTGTGCTGACTGTGACAACGTGCGATGGTGGCTCCGGGGGAAGCGTTTCGTGGACGGGCGGATCGTATGGGGCGGGCGAGCTCATCATCGAGCCGGGAAACATCCTGAGAAATCCAGTCGGAACCGATGGCACAGATTCGCTGCCTGCCGGCGACTATACGTATGAGTTCCGCGATGGCAGCGGCAACCACCTCGCCGCTGGCACGTTCAGCATTGTGGAGTGCCCGCCTCCGGTCTGAGGAAGGGATGGTTGCCGGGTCGCGATGGTGGCGTCAGAGTGCGGCACTGCCTCCGGCGACGCGGGTGTTCACGCAAGCCAGGGCGGGGGCAATGGCGCCTCAAGGTGGAGCGGGAGACGAGGCTCGAACTCGCGACCCCTACCTTGGCAAGGTCCGGGCTCAATTCTGTATTCGGGAGAGGCCGAAAATGGCCTCGACGCGCCTACTTACCCCGAGTATGCATGCGTGTCGACGCTGATTCCACGGGGCGCCAGCCTGCACTGGCGTAGCTGTGCAGCACGACGATGTCCGGGCCCCCAATCTCACGTAGAGGCTCGCCGTCCGTGGTTGGGATCGACGCCGGAACATGGTCCAAAGCATCCTGTTCCGGCAGTAGCGACGGAATATCCTGCCGTATCAACACCCCGGGCACGGTCTCGATGCTGAGCACCAACGCATTATCCGCAGAGCGTCGAATCGGGTCTGCATCTGAATTCGATCTGGCGCCTCAAGTGGATGTCGAGGGCCACAACGGTCACATCGGCGGTTGACGCTCGGGGCTGAACCCCAGCGTC
>Ga0208849_1000710_pt1 | contig 28238 bp, 25 predicted proteins | sample NGESurdeep072012_10_FD_184470 | JGI IMG/M metagenome (GOLD analysis project Ga0208849, IMG submission 184470) | Arctic peat soil microbial communities from Barrow, Alaska - NGEE Surface sample 53-3 deep-072012 (SPAdes) | ecosystem: Environmental > Terrestrial > Soil > Wetlands > Peat ... | reverse complement strand
TTCCCGGTGTTCGTGACCTTGATCGTCGCGACCGCGGGACGACCCTGCACAACCGATTCCGTCGGGTCGGGCGCGACCGGTTTGACCGTGAATTCTTCGAGGACCAGGTTCACGCCCGGAGGCAGCACCGTGATCGGCAAGATTTCAAGGTTGTTCGCCTCGTTCGTCTCCGACACCGCGTTCCCGGTATCGACCTGGATAACCGCCTCATAGTTCCCCGACGCCGTGAACACGAACGGCAGATACAACGTCCGCGATTCCCCCGCATTCAGGCTGCTAATCGATTCCGAAGGGCCCGTCGGAGATTTCAACGACGTCCTGAACTGCGTCACAAACCCACCAGCCGCACACGAACCACCGTTATGCACCGTCACCACAACCGTCGCAGGCATCCCCTGCACCGGGTTTGTTGGCGACACGTAGACGTTTTCGACGTAAAGATCGGCGCATGGCGGCGCCTTGGCCAGCGCTTGCCCGGCGAACAGCCCGCAAGACACGCAGGCGGCAGTGCATACAACCAGCAGCTTCACCATCATGTAGCGGCGATGTGAAAGCACTTCTGCCCCCTTTAGTGGAATGCGGTGTCGGCTCGACGTCTGGTTTCAGGCGAGTCGCGAACAGCTCGCCAGGTGACGCAGCCCCCTGGCGCCATGCGTACGATCCTCGTCGGGGCCAAACCTATGAAGATGCGGATGCTGCAGTCAACAGCGCGTGCACAAAAGGGCAGCTGGAAACTCGCAAAATGCGGGAATAATTTCCCGCCCGTAGGACGCGGGCGCGACGCCTCAGCCGGCTACAAGCGCTCGACAGCCGCAGCGATCTCCGCGAGGCTCACGTCCAGCGCCGCGGCGATTTGGCGCACGGTCGTCCACGCAGGGCTCGCCTGCCCGAGCTCGATGCGTGCAAGTGAGCCGGTCGTGATCCCAGAACCGTGTGCGAGTGCTTCCTGAGTGGTGCCCCGCTCCACGCGTAGCCGCCGCAGCACGGCAGCGAGGGCGGGATCGGGCGCAGACTTCCGCGGCATCTGCGAAACATGCCACGCCATACACGCCGTGGTCCATGGGCTCCACTATCCATCGTCAGCTACGGAGCGTAAACTATTGATAGTCGGCTGCGCATCGTGAACGGAAGCTTACCGGAGGGAGCGCACGCCAAATGTTCAGATTCCCCGGTCCCAGCGCCGGTGAGCGCGCTCCTCAAGTCCGACGGCGCTGTGTGTCGATGCCAAAGTGGTGTCGACACTATCCCCCGAGACGACGGGATCCGATACCGTGCCGACGCCGTTCAGCGCGCCGGCCGGCGTGGTCGCCCCCTCCAGCCCCATGGCCCGGGCCGCCCGGGCCTTCGGCGACGCCTACCCGCCTATCCGTGGTCACTGGTTCGTGCGCTGCGCCGGGATCGCCTATCTGGTCTCGGCGGCGATCTACGTACCGTGGCTGTTCTCGGCGCTGAACCGCGGCCTTCCGTGGCTGGCGTGGCCCTTCCTCGCTGCCAACCTGTTCACGCTGGCGACGACGCTGCTGAGCATCTTCAACCACTGGTGGCGGATCGTGCCCGAGCCGCACCCCCTGCCTCGCGGCGAGGAACCGGCGGTCGGCATCATCGTGCCCTGTTGCGGCGAGCCGGTGCCGATGATCCTGCGCACGATCACATCGGTGCTCGAGCAGGACTGGCCGCGCGAGCGGATGGTGATCGTGGTCAGCGACGACGGCCACGATCCGGAGCTCGCCGCCGCCGTTCGCGCGTGGCCCGTGCTCTATCACGAGCCGCCACCGCGCTTCGCACCTGGTCGCGACGGCGCGGCCAAGGCCGGCAACCTCAACTCGGCCACGGGCATGCTCCTCGCAGCTCATCCCGAGCTGCGCTACATAGAGACGCGCGACTGCGATGACGAGCTCGGCTCCAACCAGTTCCTGCGCCAGGCCGTCGGCCAGCTCGAGCACGACACGCGCCTCGCGTTTGTCCAGACGATCAAGGAAACACAGGTCAGCGCCGGCGACCCGTTCAACAACCGCGAGGCGATGTTCTACCGGGGACAGATGCTCTCGCGCTATGCCGCCAACGCGACGTTCCCGTGCGGCTCGGGCCTCGTGTGGCGACGCTCCGCGCTCGAGCAGATCGGCCTGTTCCCCACCTGGAACCTTGTCGAGGACCTGCAGTCGGGCGTGGAGGCGCTGCGCCGTGGCTGGCACAGCTGCTACCTACCGATCGTGGGCGCGATGGGTCAGCACTCCCCCGAGGACGTGCCGAACGTGTACAAGCAGCGTGGCACCTGGGCGATCGACACGGTGCGCCTGATGCTCTGGGGAGACCTGCGCGGCTTGAACCTGCGTCAGCGCGCGCAGTTCTATGAGCTGCTCTGCTACTACCTGCACTCGTTCACGGTGCTCGTCTACGTGCCGAGCATCGTCGGCGCGCTGCTCGGATACCTGCCGTTCACGGCCAGCGGAACGAGCTTCCTCGTGCACATGCTTCCGATCGTGCTCGCCACGGAGGCGTGGCTGATGGCGATCAACCGCCCTTATAACGATCGTCGCCGCCGCCAGCGCAACCCCGTTCGCGAGCTGTGGCGGGTGCGGATCATCTGGAGCGGGTTGGCGCCCGTGTTCATCAAGGCCTCGATCCAGGCGATTCTCGGCGGCCCGGGCGGCAAGCCCGTCTACAAGGTCACGCGCAAGCACAACGATCCGCGTTGGCACTGGGGGCACACGTTGCCGCAGACGACCGTGCTGCTGACGGTGCTGTTCACGCTCGTGTTCGCGCTGCGCGACGGCACGATCCCTCGCCTCGAGACGCTGATCCCGTTCGTCTACTGGGGCGGCCTGTACGTAGCCCTGTTCGCCGGCTTCATAGCCCGCAGCTGGTACGGCGTCGTCAGCCTGCGCCGGACGCTGGTGCCTGTCGTGAGGAAGGCCGGCGAGGGCGTTTCCGAGGGGATCCCGGACGCTGGCGCGCGCGCCGGCGAGCACGCGAGCGCCTAGCGGCGCGGCTTTTCTCCGCAAGGTGCGGAATCACCGCCTGCGGACCCTTGCAACCGGGCGACGAGCCGCTTAGGGTCTCGACAGACGCGGTTCCGAGCCGTCAAGAGCGAGGCCACTGAGGTGTGAGGCCGCGCCACCCGAACCGAAAGGCCCCCGGGCCGGACGGGAAAGGTTCCTCAAGCGGCTCTGGACCGCGTCGCTTTCGTTCTGCGGCGGTGCCGGCGAAGCTCAGAAGCAGGGCTCGAATCGCTTCCCGTTGAGCGCGAGGTTGTAGCGCGCGCCCGTGATGCCAACGGCTTCGTCGGCCGCACAGAACTTCTTTGTGCGCAGGCGGTACTCGGCGTTCAGCACCGGCTTGCCCGCGGCGAGGTACGGCGCGAAGTCGGCGCATTCGCTGTACTCGTTGCACTGCTCGCTCAGCGCGCCGTCGAAGTACGGGAGCAGTTCACGGGTCTGTTCACCGTCGTTCTTCTGCAGGACTGCCATTCCCAGCGAACGGACCTCGCCGGCGACCCACTCGTTGTAGACGAGCTGCTCGTGGGCGCTCAGCGGAAAGCCGCTGTTGTTTGCGTAGCCTTCCATGTTGTCCGGCTCGACCGCGTCGAAGCTCTTTTCGCGGCACATCTGAAAGCGCGCGGTCATGATCGGCTCGAGCACGCCGAGCTGGCGGATGTCGAGCCACTTCTCCCCCGGCCAGCCGTTGGAGTGACCCAGTACCGACTTGGGAAACTGGGAGTAGTCCGGCCGGAAGTCCTCGGCGGTGCCCACGTCGATGTAGCAGATGACGTGCTTGCCCTGAGCGTGCAGGCTCGCCACCTCGGCGGCACTGTTTTCGAAGCCGTCGATGTCATACGCGGCGACCGGCTCATCGTTGTTGACCGTGCCCGTGAGCTGCCAGTACCAGCTCAAGTGCGGCGGCGGCGTCCACCAGCCGCTGGCTCGCGCCCCGCCGCCAACGCCCCCCAACAGCGCGATCGCGGCGAGTGCGACGATCGCCACTGCTGCCGCCCGTGTCGCCCGCAGCGCCCTCTCAGCCCTCATCGTTGCTCGATGCTAGAGCAAGCGCCGCCGTCACGACGAAGCTCGGCGGATGATCGGCCGCGTGCGGTCTCTTAGCGCGAGCTTACGCACGGGTTACGGACGCTTCAGTCGGGCTCGCGAGTGTGTGCCCACAAGCCGATGGCCACCCTCTTCACGAACACCCTCGCGACAGCGGTAGACCCGCATCTGCTCTGGATGACAAGCCGCGCCGCCGGCATTGCGGCGCTGCTGCTGTCGAGCGTGTCGGTCTGCGTCGGCCTTCTGATGGGGGGACGCCTCATTGCTCGCCGCCGGCCAGAGCTGCGGGTTACCCACGAGGCGCTGTCGCTGGCAACGCTCGCCGCCCTCGTGGTGCACGGCCTGACGCTGCTCGGCGACAGCTACCTGCACCCCAGCCTCGGCGATATCGCGATCCCGTTCCTCAGCGGCTACAAGACCTTCTGGACGAGCCTCGGCATCGTTGCGTTCTGGGCGCTGCTCGTGCTCGGCCTGTCCTACTATGCACGCGGCCGCATCGGCGTTCAGCGTTGGCGCAAGCTGCACCGCTTTGCCGCGCTCGCCTGGATCCTGGGGCTGGCGCACTCGCTCGGCGAGGGCACTGACGCCGGACAGACGTGGTTCCTGGCGAGCGTCGCGATCGTCGTGGTGCCCGCGCTCACCCTGCTGCTCGGACGCCTGCTGAGCTCGGCGAACGCACCGCAGGCAGGTGCAGCACGATGAGCGCGTCCGCCCACACAGCTGGGCAGCGCCACGCTGCTGCGCCAGCCACAGGCCGCAACGATGCGAGGGCACGGGCCAGCAGTCACCGCGACGCCATACGCCGACGCGCCCGGCGCATCCGGCGCTCAGTCCTAACCCTGGCCGTGACGCTGTTCGCAGCCGCCTTCCTCGTCATCTATGTGCAGCTCGCATCCGGGCACGACCCCGCGCTCGTCGCAAACGTCGAGAAGCGTGCCGCGTCTGCCGGCAGCACAAGCCAGGCATCGAGCGAAAGCACCGGCACCAGCGAAAGCACCGGCAGCTCGAGCGGGATGAGCGAAGCCGCTGGCGAATCGAGCGCGTCCGCGGTGACGACGTCACAGTCGTGAGCACCGCGTGCGACGTCCCGCTGCGCGCCTCGGCGGTTCAGGAAGGCGAGCCGGCGGCGGGCACTGCGGCGGCGTAGGCTCCGCGCTTCTCGGCGCCCGCGATGCCGAACGCCGAGATCAGCTGCTCGGTGAGCTCCTCGGCGGGCAGGGGTCGCGAGATCAAAAAGCCCTGGCCTGTCTCAGCGCCGAGGACGCCGAGGCGCTCCATCACATCCTCGGTCTCGATGCCCTCGGCCACGACGGTCAACCCGAGATTGCGCGCGAGGTCGATCGTCGAGCGGACGATCGCCTCGGCGCGGGCGTCCTCGAGCATGCCGGATATGAACGAGCGGTCGATCTTGAGCTCGCTGGCCGGGAGCGCCGCGAGATACTCGATCGACGCGTTGCCGGTGCCAAAATCATCGACCGATACACCCACCCCGCTCGCGCGCAGTGCCTCGAGGGCGGCGATCGCCCGGTCGGGATCGACAAGCGCCGCGCTCTCGGTGATCTCCACGGTGAGTCGCTCGGCTGGCACCCCGTGGCGGCGCAGGAGCTCGTCGACCTGCGCGGGAAGCTCGGGATCGAGCAGGTTGCGCGCCGACAGGTTGACCGACATCTCGAGGTCGACGCCGCGTCTGCTCCAGGCGACCATCTGCCGTAGCGCCCGCTCGATCACGTACAGCGTGAAGGGGCCTACCAGCGCAGTCGGCTCTATCTGGGGGATGAACGCCGCCGGGCTCAGCAGGCCGTGCTCGGGGTGGCGCCAGCGAACGAGCGCCTCCACACCGGTGATGCGCCTGCGCCGCAGATCGACCTTCGGCTGGTAGTGCAGGACGAACTCGTCGCGCTCCAACGCTGCACGAACCTGGCCCAGCAGGATCAGCCTGCCGGCATCGAAGTCGTCGCGCGCCGAGTGCACGTGCACCCTGCTGGCGCGTGATCGCGCATGGGCGAGGGCCGTTTCTGCCCGCTGCAGCAGGAGATCCGGGCGCTCGGCGTGCTCGTCCAGGACGGCGATCCCGATGCTCGCCTCGATGTTCAGCGCGACATCGCCGATCATCACCGGCGGCTCGAGGCCTGCCTGCACCGCAGCGGCGGCCTGGCGAGCTCCCGCGACGCCGTCGCCTAGATGAGCGAGGACCGCGAACTCGTCGGCGCCGAGGCGCGCGATGCGGGCGTCCTGCGCGAACGTCGTGCTCAGTCGTCGCGCGACCTCGCAAAGCACTCGATCTCCATTGGCGTGGCCGAGCGTGGTGTTGATCTCGGTGAAGCGGTCGAGATCGATCAGCAGCACCGCGACGCTTTCCGGCCGCGACGCTCCGTGCCGCACGGTGTCCGCGACCCCCTCGAGAAACGACGTGCGGTTCGCAAGTCCGGTGAGCTGGTCGTAGCGGGCGAGACGATGGTTCTCCCGTGCCTGGTGCCTGAGCCTGCGCGACGCGCGCGCGACGATGCGATAGAGAACCAGCCACAGCAGTGCCAGTCCGATCGCCACCAGCAGCGCGATCATGCGCTCCTCGCTCGCGACCGCCGCTGCGATCGGCCGGTAGCTCAGATAGATCTCGAAGGCGCCTTCAGAGGGGCCTGATGCGGCGAAGCGCAGCGGCACGTAGACCTCGACGAGCTGGCCGAGCCCCACCTCGCTGGCGGTCTCGGCGTGTCGACTCGGCGCGACGATGTCCGCGTTGTTCGGTCTGCCCGCGAGCGCGTTCAGCAGATCGTCGCTGGGTACGAGCGTGCGCCCGATCAGCCTGTGATCGTCGGAGTAGACGACCTTGTCGCGCGCGTTCCAGATCTTGATCCGCGCCAGGTCCTGCGTGACCGAGCGCGCGCTCAGCTGCTGGTCCAGTGCGCGAACGCCCGCGGGCGTGAGGCCATTGCGCAGATCCTGGGGCGATAGGTGCGGCTCGATCCCGAGGTGGGCGATGATGCGCGCGGACTCGGTCGCGTTGGCGAGCGCGCCGGAGACGATCTGCGCCTGCAGGACGCGCGCGAGGATGAAGCCGAGCACGACTATTGGAAGCAGGCTCAGCAGCGCCACCTGCCGCGTGAGACCCAAACGAGTGCCGAAGGACGTGTGTTCGCGTCGAGCGCGCATGCAACTGCTTCGATGCAACGACCGAAAAACTCTAGTTTTGCGGGGCAAAACTCGACGATCAGCCGCTCGCGAGTAGCGCCCGACTGCGATACTGGGACGCCGATGCGCGCGCTCGTGCAGAGGGTCACTCGCGCCGCCGTGCAGGTCGATGGTCAACCGGTCGCAGAGATCGGGCCCGGCCTGCTCGTGCTGTTGGGGATCTCCCGCGACGACGACGCTGCCGCCGCCGAGCGCCTGGCCGAGAAGGTCCGCGCGCTGCGTGTCTTCGCCGACTCCGACGGTCACATGAACGAGGCGCTGGGCGAGCGCGAGATCCTGTGCGTGAGTCAGTTCACGCTGTACGGCGACGCGCGACGCGGCAACCGGCCGAGTTTCATCGCGGCGGCACCCTCCGCGCAGGCTGAGCCGCTGTACGAGCGTTTCTGCACCCGCGCCGGCGCGCAACGTGGGATCTTCGGCGCGCACATGCTCGTGGAGCTCGTCAACGACGGGCCGATGACGCTGATGCTCGAGGCGTAGCCAACGACGCCCAGCACGGCCCGGCGCTCATCCATAGAGCCTCCGACCGCGAAGAGCGAGAAGCTTTGCAAATGCGACGGCCGCGCAACGCAGCCAACCGCCACGATCGTCTGCTGCCCTGGATCGCCGCCGAGCGCGCCTTTCGCGCGGTCGTGCTGCTCGCCGTCGGCATCACCCTCGTCAGCCATCCACACACCAACTGGGCGAGCGAAATCGCCGATCTCGCTCAAAGACTCGGCCTCGACCCCAGAGAAAACTGGATCCAGCGGATCATCAACGACGTGAGCAGGCTCCATGCCAACCAGGACCTGGTCTTTGGCGGCGTCGCCATCGCCTACGGCGTGCTCGAGGGCGCCGAGTCCTACGGCCTGTTCAGGCGGCGCCGCTGGGGCGAGTGGCTGACGGTCGTTGCGACCTCGCTGCTGTTCATCCCGGAGATCTGGGAGCTCACCAAAAGCGCGACTCCGCTGAAGATCGGCGCGGTGATCGTCAACGTGCTCGTGGTTGGCTACCTCCTGTCGCAGCTGCGGCGGCCTGGAGTCGCCTACTCCTCGACGCTCACACCCCTCCAGAAAGCGAAGTAGTCTCAGGCCGGCGGGCCGCTGTGGCGCTCCGCCAGCTCCAGGCCGCCGTGCTCGATCCCGGGACCACCGGCGCGCAGCGCCGGGACGAGCTCGCTGGTCACGAGCCCTGTCTCACGCGTCACCTCGTCCACGATCTCGAACCAGCGCGCCATGTTCGCCGGCGTGTCCAGCAGCACCGTGAGCGTCGGCACGTGGCGGCGCAGCGACCAGAAGCGTTCGCCGTGCGGCTGGTGCTCGCCGTGGTAACCCCACACGCCGCGCAGCGCGGTGGCGCCGGCGGCGTTCTGGGCGCGCAGCCGGCGCACCAGCGCGCTGTGGAGGGCCTGGGGCCCGTGCCGGGTCTGCTCGCCCGCGTACACCACGAGCTTCTGCCAGTAGGCGAGCCCGCCCGTGTCCCTCGCCGGTGGGCGCAGCGGCTCGGCGAGCAGCGCGCCGTCGCGCTTGCACACGCGCACGCGCTCGAGCGCGATGGCCGGCTCGCCGAGCATGCCCGAGAGCTCGCGCAGCGCGCGTACGATCGTCGCGCTCTCGCCGACGCTTTGGATGATCAGCGGCACCTGCGCATTGCCGGCGAAGAAGCGTGCGCGCTGACGCGCTCCGTGTACCGTCCCGTCGAGGCCCAGCAGGACGCTCGCCCCGGCGACACCGTGACTGTGCAGGCACTCGACCGCGGCCACGTAGGCCGGGCCCGAGGCCACGCGCTCACCGCGGCCGAGATGGATCGTCAGCTTGATCTGCTCCTCGGGTAGCGACGGCGCCGCGTCGAGCACGGATCCGCTGAACAGCCGGGCACGCTCGAGCGTGATCAAGCCGTGACGCGCCAGCGCGCGCACGTCCTCGAGCACAGCCTCGATCCGGGGCCTCGTATCGAGCGCCAGCGCCACCAGCGGCAGGTCCTCCGAGAGCGTGAGCAGGCCCTCGCTCTGCAGCCTGTGCTTGATGCCAAAACCCTCGACTCCGCGCAGGAGCGCGCTCGTCCGCACGCGGTGACGGGCGTAGCACTCGAGCAGCGCGTCGGCGAGTAGACGACCGCCGGCACGGTCTCGCTCGCCGAGGTACACGCTCAGCCGCAGCCCGTCCTCTACAGTCATCCGCCACCGAGCAGCCGGCCCACCACGGCCGCAGCGATGCCGAGCGCAAGGCTCAGCGCGACGTTCGCCGCGAGCAGCAGGCGCCGGCCGTCCTCGCCGAGCCGGTGGGACTCGAGCATCCAGGTCGAGAACGTCGTGTAGGAGCCGATCAGCGCCGTACCCGTGAGCAGATAGGCATCGCCGCTCAGCGCGATCCCTGACAGGAAGCCGAGCACCACCGCGCCCGAGAGGTTGACGAGCAACGTGCCCAGCGGGAAGCGTGCCGAGCCTCTGACCGACACGAGCGCGTCCACCAGGAATCGCGCAACCGCCCCGAGCCCGCCGAGCACGCCGACGCCACCCCACAGCAGCACCGAGCTCATCGCCACACCCCGGCGCGACGCACGAGCTTGGTGGCTGCGAACACCAACGCGAAGCCGCCGCCAAGGCTCGCGACCGCGTAGGCCGCCGCGAGCGCCGGCTGCCCGCCTTCGATCATCTTCGCCAGCTCGAGCGCCATCGTCGAGAACGTCGTCAGACCCCCACACAGGCCCGTGCCGAGCAGCGCGCGGCGGTACAGCGACGGCGGCAGGCGCTCCTGCAGACGCGTGATCAGGTAGCCGAGCAGCGCGGCGCCGAGCATGTTCACCGCGAACGTGGCCCACGGCCACTGGTCCGGGCGCTCGGTGATGCTCTGCGCGAGGGCGGCCCGGGCGAAGGTGCCGATGAAGCCGCCCGCGAAGATCGCAGCGAGCTCCTGGCGATCACGGACGATCGGCGGCGTTGCTCGCCCGGTCACCTGCATGCGCAGGACGGTGGCGCTGCGGTCGCGTTCCACGGCAGTCCTCACTTACGTTCGAGTGACGGTGACGTAGAAGCCATCAGCGGCCGCAAGCCGCGGTTATGGAGCGGGCCTCATCGCTGCGCTCGTCAGCATAGCGAGCGGGCCCGCCGACTCGCGAGGCCTGCAACGCGCTCGGCGCAGCGCATCCAGGCCCTTGGCGCTCTGGGCACGACCTGATAGACCCCGCCGAGATGGCCGCGCCCGAGAACCCCCCTGTGCGTTCGCGCAGCCCCGCGCTGCGACGCGTCGGCGTGGTGCTCGTCGTGATCGTGCTCGCGGGGCTCGTCGCGTTCGCGCTCTCGCGCCTGGAACTGCAGCGCGTCGGCCATGCCCTCGTGACGGCCTCGCCGGGTTGGATCGTGTTGTCGCTCGCGCTGATGTCGCTGGCGATGCTGATGCGATCGATCTCCTGGCACCAGACGCTGCGCGCTGCGCTCCCGGACACGCCATTGCCGTGGGGCGCGGTCGTACGCGCGACGATGATCGGCGTGATGGGCTCGGCGATCGTGCCCGGCCGCCTCGGCGAGCCCGCGCGCATTCTGGTCCTTTCGCGCCGGCTCGACGGTCGTACGAGCCGGCTGCTGCCGGTGATCGCGGGAACCGTGTTCTCCCAGACGCTCTTCAACCTGATCGCGCTGGCGATCCTGCTCGTTGTCACGATCACGAGCGTGCCGCTGCCGAGTGGCCACGGCGCTGCGGTTGCGATCGCGCTCGCCGTGCCGCTGCTGGTCTGTGCGCTGATCATCGCCGGACCGCGCCTGCTGGCGCTCGGGCGCCGCTCGCGTTCTGCGCGCGTCGCCCGCGCCGCCGATGCGATTGCGCGGCTGCTGGCGCTCGCGCGGCATGGCCTGGTCGTGTTCGCCCGGCCGCGTTACGGCGTCAGCGCGATTGCCTTCCAGCTGCTTGCGTGGGCGCTGCAATGGCTCGCCTGCTACGCGGTGATCATCGCCCTGGGGCTCCAGTCCAAGGCGGGTCTCGCCGCCGCCGCGGCGATCCTGCTCGCGGTGAACCTCAGCGCGGTCCTCCCTGCCACGCCGTCGAACGTCGGCGTCTTCCAGGCCGCGTGCCTGGTCGTGCTGGCCGCCTACGGCGTCGGTGCCGGCCCGGCGCTCGCCTACGGCATCATCCTGCAGGCGGTCGAGGTCGTGACCGCCCTGGCACTGGGCGTTCCGGCACTGCTCAAGGAGGGCGTCTCATGGCAGGACATCCGCAGCAGCGGCGCCGACGCAGAGGCGGAGGTCGAGGCGGAGGCGGAGGCCTAGCCCGCGAGAGCGCGCAGCGACTGGCGCAGCGAGCTGGTCGTCTGCAGCACAGCCGTGGGCTCGTAGCCGCAGTGGGCCATGCAGTTTTCGCAGCGCGGGTCCTTGCCGCGACCGTACTTGCTCCAGTCGGTCGTCTCGATCAGCTCTTTGTAAGTCTCCGTGTAGCCGTCCGCCATCAGGTAGCACGGGCGCTGCCACCCGAACAGCGAGTAGCTGGGGATCCCCCAGGCGGTGCAGTCGAATTCGGCCTTGCCCTCGAGGAAGTCGAGGAACAGCGGGCTGTGGTTCAACCGCCACTTCTTGCGCCGCCCGTCGGCGAACGCCTCCTTGAACAGCTTGCGCGTCTCGGTGACGCCGAGGAAGTGCTCCTGGTCGGGCGCTTTCTCGTAGGCGTAGGCGGGCGAGATCATCATTTCGTCGACTTCGAGGTCGTCGTTGAGGAAGTCGAGCACCTCGCGCACCGTCTTCGGCGAGTCCTGCGTGAAGAACGTCGTGTTCGTCGTCACGCGGAAGCCGGCCGCCTTCGCGGCCTTGATCGCCGAGACGGCCTTGTCGAAGACGCCCTCGCGCTCGACCGAGGCGTCGTGGCGCTCGCGCAGGCCATCCATGTGCACGGCCCAGGAGAAGTACGGGCTCGGCTTGAAGTTCTCCAGCTTCTTCTCCAGCAGCAGCGCATTCGTGCACAGGTAGACGAACTTCTTGCGTTTGACCAGTTCGTCGGCGATCACGTGGATCTCCGGGTGGATCAGCGGCTCGCCGCCGGCGATCGAGACCATCGGCGCGCCGCTCTCCTCGATCGCGCCAATCGCCTGCTCCACCGGCATCCGCCGGCGCAGCTCGTGCTCGGGGTGCTGGATCTTGCCGCAGCCCGAGCACGCCAGGTTGCATTGGAACAGCGGCTCCAGCTCGACGATCAACGGGAACTTCTCGCGTTTGGCCAACCGCTGGCGCATCAGGTACCACCCCATGCGCGTGCTCTGCCTCACCCGGACCGCCATGGGGCTACCTTAGACGCCCGGCGCCCAGTCGTGAAGTGCGGCGGCGACGCGCCGCAGCGCGAGCGCCGCGCGCAACGCTCCAGCAGCCGCGCGCAGGCGCAACAGCTCGTGCGTGGGGCTGTCCAGGACGACGCGCACCACGCCGAACGGCCTGCCGCCCGCGCCCGCGGCGAGCCACACCGACTCCATGTCGACCGCGATCGCCCCGGCCGCGTGCAGCTCCGCGCGCCGCTCCCCGAGCGCGAGGCGCGAGACGCACACGACGCTCCCGGCCCGCACCTTCAGTCCCCTCCCCGTCAGGCGGTGCACGAGCTGGTCGTGCAGGTCGCAGCGCACGCGCTGCTCGGCGTGCCCTTCGTCGCCCGCCGCGTACACGTCCTCCGCGACGATCACTTCGCCCGGCACCGACGTCGCGTCGAGTCCGCCGCAGAAGCCGAGCACGAGCATCGCGCGGGCGCTGTCCGCGGCCAGCCCGCCTGCCGCGGCCTGCGAGCGTCTGGGGCCCATGCCGGTCTTGCGCACCAGCGCTCGCCGGCTCCCCGAGGAGATCAACGCAGCCTCGATGCGCATCGGCGCCGCCACCAGCAGCTCGCGCGTGCCCTCCACGGTGCTCACCGGGCGAGCTCCCGCGCACGCAGCGCCGTGTCGGCAGGCGGCGTGTCGAGCCCGAGGCCACGCAGCGCCGCGTCGGCGGCCGCGTGGCCGCTCAGCACCGCGCCCTCGAGCGTCGCAGGCCAGCCCGTCGCCGTCCACGCCCCGGCGAGCACGAGCCCCGGCACTGCCGTCTGCGGGCCGGGACGCAGCGCGCCCACGCCCGGTCCGGCGCGGAACGTGGCGGCGTGCTCGCGCGTGGCGAGGAAGAACTCGACCTTCGCGCCGCGAGCCAAGGGGAACAGCTCGCCGAGCGCGGGCAGGTAGCGCTCGCGCAGCTCGCCCGAGCCGATGGCCATCTCGCGCTCCGCGCCCGACAGCGACACCGCCAGATACTGGCAGCCGGCGGGCACGCCGGCTGCGTCGCTGCGGTCGAACACGTACTGCACCGGGGTGCCCACCCCGGCGGCGAACGGCAGCTCGCAGACCACGCGGTCATAGACGACGTGCAGGTTGACGATCGGCGAGCTGCCCAGCCCGCGCCACGCGCCGGCGCTCCCACCCAGCAGCGGCTCGAGGAGCCTCGCGGCGCGCAGGTGCGGCACCGCGAGGACGGTCGCGTCGGCGACAAGCGGCTCGAGCGGCCCCCCGGCCGAGCTCTCGCCGCCGCCGGAGGCGTCCTCGCCGGAGGCGCTCTCATCGATGGAAGCGCTCTCCTCTCGCGCGCCGCGGCCGTGCACCTCGACGCCGCCGGCGCTCCGCTCGAGCCGCTCGGCGCGCCAACCGAGCCGCACCTCGACGCCCGCCTCGCGCAGCGCACGCTCGGCTGGGACGCCGATCGTGTCACTGAGCGTCCCGCGGTGAAAGCCGATGTCGCCGGCATCGGCCCCGGAGAGCAGCCCCGTGCGGAAGACGAACGCGGCGAGCGCCAGCGACGCCTCGGCGGCCGGCAGGTTGAGCGTCGGCAGCGCGATCAGGTCCCACAGCGCGGCGACCGCGCGCTCGCCCTGTCCGTGGCGCGCGAGCCAATCGCCGAACCTCTGCGCATCGAGCGCCTCGTCGCTTGGATCCAGGCGCATCAGAGCGAGCGCCGCGCGCGCCGCGCCGACGCGTTCGCCACGCGTCAGATGCGGATAGCGCGCGAGCGCCAGCGCGAGGTGCACGGGCGCCGGCAGCGAGCCGCGCCGCAGCAGCGCAGGGGCGTGGCCGGGGCTCAGCACCGGAATCTCCAGACGCGGCTGCACGAACGTCAGCTGCTCGCTGCCGAGGCGCGCGAGCAGCGCGCGGTAGGCGCGGCAGCAGCGCAGGAACACGTGCTGGCCGTTGTCGAGCGCCAGCCCGTCGCGCTCGAACGAGTAGGCCGCGCCCCCGAGCCGGCGTCTGACCTCGACGAGCGTCACGCTCGCACCCGCCGCGGCGCAGTCGAGCGCGGCGGCGATGCCGGCGAGACCGCCGCCGACGACGAGCACGCGCCGCCCGCCGGACGCGCGTGCGCTCACGCTCGGACCCCCAGCATGCCCCGCGCCGCGACCCACGCCTTCTCGTGCGCCGGCAGGGACACGCGGCGGCGGGCCACTTCCTCCGGGTGGGCGTCGATTCGCTCCAGCAGCCGCCGGTAGATGCCGGCCATCGCCAGCACGCATGCCGCGCTGCGCCGGTCGAGCATGCCCGTGAGCGTGATCCCACGGTCGAACCATTCGCGCGCGCGCTCGCACTCGAAGCGCACGAGCGCCGCAAGCCGTTCGCGCTGCTCGGCCTCGTCCGCGCCTGTGCTGGCGTCGTGGGCCGCGCTCGCGAGGGCGGCCAGGAGCTCGGCGGCAGCCTCGCTCTGCGGCGGGCGCTCATCCGCGACCAGCACTCCGAAGCGCCGCAGCTCGGTGCCCGGCAGGTACACGCGCCCGTTCTCCGCGTCCTCGCGCACGTCGCGCAGGATGTTCGTCAGCTGCAGCGCCACGCCCAGCTCGTCGGCGAGCCGTTCGGCCTCGGCCGGGGCGGCGGCCTCCTCGGCCCGCAGGCCGAAGATCGCCAGGCACACCCGTCCGATCGCGCCGGCGACGCGGCGGCAGTACACGACCAGCTCGTCGAACTCCTCGTAGGTGGCGCCCGCGACGTCCATGCGCACGCCGTCGATCAGCTCGCCGAGCACGCCGGCCGGCAGCGGGAACCGCCGCTGCGTGTCGGCGAGCGCCACCATCACCAGATCGGCGGCAGGCGCATCCGGCCGGCGCTGCGGTGCGTCGGCAGCGCCGTCAGGCCTCTCCCCCGGCGCCGCTTGCGAACCGGCGAGCCCGATCGCAGCGAGCGCGCGGGCCTCGCCGTCGAGCAGTCTCAGCTTCTCGTGCGTCGCGAGCGCGCCGTCGCCGATGTCATCGACCCGCCGGGCGAACGCGTAGACGGCGCACATCGCGCGGCGGCGCTCGCCGGGCAGCAGCCTGATGCCGTAGTAGAAGTTCCCAGCCTGCGAGCGCGTGACCGCTTCGCAGTGGCTGTAGGCGGCGGCGAGCTCGGCAGCCGTGCTCACGACGGGGCGCTCCAGCTCGCGCGCAGCGTCTTTGCGAGCGCCGCCGCGCGCCGCGCGCGGCCCGCGCGCGGCGGCCCCGGCAGCACGTCGTAGCGCGCGCGCTCGATCGCGTCCAGCGCCGCGCTGCCGCCGGCGACGAACGCCGCCACCGCGAGCTTGGGGCGTCCCCGCAGCTGCGCGATCAGCGGCGCGCCATCGGCCAGCAGTCCGCGCGCGCGGGCGACCTCGAAGGCGAGCACAGCTCGCAGAGACGCGCTCGCGTGCTCGCCCGCCAGGTCGGCCTCGGAGCAGCCGAAGCGCCGCAGGTCCTCCGCCAGCAGGTAGATCCGCCCACGGGCAAGGTCCTCGGCGACGTCCTGGCAGTGCTCGGCGAGCTGCAGCGCTGTGCAGATCGAGTCCGACAGCGCGACGCGCGCCGGGGTCGCGAGGCCGAAGACCCCGAGCACGAGCTCACCCACGGGGTCGGCCGACAGCGCGCAGTAGCCACGCAGCTGCTCCCAGGTCTCATAGCGACCGACGCGCTGGTCGACGCGGTTGGCCTCGATCAGGCGCGCGAACGGCTCGCGCGTCAGCGAGCACTCCCGCACCGTCTCACCGACACGCACCAGCAGCGGGTGCTCCGCCTCCCCGCGAAACGCCCGGTCGAGCTCGCGCTCGAGCCAATCCAGCGCCGCGAGCCGCTCGGCCGCCGGGCGCTCCCCGGAGTCCCCAAGCTCGTCGACCAGTCGCGCGAAGCCGTACAGGGCCATCAGGTGCCGGCGCTCGCGGCGCGGCAGCGCGCGGCTGGCGACGGGGAAGTTCTCCGTCTGCGCTCGCGCCATCACCGCCTCCGCGGCAGGGGCGTCGATCGGCGCCTCGGCTATGAGCATCACTCCTGTCGCTCGGCGCGCGCGCCGCGGACGTCATCGGCTGCCTCGGTCGCCTCGGTCGCCAGGCAGCGCCCGAGTGCCATGACCGGGAAGGTGAGCCGATACAGGTGGTAGTTGATGTAGTAGTCGGACGGGAAGCCGGTGCCGGTGTACTGCGGCTCGTCCCAGCCGCCGTCGGCGCGCTGCGTGGCGACGAGCCACGCAACACCGCGCGCGAGCGCCGCCGAGCGCTCACCGGCGGCGTGCAGCGCGAGCAGCGCCCACGCCGTCTGCGAGGCGGTGCTCGGGCCGCGACCGATCCATTTGGGGTCGTCGTAGGAGCGCGGATCCTCGCCCCAGCCGCCGTCTTCGTTCTGGTGGCGCTCCAGCCAGGAGACCGCCCGCCTGATGGAGTCCTCCGACGGCGCGATCCCCGCAGCGATCAACCCGGGCACCGCGGCACCGGTGCCGTAGACGTGGTTGATACCCCAGCGCCCGAACCACGAGCCGTCCGCCTCCTGATGCTCGAGCAGCCAGCGCACACCGCGACGGGCCGCCGGCGTCTCGCCGAGTCCGAGCACGCCGAGCATCTCGACGGTGTGGGCGGTCACGTCGGCGCTCGGCTCGTCGATCACCTCTCCGAAATCCAGGAACGGGAGCTCGCGCACGAGCGAACGGGTGTTGTCCACGTCGAATGCGCCCCAGCCGCCGTCGGAGCTCTGCATCCCTTCGACCCAGCGCAGCGCCCGCCCGATCGCGCCGTCGATCGGCGCTCTCAGCGACGCGTGCCCGTTCACGCGCGCCAGCGCCAGCACGACCTCGACGGTGTCGTCGACGTCGGGATAGTTGACGTTGGCGAACTCGAACGCCCAGCCGCCCGGCTCGAGCTCAGGGCTGCGCACCGACCAGTCGCCGCGTTCGGTGACCTCCTCGGCGAGCAGCCACTCGGCCGCGCCGACCATCGCCGGATGGTCCTCGGCGACGCTCGCGTCGCTCAGCGCGAGCATCGACAGCGCGGTGTCCCACACGGGTGACTGGCACGCTTCCAGGCGCCGGCTCTCGCCCGCCGGCGCGCCCACGCCGCGGGAGTCGTCGCGATCCTCGACCATGAAGCGCTCGAGGCCCTCCAGGCCGCGCTTGACCACGGGATGTTCGAGCGGATAGCCGGCGAGCTGCAGCGCCATCAGCGAGTACACCCACGGCGGTTGGATGCCGCCCCACGAGCCGTCGCGCTCCTGACGGCGCACGATCCAACGCTCGGCCTTGGCGAGCGCCAGCCGGCGCAGGGGCGCCAGCGGCCGGCGCTCGTATGCGCGCAGCAGCTGGTCGAGAGGACCCAGCCACACGCGCCGACCGGTGAGCGAGCGGCCCGGGCCCTGTCCGGACGCCTGCGCGTCCGTCGCGACCTCTGCGCGCAGCTCCTCCAGATCGAACGGCAGCGGGCGCACCGGCCGGTGGGCTTTGACGATCGACAGCGCCACGATCGTCTGGCGCGCCCAGCAGGCGAAGTCATAGACGTTCAGTGGCACCCACGCCGGCAGCAGGATCACCTCGGGGGGAAGCGCCGGCACCCGCTCCCACGACCACAGCCCGAACAGCGCGAGCCACACGTGAGTGAAGACGCGCGCGCGCTCGATACCGCCTTCGCCGCGGATGAACTCGGCCGCCGCCAGCATGTGCGGCGCCTCCGGCTCATCGCCGGCGAGCCGTAGCGCCCAGTAGGCCTCGATCGTCGTCGAGAGCTCGCCTGGACCCCCATGGAAGTTGGTCCACGTGCCGTCGGCACGCTGCTGGGAGCGAATCCACGCGGCCGAGCGTTCCGTCTCGGGCACGGTGCGAATGCCGAGGAACTCGCGCAGCAGCATGTCCTCCGCGTCCATCGTGACGTTGGTCTGCAGCTCGCCTCGCCACCAGCCGGCGTCGTCCTGCAGCGACATCAGGTGCTCACGCGCCAGCTCCAGGGCCACCTTCGCCTCGCTACAAGCTTCCAAGGTCAACTGCGGCATGTGGGAAACCTAAATCTTTTCGCTCTGAGACGACAGTCGCGCATGCTCGCTCCCATTGACGACCCTTACCATGACACCTAAACGCCCGCCGGCCCGAGCACGGCGGGGCTCGCAAGCGTGATCGCATGGCGGCGCAGCGTCGCCTCGCTGACGCGCCGCGCAACCGGCGAGACGAAGCGGTAGGCGATCAGCCCGTCGACGTCCACGCGCGAGAGCAGGTGAAAGCCCGGCGCGGGCGGCTCGCCGGCGCTCGCGACGAGCGGCTCATAGCCGGTCTCGTCGATCTCGCGCACGCGCACGAAGTCGCCCGAGTGCACGCCGCTCAGCCCCGGCAGGTAGTACTCGAGCGGCGCCGTGCCGAGCTCGACGGTCGTGATCACGCGTTCGGGCGGGACGGCGCGGAGCGCCGCGGCGAGACCCCGCCAGTTGCCGCGCTGCAGCCGCGGGCTGAGATCGACGTCGATCGTGATCGCCAGAAAGGCCAGGACGATCGCGCTCGCGACCGCGATCGTCGCGCCCAGGCCCGCCGTTGGCTGCGGCCCTCCGGCGGGCCACGCGACCAGCACGGCGATCACGGCGGTGACCGGGATCATCGCCGCGACGAGGTTGCGCGGCGCGAGGTAGTCCGCCCCGAAGGCGACCAGCACGATCGGGATCAGGACCCCGCAGGCGGCGATCGTCAGCGCGATCGTCAGGCCGCTCGACGAAGACGTCGGACGCCCGTGATCGCCCGCGCCGGGCGCGACCGGAGCAGGCCCGGTCATGCGCCACAGCCCGAGCGCGAGGCCGGCGAGGATCGCCAGCGCGACGAGCAGCTCGATGCCGTGCCCGAGCGAGGAGCCGGTGTAGCCGGTGAGGTAGTACTGCGGAATCGCCTGCAGCCGTTCAGAGAGCGGCCAGCGACCGATCCACTGCGTCCCGTGACCGCCCTGGGCGGAGACCAGCGGCGTCAGCGCAAGCCCGACGAGTGCCAGCGCCCCGATCGCAGGCAGCGCCGGCCGGCGCGTGCGTCGACCCCACAGCAGCCACAGCGCCATCGGCAAGAGCAGGAATACGGCGAAGTAGTGCGTCAGCAGCGCGAGCGCCCCGGTCACCGCGAAGGCGGCCATGCGCCGCGGCGTCGGCTCGCGCAGCGCGCGCAGGAAGCACAGCATCGCCAGCGCGGCGGTGAACACGAACAGCCCGTAAACGCGCGCCTCCTGCGAGTACCACACGAACAGCGGATTGACTGCGACGAGCGCCGCGCAGAGGATCGCGGCGCGGCGGGCGCTGAGCTCGCGGCCGATCGCCCAGGCGACGGGCACGGTCGCGATCCCGGCAAGCGCCGAGGGCAGGCGCAGCGCGAGCTCGCCGGTGCCGAGCACGCGCGAATCAGCCCACTCGAGCAGGTACCAAAGCGGTGGGCTGTTCTCTGTGTGCACGACCGAGCGCAGCGTCGCTCCGAGGCTCGCGTGCAGGACGTGCACGGGCGTGAACGCCTCGTCGTACCAGAAGCTCTGCAGGTCGAGCGTCGAGAGTCGCAGCGCGGCGGCGAGCAGCGTCAGCGCAGCGAGCGGCCACCACCCGGGCAGCCGCGCCGCTGCCCGCGTCCGATGCCCGGCGTGCGCCGTTGCCGGGTACGCCGCGGTGCTCATCGCCTCCGTCTCATCGCGCACACATTCCCTGTAGGCCCGACCCGAAGCAGCCGTAGCGTTGGGCCCGCACGTCTTCGACGTGTGGCGGCAGGTACCAGCCGGCGTGAACGGTACGCACGCCGTTTACGGTAGGCCCCCAGATCGCCAGGCATATCTGCGTCCTCACGCCCGGCGCCCCGGGACTGGTGTTGCCGCACAGGATCTCGCGCTGGCTGTCGAGACCGAGCGTTTCGGAGTCGATCGAGATGTTGCGGTAGTCGTGGCCGGTGTAGTGGCGCCACGTCCGCAGGTCGGCGATCAGGCGGTGGTTGCCCTGCACCTGGCGGCCGACGTCGTTGACGGTCGCGACCGCCAGGATCACGCCGACGATCACCAGCAGGGTCGTCTCGATCGCGCGCACCGTGCCTGTGTCGCGCCGGCGCGGTGCGCTCGCGGCGGTCGCGCTCATTGCACCGGTGCCAGCAGCGGCGAGGTCTGGTGGATGATGAACAGCCCCTGCACGCACAGCGTTGCGATGAGCAGCCGTCTGTCGCGGGTGACCACCGCGAGCGGCAGCGGCCACAGGATGTACCACGCGAGCAGCCACGTGCTGGTGACCGAGATCGCGAGCAGCGCCCATCCGGACGCCGCCACCCAGTCGTAGCCGCGCCAGGTCCGCCACAGCAGGTGCACGACGATCAGCACGAGCGCCGCCTTGAGCAGGTCGTGGTCGACCGGGAACACGCCGGGCTTGCCGAGCAGGTGGGCGATCTCGGTGGCGAAGCTGTCGCTCGACACGAACGCCGCGTCGCGGTTGAGCGCGGCGACGACGTCGATGCCGTGAATTCCGAACGCCGCGTAGCCGATGAGCGCGCCGAGCGCCACCGCCGCCGCGGCTCCGAGGATTGGTGCGAGGCTCCGCTTGGAGAGGATCATGAACGGGAGCAGCACCGCGACGGTCGCCTTGGTCAGCGCGCCCGCAACGACCCACATGGCCGCCCCCGCTTCGCGCCGACGCGACGGCGTGCCGATGACCATCAGGCTCACGGCGGCCATCATCGCGAGCATCATGATCAGGTCGTTGTGGGCGCCGCCCAGCGCGTAGAGCACGTACAGCGGGTTGGCGCCGACGACGAGGATTGCGAGCACCGGGTCCAGGCCACGCGCACGCGCGCAGCGCCAGGTCAGCGCGAGCGTGCCGGCGCTCGCGAGCAGTGCCTCGAGCTTCATGCCCCACAGCGCGCCCACGACGCCGAGCGGCGCGAGCGGATATGAGAGCAGCGTGTACAGCGGCCCGTACGCGGTGGCGACGCGATCCCAGTCGCGCCCGACGTAGCGGTAGATCGGGTCGTGGTGGATCGCGATAGGGCCGTGCGTGTAGGGGTTCAGCCCGTGCTCGACGGCCATGCGCGCGTAGGCGATGTAGCTGAAGACGTCCGTCGAGATCAGGATCGGCCCCGCGAACACGATCAGCTGCAGCGCCGCGACGAGCGCGATCGCCCAGCGTTTGGAGATCACACCCCCCGCGTAACGCCGCTCAGCGCCGGCGTCGGCGCCGGCGAGGCGTGAGCGGCCGGCGAGCACGATCAGCCCGACATACGCGCAGCTCGAGACGAGCAGCGCGATCAAGAAGACGCGATAGCCGAGGCGCTCGCCGGCGCCCTGCAGCCAGCCGGCGATCTGCGGCGACTTGGGAATCAGCGGCGAGAGGCCCGCCGCGCCGTCGAGGACGACCTCGACGGCGGCCGCTACGAGCGCCAGCGCGAGCAGCGTCGCGAGCGCGGGCACCCACCGCTCAGAGCGGACATGGGCGACGCCACGCTCGCTCTGGGCGGCGACGCTCACGAAGCGGTGAAGCTCACAGCGCCGTCCATACGGTCTTCGTCTCGAGATACGCGTCGAGACCGTCGTGGCCGTGCTCGCGACCGAGGCCCGAGGCCTTGAAGCCGCCGAACGGCGCGGCGGGATCGACGACCCCCCAGGTGTTGATGTAGACCATGCCCGCGTGCAGCATCGCCGCGAGCTTGTGGGCATTGGAGACGTCTCGCGTCCACACGCCCGCAGCGAGCCCGTACTCGCCGTCGTTGGCGCGCGCGGCCACTTCCTCGAGGCTGTCGTACGGTGAGGCGACGAGCACCGGCCCGAAGATCTCCTCGCGTGCGATCCGCAGCTCGTCGGAGGTCGTGCTGAACAGCGTCGGCGAGACGAAGTAGCCGCCGCTGTCGGCGAGCGCGGCCTCGCCGCCGGCGATCACCTCCGCGCCTTCGGCGCGGCCCGCGTCGATGTAGTCCATCACCCGCTGCTGCTGCTCGGCCGAGACGAGCGGCCCGAGCTGCGTGCCGGGGTCGAGCCCCGGACCGAGGCGCGCGCTCTTGGCGGCGTCGGCGAGCGCGCTCATGACCTCGTCGTAGCGCTCCGCCGGCGCGAACAGGCGCGAACCGGCGTTGCAGGCCTGGCCTGAGTTGAAGTAGATCGCCTGGAAGGAGCCCTTGACGGCGGCGTCGATGTCGGCGTCGGGGAGGATGATGTTCGGGGACTTGCCGCCGAGCTCGAGCGTGACACGCTTCAGCGCGCGACCCGCCTTGGCTCCGATCTCACGGCCGACGACGGTCGAGCCGGTGAAGGCGATCTTGTCGATCCCGGGGCTGTCCACGAGCGCCGCGCCGGTGCTGCCGTCGCCGGTGAGCACGTTGAGCACGCCCGGCGGAAAGCCCACCTCGAGCGCCAGCTCGCCGATGCGCAGCGCGCTCAACGGCGTCTGCTCGGCGGGCTTCAGCACGACCGTGCAGCCCGCGGCGAGCGCGGGACCCAGCTTCCACGCGGCCATCAGCAGCGGGAAGTTCCACGGGATGATCTGCGCGCACACGCCGACCGGCTCGCGGCGCGTGTAGCAGTGCATGTTCGGCGCGCCGACCGGCAGCACGTTGCCCTCGATCTTGGTCGGCCAGCCCGCGAAGTAGCGCAGGTGCCCGACCGCGCCGTTGACGTCCACGTACTGCGCGAGCCCGACGGGCTTGCCGTTGTCGAGCGACTCGATCTGGGCGATCTCCTCGGCGCGCGCCTCGATCGCGTCCGCCAGCGCGTGCATCAGACGCTCGCGTCCCGACGCCGGCATCGAGGACCATGGACCGTCGCTGAACGCTGCGCGGGCGGCGGCGACGCCGCGCTCGACGTCCTCGGGCCCGGCGAGGGCGACGTGCGCGATCTCCGCGCCGGTCGCGGGGTCGACGGTGGCGAACGTGCGCCCGTCCGCCGCGTCGAGACGCTCGGAGCCGATCAGGAGACGGTGAGACTGGGCGATGAACTCGCGCGCGGAGGCGCCGAGCGCCTCGGGCAGGGTGTCTGCGGAGATAGTGGTCATGACGGGAGCGTACCTCGCGCAGCGCATATGCTGCGCTCATGGCCGAGCCCTCCAAGGCGGTGCTCGTGACCGGCTGCTCCTCCGGCATCGGCCGCGCGAGCGCGCTGCGTCTCGCGCGCGGCGGCTGGACCGTGTACGCGACCGCGCGGCGCCCGGAGTCGCTCGCCGAGCTCGCGCAGGCCGGATGCCACACGCTCGCGCTCGATGTCACCGACGAGGACTCGATGCGGGCGGCGGTCGAGACGGTCGAGCAGGCGCAGGGCGCGGTCGGCGTGCTCGTCAACAATGCCGGCTACAGCCAGGGCGGAGCAATCGAGACGGTGCCGATGGAGGCGGTGCGTCGCCAGTTCGAGACCAACGTCTTCGGCGTGGTGCGCCTGACGCAGCTCGTGCTCGCGAAGATGCGCGCGCAGCGGTGGGGCAAGATCGTCAACGTCGGCTCGATGGGTGGACGCCTGACGTTCCCCGGCGCGGGCCACTACCACGCGACCAAGCACGCGCTCGAGGCGATCTCAGACGCGCTGCGCTTCGAGGTGCGCGGCTTCGGCATCGACGTGATCCTGCTCGAGCCGGGCCTGATCACGACCGAGTTCGGCGACGCCGCCACCGCCGCCATCGCCGACGTCGGCGGCTCCCACGACGATCCCTACGCGCACTTCAACGCGACCGTCGCAGCCGTCACCGCGGGCGCCTACGACGGCCCGATGCGCCACCTCGGCGCCGGCCCCGAGCGCGTGGCGAGGGTGATCGAGCGCGCGATCACGCGCAGCCACCCGCCTGGACGGATCACGATCACGCCCTCCGCCAAGCTCGCGATCGCTACCCGGCGGCTGCTGAGCGACCGCGCGTGGGACGCGGCGATGCGCCGCCAGTTCCCGCAGCCGCGCTAGGTTCAGACGGCGGCGACGAGCGTCGGCTGCGGGTGCCCGACCGCAAACCCCTGCGCGTAGTCGACTCCGTAGCTGCGCAGCATGCCCATCGTCGTCTCGTCGCCGACGAACTCGGCGATCGTCTCGCCTCCCATGCCGCGCACGACGCCGGCGAGGGCTCTGACGAGCAGCTGGTCGGTGCGCGAGATGGGCAGGCGGCGAATGAAGTCGCCGTCGATCTTCAGATAGCTGTAGGGCAGGTGCCTCAGGTAGTGGAACGAGCCGAAGCCGGCGCCGAAGTCATCGAGCGCGAGATCGCAGCCGAGCGCGAGCACGCCGGCGCAGAACTCGCGCGCGCTGTCCATGTCGGAGATCGCGGCGGTCTCGGTGATCTCGACGACCAGCTGCGAGGGATCGGCCCCGTGCCAGCGCAGGCGCCGCTCGATGTAGGCGAGCATCGTCTTGTCGGTGACCGACAGGGCGGACACGTTGACCGCGATCCGCTGCTCGCGCTCTCCGGCTTCGCCGAGCAGCGTGGCGACCTGGTCGATCACCATGCGGTCGATCTCGCGGATCAGCCCGTAGCGCTCGGCCGCCGGCAGAAAGCGCCCGGGAGCGACGAGGCTCCCGTCCGCCTCGTCGGCGAGTCGCACCAGCGCCTCGTGGTGGGAGACGGTGCGATCGCTCAAGCGCACGATCGGCTGGAAGTGCAGCACGAACAGTCCGGCGTCGAGCGCGCGGCGCAGGCGCTCGAGCCATGGGCGCCGGTGCAGCCCGGCCGGCGAGCAGAAGCCTTCGCTGAGCACGCGGCCGTCGACGCGCGCACGAACGCCGCTCACCCCCGCGTTGGGGCGCCCCAGGAAGAGGCGGGGAATCGCATCGGGGGTGGTCGAGCTCAACATCGCCGCCAGTCTCTTCGACGGCGCGCCGGGCTCACCTGCCGTGTGCCCTTTGGGTGCGCGTGCCCTTTGGGTGCCGTGTGCCCTTTGGGTGCGTGTGCCCTTTGGGTGCGTGTGCCCTTTGGGTGCGTGTGCCCTTTGTGTGCGCCTGAAACGTCCCAGTGTCACCTGCGCTTGGGCGTGACGTATGGTCGGCGGGCACGGTCGGAGATCACGAGCAGCAGCGCCACGAGCACGAAGTTCATCACCACCGAGGAGCCGCCGTAGGCGACGAACGGGAGCGTCACGCCCGTCAGCGGGATCACGCGCGTGACCCCGCCGACGATCACGAACACCTGCAGCGCGACGATGAACGACAGCCCCGTGGCGAGCAGCTTCGAGAACGAGTCGCGGGCGAGCACGGCCGTCTTCAATCCGCGCGCGATGAACAGCAGGTACACGGCCAGGAGCGCCGCGGCGCCGACGAGCCCGAGCTCGTTGACGATGACCGCGTAGATCATGTCGCTTTCGGGCACGGGCAGGATCGAGGCCCCGTGACTTCCGACGCGCAGCAGCGAGCGGTCGAAGCCGGTGCCGAGCAGGCCGCCGTCCGCCTGCGCGAACAGCGACTGCGCGAGCTGGTAGCTGCCTCCCACTTCGCGGTGGTAGAGAGTTGCGTCGAAGGGGTGTTCCCAGGCGAGCACGCGCGCCTGCACGTGGCTGACGTGGCCGGCGAGGTACCACGCGCCGAGCGCGAACAGCACGATCCCGATCAGCGGAAACGACAGGCGCCCGGTCGCGACGTAAAGCAGCGCCAGGAACGCGCCGTAGAACATCAGCGAGGTGCCCAGCTCGTCCGTGAGCAGCAGCGTCGCCATCGCCGCCCCCCACACGATCAGCATCGGCCCGAACTGCTTCATCGGGGGAATCGTTAGCCCCAGCACGCGCCGGCCCGCCGTCACGAGGATCTGGCGGTTGTCACGCAGATAGCTGGCGAGGAAGATCACGATCGCGACCTTGGCGAGCTCGGCGGGCTGGAAGGACACGCTGCCGACGTGGATGTCCAGGTAGGCGCCGTTGACCTGCTCGCCGATGCCTGGCAGGCGCGGCAGCACCGTCATGCCGATGCCGATCAGTGCGATCGTGTAGCGGTAGCGTTCGAGCACGCTGACGCCGCGCTTGCGCAGGGCGAGGATCGTCGCTGCGAACAGCACCAGCCCGAGCACCATCCACTGTGCCTGCTGGCGCGCGAGCGTTGGTTCTATGCGGTAGACCATCACGATCCCGACGCTGGCCAGCACGGCCACGAGCGGGAACAGGTATGGGTCGGCGTTGGGCAGCGCGTAGCGGATCACCAGGTGCGCGGCCAGGCACAGCCCGAGGAACAGCGCACCGTAGGTGAGCGACACGCTGGAGGCGTGGTTCAGCGTCAGGTTGGTCGAGCTGCCGGGACCGCTGCCCTGTGCCTGGATGAATATCGCGGTGAAGCCGGCCGTCACCAGCAGCGCCGAGGGCACGAGGCCGAGAAGCTCGCGATTACGGGGGCTGAGCATCCGCCCGAGGGTATCCATCATCCCGGCGTGTGCGCTCCGGTCGGGCCGCTACGCTTGCTCGCGAGTGCGTCGCCTGCGGAGGCGAGCTCGACCTCATGCCTGATGAGCTGCCACGTGCCGATAGCCCATGAATGACGAGCGTCCACCCTCACTGTGGTGGGGCATGTGGAAGCGATTTGCGATCGCCGGCGTGCTGATCGCGGTGCTCAGCGGAGCCGCGACGGCGACGGTTGCGCTGAACAAGATCACGACGCTCGCCGGCGACGTGTTCCCGGGCGCCAGCAAAATCAACGCCCCCAAGGGCCTCGTCACCCCGGAATACGGCGGCGGCCCGCAGACGTTCCTGATCCTTGGCTCGGACAGGCGCTCGGGCTCGAAGAACAGCGAAGAACGCAGCGCCACGCCCCACAGCGACACGATCCTGCTCGTGCGCTTCGACCCCGAACAGGGCCAGACCTCGGTGCTGTCGATCCCGCGCGATCTGCTGGTAAACATCACGACGCCGTCGGGCCAGGTAGACGTCGACCAGAAGATCAACGCCGCCTACACGATCGGCAGCCAGATCGGCGGCGTCAACGAGGCGAGCGTGCTGGCCGCCGAGACGATCAAACGCGAAGTCTTCCCCGGAATCAGGCTCAACGGCATCATCGACGTGAACTTCAAGGGCTTCATCAACGTCGTCGACACGCTCGGATGCGCCTACGTCAACGTCGACCACCACTATCTTCACACCAAAGGTGAAAATGGTGAAGAATATACGACGATCAACCTCGAGCCCGGGTATCAGCGGCTCTGCTACGAAAATGCGCTCAACTACGTGCGCTACCGCCACGACGACTCGGACTTCGTGCGCGTGGCGCGCCAGCAGGACTTCCTGCGCGACCTACGCGAGCAGATCGACCCCACCAACGAGCTCGGCCAGATCGAAACGGTGGCGAAGGCGGTCGGACACGCGATCAGGAGCAACTTCCCGGCGTCGGCGAGCGAGCTGATCCTGCTGTCGAAGCTGATTGCCTTCTCGCAGACCAAGCCGCTGCGCCAGGTGCGGTTCCTGACAACGGACGTCAACGCCCAGGTCAACGGCGCCGGCAGCTATGTCACATCCGATCCGGAACTGGAGAAGGAAACGCTCGAAAGGTTCCTCAACGGACACGAACAGCTGCATCTACCGGCTGGAACGACCTCCCGCGGACGCACATCGAGCCACGGCCACCACGCCTCCCGCCACACGCCGAGCGTCTCGCCGGGAGCGCTGAACCTCGTGTCAACGTCCTCGGCCGGCGAGAGTGAAATGGTCAAAGCGGCACTCCAGGTCCCGTTCCGTGTCATGTATCCGCGACTGCAGCCGGCACAGAGCACCCAGCAGCAGGTCCGCGCGTACACGGTCAAGGACCAGCAGAACAACCGCCGCCACGCCTACGTGATCGTGTGGGCGCAAAATCCCGTGCTCGGCGGCTACTACGACTTCGAGGCGAGCGACTGGTTGAATCCGCCGCTGTTCGCACACGCACGCACGCAGAGGATCGACGGG
>Ga0208849_1000709_pt1 | contig 28248 bp, 23 predicted proteins | sample NGESurdeep072012_10_FD_184470 | JGI IMG/M metagenome (GOLD analysis project Ga0208849, IMG submission 184470) | Arctic peat soil microbial communities from Barrow, Alaska - NGEE Surface sample 53-3 deep-072012 (SPAdes) | ecosystem: Environmental > Terrestrial > Soil > Wetlands > Peat ... | reverse complement strand
GGTAGAACGGCTCGGCCACCGGCGCCCGCCAGTCGACGACCAGCGGCTCGAGGTCCTCACCCGAGATCCCCAACCGGCCGATGTGGAAGCTCTCGGTGTCTCGAGGCCCGGTCGGGGCGGCGTCGTCCATGCGCCGGTCGATCCGGCCGAAGCACAGGGCCTGCTCGCCGATGTCGAGTTGATCGAGACGGGCCAGGCTGGTCCGGACGATGACGTCGCGCTCCTCGCGGAATTGGTGGGTGCCCCCGCGACCCTGGTCGATCACGGACCGGATGAGCTCCTCGGTGTCCGATCGCAACTGGTCGAGGCGCTCGTAGGCCCGATCCACGTGGGCCTGTTCCGCCTCGAGCTCAGGATGCGTTGCCACAGCCGCTCCCTCTCCACCGCGCCGCTCCTCCCGCTGCGCAGTGGACCATCGATCATATCGTCCGGCTGCGGCCTACCGACTTGGCCTCGAGCAGGAAGATTCCGGCCTCGTGCCTTCAGGTAGCGTCGCCTCCGTGCCAGTCGCCGACTCGGCGTTCGTGCGAGCCTGCAGGTGCCAGCCGGTGGACAGGGTCCCGGTCTGGTTCATGCGCCAGGCGGGACGCTCACTGCCCGAGTACCGAGCGGCGCGGGGTGAAGGAAGCGTGCTCGACGCCATCCGCCGGCCCGAGCTCGCCGCCGAGCTGACGCTGCAGCCCGTGCGCCGCTACGGCGTCGACGCCGCCATCCTCTTCAGCGACATCGTGGTGCCCGCGGCGGCCGTGGGATTCGGCGTCGAAGTCGAGCAGGGCCGGGGCCCGGTGGTCACCCGGCCCTTCCGGACCGTCGAGGACCTGGTGAGGCTCCGACCCTTCGATCCCCAGGCCGACGCCGGGTACGTGCTCGAGGCCGTGGGCCTGGTCACGAAAGAGCTCGACCCCCTCGGGATCCCACTCATCGGCTTCGCCGGCGCGCCCTTCACGGTGGCGAGCTATCTCATCGAAGGCGGGCCGTCGCGCGTCTATGCCCACACCAAGGCCCTTATGCGCGGGGACCCCGACCTGTTCGGGAAGCTCCTCGACGCCCTGGCCGACATGGCGCTGGCGTCGCTGCGTGCCCAGGTGGGGGCCGGCGCCTCCGCCGTGCAGCTCTTCGACAGCTGGGTGGGGGCCCTCTCGCCCGCCGACTACGAGCACCATGTCCTGCCCGCCACCCGCAAGGTCTTCGCCGGCCTCGCCGATCTCGGGGTGCCGCGCATCCACTTCGGTGTCGGCACCGGAGAGCTCCTCGCCCTGATGGCCGGCGCCGGCGCCGAGGTGGTGGGGGTGGACTGGAGGGTCCCGTTGGACGAGGCCCGACGACGCGTCGGAGCCGGGCCCGCGCTGCAGGGAAACCTCGACCCCACCACGTGCCTGGCTCCATGGGCCGTGGTGGAGCACCAGACGCGCGACGTCCTCGAGCGCGGGGGCGGCACCGGGCACGTGTTCAACCTCGGTCATGGTGTGCTGCCCGAGACCGATCCCGACGTGCTGGCCCGGGTGGTGGATCTCGTGCACGAGACCTCGCCGGCCGAGATCGCCGCCCGCCGGGACGCGCCGTGAAGCCGGTCGGAGTGCTGGTGATGGCGCACGGCACCCCCCGCTCGCTCGACGAGCTTCCGGACTTCTACACCGAGATCCGTCGCGGGAGCCCACCCCCGCCCGAGCTGCTGGCCGATCTCGAGCGCCGGTACCGGAGCATCGGCGGGACCTCCCCGCTCAACGAGCGGACGGCGGCGCAGGTCGAGGGGATCGGCCTCGCCCTCGACACGCGGGCCCCGGGGCGCTTCGTGGTGGCCGCGGGCGCCAAGTTCGCGCCGCCCCGGATCGAGCAGGCCGTGGGGCAGTTGGGGCGGGCCGATGTCGGCCGGATGATCGGGCTGGTCCTCGCCCCGCACTACTCGGTCGCCAGCGTCGGCGACTACGCCCGACGGGCGCGCAGTGCGGCCGAGGCGTTGGGCCCGGACGAGGGCGGGCCCATCGAGGTCGAGATGATCGACCACTGGTACGCGGCGCCGGGATTCGTGTCGCTCATGGCGAGGCGGGTGCGCGGCGCCGTCGACATGCTCGCGCCCGAAGCCCGGACCGGGGCCACGGTGGTGTTCACCGCCCACAGCATCCCGGCGCGGCTCGTCGACGACGGCGACCCCTACGAGGCCCAGGTGCGCGCCTCGGCCGCGGCCATCGCCGCCGCCGCCGGACTGGCGCGGTGGTCGGTGGCGTGGCAGAGCGCGGGGCGCACCGCCGACGCCTGGCTCGGCCCCGACGTGCGCGACGTGATCACGGCGTTGGCGGGCTCGGGGGCCCCGGCAGTGGTGGTGTGCCCGGTGGGATTCGTGTCGGACCACCTCGAAGTCCTCTACGACCTCGACGTCGAGGCATGCGCCGTCGCCGGAGAGGCCGGCATCGCCTTCGCCCGTACGGCGTCGCTCAACGACGACCCCGAGTTCTGCGACGTCCTCGCCGGCGTGGTGCTCGACGCGGCCGGGCCGGCGTCCGCCTGACGATGACCGGCGCGGCGCCACACCACACCCCAGAACCGAGTGCGGGTTCGACCGTGGTCGTGGTGGGGGGCGGCATCGCCGGGCTCAGCGCCGCCTGGGAGCTCACATCGGCGGTGCCGGGGACCCGTGTCGTGGTGCTGGAGTCCGGCCCCCGGCTCGGGGGCAAGCTGCACACGGGAGCGATCGGTGGGCACCCCGTCGACCTCGGGCCCGACGCCTTCCTGGCTCGACGCCCCGAAGCGGTGACCCTGTGCCGGGAGTTGGGGCTCGAGGACGAGCTCATCTCGCCCGAGAGCCGCACTGCGTATGTCTGGGCCCGGGGCCGGCTCCGCCGGCTTCCGGCCGGCCTGGCGCTGGGCGTCCCCACGCGCCTGGGGCCCCTGGCGCGATCGGGCATCGTCTCTCCTCTCGGCGTGGGGCGCGCCGCCCTCGATCTCCTGGGGCGGCCCTCTCGGCCCGACGGCGACGCACCGACCGGCGCGGACCGGACCGTGGCGGAGATCACCCGACGACGGCTGGGGCGCGAGGTCACGGCGCGTCTCGTCGATCCGCTCATCGGTGGGATCCATGCCGGGGACACCGCCCGCATGAGCGCGGCCGCGGTCTTCCCTGCCCTGCTCGAGGCGGCGGCACAGGGCGGCAGTCTCATGCGGGCCCTGCGACCCACCACGCCTTCGTCGATCCCCGCCGCTGGTCACACCACCGCAGCGCGGGGCGGGCCCCCCGTATTCCATACCGTGCGAGGCGGGTTGTCGCGCCTCGTCGACACGCTGGCGGCGGCTCTGGCCACTCGAGGTGTCGAGGTCCAGCTCCGTGCACCGGTCGATCGCCTCGAGCTGCACAGCAACGAGGACGGCGCCGGGCCTGAGGGTCTCGGCCCGGCGCGCTGGTCGGTGCACGGGCCGCATCGCACGGTGGAGGCCGACGGCGTGATCATCGCCACCCCGGCCGCCGCCACCGCCGCGCTGCTCCATCCGGTCGACCACACCCTGGCCGCCACGGTGGGGGCGATCGCCTACGCCGATGTCACGCTGGTGACGCTGCAGATGCCCGAGGGAAGCATCGGACACTCGCTGGAGGGCACCGGCTTCCTGGTGCCGGTGGGGGCCGGGCACCTGATCACGGCGTGCACCTGGTTGGACTCGAAATGGCCCGAGCTGCGACGACCCGGCGTCATCTTGCTGCGTGCCTCGATGGGCCGGTTCGGCGACGACCGTCCCACCCGCATGTCCGACGACGAGATCGTCGGGCGCGTCCTCGACGACCTCGGGCCCATCCTGGGGCTGCGGGCACGGCCGACCGAGGTGGTGGTGACGCGCTGGCCCGGCGCCTTTCCCCAGTACGCGCTGGGCCACATCGAGCGGGTGACGTCGATCGAGAACGGCGCCGCACGGTTGCCGGCGTTGGCACTGGCGGGGGCTGCGTACCACGGCGTGGGCATCCCCGCCTGCATCGCCAGCGGTCGACGCGCGGCGCGCATGGTGCTGGGTCGCCCGGTGGCGACCGGCCTCTCGACACCGTGAGCGTCGCCGCCCCGACCACCGAAGCACCACGGCATCGTGGCGTCCGAGCGCAGTCTCGACGGGGTCGGGTCGTGGTCCCGTCACTGGTGGCGGGCGTGGGCCTGGCCCTGTCGCTTCCGCCGTGGGGGTTCTGGGTCCTCGCCTTCCCCTCCGCGGGCCTGGTGTGGTGGCGGCTCCGGGGGCTTCGCGTCCGCGCCCGTGTCCTGGCGGGGTGGGCCATGGGGCTGGGGATGTTCGTCCCCGGGTTGTGGTGGGTGACGACCTTCAACACCTACGGGGGTCTCGTGCTCATGGCCGTGGAGTCCTTGGTGCCGGCGCTGGCCTGCGCCGTGACCCCGCGCGGGGTCCGGGGTCGCACGGCCGCGCTAGCCGGCGCCATGGTCCTGGGCGAAACGGTGCGGGGCTCGTGGCCGTTCGGCGGGCTGCCCATGGGTGGGATCGCCCTCGGCCAAGCGTCGGGGCCGCTGGCCGGCGCCGATCGGCTCGGTGGCCCTCTGCTGCTGGTGGGCCTCGTCTGGCTGGGAGGCGCCGGGCTCGGCCTCGTGACCACCGCCGTGGTGCGCGGCGTCGCCGACACCCGCACGGGCAAGGCCGTCCCCACGGGCCGCCAGGCGCGGGCGGGGCTGCTGAGCGGCGCGGTCGTGGCGGCGGTCGTGGCGGGCGCGGCCTGGTGGGGCGCGGTGGCGCCCGACGGAGGAGCGGGCGTCCACACCCTCAGGGTGGCGTCGGTCCAGGGGGGAGGGGTGCGCGGCCTGCGCAAGGCCGAGGTTGACCCGGCCACGGTCACCGCGGCGCAGTTCGAAGCCACGGCGGCGATCGCCTCCAACGACGGGGGTCGGGCCCCGTCGTTGGTGCTGTGGCCCGAAGACGTCGTGTCGCTCGACAACCGCATCGACGGGACCCCGATCGAGAGAGAGCTCGGGGCGCTGGCGAAGCGGCTGCACGGCACGCTCCTGGTGGGTGTGACCGAGACGGTGTCCACCCAGAGCTTTCGCAACGAGATCGTGGCGTTCTCGCCCGACGGCAAGCTGGTGGACCGGTTCGAGAAGGTCCACCGCGTGCCTTTCGGCGAGTACATCCCCTATCGGGGTTTCTTCAAACACCTGGCCGACCTGTCCAGTGTCCCGCTCGACGCCATCCCGGGCCACGGCACCGGAGTCCTGCACACCCCTGCCGGCCCCCTGGGGACGCTCGTGTCGTACGAGGTCTTCTACTCCCAGCGCGGCCGGATCACGACGCGCGCCGGTGCGCAGCTCCTCGTCGATCCCACCAACACGTCGTCGTACCTCACGAGCCAGGTCCCGACCCAGGAGATCGCCGCGGCTCGACTCCAGGCCATCGCCGAGGGGCGCGACGTGGTCCAGGCCGCGCCCACCGGCTACAGCGCCGTCATCGACCACCGGGGCCGGGTCCTGGTGCGCTCGAAGCTCGGCGTGCGCGCCGTGATCGTCCGTGATGTCGAGTTGCGAAAGGGCCGGACCATCTACGAGCGATTCGGTGACCTCCCTGTCCTCGTCCTGTCAGGACTCCTGGTGGCGGCGGGATGGCTCAGCGCTCTCACCAGTGACACCGATCCCGAGCTCACGGCCGGGGCCCGGCGCGAGCGCCAGGCGTTCCTCCAACGTCGGGCCCTGCGCTCGCGACCCTGAACCTCCTCAGCTCGACAGCAGCTCGCCGTGCCGGGACGTCACCATCTGGCGCATGCCGTCCTTCCAGTCGACCGCGGTCGGTCCCGCCATCTCGTGCATGCGGGTCAGGTCGAGTTGCACGCTGTCGATGGTGTGCTCGGTCGGCTCGAAGCGCGCCTCGAGGCCCGTAAGCCCGGCCAGGTACGTGCACCATTGCTCGATGCTCACCGGCGTGCTCCCGCCCCAGTTGACGACCGTGGCCGGCACCGACGCCGCCTCCAGGAACGCCGGCAGCATGCGGAGAATGTCGTGCTCGTGCAGCGGGTGGTACACGCTGGGGGCGTCGACATGGACCGGGATCGCCGATCCGTTGATCATCATATGGAGATGCACCGAAGGCCAGCCGCCGCCGTCGCCGTAAGGTACCGACAGCCGGGTGATCGTCGTCGGGAGCGAAAACCGCTGCGCCGCCCAGCGAGCCGTGGCCTCCGCCGCGATCTTGCAGATGCTGTAGGTCCGCAGGAACGGCCATACCCCGTGGTTGTCGCCGAGCGGGTCGGTCTCGGCGAACACATGGTGGCCCATGGGCTTGTACACCGCCGTGGTCGAGCAGTGCAGGAAGGCCCGTGCGTTGCGATGATGCTCCATGAGCCAGGCCAGACCACCGCTGTTGGCCTGCAGGTCGACGTCCCAGTCATTGGTCTTGGTGACAGCGAAGTTGAGCACGTAGTCGGCATCAGCGGGAAGGCCATCGGGCTCTCCGTCGAGCAGGTCCACCACCACACACCGGACCCCGGCTGCCTCGAGTCGCCCCCGGGCCTGGGCATCGTTGAAGCGGGCTGCACCGATCACTTCGTTGTCCCGCGCCAACGCGCGCGCCAGCGGCTCGGCCACCTGGCCCGTGACGCCGGTCACCACGACCTTCGCTCCCCGCAGCGGTTCTCGCTCCATAGGTAGGTCTCCCCTTCACTGGCCATCTCGTGCCGACCGAGACTACGACGCAGCGGGAGGTACGGCGCCAATCACCGTGGAGCGCCGGTTGCTAAGTTCGCACCGCACAGACGATCCGAGCGACATGCCGGATCGGGAACGTCGGAGGTCGGTCACGTGGGTCAGGTGCCGTGGTGGCGACGTCGGCGGTCGGTCTCGGCTCTCGGGATATTGCTGGTGGGGACCACGCTGGCCGCATGCAGTTCGGGGACAAGCCCGGCCACGGGATCGGGGGCGTCGACGACCACGGCGACACCCGGTCGGGTCCTGCTGGTCGGCACCTTCGACGGCCACGCGGGGACGTACCGAACCATCCAGGCTGCCGCGGACGCCGCCCACGCCGGCGACTGGATCCTGGTGGCGCCGGGCGACTACCACGAGAGTGATGACGAGGCCAACCCCCCGACGAGTTTCGACCACGGCGATTTCGGAGGCCTCCTCATCACGAAGTCGGACATCCACCTTCGGGGGATGAACCGGAGCACGGTGATCGTCGACGGCACCAGAGCGGGATCGCCAACCCCGTGCAGCGCGGCCCCGGCCCAACAGAATTACGGGGCGGTCGGCTCCGACGGCAAGAACGCCGGGCGCAACGGCATCGTGGTGTGGAAGGCGAACAACGTCAGCATCGAGAACCTCACGGCGTGCAACTTCCTCAGTGGCGCCGGAGATGCCGGCAACCAGATCTGGTGGAACGGCGGGGACGGCTCGGGCCTCATCGGTCTTCAGCGCTACACCGGTCGGTATCTCACCGCCACGTCGACGTACTACGGGGGCGAGGCCACCGCCGCGCAATACGGGATCTTCTCCTCCAACGCCCAAGGGCCGGGATCCTGGGACCAGATCTACGCCAGCAACTTCAACGACTCCGGGATGTACGTAGGGGGATGCCGCCAGGTGTGCGCCTCGACCATCGACCATGCGTGGATGGAGTTCAGTGCCCTGGGCTACTCGGGGACGAATTCCGGGGGGGCCATCGTGATCGAGAACTCCCAGTTCGACAACAACAAGGACGGGATCGACACCAACACGCAGATCGACGGCGACGCCCCGGCGCCGCAGAACGGGGCCTGCCCAGACAATGGCACGAGCCCGATCACCCACACCCATTCCTGTTGGGTCTTCATCCACAACTCGGTCCACGACAACAACAACCCCAACGTGCCCCAGGCCGGGAGTGCCAGCGCCGGGCCCACCGGCACCGGGATGACCGTCTCGGGCGGTACCAACGACACGGTCATGGACAACACCTTCGCCAACAACGGGGCCTGGGGAGTCTTGTTCGTGCCGTACCCCGACAGCAACCCACCCGTGCTCGGCCAGAGCTGCGCGGGGACAGGGGGGGCGGAGCTCTCGGGATTCGGATGCGTCTACGACCCCAAGGGTGATGCCCTGCTCGACAACACCTTCACCCACGATGCCTTTCTGGGGAACCAGGCCAACGCCGATTTCGCCCAGATAGTGATCAACGGGAACGGGGCCCGCAATTGCTTCTCCGGCAACACCGCTCCGACGGGCAGCGCGCCGGCGGGGCTCGAACAGAGCCAGCCCACCTGCAACGGGGCGCGGGCCGTGTCCAACACCGGTGGGGCGCTGCTCGGTCAGGTCCTGTGCGATACGGGCTTCGGCACCTGCCCGGCAGGGTCGCGCTACCCCCAGCTCACCGTCATCACCATGCACCCGCTGCCCGCCAACCTGCCGTCGATGCCCGATCCCTGCCAGGGCGTGCCCGACAGCGCCTGGTGTCGGGGAGGCCGACCCACCTGAGATCGAAGGCAATCGGAGGAGTTAGTTCAGCGCCGCGTTCGCCTCTTTGATCTCGAGCACCAAGGCGTCCAGCACGCTCGAGGCCCCAGGGAGATCCTCCGCATCGGCGGCACGGATGAGCTCGCGTGCCGCCTCATGGACCTCGATGACCATCGCGGGAGGAGGCACGCCGTCCCCGCCGTCGGTGGCCAGGGTCCAGGCGAGCGAGAATCTGGCGGCAGCGGCGATCACGCCGTCGAGGTCATACACCAGCCACCATCCGCTTTGGCAATGGCACCGGGGCAGGAGAACCACCCACGTCACATTCGGGACACCCACGCACAAGGGTCAACCCACAGGAGCGGAAGATCCGGTGTCGCTCATAGCTGAGCTCACCGCAGGACCGACCTGACAGTTCCTCCGTGCACAGCATGGGGGTCCCGTCCCGGTGCACGACGAGGCTGCCTTTGCAAACCCTCACGGAACCCCTCCTATCGGTGCTTCGTCACCCAGGCGACCAGTCGTCGCGCCAAGGGTGTTGGGGTATGGGCAGCCCAACACGAACTGCCCATACCCCACCCAACCCAATGGTGCGGGGGATACCGCACACGCACTGCGCCGGGCAGTCGGCGCGACGCGGGGAGCTACCGCGCCGACCGCTGTCCTGTGTGGCGACCCTGTCAGGAAGGGGATGCGGGGTTCCCCGAAGTCGCTACCAGCAACGGTACGCCGACCCGTGGGGCGCGCCTAGCGGGGTACCACCTGAATGCCACCGGGGGAATCCACCCGGGTGGGTGGTGCTAGGGCCGGGACTCGCCCGATGGCGTCGAGGCGATCAAGCCCTGGGTGAGGACGTAGCGGACCAACTCGGTCCGCGATTCGACCCCGAGCTTGGTGAAGACGTGGTTGAGGTGACCCTCGACCGTCCGCACGCTGACTCCGAGTCGGGCCGCGATCGCCTTGTTGGAGAGCCCCTCGGCCACCAACTCGACCGCCTCGCGCTCACGCCAGGTGAGACGGGGCGCGCCGCCCGGGCCCCACGAACTGTGGGTACCCGCCAGTCGCGGCGACAAGCTGGGGTCGAGCACCGTGATGCCCTGGGCGGCCACCCGCACCGCGGCGACGAGCTCGTCACGCGCCATCGTCTTCAACAGGTAGCCCGTCGCCCCCGCGTCGAGGGCGGCTCGCACGAACTCGTCGTCGTCATAGGCGGAGAGGATGACCACTCGAACATGAGGGTGGGTGAGCGTCACATGACGCGCCACGTCGATGCCACTTCGGTCCGGCAGCCGGATGTCGATGAGCACCACGTTGGGGTCGAGCTCGTCGATCATGGCGAGCGCGGCGTTGCCGTCGTCTGCTTCACCTACGACGACGATGTCGCCGGACGCCTCGAGCACCTGACGGGTCCCCGTGCGCAGGACCTCATGATCGTCGACGATGAGTATCCGAAGCTCCCCGGCGTTCCGACCAGGGTCCGCCCCCACGGCTTGGTCACTCACCGGCAACACGATAGCCGTGGGGCTGCGATCGACCCCGACCCCCCGCGTGGCGGTGACCCGATGAGAGCGTCGAGAACCAGGCGAACGAGATGCGGAGGATGGACCGACCTCGTCGACCGGGAACCTGAGATTTTGCTGAGACCCCGTCGGCACAGGGGCGCGGTCACTGGGAAGGCCCCAGCACGGCCTCGACAGCGCGCAGGAGCTTCTGGGGGGAGACCGGCTTGTGGAGGTATTCGACCACCCGAGACCCCAGACGGTCACGATCCGCCCCGTCGAGCAAGTAGGCGGAGTGGATGATCACCGGGGGTACGTCCCCGAGAGACTCGATGAGCGATGCTCCATCGCGTTTCGGCATCCGCATGTCAAGGAGAACCATCCGGTATCTCCCCGTGGTCAGCAGGCCCAACGCCACCTCGCCGTCCTCTGCCTCGGCCACGCTCAATCCCGCCGATCGCAGGATTTCGGCCACCGTCCAACGGACGTCGGCATCGTCGTCGACCACGAGCACGTCGGCGTCGGCCTGCCGCGTCCCGGGTGGCACCGTCACCGGGTCGTGGTCGGCAGCAAGATCGCCCGCGGTCTTCGACAGGTTCGGCCCCTGGCTCGGGAGCGATGACGCGGTCTTGTGCCCGGCACCGACCTCGTCAGTGCTTTGTGATCTCGCCGCCCACCACGTCGGAGCGTAGGCCACCGCGGCGCGGGGTCTGGTGGCTAGCGCCATGCCATCGCTCGACTGGGCTCGAGGGGAAGACGCACGGTGACGACGGCCCCGCCCGACGGCGCGTTCTCGATCGAGATCTGCCCGCCGTGGCCCTCGGTGAGTCGCCGGACGATGGCGAGCCCGAGACCCGTCCCGTCCGACCTGGTGGTGAAGAACGGCTCGAAGAACCGCTCGACGAGGTCCGGGTCGACTCCGTCTCCGCTGTCGTGCAGTGTGACAACGGCCATATCGCCATCGGCGCGCGCCGAGATACGGAGCGACCCTCCCTCGGGCATGGCCTGGTAGGCGTTGTCCACGAGATTCGTCAGGATCTGCGCGACCTGTTTGGCGTCGGCGTTGAGCTCAATGGCGCCTACGTCATCGACCACGACGACATTCGCAGGGGTGGGCGTGGCTTCGAGCACATCGCTGAGAACCTCGTGCAATTCCATACGTGCGAGCTCCGGCTCTCGCTCCCGCATGTACGCCGTCAGGTCCTGTGCAAGATTCACGGCGCGCGCCGTCTGGCGCTCGGCGACGGCGAGATGCGGCTCCGCCGCCGCCGGGTTGTCGAGCGATCGGCGCAGCATGTACAGGGCGTTCATGACCGCCCCCAGAGGATTGCGCAACTCGTGGCCCACCACCGTGGTCATCTGCCCCACGGCCGACAGCCGCTCACTGCGCACCAGAGCCTCCTGAGAAGCCAGTAGCTCGGCGGTACGCTGGTCCACCAGCGCACTCGCATAGCGCTGCCGTCGCACCGTGACCTCGATGATGCTTCCGACCGCCAGGGCAAGCAGCAGGACGAAGACGAGGACGACGTACGGTGCCGCATTGGGGAAACGACCCGCCAGTGGACTCTTGGCCGCTGCCAGCAGCCACCAGTTGCCCGAGCCCACTGCCACGCGCTCCGAGACGGTGGCGCCTTGCAGGGGGAGGGCTCTGGTGTTGGCCAACACCAACTGATCCGTGGTCGGCGTGCGCGTGGCGTAGACGGCTGCCTGCAGCACATGGAACGGCGCCGACTGGGTGGCGTTGGTCGCCACGAAGGGGTCCAGCGTGACGAGTTCGTAGATGACGAAGCCCGGCGGGACCAAGGGCGGCCCCAGACCCAATCCGAAGGTCGAGGTCTTGCCGTCGTAGTCCACGGGGCCGGGCACGATAGTCGAGCCCGCCTTGTCCAACGTGGCGGTCAACGCGGCGTCGAGGACCTCGCCAGTCTTGAACCCGGTACCCGCCACGGCGGCGGCGACGAACCGGGCACCGCTCTTGTGAGCCAGGAGCAGGGTGAACGGACCACCGGCCAGCGCCTTGGCCTGAGCCTCGAAGGCCGCCGGTGAGCCACCGGTCGACGTGACCCCGGGGGCGAGCGCGTCGAGGGTCGAGGCGAGTGTCGAGGTCAAGGACGAGACATACCCGCCAGCCTGGGTGGCGTCCTCTTTGAGCAACGCCTGGTTCTGGCTGTCGACACTGTGCTTGGCCAGGAAAAAGCCGAGAACGGCGGCGATGCCGATCACCAGCGCACTGACCACGGCCAGCGGCGACGCCCGCCAAGTGCCGTTCCTCATCGTGCCTCCCCGCTGGCTCAAGGGTGCTCCAGGCCCTGGTCACGATTGTAGCGGCGGAGAGGTCGAATCCGCTGGGGACCCGGTGGCGCCAGGGGCCCGGCGCTCCTCGGGGACCGAAGAACCACGGTGGTCTCCGGGCGGGAACACCTACGCGCCCCGGGTACAACCACTGATGACCGGGTGGGAAGGGGTGTGCGAGAACTGAGACAGGTCCACGCGACGTCACGTGCGTCGGGAGGCGATCGATCCGAGGCCGCATTCGGCGGTCCATCAGACAACATGCGCAGCATCGACATCGACTCCTGGGCCATCACCGCCGTCCTGTAGAGGACCAAGCGTCCCGAGGCCCGACCCCGGGCCGGGGTACGGGGAGGACACGGCTCCTCCCCCGAGGCTTCCCGCCAAGCCTCGCACCACAACGAGCGGGGCCTTCGGGCCCCGCTCGTTGTTTTCGTACCGGACCGCCTCGGTACAAACGTCCTTGCGCGACAGCACCACCACGGAAGGGGGTGTCCGGTTGGGACTCGAGCCCGGAGACGTCGTGCTGTCGATCACCTGGCACCCAGGTGGACTCGGGGGCCGGAGCGGAGTGACCCGCCTGTCGCATCTCGACGGGCGCGACGACCGCCGTGAGATGGACAGGCGCCACGCCGAGGTGTTGGCCACGTCGATCTTCGGAGTGCACATGGCAGAGCGGGAGCTCCCCGGCCAAGGTGTCGAATGGAGCCCGGCCCCGACCTAGCTGACCATCCGTCGTCGGCTCAGGTGGAATCACCCGGGTGCAACCGGGTGATCACCCCCTTCTCCCGCATCTTCTGCCCGGTCAAGACTGAGACAGGTTTCACTGCCGCGGCGCCACATGGCGCGGCAGTGCTGCGAGTGGGCTTGGGGGTCGGGGTGATGTTTCGAAGCCGTGCTGTACGGATGACAGCCCGCGTGCTGCCACTGGCGCTCGTGCTGGGTCTGGTCGGCGCCGGCCAGGCCGTCACCGCCGACGCTCTCGGGCCGGCGCTGCTCGTGTCGATCACGGTGACCCCGGCGGTCGCCTCGATCGCGCAGGGCACCACCCAACAGTTCACCGCCACAGGCACCTACTCGGACCTGAGCATCAAGAATCTGACGAACGCGGTGACGTGGTCGTCATCGGCGTCAGGCACCGCCACCGTCTCCAATGCCGCAGGCTCCCAGGGCCTCGCCACCGGCATCGCCACCGGCCTCACCACCATCAAGGTCACCGATCCCTCCACCCCTCTCCCCGGCACCGCCGCTCTCACAGTCACCCCCGCTCTTCCGACCATCCCCACCACTCTCCCCACGATCCCCACGACGCTTCCGACCATCCCCACGACGCTTCCGACCATCCCCACGACGCTTCCGACCATCCCCACCACTCTCCCCACGATCCCCACGATCCCCACGATCCCCACGACGCTTCCGAGCATTCCGGCCACCCTCGTGGCGGTCACCGTCTCGCCGCCGGTGGCCAACGTGGCGGTGGGCGCCGGTGAGCAGTTCACGGCCATAGGGACCTACTCGGACCTGAGCACGCGGGACCTCACCGACTCGGTGACATGGGCCTCGTCGTTGTCGAGCACCGCCAGCGTCTCGAATCAAGGATTCGCCACGGGGATCGCCGATGGCGTGACGACGATCACCGCCACCGACCCCACCGCACTGGTGTCGGGCACGGCCGCCCTCACGGTGACCCCGGTTCCCGCCCTCCCGGCCAGCCTCGTGGCAGTCACCGTCTCGCCGCCCGTGGCCGACGTGGCGGTAGGCGCCGGTGAGCTGTTGACAGCCACCGGCACGTTCTCGGACTTGAGCACCCAGGACCTCACCGACTCGGTGACGTGGTCCTCTTCGTCACCGAGTACCGCCAGCGTCTCCAACGCCCCGGGCTCCCAAGGGCTCGTCACCGGCATCGGCACCGGCGTCGCCTCCGTGACGGCCACCGATCCCGAGGTCGTGGTCCCGGGCACGGCCGCCGTCACGGTGACGGCCGTTGCCACTCCGGTGACACCGGCACCCTCGATCCCCCAGCTGGCCCTGTCGCCGGCGTCGGGGAAGAAAAAGGCCCCGGTGGTGGCCAACGGCTCCGGGTTCACTCCGGGAATGGCGGTCACCATCACGTATCTGAGTGGGTTGAAGGCCCATCAGCGGGCCAGCACCGTGCTGTGTCACACCACGGCCGCCTCCAACGGCACCTTCAGCTGCCGCGGCACCATCCCCCGCGGCCGCAGGTCGGGGAAGCGCGGCGTCCACACCGTCGAGGCGACCGGGTCCGGAGGCGGCAGCAGCACATCGAAGTTCACCCTGGTCCGCCGGTGAACCCCCCGGAGCCCAGGACGTTGCCATCACCTTCTCGGAAGGAGCAGACAATGGATGCAGTACACAAGACGAGGGCCGGACGACGAGGATCGCAGCGGGCTGCGCATCGTGTGCGGCGCGGAGCGAGAATCGTGGCTGCTTCGAGCGTGGCACTCCTGGCTTGTGCCACGGGTGTGATCGGTGGCGGGGGCGCGCTACCGACCGCGAGCGCGGCGGCGGCTCCTTCGTGTGTGTTCAAAGGCCCGGCCATCGGGCAGCTGGTCCTGGCCGTGAGCTACGGGGAGTCGATCAACATCAATTGCGAGAACTTCCCCGCCAACCATCCGTACCTCCTCGTGGAGGCGAGTCTCCTCGTCGCCGTCGACCCCGCCGCCAAGCCCCTGCTCGACGGGCAGGCCACGTCGGTCCCGGGGCTCCTGGCCATCATCGCCGCCCTTCCCGAGCTGAACCCGTTGTCGGTGGCCTTCCCCACTTCGAACTCGAGTGGCGTCCTGAATTACAACTACACAGTGCCGTCGTCCCAACCCCCCGACCCCAATGCCAAGTGCCCACCCACGACCATCGAGCTCAACGCAGGGCTGATCGGGTGCGCCGTGGCCATGATCGACCTCGAGAGCTTCAAGCCGGTCGTGGTAGGGACCATGGTGCTCACCTTCAAGGGGCAGTCCCTGTTCGCTACCAACCCCACCTTGTTCCTCACCCCCAATGCCGCCACGGTGGGCCAGCACGTGGCCGTGAGTGACTTCCCGGGCGCCCAGACCTACTGGTGGCTGTCGACGTTGGTGTCGCTCGAAGCCGGTCTCTCGGGTGGGGGGGGCAGCGGACCGATCCCCGTGCTCGTGAAGGCGGGAGGCCGGAAGGCGTTCTCCAAGGCGGCGGTGGCGCCGGCGACCTACAACGGCACGACGTTCACGCCACCGAAGTTGTCCGGCTATTTCATCGCCAAGGTGAAAGGCCGGCACACGGTGAACGTCTTCCTCAAGGCCAACCTGCTGGGGATCGGCCTGTCGAACTCCGCATCGGCAAAGATCAGGGTGTCCGGGTAACGGACCTGACCGGCACCGGACTCAGGTGCCGGTCAGGCGGGAGACAACCGGAGCGAGCGACTCCCAGACGTCGGCCTCGACGGAGAAGTACGAGATCCCGTACTCCTGGCGCCGCCACTGCAGCTCCTCCGCCATCTCGTCGAGGGTCCCGATGAGCGTCACCGGCACATGCAGCGCATCGCTGGGGTCGATGCCGAACGTCGGCCCCATGGCTTCGGCGATGCTCTGCGCGTCATCGGTGATCATGACGAAGCCGATCAGGCAGTTGAGCTCGATATCGTCGAAGCGCGGGCCGGCGGCCTCCTTCACCCAGGCGATCTTCTGGCGGGTGGCCTCGGGGGAGGCATTGGGAGCGGTTTCGGGACCTCCGGTCCCCGCCCGGAGGTCGACGTTGATGCTCACGATGTCTCCCAACCTCCCCGCCAGCGTCAGGACCCGCCGCCCGCCGCCGCCCAGGATGAGGGGGGGACGAGGACGCTGCACGGGCCGCGGCGCCAGGGTGTGCTCGGTCACGGTGTAGTGCTCTCCCGAGAACGAGAAGGGCTCGTCGGATTCGAGCAGCCCGGCCACCACCGCCACCCCCTCGGCGAATCGACCCACCCGGACTCCCGGTGGGTCGTAGGTGATGCCCGACTCGGCGTAGTCGGTGCGCATCCATCCCGCGCCGAGCCCGAGCTCGAGCCGGCCGCCGGACAGCAGGTCGAGTGTGGCCGCTTCTTTGGCCAATACCAACGGATGCCGGTAGTCGTTGTCGAAGACGAGAGTGCCGATGCGCAGCGTGGACGTGGCGGCGGCGGCGGCCATGAGGGCGGGGACAGGCGCCAGTTGGTCCCCGAAATGGTCGGGCATGAGCAACGTCGAATACCCGAGGTCCTCGGCCCTTCTGGCCTGATCGGTCCAGGACCGGGCCGTTCCGTCAGGCGCCTTGGAAAACTGGGCGGCGAATCGGAACTTCCGGGACTGGGTCATCTCGCCTCATTCGTAGTAGCCGGAGTGGATGTAGATACAGGGGATGCCTTCGCGGTGGAACATGTCGCGATTCCTGGGATCGTCCTCGAAGGCGAGCTTCGGCTCGAACCCGAAGGCCCGGAGCTCGGCCACCGCCGCCCGCTTGAACCGCGACGCTTGGGCGTAGTCGCCCCGATCGCGCATGACGAGGACGTCCCACCGCAAGCGGTTGTGCGCCAACCAGGACAAGGTCTGCGGTTGGACACGCAAGGGACGACCCGTGAGCAAGACGATGCGCAGTCCGGCATCGAGCAGCTCGAGGAGGCGGGCGACTTCGCCCACCAGAGGGTCTTCACCGCAGGCGTCGAAGAACGCGTCCCAGTCGCGCCGACCCCATTCCAGGAAATGCTGACGCCCTGCCGCGTCGGAGAGCACGCCGTCGATGTCAAAGATGACCGCCGGACCCGGATCAGTGGCGGAGACGCGCCAGCACCAGTTGGGGGGCACCGACGACGGCGGCACCGGGGCACCCTCTGTCACGTCTGCACCCGCAGTCGGCCCGGGCTCAATCTTCGGCGGGATGGGCGCTGGACAGGCGCCGGATCTCGTCGACCACACGGGGGTCGGCGAGGGTGGTCGTGTCCCCGAGATCTCGGCCTTCAGCCACGTCGCGCAGCAGCCGCCGCATGATCTTGCCCGAGCGCGTCTTGGGCAGTTCGTCGGTGAAGATCACCGTCTTGGGCCGGACGATCGATCCGATGTGACGGGCCACATGGCTGCGTAGTTCCTCCCCCCGTTGGTCGGTTTCGTCCTGACCTGGTCGACGAAACCCTCAGGGGGAGCGAACAAGCGCTCTTCGAGGTAGAAGTCCTCGATGGCGGCCCCACCGTCGTCGGACATGCTCGGCGATCCCTTCTGGAGACGATGGTGGCACCTGCGTGCCCGGTGGCGGCTCGCTGCCACCACGTGCGCCGAGCCTATCCAAGCGACCCACCAGCCAACCCTGCGGCGAACGGACTCTGGGCGGGTGGGGGCCTCGGAGCCCCACTGGCCTGACAAGATGGAATGGCATGGCCGACGGCGCCTCCGAGGCCCCCACCCGCGTGCCCGGTCCCCTGACCGGTGCCGGGCCCGACATCCTGACGGTCCCCGTCGACGTGGGCCGCCGCGCCCTGATCTTTTCGAATCTCGGCCTCAGACCCCACGCCACTGCCGCGACGACCTGGGCCTCGTCGGGCCTGGCCCGTGCACTCGACACGTGGGAAGGACCGGGGCTCGTCGTGGTGGCCGGCAACCTTCTCGATCTCACCGGCGAGCCCGACGCGTCGAGCGCGGCGGCGGCGGCGTTGGCGGCGCATCCCCGCCTGACGAAGTCCCTCCAGACGTTCGCGTCCGGTGAGGACCGCCGAGTCATCGCCATCCCCGGCACCACCGACGCCGCCCTCAGGTCCGACGCCGAGTCGGTGGCACGGGGGCTCGGCATGGAGGTGGCGGCCGGGGCGGCACTGCATATGGCCACGGCGGCGGGCATCCGGGTCGTACGCGTCGATGCCGGTGTGGACACGACGACGCGACCAGACTCTCGAGCGGCGACAGGAGCCAAGCGCAGCACCTTCACCCTGGCTCCGGATCCGGCCGCCGAATGGCAGGCCGGTCTCGAACGCCTGGCCGACCCGGCGAGCACCCCGCGCTTTCTGACATCACGCCTCCTGTACCGCCGCTTCGCTCGCTTGGCCTGGTGGTTGCTCGTCCCCTTCGCCATCGCCATCGCCCTGCGGCTCCCCGTGGTGTCCTCTGCGCTCGACCATCTCGTCTTCGGCCACCCCGCGCCTTCTCGGGCCATCCAACGGGCCCAAGCCGCAGCGTGGGGGGCCCGTCTGCTCTTCGCCGCGCTGATATGCATCGCCGAAGTCGTGATCCTGGCCGTGGTGTTGGGTTTCGTGGCCCGCAAAGCCTGGCGGACTCTCGGCGGAGGCGACCTCGACGGGCCGTTCGACGACGGACTGGCCGGCGGCGGTGCCACGGCCAACGACGACGGGCGCGACGCGGCGAGGGCGCTGTGCGGGGAGGATTCGGCGGGACTCGTCACCGGTGCGACCCTCCAAGCCGAGCTGACCCATCTCGGCCGTGGGTTCTTCGCGTGCCCGGGTGCTGCGGGTGAAGTCGTCGAGGAGCATCACGGCCGACTGGGGCTGCTCCCGGTCTTCCTGGCGTGCCAGCAGCTCGCCTGGGTGGAACTCGAGACCGGCGCCGAGCTCCATGCCCGTTTGCTGCTCACACGCTCCGAGCTCCCCGGGGCGACGCTGCTCGAACGCGCTGCGGCGCGTGACCGCAAGGTGCACGACACCCATCCCCTGGTCGTGGCGGCATACCCCCATGGGGCCTCGTGGCCACCGGCCCCGGATCTGGGGGCGGTCCGCAACCGCTCCCGGCGGGTGCGGCGTTGGGCGGCGGCCGCCATCGCGGTGGCAGGGGTCATCGACATCCTCAGCGCCGTCACCCCACCGGTGCGGGGCCGTCTGCACCTGGTGCTCGAGCTCCTCCCCTACGTCGCCAGCCAGACCGCGGGCGCCCTCGTGGCCCTGGTCGGGATCGGGCTCCTGGCTCTGGCCCGGGGTGTGCGCCGGGGTCAACGCCGGGCGTTCGTGATCGCCGTGTGGGCCCTGGCCATCAGCGTGGTGCTCCACCTGGCCCGGGGCGGCGACGTGGCGGGGTCGCTGTTCTCGCTGGCCGTCCTCGGGTTCCTGGTCATGAACCGCAAGGAATTCCCGGCCGCGTCGGACCGCCCGTCGCTGCGTTCGGCCGCCATCGCCCTCGTCGTCGGGGTAATCGGCATCACCGTCGTGACCACGGCGCTGGTGGAGCTGACCCTGCGCTTCGACCTCGACCGGCCCCGCCTACCCCTGTGGCGCGCCGGACAAGCGGTACTCGAACGCCTGGTCGGGCTGCGGGGCGTGCGCCTTCCCGACCGGCTCGACGACTTCTTGTTCCCGAGCCTCCTCGCCATGGGGGTGACACTGGCGGCGGTGGCGGTCCTGCTCGCCACTCGTCCCCTCGTGGATCGTCGGCGCTCGGCGGGGCGCGCCGCGGAAACGCGAGCACGCGACATCGTCCGCCGCCACGGCCAGGGCACGCTCGACTATTTCGCGCTGCGCAGTGACAAGCAGTGGTTCTTCCATCGTGACTCCCTCGTGGCCTACGCCATCTACAGCGGCATCTGCCTGGTGTCGCCCGATCCCATCGGACCCCTGGCCGAACAGGAGCAGGTGTGGGCGGCGTTCCGCCGCTTCGCCGACAACCGCGGTTGGGTCGTCACCGTCATGGGTGCGGGCGAGCACTGGCTGCCCATCTACCGCGCCACGGGGATGCACGACATCTACATCGGCGACGAAGCCGTAGTCGACGTGCAGGAGTTCTCCTTGGCCGGGGGCCAGATGAAGGGACTGCGCCAGGCGTACAACCGCATCGCCAAGTATGGGTACTCGGTGTCGTTCCACGACCCTGCCCGCCTCGACCGCACCACGGCGATGCAGCTGACGGGGCTCATGTCCCAGAGCCGGCGCGGGGAGTTCGAGCGCGGATTCTCGATGGTCCTGGGCCGGATCTTCGACCCGCGCGACGAGAACCTCATCCTGTGCATGGTGACGGGCCCCGACGGCAACCCCGCGGCGATGTGCCAGTTCGTCCCCGCCCGTGGCATCGGGGGCTATTCGCTCGACTTGATGCGACGAGATAGAGGCGAACACCCCAACGGGCTCATCGACTTTGCGCTCGTGTCCACCATCGAGCACCTGCGCAATCTGGGCTGCCAGGGAGTGAGCCTCAACTTCGCCGCGCTCCGGTCGGTCCTCGAGGGTGCGGGAGGGGACGGGCCGACCCAACGCATCGAACGCTGGGCCATCAAGAAGATGTCCAGCTTCTTGCAGATCGAGACCCTGTGGCGGTTCAACGCCAAGTACGGGCCTGAATGGCTGCCTCGCTACGTCGTCTACGACGCGGCGGAGCACCTCGTGCCCGTGGTCCTCGCCATCTTGCGAGCAGAGTCACTCTCCGAAGTCCCGGTGCTCGGACGGATGATCGCCGCCTCGGAGCGCCGCGCCCACGCCACTGACGATGATCCGGCCTCCGACACCGGAGCGTCGCTGCTCCCGCTCGACCCGGTCCCGTCGCCCGACGAGGTCGGGCACCCCTCGCTCACCCCGCATACCTCAGAACGCGCCTGAGCCGAGCGCTAGAAAAGGGGCGTGCGGATCCGACGCGCCGGGCCCGACGACGCTGTGGCCATTGCCACGGTCTACGTCCGGTCGTGGAAAGGCGCCTACCCCGGCCTCATCCCCCAGCCGTATCTCGACGCGCTGACCGCCAACGAGCGGGTCGACCCCTGGCGCGCCACGTTGGCGGCCTCGGTCTGGCCCCATACCGGGACCATCGTCCTGCTCGGGCCGGCGGGCGACGCCGGCGCGGGCGAAGGACCTATCACCGGCTTCGTGTCGTTCAGCTCCACGCGTGACACCGACCTCGAAGCGCCCAGCGACGACGCCGGGCGCCACACCGTGGGGGAGATCCTCACCTTCTACCTCGACCCCAGCGCCTTCGGGTCCGGGGGTGCCGACCTGCTCATGAGCGCGGCGTTCGTGGCCCTGCGAGGCGCGCACTTCGCCACGGCCATGCTGTGGGTCCTGAGCACCAACACCCGGGCCCGGCGATTCTACGAGCGCCGGGGCTGGCGGCCCGACGGCACCAGCAAGCTGCACGACTGGGACGCGTTCGTGGCCACCGACCTCCGCTACGTCATCGACCTCGCCTCGGTCGCGCCCGAGCCCACATAGGGTGGGCGCATGACGAGCACGCTGCCGACGGGGTGGACACCGCTGTCCCCGACGCTTATGAAGATGCGTCTCACCGAGATCGCCGTGGTGGCGACGGTGCTCGTCGTGATCGCCGGGTCGGTGGCATTGGCGGCGGGGAACTCGGTCGCCGCGCTGGCCGCCGTGCTCGGGATCGTGCTGGGCAGCGGGGCAGCGTGGTGGTTCGTCCGCAACCGGTTCCGGGCGTGGGGATATCTCGAACGCGACGAGGACCTCGAGGTCCGACGCGGCGTCATGGTGCAGCGGTTGTCCGTCGTCCCCTACGGCCGGATGCAGTTCGTCGAGATCACGACGGGTCCCGTGGAACGCCTGTTCGGACTGGCGACGGTGAAGCTGCACACCGCCGCGGCCGCCAGTGACGCCCGCATCCCGGGACTCCATCCCGACGAGGCCGCCCGGTTGCGCGACCGCCTGGCCGCCCTGGGCGAGGCCAAGGCCGCCGGTCTGTGAACCACGGCGGGGGCGCCGGCACCGGGTGGCAACGCCTGCACCCTTTGTCCCCTCTGGTCCGCGTGGGGCGCGGTCTGCTGCCGCTCCTGGTCCTGGGTGCGGTGTCGTCGGTGAGCGGTGGACACGGCCGAGGCCACGGCTTCGGGCTACAGGACGTGGTCTGGTTCGCGCTGGCGGGTGTCGGCGTCGTGTTCGGTGTCGTGCACTGGTTGGTGACCCGATGGATGTTCGACGGCACCACGCTTCGGATCGAGACCGGCCTGGTGCGGCGCGACTCGCAGCAGCTGCCGGTGGCCCGGATCCAGGCCGTGGACCTGGTGGCGCCCTTCCTGGCCCGGGTCCTGGGCCTGGCCGAGCTCCGCATCCGCGTGGCCGGTGCCCGGTCCGCCCACCACCTGTCCTATCTGTCGGCGCCGGTAGCCGCCGACCTGCGGGCCCGACTCCTGGCCACGCACCACGGGCTCGACCAGTCGGTCCCCGAGCCCGACGAGCACGACGGCACGGTCGTGCCTCCCGCCCGGTTGCTGGGATCGGTGTTGCTGTCGGCGAGCACCGCCGGGGCTCTCATCTTCGTGGCCGTGCTCGTCTTCCTCACCACGGTGTCGCGCGCCGCCGCGGCGGCGGTAGCAGGTTCGCTATTCGTCTACCTGCTCGGGATCGGCCAGGGGATCTGGCGTCGGTTCAACGAGCAGTACCGCTTCACCGTGGCCCTGGCACCCGACGGCATCCGCGTGCGCCGCGGCCTGCTCAGCACGGTGGCCGAGACCATCCCGGTCCGGCGCGTCCAGGCCGTGCGCCAGGTCGAGCCGTTGCTGTGGCGCATGTTCGGGTGGTGCCGGCTGGAAGTCGACCTGGCCGGCGTCCCCGGACACGGCCGTTCGGCGGGCGGCAGCGGGCGGGTGACCAAGGCGCTGCTCCCGGTGGGGTCACACCAGAGCGCGCAATACCTGCGCCGAGCCGTGCTCGGCCCGGTCGAGCCCGCCCCCTCCCCCGCATCCCGGCGCGCACGTCTCAAGGCACCGTTGAGTTACCACTTCCTCGCTGCCGGCCATGACGACACCACGGCGGTGGCGGTGACAGGCCGAGTGCAGAAGGTCACGTGCTGGGTGCCCCTGGAAAAAGCCCAGAGCATCCGACGCGTGCAGGGGCCGATGCAGCGCGCCCTGGGGCTCGCCACCGTGCACGTGGACGTCCCCGGTCGGCGGGTGGGCGCCAAGTTCCGAGATCGGGCCGTCGACGAGGCCGACCGTCTGGTCGAAGACCTGGCGACGCGCAGTCGCGGCGCCCGTCTGCAGGAGTCGGTCGGGGTGGCGACGGGCCGGGCCACATCGACGGCGTCGGGGCCAGCGATCCCGGCACCACCGGGATTCTTCGCCGATCCGGCCCGACGGCATCAGGCCCGCTATTGGAACGGGACGGCGTGGACCGAGCGCGTCCTCGACGACGGCGTCGATGCCTTCGACCCGCTCTAGAAGCCAAGCTCAGGAAGGCTTGCCCTTGCGAAACGACGCCAACAGGCGCCCGCGTTTGGAGACGAGCGACAGGTCGGCGGGCTCGAGGTGCATGTCGTCGCTGACCATCAACTCGCGGCTCTCGTCCTCGGCGTTGCCGGACTCGCCGATATCGTCGAGTGCTCCGATCACCTCGGCCGCGATGCCCGGGCCGGTGGAGGTCGACCCGTCCGTCTCGTCGTCGAAGGACTCCGTGTCGTCGTCGAAGGACTCCGTCTCGTCGTCGCCACCGGCGTCGTCGTTAAGGCTGTCCTTGAGAGGCTGGATGACGAAGCCTTGGTGCTCGGACAGCTCGTGGCCGGCATCGAGATCGGCGAGGGGGAAGACCGGGAGCGGGTCCATCGTCGTGAGCATGAGGGCGTCCTCGACGGCGAGCGGCTTGGCGAAGAAGTAGCCCTGGCCGACGTCGGCACCGAGCTCGCGCAGGATCTTCACCTGTTGTGCGGTCTCCACGCTCTCTGCCACGGTGCAGATGCCCAGGGAGTGGCTCACGTGCACGATCGTCTCCACCATGGCGCGGCTGACGCCACCGGTGTCGGCCAGGCCCTCGATGAGCGATCCGTCGATCTTCATGGTGTTGATGGAGAACTGCTGCAGGCTGTCGATGGTCGACCAGTCCGACCCGATGTCGTCCACCGTCAGCTGGATGCCCAACCGCGACATGGCATGGAGGTCGGCAGCGGCCCCCTCGTCGGTGACGCTGGTCTCGGTGATCTCGATGGTCAGACGGTCGGGGTTGATCCCGGACTCCTCGATGGCCGCCGCCGCCGCTGACGCCGCCTCGCGCTGGCGCAGCTGGAAGACCGAGCAGTTCACCGCCAGCTGAAGGTCCGACTGCCAACTGGCGGCCGCCGCACAGGCCTCGGACAGCACCCACGCATTGAGCTCGACCATGTGCCCGTTGGCCTCGGCCCAGGGGATGAGGACGCTGGGCGGGATGGGGCCCAGGTCGGGGTCGTTCCAACGCAGGAAGGCCTCGAAGCCCAGGAGTCGACCCGTGGCGAGGTCGACCGCCGGCTGGAATACCAGCTCAGGCTCGCCGTCGAGGCCGAGCTCGGGTCGCTTCCTCATGATGCCCGCGGGGTCGGCGCCTTCACATCAATGACATCGGCGTGGCGCCGGGGGTCCTTGAGCGCCGGCTCCGAGGGGCCGCCAAGGGCTACCTGAACAGGAGCGTCGCCTTGTGGGCGAAGTCCACCACCGGGGCCGGCCAGATGCCGAAGACCACCGTGACGGCCAGGCACAGGGCGATGGCCGCCATCACGGTGGGGCTGATCGGGGCCCGGTCCAGGTCATCAGCCGTCTCGACCACCAGCGTGAGCGTCCCCGTCGTCCCTCCGTCCGGGGCGGCGGCTTCGCTCGTCCCCGTGGACGGGGAGTCCTCGGCGGCGATGGCGGCGGCGCCCGACGGGCTCAATGCGCCCGAGGGGGAGTACATGAGCAGGATGACCCGGAGGTAGAAGAAGGCGGCGATGGCGGCGGAGACCATGGCGATGACCGCCAGGGCCGTCGACCGGCCGCCGACCGAGGCCGAGACCACCTCGAGCTTGGCCAGGAACCCCGTGGTGAAGGGGATGCCGGCCTGGGCCATGAGCAGGACCGCCAACGAGCCCGCCAACCACGGTCGACGCGACGCCAGGCCCCGGTAGGTGTCGAGATCGTGACGCTTGTCGCCGGTGCCGCCGAGCACGGTGATCACGGCGAAGCTCCCGATGACCATGAAGGTGTAGGTGAAGAGGTAATAGAGCGACCCCGCCACGCCCCGCGCCGTCGCCGCCTGCAGCCCCAAGAGCACGAAGCCGGCGTGGTTGATCGACGAATAGGCGAGCATCCGCTTCACGTCGCGCTGGGCCAGCGCCACCACCGCCCCGAGGAGCAACGTGATGGCCGCCAGCACCCACACCGCCGGCTGCCAGTCGCTGCGCAGGGTCCCGAACGACGACACGAACACCCGCAGCAGGGCCGCGAACCCTCCCGCCTTGGCCACCGCCGCCATGAAGCCCGTGGCCGGGCTGGGAGAGCCCTGGTAGACGTCGGGAGTCCACAGGTGGAAGGGGACGGCCGCAACCTTGAACCCGAAGCCGACCAGGAGCAGCGCCATCCCCGCCAGCAGCAACCCGTTGTGCAACAAGACGTTGCGCGCCAGGAAGTCGGCGATCTGGGGAAGGTTCGTCGACCCCGTGGCCCCGTACACCAGGGCGATCCCGTACAGGAACACCGCCGAGGAGAAGGCCCCGAGGACGAAGTACTTGAGCGCCGCCTCGCCCGACTCCGCACGCCGGGCGTTCATGGCAGCCAGGACGTAGAGGGCGATGGAGAGGATCTCGAGGCCCAAGAAGACCACGATGAGGTCATTGGCCTCCCCCATGATCATCGCCCCGGACGCGGAGAGGAGCATGAGCGCCTGGAACTCGGGCCCCGTCGACTTCTCGCGCCGCATCCACCCGTCGGCGACGAGAGCGGACAGAAACGCCGCACACGACACCAGCACGGCCACGAGGGAGCTGAAGCCATCTTCCACCACGGCAGAGTCGATCGAGACATGCGCCCCGTGATTGGCCACGTCGAACCACTGCACGAGCGACAGCGACAACGCCGCCAGGGTCGTCATGACGGCCATGACCGTGGCCACGGTGGGATCCATGCGCCGGCGTTGCAGCGAGGAGACCGCCAGGGTGGCGACGGCCCCGCCCAGCATCACGAGGACGGGGAGGATGGACAGATAGGCGATCTTCGGCGCCGTGAGGGCGAGGAGCGACAGAGGCTGGGTCACGGCACCCTCCCCGTGGAGGCGGTGCCCAGCGAGGAGGCCGGGGTGTACACGACGGATCCCGGGTTGGCCACCACCGGTTGGTGGGTGTGGGTGCTCGTCTCGACGTGCTGCACTAGGCGGTTCACCGACGGGGTGATGCGGTCGAGCACGGGCTTGGGGTAGACGCCGAGGAAGATGATGAGGGCGATGAGCGGCGCCACCACGGCTACCTCGCGCCACGACAGGTCGCGCACCGAGGCCGTGGCTTCGTCGGGCTCGTGGTGGAAGACCTGCTGGTAGGCCCACAAGAGGTAGATGGCAGCCAGCACCACGCCACCGGTGGCGACCACGGCCCACCACCGGTGCGAGAGGAAGGTGCCGGCCAGGATGAGGAATTCGCCCACGAAGCCGTTGAGCCCCGGCAGCCCGATGGTGGCCATCATGGCCACGGTGAACACCCCGGCCAGGATGGGCGCCACGCGCTGCAGCCCACGCAGCTCGTCGACCTGCCACGTTCGGCGGCGCTCGTAGATCCACCCGATCACGATGAAGAGCACGGCGATGATGAGCCCGTGGTTGACCATCTGCAGGACGCCGCCGGTCACGCCCTGGGTCGTCAGGGCGAAGGTCCCGAGCACGATGAACCCGAGGTGGCTGAGCGAGGAGTACGCCACCAGGCGTTTCATGTCGCGCGTGACACACGCCACGATGGCGCCGTAGAGGATCCCGATCACCCCCAGGGTCAGCAGCAACGGAGCCAGGTCGACCACGGCCCGGGGGAACAGGTTGAGATCGAACCGGATGATTCCGTAGGTCCCCATCTTGGCCATGACCGCCGCCAGGATGACCGCCCCCCCGGTGGGCGACTGGGCATAGGCGTCGGGTGACCAGGTGTGGAAGGGGAAGATCGGTGCCTTCACGGCGAAGGCGGCGGTGAAGGCCAGGAACAGCAGCACCTGCGAAGCCAGCCCCAGATGGGTCGAGGTCAGCGCCACCAGGTCGAAAGTCAGGTGGCCGGTCTGGCGCTGGTGGACGAAGGCGACGGCCACGATGCCCACCAGCAGGAAGGCCGAGCCCAAGAAGGTGTAGATGAAGAATTTGATCGCCGCATAGGCCCGGCTGGCGAACCCCCAGCCCGCGATCACGAAGTAGACGGGCACGAGCGTCAGCTCGAAGAACAAGAAGAACATGATCAGATCCAGCGACACGAAGCTCCCCAGGCATCCCGCTTCGAGCAGCAGCATCCAGGCCACGAAGGAACGGGGCCGGGCCGGCGCCTTCCCGGCCACCATGGCCAGGGGGAACAACAGCGCTGCCATGAGCACGAGGAACACCGAGATGCCGTCGACCCCGAGATGCCAGGAGATGCCCAGGGACTGGGCCCACACGTGCTGGGAAACGAGCCGGTACCCGCCGTTGCCGGCGTGATACCGCACGGCGATGGTGACCGCCAGCGCCAACGTGGCCACCGAGCTCGCCAGCCCCAGGGTGTAGACCGCCCGTCGCTGGGCCCGCTCGCCCATCGCTGCGGGGATGAGCGCCACGGCGATGGCGGCCCCGGCGGGCAGGAGCACCAACACGGTGAGGAAGGGGAAGGCCGTGTCGTGGGTCATGACACCGCCCTCGAGATCATCCAGGCCAGCAGCACCACGGTGCCGAGCACGATTCCGAGCGCGTACTGCCGCACGTACCCCGTCTGGACCCGGCGCAGGCTCCCCCCCGCGGCACGCGTCAGCCGCCCGACACCGTTCACGGCGCCGTCGATGACCTTGGCTTCGACCACCGTGGCGCAGAACCGGGCGAAAGCCTGGCCGGGCCGGGCGATGACGGCGTCGTAGATGTCGTCGAGGTAGTAGGACCGCTGCAGCACCGCCGGCTCCAGCGCGGGGCGCTCGGCTCGGCGCGACCACAAGGAGAAGGCGACCGCAAGGCCCACGAGGGCCACCACGGAGTCCACGATGCCCAGCGTCCATTGGGTGGCGGTCGATTGATGGGCCTGGTACAGCGCCGTGCCGAACACCGGGCCCAACCAGCCCAGGGGATTCCAGCTCGAGTGCCAGGGCAGGTGCAGGAGGCCGCCGAAGAAAGCCAGCACCGCCAGCACCACCAACGGCAGTGCCATCACCCACGGCGACTCGTGCGGTTCACCGCTCCCGCCGTGACCGGACCCCGACGCGCC
>Ga0208849_1000707_pt1 | contig 28293 bp, 21 predicted proteins | sample NGESurdeep072012_10_FD_184470 | JGI IMG/M metagenome (GOLD analysis project Ga0208849, IMG submission 184470) | Arctic peat soil microbial communities from Barrow, Alaska - NGEE Surface sample 53-3 deep-072012 (SPAdes) | ecosystem: Environmental > Terrestrial > Soil > Wetlands > Peat ... | reverse complement strand
CGGTGACGGTAACTATCGACAATCTCGGGAAAATCTTCGTCAAAGACGAGGAGGTCCAGATGGAGGATCTGGTGCCGAAGCTGACCACGGCGGTCGGTGATAACCGCGACCAGCGGATCTATGTACGGGGCGACAAGACGGCCAGTTACGGAGCGATTATGCAGGTTATGGGCACCATCAACGGCGCGGGATTCACCCATATCGGGCTCGTCGCGCTGAAGGCGCCGGGTACCTAGCCCGCGATGCGGTACGGGCTCGCAGTCTCGGCGATTGCCCACGCGGCACTGCTTGCGTGGGGCGTGCTGTCGCTGCCCGTCAAGCCGCTCGACACCAGCAACCTCGAACAGATTCCGGTCGACTTCGTCGAGCTCGGCGATGTGACCAAACTCGACAAGGGCGTGCAGACCGCCGCGCTCGTGCGCGACGAGCCGGCCCCCGAGCCGGTCAAGAAGATCGAGGATGCTCCGCCGCTGCCGACGCCGCCACCACCGCCGCCGGAGCTTCCCCCGGCGCCTCCGATGCCCACCGTCAGCATTCCGCCGCCCGATCCGACGCCGCCTCCACCGACGCCGCCTCCACCGACGCCGCCGCCCACGCCGCAGGCCGACGCGGCGCCACCGCCGCCCGATCCCGCTCCGCCGCCCCCGGCGCCCACGCCTGATCCGACGCCTCCGCCGCCCCTGGAAAAGACCGCCGCAGCGCCACCGCCGCCCAAGGACGTGCCGGTGCCGCGGGTCCGCCCAAATCCGCCGAAGCCCAAGCCTTCTGCAGCGCCAAAACCCGACGACGCGGCCGATCTCGATCAGATCACGGCGCTGCTCGACAAGAAGAAGCTCGAGCAGATGGCTTCGGCCGAACCGACCGATCAGCCGGCGACCGCCGGCTCGCCAACGGCAACGTCCACCAGCGGCAAGATGACCGCCAACGAACTCGATGCCCTCCGCTCGAAACTGGCGCAGTGCTGGAGTCCGCCGCTCGGGTGGACCGATCCGGCACAGGTACGCGTCGTACTCATGCTCGACCTCAATGCCGATGGCACGGTTGACGGGGTGCCGGCTGTCCTAGAATCGCCGCAAGGGCAGTATTCGGCTACCGCGCCAGAAAGCGCACTGCGTGCTGTCCGGCGATGTGCGCCTTACGACCTGCCGGCGGACAAGTACGATGCGTGGAAACAGGTGAAGGTCACTTTTGACCCGAAAGACATGGGTGCAGGCTAGCATGGCGCTGGAATTCATCACCAAGCCGGCGGTAGCGGCCGCGATCGGGCTGCTTGTCTTGTGGACCGCCTGGGCGGTGCCGGCCTCGGCGCTGGTCGAGATCGACATTACGCGCGGTAACGTTGAGCCGCTGCCGATTGCCATCACGAACTTCGCCGGTGCTGGCCAGGATCAGCAGCTTGGCGTCGACGTTGCCGGCGTCGTGACGGCGGACCTCAAGCGTTCCGGCCTCTTCCAGCCAATCGATCCGGCCACCTTCACCCAGCCAAACATCGGTCCGACCGATACCCCACGGTTCGCCGACTGGAAGGTGTTGTCGGCGCAGGCGCTGGTCAGCGGCGGCGTGGCCCGTCAGGCCGACGGCAGGCTCCGCGCCGAGTTTCATCTATGGGATGTGTTCGCCGGTCAGCAGATGGCCGGCCAGCAATTCTTCACCAGCCCCGACAACTGGCGGCGGGTGGCGCACATCATCGCCGACGCGATCTATGAGCGACTGACCGGCGAGAAGGGATATTTCGATTCCCGCGTCGCGTTTGTGGACGAGAGCGGTCCGAAGGAAAAGCGCGTCAAGCGATTGGCAATCATGGACCAGGACGGCGCCAACGTCCGCTACCTCACCAGCGGCAACGATCTGGTGCTGACGCCGCGCTTCAACCCGTCGAGCCGGGAGATTACGTACATGGCTTACGAAGGTGCGCAGCCGAAGGTCTACGTCATGGATGTGCAGAGCGGCCAGAAGGAACTGGTTGGCGATTTCCCCGGCATGACGTTCTCGCCGCGTTTTTCGCCCGACGGGCAGCGGGTCATCATGAGTCTGCAGCCCGGCAACAACGCCAACATCTTCACGCTCGATCTTCGATCGCGCGCGACCACGCGGCTCACCAACGACGCGGCGATCGATACCAGCGCGTCCTACTCGCCAGACGGCAAGCAAGTCGTCTTCGAATCGGATCGTGGCGGGCAACCGCAGCTTTACGTCATGAATGCCGACGGCACCAATCCGCATCGCATCAGCTTCGGAACCGGCTCGTACGGTACGCCGGTGTGGTCGCCGCGCGGGGATTTGATTGCGTTCACACGGCGCAATGCCGGTCTCTTCGCCATCGGCGTTATCAAGCCCGACGGTTCGGGCGAGCGCATCCTGACTGAAGGCTTCCACAACGAGGGACCGACCTGGGCGCCGAACGGGCGCGTCATCATGTTCTTTCGCAACACGCCCGGCGCCAACGGCGGACCCCAGCTCTGGACGATCGATCTGACGGGCTATGGCGAGGCGCGCGTGCCAACGCCGGCCTTCGCCTCGGACCCGGCATGGTCGCCGTTGCTCAACTGACTTGCCCCGACGAATCACGGGGGCTAGCCTGCCCGCGGGCAGGGTGGCGTGGTCCGGTCGATGCCGGACAAAGACGGGGATCGAAGCGCCGGCAGCACCGACGCCGATTTTCATTAACCACCTTCTTCAACCGCGACTTAACCAACAGACAGCTAGACCGGGCCAGGGCCGGCTTTGGTGCACGAGGAGTTACCAGCAATGTTCCATCCGCAACGATTTTCCCGCGCCGCCGGCATAGTCGCGTTGCTCTCAGTAGCGGTGCTGCTGGCAGCCTGCGCCAAGAGCCCCAATGGAGAGCCGGGCGGCCTTGGTCTCGGCGTCGGCCAGAATGGCGCCGCCGTTCCGGGCTCGAGCCAGGACTTCGTGGTCAATGTCGGCGACCGCGTTTTCTTCGAGACCGATTCGACAGATCTCACCGCCCAGGCGCGCGCCACCCTGGACAAGCAGGCGCAGTGGCTGAACCAGTACTCGCGCTACACGTTCACCGTTGAGGGACATGCCGACGAGCGCGGGACACGCGAATATAACATCGCGCTGGGCGCTCGCCGTGCCGCAATCGTTCACGACTATCTCGCCCAGCGGGGCGTCGCGGCCAATCGCATGAAGACCATTTCGTACGGCAAGGAGCGCCCGGTCGCGACCTGCGACGACATCTCCTGCTGGTCGCAAAACCGGCGCGCCGTGACGGTCATCGACAACGTGGGGACCTGATCCTTCGAATCCATTTCGCGGGGCGTTGCGAACGGCGGTCGTCTTCCTGAAAAGGGAGGCGCCGCCGGTTTCGTTTCTAGCGCCCAATTTTGGCCGAACTGGCCTGTCTTGTGGTACCAATGCCTCCCGGACACTGGATTTCATTGCCGCCGATGACGGTTCGTCCATCGACCTTCGCCAAACGCCTTCTGGCTGGCACTGCCGTGGCCTTGGTACTTGCGACGACCACCGGCGGCCAAGCGGCCAACTGGCCCTTCGCTCCGCGCACGACGATCGATCAGGGGGCGGTAACCGTCGCACAGGCCAGCGATCAGGCTGGGCGCCTCGACAACGTCGAGGCGCAGATGCGGTCGCTGACCGGCCAGGTCGAGCAACTGACCCACCAACTGCAGGTGCTGCAGGATCAGTTGAAGCGGATGCAAGACGACAACGAGTTCCGCTTCGGCGAACTTGAGAAGAACGCCACGACGAAAACTTCGTCGGTCAGGCCCGCCGACAAGGCGGCAGCCCAGCAGACTCCGCCGGCGCAGGATCTCGCCGGCGTTCCGCCGGCGCCTTCGCTGACGGCACCCGCGGCTGAAGCGCTGTCCGCTCCGCTTACGGCGGCAAAATCCGCGCCGGCCAAGCCGCAAGTCGCCGCAGAAAATGATGCAATCGCGCGGCAGCTCGGTGCGCCGCCGCAGCCGTTGGGTACATTGACGGTCAAGGCGCCGCCGCCCGGCGCGCCACCCCTCGATCTCTCAACTCTTGCCGGCAACGATACCGACGCCGGCGCGCACCCGCTCCCCGGTCTAGCGCCGGCTGCCGGGGCAACCCAAGCGCCTGCGCCCCGCGCGACGGGCGATCCGCGAGCCGACTACGATCAGGCTTATAACCTGATCAACGCCGGCCAGTATGATCTCGCGGAGAAGGCGTTCCGCCAGTTCCTGGCGTCCTATCCGAACGACGAGCAGGCGGCGGACGCGCAATACTGGCTGGGCGAGAGCCTCTTCGATCACGGCAACTACGCCGGCGCAGCAGCGGAATTCAAGACCGCCTACACCAAGTACCCGAACAGCAAGCGGGCGCCCGATACGCTGCTCAAGCTTGGCCTGTCGATGGCCGGTCTCGACTACCGCGACGAAGCTTGCAAGATGTACGCGCTGGCGCTGAAGAAGTATCCGCAGATGTCGAATGCGTTGCGCCAGCGGGTCAAGGCCGAACAAGCCAGTGCCTCCTGCTGACGATTCGTCCGTAGCGCCGCTCGCCGACGAAGAACTCGACGCGCTTTTTGCTTCTCTCGCCAACGCCAGCCTGATGGCGCTCGCTGTTTCCGGCGGCGCCGACTCGCTGGCGCTCCTCGACGCCGTCGGCCGTTGGAGGGGTCTGCATCGCGTGGTTGTGCTGACCGTCGATCATCGGCTGCGGCGCGGATCGCGGGCTGAGGCAAATGCGGTCGTGGCCGTCGCGCGGCAGCGCGGTCTCGAGGCGCGCGTACTTGTATGGACCGGACCACGCCCGGCGTCCGATATCGAAAGCGCGGCCCGGTCCGCCCGCTACCGATTGCTCCTGGAAGCCAGCCGCGGGATGGGGGCGAGCCATCTCGTGCTTGCCCACCATCGCGATGATCTGGCGGAGACTTTCCTTTTGCGATTGGCGCGCGGTAGCGGGGTGTTTGGACTGGCCGCCATGAGGTCGCAACTGGACCTCGGAGACATCGTCATCGCGCGGCCACTCCTGAAGGTATCGAAAGACCGTCTGGTGGCAACAACGGCTGCGGCGAAGCTGCAAGCGGTCGACGACGCCATGAACAGCGATCCCCGTTTTGAACGGGCGCGCGTGCGGAAACTTATGCCGCTACTGGCGGGCGCGGGTCTGGATCCGAGTGCGCTGGCGGCGACGGCCCTCCGTCTCGCCGATGCCGCCGACGCTGTCGATTCCGCGGCTAGCTCGTTGTTGGCGGAGACGGTCGAGGCCGACGCCTTTGCCGTCGCCTGGCTCGACCCGGAGCGCTTTCGGTCGTGGCCGCTGGCGGTTCGCCTGCGGGGATTGACGCGCATTCTGGCGGCGATTGGAGGGTCGGAGTATCCGCCGCGTCATGAACGCCTCGCCATGCTGCAAGACGCGATTATTCCTCGACCCGCACGTTTCAAGCGCACACTCGCCGGCACCGTTATCGAGGCGCGGGGAGAGCGCTTTGCCTTTTACCGCGAGTTCGGCCGGCAAGGGCTGCCGGCGATCGCACTGAAAGCGGGGTTCCGCGGGGTCTGGGACCATCGGTTCGCGGTCGAAGTTCGGGACGGCGCTCCTCCCGGGTTCACACTCGGTCCGCTTGGCGAGGCCGACCGGGTGCGAGCCGAGCCGGGCAGTCGACGGTATCCGAGGAACGCGCTGGCAGCACTTCCGGCATTGAGGCGGCGAGGAAAGGTCGTCGCGATCTTCCCTATTTTCTCAAGCTTTCCACCGGGTTCGGCGCCTATCGCGGCGGTGCGGGCAATCCTCGGCGAGCGACTTGGCCGCCCGATGCTCTTTCCCGATGTGGCCGGCCGGTAGGGGTCGTTCACCTTCCGCCCACCCGGGGCATTTCGCCCACATTCTGGCGTGATACGGTGAGACAGTCTTTTTATTGGCTTCGTAACGTCGAACACCTATCTTAACCACGGCTCACCCCTAAAGCGGCGCCGGCGGTCCACGACGCGGTCGCCCTCGAGGATCAAATGAACGCGAATTTCCGGAATTTTGCGCTGTGGGTGATCATTGGCCTCGTCCTGATCGCGCTGTTCAATCTGTTCCAGAATACGGGGACGCGGACGGCGGGGCATGACGTGCCCTATTCGCAGTTCGTCAACGATGTCGATCAGGGGCGCGTGCGCAGCGTCGTCATCTCCGGTCAGGACATTGCCGGGGCCTACTCCGACGGCAGCGCTTTCCAGACGTTTGCTCCCTCGGACCCGGATCTGGTCAAGCGGCTCGAGGATCGCGGCGTGTCGATCGCCGCCAAGCCGGCGACGGAGGCGGGTCAATCCCTGATCGGGATGCTGGTGTCGTGGTTTCCGATGTTCCTCATCCTGGCGGTGTGGATATTCTTCATGCGCCAGATGCAGGGGACGGGCGGCAAGGCGCTGGGCTTCGGCAAATCCAAGGCCAAGCTCCTGACCGAAGCGCATGGACGCGTGACCTTCGAGGATGTCGCCGGCGTCGATGAGGCCAAGGAAGATTTGCAGGAGATCGTCGAGTTCCTGCGCGACCCGCAGAAGTTCCAGCGGCTCGGCGGTCGCATTCCGCGTGGCGTGCTGCTCGTCGGGCCTCCGGGCACCGGCAAGACGCTGTTGGCGCGCGCCATCGCCGGCGAGGCGAACGTGCCGTTTTTCACGATCTCGGGTTCCGACTTTGTAGAGATGTTCGTCGGTGTCGGTGCCAGCCGCGTGCGCGACATGTTCGAGCAGGCGAAGAAGAACGCTCCGTGCATTATCTTTATCGATGAAATCGATGCGGTCGGCCGTCACCGTGGCGCCGGTCTGGGTGGTGGCAACGATGAACGCGAGCAGACACTGAACCAGCTGCTGGTCGAAATGGACGGCTTTGAATCGAACGAAGGCGTGATTCTGATCGCGGCCACCAACCGCCCGGACGTGCTCGACCCGGCGCTGCTTCGGCCTGGGCGGTTCGATAGGCAGGTGGTGGTGCCGAACCCCGATGTTGTCGGGCGCGAGCGCATCCTCAAGGTGCACGTGCGCAAGGTGCCGATGGCGCCGGACGTCGACCTCAAGGTAATCGCGCGCGGCACGCCCGGGTTCTCCGGCGCTGACCTGATGAACCTTGTCAACGAGGCCGCGTTGCTCGCCGCCCGCCGCGGGAAGCGGCTGGTGACGATGTCAGAATTTGAAGACGCCAAGGACAAGGTGATGATGGGCGCCGAGCGGCGCACTCTGGTCATGACCGAAGACGAGAAGCGATTGACGGCCTATCACGAGGCCGGTCACGCCATTGTCGCGCTTAACGTGGCGGCCACCGATCCCGTTCACAAGGCGACGATCATCCCGCGTGGCCGCGCGCTCGGCATGGTCATGCAGCTGCCGGAACGCGACAAGTTGTCGATGAGCCTTGAGCAGATGACATCGCGTCTGGCCATCATGATGGGTGGGCGCGTGGCGGAGGAGGTGACGTTCGGCCGCGAGAAGGTGACTTCCGGCGCGGCCTCGGACATCGAGCAGGCGACGCGGCTCGCGCGGCTGATGGTGACCCGGTGGGGCCTGTCGGATGCGTTGGGCACCGTATCCTACGGCGAGAACCAGGAAGAGGTGTTCCTCGGCCACTCGGTCTCGCGGACGCAGAACGTCTCCGAGGAAACCGCGCAGAAGATCGATTCGGAAATCCGCCGCCTCGTCGAGGAGGGCCTTTCGGAAGCGCGCGCAATCCTGTCGGCCCACGCAGCCGATCTCGAGACTCTGGCGCAGGGCCTGCTCGAATACGAGACGCTGTCCGGCGACGAGATCCGCGGGTTGCTTGCTGGCAAGCCGCCAGTGCGCGAGACGCCCGAAGAGGCCGCATCGACCAAGACTTCAGCGGTGCCCTTGACGCGGGGCAAGCCGCGCCGTCCGCCAGGCGAGCCGGAAGCAGGTCTCGAGCCGCAGCCGCAGGCCTGAACAGCCAGCGAATCCAAGCCACGGGAAAACAGCCGGGGCGGGATATTTCCCGCCACTTCTGTTTACTCGCTTCCTACAGGTGGACGTCTAGTTCTGAGAACGATCGCGTTGCATTACTCTTGAGGGGGCTTTGTCGCGTTTACGTTTAGTTAAGGTAAAGGAACGTGGTTAAGCGGCGTGGTTAAGTTGCGCTTAACAATTATACTCCAGAATACCTTTCCATCGCCCGCTGCCGGTCTATCCGCGCGTATACGGGGGGCAACGAGGAAAGGACTTGAGTCATGGGCAGTTCACAGACATTCGCGCTGATCGGAGGCGCACTCTTCTTGTCGACGGCGGGGCAAGCGCTTGCGGCAGACATTCCGAGTGTCCCGCCACCCGTCGTTATCGGTGGGGCGTGGTATCTGCGCGGTGATATCGGGATGACGAACCAGAGCGTCGACAGCCTGTTCAACGTGCTCGACGCAACGACGACGTCGCTCGTCACAGTCAGCAAGGAATTCGATTCCTCGCCGTTCGTCGGATTCGGTATCGGCTACAAGTATAGCGACCATGTACGCTTCGACGTGACCGGCGAATACCGCGGCGGCGCAAACTTCCACGGCCTGCAGATTTACAACGGGGGAGTTGCGCCGGTCGGTGGCACCGACGAGTATACCGGTGTCAAGACGGAATGGACGTTCCTTGCCAATGCATACTGGGACCTCGGCACCTGGAGGGGAATCACGCCTTTCCTCGGCGCTGGTATTGGCGCATCCTACAACACGATAGGCGGCTTCACCGACGTGAACACGCCCAACCTTGGTGTCGCGTATGGGGCTACGGCTTCGACGATGAATCTGGCGTGGGCTCTCTACGCTGGTCTCGGCTATCAGGTCACGCCGAACCTGACAATCGAGGCGGCCTACCGCTACATCGACCTTGGCAATGCACAGTCCGGCGATCTGATTGCTTCCAATGGGGTGAATGCCATTTACAATCCCGAGGAGTTTCACCATTTGACCTCGCAGGACATCAAGGTTGGCTTCCGCTGGGCCTTCGGCGGGTCTTCGCAGCAGTCGTACTATCCGCCGGTCGTAAAGTACTAGTCGACCGGCCGCGGTCTCCTCTCCGCCACAATGTGCCGCCTGCCGACATCGGCAGGCGGCATTTTCATTTTTCGGGCGCGCATTTCGAGCGGGCGTTGCCGTTTTTTTTGTCCAGGGCGGCAGTGGTCTTCCGAACTGGGTCAGTAATTTTTCATCCAGCGACCGATTGACTCGCATCTGCACCCGGCGTAATTCCCGCGGCGGGACACCTCTCCCCAACGAGAGGCCAGCTATCTGAAAGGATAGATCAGATGACGACCGCCGTTTCCGGCGTCAAGCCTGTCAACCGCCCCTCCAATCCCGATTTTTCTTCCGGACCTTGCGCCAAGCGACCTGGCTGGTCGCTCGATGCTCTCAAGAGCGCGGCCCTCGGGCGCTCGCATCGCGCCAAGATCAGTAAGCAGAAGCTCAAGCAGGCCATCGACCTCACCCGCGAGGTTCTGGAAGTGCCGGCCAACTACCTGATCGGCATCGTGCCAGGCTCTGACACGGGCGCGATGGAAATGGCGCTGTGGTCGCTGCTCGGGCAGCGCGGCGTCGACGTGCTCGCTTGGGAGTCCTTTGGGCTCGGATGGGTCACCGACGTGGTCAAGCAACTCAAACTGCCCGACGTGCGCACGCTGAAGGCCGACTACGGCAAGCTGCCGGACCTCTCCGCCGTCGATTTCAAGCGCGACGTCGTATTCACCTGGAACGGCACCACGTCGGGCGTGCGCGTGCCGAATGGTGACTGGATCCCCGCCAATCGCGAAGGCCTCGCCATCTGCGACGCCACGTCAGGGGCATTCGCGCAAGTGCTTCCCTTCGACAAGCTCGATGTCGTGACCTTCTCGTGGCAGAAGGCGCTTGGCGGCGAGGCGGCGCACGGCATGATCGTGTTGTCGCCGCGCGCGGTCGCGCGCCTGGAGAGCTACACGCCGCCGTGGCCGATGCCGAAGTTGTTTCGCATGACCAAGGGCGGCAAGATTATTGAAGGCATTTTCGTCGGCGAGACCATCAACACGCCCTCGATGCTGTGCGTCGAGGACTACATCGACACGCTGCAGTGGGCGAAGTCGGTCGGCGGACTGAAGGCGCTCAAGGCGCGGGCCGACGCCAACTTCAAGGTGCTCAGTGACTTCGCGGCCAAGACGCCGTGGATCGATTTTTTCGCAGCCGACCCGGCGACGCGGTCCAACACCTCGATCTGCCTCAAAGTGGTCGATCCCGACGTATTGAGGCTCGATCTCGCCGGGCAGGAGGCCTTCGTTCGCGCCATCGCCAGCCGTCTCGACAAGGAAGGCGTCGCCTACGACATCGCTTTCCATCGCGACGCCCCGCCGCATTTCCGCATTTGGGGTGGGGCGACCATCGAGGCCGCCGACGTTGCCGCCCTGACAGCGTGGCTCGAATGGGGCTTCGCGACGGAAAAGGCAAACCTCAAGCAGGCGGCGTAGCGCCGGGTGTCATGCCCGCGCAGGCGGGCATCCAGTAACCACTGATCTCTCAATGGGTACTGGGTCCCCGCCTTCGCGGGGACGACAGCAAGGCAAGTCGCTCCACCGATCAAACTCAAGGCACGAATCCATGGCCCCGCGCGTTCTCGTTTCAGACAAGCTTTCCAAAACCGCCGTGCAGATCTTCAAGGATCACGGCGTTGACGTCGACTACCAGCCCGATCTCGGCAAGGACAAGGAGAAGCTCGCCGAGATCATCGGCAACTACGATGGCCTCGCCATCCGCTCCGCCACCAAAGTGACGGCGAAGCTGCTCGCTGCAGCGACCAAGCTGCGCGTCATCGGACGCGCCGGCATCGGCGTCGACAACGTCGATGTGCCGGCGGCCAGCCAGCGCGGCATCATCGTGATGAACACGCCGTTCGGCAATTCGATCACCACCGCCGAGCACGCCATTGCGCTGATGTTCGCGGTCGCCCGTCAGCTTCCCGCCGCCGATGCCTCGACGCAGGCCGGCAAGTGGGAGAAGAACCGCTTCATGGGCGTCGAAATCACGGCCAAGACGCTCGGCATCATCGGATGCGGCAATATCGGCTCGATCGTGGCGGAACGCGGCATCGGCCTGAAGATGAAGGTCATCGCGTTCGATCCGTTCCTGTCGGAAGAGCGGGCGATGCAGCTCGGCGTCGACAAGGTGGAACTCGACGAACTGTTCCGGCGCGCGGACTTCATCACGCTGCATACCCCGCTCACCGAGAAGACCCGAAACATCATCGACGCGGCGGCGATCGCCAAGATGAAAGATGGGGTGCGTATCATAAACTGCGCCCGCGGCGGTCTCGTGGTCGAGGAAGACCTCGCCGCGGCAATCAAGTCGGGCAAGGTCGCCGGCGCCGGTGTCGACGTGTTCGTCGAGGAGCCGGCGGAGAAGAGCGTGCTGTTCGGCCTGCCGAACGTCGTATGTACGCCGCATCTCGGCGCGGCGACGACCGAAGCGCAGGAGAATGTCGCGCTCCAGGTCGCCGAGCAGATGTCGGACTATCTCATCAACGGCGCCGTCTCCAACGCCCTCAACATGCCGTCGATCACGGCGGAGGAGGCGCCGCGCCTGAAGCCGTTCGTGCAACTCGCGGAGAACCTTGGCCTGTTCGCCGGACAGCTGACCGAGAGCATGATCAGCGGCGTCACGATCGAATACGCCGGCGATGTCGCCGAGATGAATACCCGTGCGCTTACGTCCGCCCTGATGGCAGGGCTGCTGCGGCCGATGCTTGCCGAGGTCAACATGGTCAACGCGCCGATCATCGCCCGCGAGCGCGGCATACAGGTGAACGAGGTTCGCCAGTCACAGCGCGGCGCCTACGGCACTTATATCCGCCTGACCATCAAGACCGACAAGCTGGAGCGGTCGGTGGCGGGCACCGTGTTCTCCGACGGCAAGCCGCGCATCATCCAGATCAAGGATATCGGTCTGGAAGCGGGCTTTGCGCCGAGCATGCTCTACGTCACCAACCAGGATAAGCCGGGCTTCATCGGCCGGCTGGGCACACTGCTCGGCGGCCAGAAGGTCAACATCGCCTCGTTCAACCTCGGCCGGTCTGGCGCGGGCGAGGACGCCATCTCGCTCATCGAAGTGGATGGACCGGTTAGCGATGGGGTCCTCGACCAGGTCCGCAAGCTGGAGGGCGTGGTTCAGACGAAGCGGCTGGGCTTCTAGCCTCTTACGCCGGCTCAGCGCGCGTCGCAGCCCGGATCGAAGGCCGCGGCGGTAGCGCCGGCGGCGCGATAGGCGATGAGGTTTTCAATCGTCTGTCCGCCGCTCCGGCGGGCGATAGTGCCGATTTGCGCAAGGTCGGTGAAGCACTCCGAGAACGAGTCTGGAAGCGCGCCTGTCGCGATGATGAGCACCGGCTGGTTGAGCAGGGCGGGGTTCGGCGGCGGGGCGTAGGCGTAGCGCTGCCGCTCGGCGAGGCCGATCACCGGTATTCCTTCGGCATGCAAGTGGAAGTGCAGCTCGCCGAGGATGCCATAGTAGTTTGTCCCGATCCAGGTTGCGCCGGACGAACGGCGGAGAGCGTCGGCATCCGCGGCCACTTCGTCCCAACCGCGGATGACCTGGCCGGCATCCAGCCAGAACGGCAAGATCCCGCCAGGATTGGCGGCTAGGACAAGGCCAAGAAGCGAGAGAAAGACTCCAACGGGGAAAACGAGGGCGCGCCCGCCGGCCCAGCGCTCCGGCGGCGCGGCGAGGGCAACGACGGCGGCGATCAGGGCCAGCGTGGGGAAGATCGGCGCCAACCAATGCGCCTGGATCTGCTCGTGGAAGGAGTGGATCGCCATGTAGGCGATCAGTGGCACGGTGGTCCAGATCAGCGGATCGAGCCCGGCGAGCGGGTAGGCGCGGTTGCGCTTCACCCACACCAATGCCGCCAATCCGACGAAGATCGCGATCAGCGGATTGAGCACCGCGAACTGGGTCACGATGAACTCGGGAAATTTTTCGGGCTGGAAGGAACCAGTGTCGATCCGGCCGAACTGCTTGGCGAAAGTGATCCAGTCGTGACCCGCGTTCCACAGGAACACGGGTGAGAATACCAGCGCCGCAGCGACGCCGCCGGCCCACAGCCAGGGGCTCACCAGCCAGCGGCGGAGATTGCGGCCGGCGGCCAGCGCGAGCAGGATACCGAGACCCAGGAAGAGATCGGTGAGCTTGGACGCGACGCCGAGGCCCGCGACGACGCCGACGGCCAGCCACCAGGCGCCGTTGCTGGTCCTGGCGACCAGTGCGAAGCCGAGGATGGCAAAAGCCCAGAACATCACGGAGGGGGCGTCCGGCGTGGCCGATATGCTGCCGACGCCAATGAGCAGGGTGGCGTTGATAAAGAGAACGGCGAGCGCGCCGGTCGCGCGGTCGAAGAGGACCTTGCCGGTGAAATAAACCGCGATCGATGTCGGGATGGTCGAGGCGACCGTGAACAGGCGGACCCCGAGGGGGTTTTCCCCCAGAAGCAGGGTGCCGCCGCGAATCCACCAGGCGACCATCGGCGGGTGATCGTAGTAGCTCCACGCCGGAAAGCGCGACCATGAAAGATAGTAGGTTTCGTCGGGGCTGAGCGGGATGAGAGCCGCGGCGAGGAGGCGGACTGCTATGAGGACCAGCAGCGCGATGCTCACCCAGCGAAGATCGGTGCGGTCGCCAGTGGGTTCGGCGGCGCTCATCACCGGTCGCAGCCGCGGGCGGCGAGGTCAGGTGCCGGGCCCTCGGTCAGGTAGGCGTTGAAACTGTCGACGACGGTGGTGGTCCCAGTGCGGTTGAGGGTGCCTAGCAAAGTCAGCCGCGCGAAGCAGGCGTGGAACGGCGTCAGGTCAGTAACGGTGCGCACCACGAGCAGGCCAGGTTCCGCAAGGAGCGCCGGGTCAGGCGCAGGCGCAAAGGAATAGCGTGCCCGCTCGGTTACCGGAACAACCGGCGCCTTGTCGCGCAGTTCGAAGGAAAGCTCGCCAGTGGTTTCATACTGCGCGGTGCCGACCCAGGCGGCACCGGCCTTCTCGCGGAGAGCCTCGATGCCATCGGCAAACGCCGGCCAGCCGCGCATGGAATCGACCGGATCCTTGCCGGGGAAGTAGCGATCGGCCGGCGTTGTCACGTATGCGAAAATGACAAGGGCGGCCACAAGAGCGACGGGCACCACGTCGGTGCGGATACGACGCAGGTAGCGTGCATCGTCGGGTAGTTTGCCCGCGACTGCGACGGCGGCCACGGTCAACGCCGGGAATACCGGCACCAGCCAGTGCTGGAGCACGGCGCCGTGGGTGGACTGGAATAAAATGAAGACGACCAGGGGAACGCTGGTGGCGAGCAGCAGGGACAGCTCGGGCCGGTCGGCGGCGCCGGGTCGGAAGACCATGGCGATGGCGATCACGGCAAAGACGGCGGCGAGCGGATTGAAGATCAGCGGCTGCGTGACGACGAGCGCGACGAGATCGATCGGGTTAAAGGCGGTTTCTGCGACGCGACCGAACTGAAATCGGAACGATGCCCAGTCGTGGCCGGCGTTCCAGAGGATCACCGGCAGGAATACCAGTACGGCCATCACGCCGCCTGCCCACAGCCAGGGGGTCAGGAGCCAGCGCCGGAGGCGCGGATCGATGAGCAAGGAAAGAAGTATGCCGGGTCCAAGAAAGAGGTTGGTGTACTTAGACGCTGCGCCAAGACCGGCGAGCACGCCGACCGCCAGCCACCAGGCGCCGCGCTCCGTCCTGGCAAGCAGGGCGTAGGCGAGCAGCGCCAGCGTCCAGAATAATACCGAGGGGCCGTCGGGCGTGGCCATCATCCCGGCAATGCCGATGACCGGTAGCGTGTTCGTCCATAGAGCCGCGTGCTCCGCAGTCCGCCGGTCGAACAGGACCCGGCCGAGAGCATAGGCGGCGGCCGTCACGGCGAGGATATTGACCAGGAAAACGATGCGGATCCCGAGCACGCTGTCGCCGAGCAGGACCGTGCCCAATTTTATCCACAGGGCGACCATGGGGGGATGGTCGTAATAGCCTGCGGCGAGGTGCCGGGACCACAGCCAGTAATAGGGTTCGTCGAAGAGCAGCCCGGCGTGGCGGGCCACCCATAGGCGCACCACCATCAGTAGCGCGACCAGCAGCACAATGCCCCGGACGTTCATCCCCCACCACAGCCGCTCGGTCACTCTGTAGGCGGCGTCCAGGGGCTGCATTGATCCGGGTGGGTGGCGGTGGCAGGGCGAGGCGATTTCATAGACGAGCGCCGCGTAACCGACAACGGCGATGCTGCGCGCTCGCACAGGATCCGGGGTCGCGCTGCCAATATCGCCTCGCTATAGTCCGGCCGCCTTTTTGCCCGGCGTCCGGGAGGGTCGATTCGATGTTTTCGAGGGCAATGGGACAATGGCAAACGTGGTCGTCGTCGGATCGCAGTGGGGCGACGAAGGCAAGGGCAAGATCGTCGATTGGCTGTCCGAGCGGGCAGACATTGTGGTCCGCTTTCAGGGCGGTCACAATGCCGGGCATACGCTGGTCATCGACGGCGCGGTCTACAAGTTGAGCCTGCTGCCGTCGGGAGTGGTGCGCCCGGGCAAGCTTTCCGTCATCGGCAACGGCGTGGTCGTCGACCCGTGGGCATTTCTCGCGGAAGTTCAGCGGCTCAATGAACAGGGCATCGGCGTGACGCCGAAAAATTTGCTGCTGGCGGAGAACGCGGCGCTGATCCTGCCGCTCCATCGCGAGCTTGATGTCGCGCGCGAGTCGGCCAACAGCGCCCAGGCACTCGGCACGACCCGGCGCGGTATCGGCCCCGCCTATGAAGACAAGGTCGGCCGGCGCGCCGTACGGGTCGTGGATTTGGTCGATGTAACCGACCTGCCGGCCAAGATCGATCGCTTGCTAACCCATCACAATGCCCTTCGCCGTGGCCTTGGCGCGGAGGAAATCGACCCGGCGCATTTGCTCGAGTCGCTGAAAGAGATTGCCCCCAGGATTACGCCGTTTGCTGGTTCTGCATGGCAGCGGCTCGACGCAGCGCGGCGAGACGGCAAGCGCATCCTGTTCGAGGGTGCACAGGCGGGCCTGCTTGACGTCGATCATGGCACCTATCCCTACGTCACCTCCTCAAACACCGTCGCCGGGCAAGCGGCGGCGGGCTCGGGTCTTGGCCCCAATGCCATCGACTATGTGCTCGGCATAACCAAGGCCTACACAACGCGTGTGGGGGAGGGGCCGTTTCCCTCCGAGGATAAGGGCGAAGTCGGGGAGCGCCTTGGCCGCATCGGCCGCGAATTCGGAACCGTGACCGGCCGCAAACGACGGTGCGGCTGGTTCGACGCGACGCTCGTGCGGCAGATGGTCAAGATCGGCGGCATCGATGGAATCGCGCTCACCAAGCTTGATGTACTCGACGGCCTGACGACGATCAGGATTGCGGTCGGCTACAAACTTGATGGCGAAAGCATCGATTACTTCCCGGCCGGACAGGGCGCGCAGGCGCGGGTCGAGCCGATCTATGAAGACATGGAAGGATGGGCTGATTCGACTGCAGGCGCGCGCAGCTGGAACGAGTTGCCGGCGCAAGCGATCAAATATGTTCGGCACCTGGAGGAACTCATTGGCGCGCCGGTGGCCTTACTTTCGACAAGTCCAGAGCGTGACGATACGATTCTCGTCCGTGATCCTTTCCAGAGCTAGTTTTTGCCGCTAAGAGGGACGTCGGCAGAGCGAGGCAGATGGCCGAATATTACGCTGTACTGAGCAAGGCGGTGGCGGGTCTGGAGGCCAATGGCGCCGATGCGCGCCGAGCCGTCTACGACAAGGCCCGCAATGCGCTCATAGGCCAGTTGAAGGCGATCGATCCACCACTGCCGACAGCCGAGATTTCACGCCAACGGCTCGAGCTTGAGGAAGCGATTCGCCGCGTCGAGCGCGAAGCTTCGACGGTACAGGCGGGAGCGCCGGTGCGAGCGGCCGGGGCCCGGACGCAGGCTGCCGCTCGAGCGCAGCCCGAGCGCGAGCCGAAGCAAAGTCCGCAAGACGTGTTCCGGCGGGCAATCCAGGCGGCCGAGCGCGACAGTGATGGTTCGCCCCGCGTGGAACGTGCACCGGTCGCGGCGCGCGCCGACGACTGGTCGACTGAGCGCGCCGAACTGCCACCGCCAGCGCGACGGACGGAGAGTTATCTGCCCTCGCAGGGTTATATCGAAGAGAAGCCGAGCGCGGACGAACCGCGTCTGGCCCCCGATTACGACTACGAGTGGGGGACTAACGCGGCGCCAAAACCTGCGGCGGCTGCGCCCCCGCGCGAGCCGACCCCTGTTGTCGACGCGCGTGATCGCGCCGGCAAGCCCAAGAGCGATCGACGCGATCAGGGTCGCGGGGAGGACCCGGAATCGCTGGCGCGGCGGGCGCGGCCATCGCGACTGCCGCTGATCCTTCTGCTCGGCCTGATCGCGGTAATGATCGTGGGCCTGGGTGCGCTGGGCTATTCGCAGCGTGAGGTTATCGCCGATCTGCTCGGCGGGTTTGATTCAAAGCCCGCGGCGCCAGTTGTTGCGGTCAAGCCGCCCGTCGACACCAGCGGCAAGGATACCGACAGTCTGCTTGGCAGTGGCTCGCCGGCGGATCAGGCGGCGCCTTCCGACAATGTCCGGGTGGTCTCTCCGGCAGGCAGCCCTGCCGACAATTCCGGCGCGCCAGCAGTCTCTGCGGCAAGCCCTGCATTGCCGGCCGGTCCTGCCACCGCTGCGGCGCCGACAGCTGGCGATGCACTGGTTGCCCAGAAGGCGACGCTTTATGAGGAGCCAATCAACGCGGCAGCGGCAGCGACCGGCGTGGTGGCGATCAAGGCCGCCGTGACCTGGAGCCTTGCACAGGCCGCTGACGGCGCCGAAATTGTCGGCAATATCGATGTGCCGGACCGCGGCGTGAAAATCAAACTGACCGTCCGCCGCAACGTCGACAAGACGCTGCCGGCCAGCCATGTGGTGGAAGTGGTCGTCGAGACGCCGGCCACTTTTCCGGGCAAGGGCATTCGCGACGTGCCGCGTATTGTGATGAAGCCGGCCGAGGATGCGCGTGGACAACCGCTTATCGGCGCTTCGGCGAAGGTCGCCGAAGGCTTCTTCTGGGTGGCACTGTCGGGCGTCGATGCGGATGTCACGGCCAACCTTCGTCTCCTCAAGGATCGCGAGTGGTTCGATTTGCCGCTGGTCTATGAAAGCGGCCAGCGCGCTATCGTGACGTTCGAGAAGGGCACTGCGGGCGACCGGGTCTTCGAACAGGCGCTCGCCGCTTGGACTGCCGGCTAGACGATCCAAAAAGCGCTTGCCGCTGGCTTGCGGCCCTGCGATGCTCCAGTCCATTCCGAGGGGTGCTCCAAACGGAGCTGAGATGGCCTTGTCCAGGGCCGAACCCTTCGAACCTGATCCGGGTCATGCCGGCGAAGGGACGGAACTGGTTCTCGGCCACACTCGTCCTCATCGTCGTCCGGATCGCCGTTGGAGCGATGCGCGGACATGCCCGGCCGTGGGAATCTTAGCGATAGGTTGACGGCGTCGGCCCCGCCGGGGAGCGGCGCGCGATGATCGTGCTTCGCGCGCTCGCCGTTGCGGCAGGGCTTCTCCTCATCTGGCAGGCGATCGTGCTGATCTTTGCGCCGCCGCCCTACATGCTGCCGCCGCCCGTCCAAGTCCTGGCCGCACTCCGCGACCATCCGGATCTCTTGCGGGTGCATGCGGTGACGACGCTTTCCGAAACTCTCGTCGGTCTCCTCAGTGGCACAGCCATCGGCGCCGTGCTGGCGCTGGTGATGAGCTTCCTGCCGCCGGCGCGGCGACTCCTCTTGCCGGTGCTGGTGGTCAGCCAGGCCATCCCGGTTTTTGCGATCGCGCCCTTGCTGGCGTTGTGGTTCGGCTTCGGGCTGGCCTCGAAGATCGTCATGGCGACAATCGCCATTTTTTTCCCGGTGACGTCGGCGTTTGCTGACGGGCTGGCGCGTACAGACAGCGGCCTGCTCGATCTCGCCAGGCTTTACCGGGCGCGGCGCTGGCAGGTAGTAACCTTGCTGCGCATCCCTGGGGCGCTACCGGATTTCGTTACCGGTGTCCGCCTGGCAGCGGTCTACGCGCCGGTCGGGGCACTGATCGGCGAGTGGGTCGGCTCTTCTTCCGGCCTCGGCTACGCGATGCTCTTTGCCAATTCGCGCTCGCAGACGGCCGTGGTCTTCGCCGCCCTGATCCTGATCGTCGCCATGTCCGTATTGCTGCGGGCAGCGGTAGATCTCCTCACCGCCAATCTCACGCCGTGGATGCCGGAATCGCGCTGAGCGCTCCGCAAGCAAGGAAATGCCAAATGAATCGTCGTACATTTTTGCTTGGTGCCGCTGCAGGCGTCGTGGCTGCCGCGCTGCCGTTGCGCGCATTCGCCGCCGACAAGTTCACCCTGCTCCTCGATTGGTATGTCAACCCGGACCATGCCCCGCTTGTGATTGCGAAGGAGGGCGGATACTTCGCGCGAGCCGGACTCGACGTCGATTTTGTGGTGTCGTCGGATGCCTCGGCTCCGGCGAAGTTGGTGGCCGCGGGGCAGGCCGATGCGGCGATCACCTACCAGCCCGACCTGATGCTGCAGGTAGCCGCCGGGTTGCCGCTGGTGCGCTTTGGTACGCTGATTGAAACGCCGCTCAACTGCCTCATCGTTTTGAAAGATGGACCGATCAAGTCGCTTGCCGATCTGAAGGGCAAGACTATCGGCTATTCCGTCGCGGGTTTTCAGGACGCTTACCTGTCTGCAATCCTCGGCTCGACCGGAGTCACCGCCGCCGACGTGAAGACCGTCAACCTGAACTACAATCTCATCCCGCCGCTCCTGGCGGGACAGGTCGACGCGATCATGGATGGCTACCGCAACGTCGAGCTGATCCAGCTTGGGCTGCAGGGCCATCCGGCGCTCGCGTATTACCCGGAGGAAAACGGGGTGCCGGTCTACGACGAGCTGATCTACGTCACGCGCACGGCGCTCCGTCACGATCCGCGCTTGCAGCGTTTCGATTCGGCTGTAGAGGCGGCAACTATTTTCCTCACCAACCATCCGGACGAAGCGCTTGCGATGTTTCTCAAGGCCCACCGCGACCTCGACGACGCCATCAACCGGGCCCAGTTCGCCGCGACCTTGCCGCGCTTCGCCAAGCGCCCGGCCGCGCTCGACCGCGGCCGCTACGAACACTTCGCCGGTTTCCTCAAGGACAAGGGGCTGATCGCCAGCGTGCCCGCCGTTGAGAGCTATGCGGAGGAGCCGGAATAGGAAAGGTGCGGCGTTCTGTCCGCGCGTTGGCGATGCCGGCGATTCTCAAATTGCTTGACGCCAATTCTAATCGGCTTTCTGATCGGCCCGCCGGCGGAAATATTTGCGTCCGCCGGTCTCCGAAATAACGGTGAATCAACCAATGCCCAGCGACAGTCATAGTCGAACGAGCGTGCCGCCTTCGGCGGTCGCGGGCGCCTGATCCGAGACTCGCCGCAACCGGGCCGAAAGCGGCTTGAAGGCGGTGAGCCATGAACTCTGAAATTCGAATCCTTGCCCAGCAACTCCTCCACGCCGGCATCGAGCAACTGCCGGACCGTGACCGGCGCGTCATCGTTCGTGTCGCGCGACGGCTTCGCACGCGCAACCTCAACCAAGTTTTCGAAGAGCGGCTGACGCTCGGGCAACGGCTGGCGGATCGCGTCGCGGCGGTCGGCGGCTCGTGGGGCTTCATCTCCGGTTTCGGCATATTCCTGGTGGCGTGGGCGACGATCAACGGCGTGCTGCTGGCCAGGCATTCGCTCGACCCGTACCCCTTCATCTTTCTGAACCTGCTGCTGTCGATGCTGGCGGCGGTGCAGGCGCCGGTCATCATGATGAGCCAGAACCGGCAGGCGGCCAAAGACCGACTGGCGGCGGCGCTCGACTACGAAGTCAATCTGAAAGCGGAAATTGCCATTGCGGAATTGCACGCCAAGCTCGACCGGCTGACGATGCGGCTGGATGGTGGAGCGGGCGGCGAAATATCGGTGCTTCGCCCGGAAGCCACAGCAGCCGGCTAGCCGGCGGCGAGGGCCGCGGGCTCGCCCCGCGGCTTCTCGAGTTCACGCGCGCCTTTCTTGACCGCCTTCTGCACCTTCTCGAAGGCACGCACTTCGATCTGGCGGACGCGTTCGCGGCTGACGCCGAATTCAGTCGAGAGGCTTTCGAGCGTCACCGGGTCGTCGACGAGGCGACGAGACTCGAAAATGCGCCGCTCGCGGTCGTTGAGCACTCCCATGGCGTCCCTCAGCAACTGCCGGCGGCTGTCGAGTTCCTCGTTTTCGGCGAGTCGCACTTCCTGGTTGGGAGACTCATCCACCAGCCAGTCCTGCCACTCCCCGGATTCTGACTCGGCGCGGATCGGCGCGTTCAGCGACGTGTCGCCGCCGAGGCGCCGGTTCATCGAAACCACGTCTTCCTTGCTGACGCCAAGCTTGGTGGCGATCTTGTCGACGTTCTCGGGGCGAAGGTCGCCTTCCTCGAACGCCTGGATCTGCCCCTTCACTTTGCGCAGGTTGAAGAACAGCCGCTTCTGGCTGGCAGTAGTGCCCATCTTCACCAGGCTCCACGAGCGCAGGATGTATTCTTGGATCGCCGCGCGAATCCACCACATGGCGTAGGTCGCAAGGCGGAAGCCCTTCTCGGGCTCGAACCGTTTGACCGCCTGCATTAGGCCGACGTTGCCTTCCGAGATGACTTCGCCGATGGGCAGGCCGTAGCCGCGATATCCCATGGCGATCTTGGCTACGAGACGCAGATGGCTGGTAACCAGCCGTTGCGCGGCGCCGCGGTCGTCATGCTCCTTGTAAGCCTTGGCGAGCATGTACTCCTCGTTCGGCTCAAGCATGGGAAATTTGCGGATTTCAGCGAGGTAGTGCGAGAGGCCGCCTTCGCCGGCGGCAATGGCGGGAAGATTGGTACGGGCCATAGTTTTAAGCGCCCCTTTCATGAAGTTCCCCGACCCCCGGACAATTCCAGCGGGTCCGGACCGGCGTCCAAAGCCGACCGCCGGCAACTGGACATATAGGTACGATCTTGCCGGAATCACGGCCGATTTGCGCGCTTCAACGTCTACGAGCGTTAGCAAAGGCTTAGGAACGGCGGGTTGCGGTTCCGACAGCGCTTAAAGCTGCGGCCATTTCGGCCATGTCTTCGGGAAGCGGGCTTTCGAAGCGCATGTCTTCGCCGCTGACCGGGTGCTCGAAGCCGAGTAGCCATGCGTGAAGTGCTTGCCTTGGGAAGCCGGCCGCCAGCGATCTGGCGGGTTCAGGCAAGAGCGAGACCTTGGTGGCGAAGCCGGAACCGTAGGCGCGGTCGCCCACCACCGGGTGTCCGAGCGAGGCGAGGTGGACGCGGATTTGGTGGGTGCGTCCGGTCTCCAGTTGGCATTCGACGAGAGATGCCACTGGGGAGGGGTCCGCTCCATAGCGATCGACGACCCGGTAGTGGGTGATTGCCTCGCGGCCGCCTGCCCGCTTGACCTCGATCTTTTCCCGGTTGCGGGTCGAGCGGCCGAGTGGCACATCGATCGTGCCGACGGGTCGGTCGGGGACGCCCCAGACGATCGCCAAGTAGCCGCGCTCCAGCGGTCCGGTGCGGCCGTGATCGGCGAACTGGGCGGCAAGATTGCGGTGGGCGCGGTCGGTCTTGGCGACGACCATCAGGCCGGTAGTGTCCTTGTCGAGGCGGTGGACGATGCCCGGCCGGGCGACGCCGCCGATGCCCGAGAGGCTGGCGCCGCAGTGGGTTATGAGCGCATTGACCAGCGTGCCGTCGTGGTGACCTCCCGCGGGGTGGACCACCAGTCCGGCTGGTTTGTCGATGACGATGATCGCGTCATCCTCGAAGACGACGTCCAGGGCAATGCTTTCGCCGGCCGGCGCGGCGAGCGCGGCGGGGGGAAGGGCGATGACAATAGTCTCGCCTGGTTTGACCGGCCTTTTCGGCTCCACTATCGTCCGTCCGCCTACCGCGACATGGCCAGCGAGGATCAGGCGCTTGGCGTGGTTACGGCCAAGATCAGCGACCGCGCCGGCAACCCAGGCATCGAGGCGTCTGCCGGCGGCGGCCTCGGCCACCACCAGTTCCAACCTTCTCCACCCAGGTTCGTCGGTTTCCATGCAGCGACAATCCTTCGAGAGCGCGTCCTTCACCGAAGACGAAAAACCGCTCGATCCGGCGGTGCTGCGGGTACAGGCCCGGCTTCGCCGGCTCATGCTGATTGCCGGGTTGACGCTTGGACTTGGCATCCTCGCGGTCTTCGCCGCGATCCTCTACCGGATTGTGACGCTGGATACCACGTCGGTGGCGGTCATGGCTCCGGATGCTGCCATCCCGACGCTCAGCCTCGCCGCGATCGGACTTTCGCCGGATGCGAAGCTCATCTCATCTGCTCTCGACGGCACGCGGGTCGCGCTCACCTACCAGACCAAGGATGGTGCCGCCGTCATTGTGGTGGACACCCGCTCCGGCGCGGTCATCAGCCGCCTGAACGTGGCGCACTAGCTAGCTGGTGGCAAATCCCGGACGTTGTCTCGGCGCGCCCGGGCCAGGAGGGAAGCTCGCGTCTCTCTTCGCATGTCTCGTCGTAGAGGCTGTTGATGTTTTCCGTGCGGCGGCCGTACTTGCGCGGGCCGCTCGTAGAACGCGCTTGCGGGCGTTGTCGAGCCAGAGGGCGGGCTTCTGCAGCACAGGCGTCATCCCGACCAGCAGGCGCAACGCGGTTTTTTTGGGATGATCCTGCACGCCTGCCATGAGGGGTCCAAATAGCTCGCGGGTAACAACCAGCCTCTCCTTGCCAAGCGATCCGCGGGCCCGCTATATGCGCCTCGTCCGCGCTAAAAGCGCGCTCCGCTCCCTTCGTCTAGCGGCCCAGGACGTCGCCCTCTCACGGCGAAAACAGGGGTTCGATTCCCCTAGGGAGCGCCAACGAAATCAATAACTTAGCTATAGGTCGCGGCTATCCATCAAATAACCGTCAAATAAACCGCTGTGTACGAGGGTGATTTTAGGTGGACGCGAGACCACCGTCGGACGCTCGCACGCGGGCTCGCCGTTCGGTGTCACGGCGCTCGTCGATGGTGGCGGGCTTGGCGGCGAGAAGGCCGGCGCTCTCGGGGTGCCGCTTGCAGAAACATAGGCGCTTGATGGGTGGCGACCCTAGCGCCCCACGCTCGGAAACGACTGTGCGACCTTCCCACAGCCTAGAGAACCTGCTGGTCCTCTTTGCTCAAGACGACTTGAATGTTGTTTCCCTGTATCGCGATTGCAGGCTCGTTTCCCACAAGGCGAATTGCCTTGGCGAGCAAATTCAGAGCGGCCAATTTTGAATCGGCGCTAACGGAGATCACCGCGCCAGTGACGGGATCGCACTTGATGTTGGAAAGCGAGCGCCTGGCCTGTTCGCTCATTTTCGCCGTGTCGCGCACAACCATTTTTGAATCGATGATCTCGGCAATATCGGATAGCGAAGAGAGCGCCAGGGCGGTTATCTCTTCGAGAATCCTGAGACGGGTGATGGAGCTTTCCATCATCGCTTTTTCGATGGCGCGTTGAATGCGAGGGTCGGACCTAAGCCTAGCTGCGTAGCCCTCACTCAACTTCGCAATCCGCGCTGCGGCGGCGGAGTTGAACCCGGCCTCGCCAAGGTACGCCTCGATGTACGCCCGCTGGCGGGTCGTGATTCCCTCGCACCAATCGGGAACGCGCGGCAGGGCATAGAAATCAGGCGGCAGAGGTGCCAATGGCCCAGCCTGGACGATCTCGCCCACGAGCGGCGACGCCAGGGGCGCAGCAATCTCGCCGGCCAGCTCTTCGGGAGCGCCGATCATTTGTCCCTCACCATTGCTAGCGTCGGGAAATCAAGGCGAGAGCGCCGCCACACCTCCTTGGCTCCGTACTTGGCTCCGTAGCGCAAAAAGCGATACGAGCAACGGGCTTTCCAGGCCGCCCACTCGACGGCCATCCGCTTGATGACACGCCCCGCATCCTCAGCGTATGAATGGTATGGCTCTTCTCCCCGACTACGCGCTTTTAGTATGTCGCCGAGGTCCATATCGTCAGCAAACGCCCTGAATGGCGCCTTGCGTCGCTCGCGAATCTCTTTTTCGATAGAGATGGCGCGGTAGCCATCCCTCGACAGCGCGTGTTCACGATTCCACACATAGCCGCCCCCGTCGCGCCCAGGGTTTTCCTTCCATGCCTCGTACAAAATGTCATCGATGCGACCCGCGAGTTCCTGATCGCCGTTGTCCGCCACAGTCTGGCAAATAGCGTCAGCCAGCCGGTCGGATTCGAAGACGGTAAGCAGCCTGTCAGCTATCCGGCCAAGGAAGGCGAGGGCAAGTTGAACCGCCGCCCGGTCTCGGTCGCTGGTCGCGGCGAGGAAATAGACAAGAGCGGTCGTGAGCGCCTGGCGCACCGAGTCAACGGTGACCTCGCCATTCTCGTCCTCGTGGCGGATATAGACTGTCTGAGTCATGTGCGTCATCTCCAAAATTGAATTCATCACGATGGCATCGGCGGGTTACTGGACGACGCGCGCGCGGATGATCGGGAGCGACGGAGCGGCCCGCCGCGAGCCGCTGTGCTTACCGGCGGCAGCTCTAAACGCCAGCCGGCTAGCAAGAGCCGTGGCCGGCCAGCCGCGGCGAGCAAGAGCCTTGAGAGGCCGCCGTTGAGGCGCTTCGCTAGATTTACCGGCGACCACGACGCTGGCATGCCCGGGGGGCACCATTCACCGATGACGCGGCGATCCGCGTCGAGGCCCAGAGTCATCGAGCGGCCGCCGCCCATCGTGAGCTTTGTCCACATGACAACCTCGATCCCCGCCAGTCGTCGCGCGCCCTCGTAAACTTTTCCAATTCCCATCACGCACCCTTTTTGCTTTCCAGAAAAAATCGTCGAGGCGCTCTCGGCATCTTCCCTTTCGCGCCCTCTACTCTCAAACCGGTGATAGCCCGCTCTACCCTCAGAGCGACCACCACACCCCTTTTTGCTCCAGTCCCCGCTCGCCTTTTCCCATCCCCTTTTTCGCGTCGAAACAACTGGAGCAACCGACCTACTCAGAATCCAGCGCAACAGCGCTGATTTGCTTGCGTCGAACGTCGCTCCGTCCCCCTAAAGGGGGGACTGGAGCAACCGATGCAATTTCGGCGAGCTGCTCCAGTTGCTCCAGTCTGCTCCAGTGGTCGGACAAACGAACTGGAGCACTGGAGCAGCTCACGCATCAGCGTTCCAAGGGACGCCGCCACCAGCCCCGGGCAGGTCGCTTCTTAATGCGCCCACTTGCACATATTCACGCGACACCCGGCGGGCATCCATTCCAATCTCGGTCCTCAACAGGCCGGCAGCGATCATGGCTTGCAGAACGTCAGCGACCGGCCCGGCCTTTGCCCTGTCTAGCTTGCCTTCCTTGCCGGTGATGGGAATGGCGAGAACATCGGCTATCGCGAAGCCCGCCCAATTCGGGGAGCGCAAATCTTTCCGCCAGCCGATCTCGCTATGTTCAATCCGGTCTTGAATCGCGCGAAGCTGTTCCTTCGAATATCCAAGTAGCGGGCTGACCACCGCGGTAGCCCCCGGCGCCCAGCGCTCCACCACGCCTAGATCGTCACCCTCTGGCCAGTGGTCGCGCCCGTTATCGAGGCTCACGGAACTGAGGCGATACCAGCTCGGCTGGCCCTGAATCGACAGGTTCGCCTTTCCGGAGGCCACGCGGAAGTGCTGGAACCGATTTGTCACGCCGAACTCAGCAGCCTCTGCGTCGGTCATTGTGTTCAGCACCCGCGCATCCCGCGCGGCGGCGATCAGGGAGGATGCGCCGCGGCCGTCCTCAACGCCGACCTCAACCCCGTTTGTCTTCCTCGAATGGTGCACGAGCTCGATTGCGCAGTTCGTGGCGTCGGCAATCGCTGCCCAGGTCTTCACGACCGCATCGACCGCGTTGTTGTCGTTCTCGCCGACTCGGTGCGATGAAATGAACGGGTCGACCATCACCACGTCGATGCGATGCTCGCGGATCGTCTCAATGAGATCGGAGACAACCGGCATAGCGATCTCGAAGCCGAGCCGCACCTGGGTGGCGATAATCAGCGGAGAGTCTCGGCCGGAGTCGACGAATAGCCGCCCCTCGGTCTCCTCGGGTGAAATTCTGTAGAGCAAGCACGTCGCCTCGATCTTTCGTGCAAGCTCGTCCGCGGGGTCTTCACCGTTCCAGAGCCAGACTCGTTTCTGACCGCCCCATACCTTCTCGCCGAGCAAGTCGCGCCCGGTGGCGAGCGCCAGCGCCTCAGCGCAGATTAGAGACGACTTGCCGGCCGCCCCTGGCGCGATTGTCGCAGAAACGAACTTCCGAATTAGGTGACGCCCGTACAGAAATTGCCTCGGAGGCACGGCGCGCGGGTCGCGGCGCACATAGGGCGTTGCGACAAGCCGCTTTCGCGCGACGAGCGGGGCCGCCTCTACAATCTCGCCGGTCGCGGAATTGTATAGCTCGCCAGAATCGAGGCGCTTGAGCAGCGGCCCGATAGCCGTGGCAGGAGAGTCGAAGCCGAGCGAGGCAGGATCGCGGCCGAGGCGCTGGCAGAGCCACAGGGCAGCCTCGCGGGCACCGGCCGCCCGACCATGCTCAATGACCACATCGATTGCGGTGCGCCCACCCCGCCGAGCATCGCCCATATCGTGGACGCCGAAATCGACGATGCCGGTGGGGGCGAGGCTCAGGTCCTCTTGAAGGGCTCGGCCGAGGGCCTTCGAGGGGACGCGGTAGGCGCCGGTCGCGGACTGGTAGTTGGCGGCCGACCCGAAGATTGTCGGAACCCACGCCGAGAGGTTCGCCAGCGCAAGTTGGTTGACGGCCCGAAAAGGGTCAGGCGGCGGCGGCGATGACAACGGCGCCGGCAGAGCGAGCGGCACCATCGGAGGAGCGACTTGCGCCACCGCCGGCGCGTCCTTGCGCAACATCGCAAGCAGCCAAGGCGGTATTTCTGGAATGCTTTCGAACGACCCGCTGACGAGGGTGTACACCCGATCAGCGCCCAACCGACTCCCGGCGCCGATCACGTAGCCGGCCCCGCGAACATCTATCCCCGGCGGGAGCGTCCCGGTGGAGTTGCTCGGCTCGAAATCAGCAGGACGCCGAAAAATCAGATGCAATCCCCCGCCGCCGGTTCTCACCGTAGGCGCGTTGACTTCACCATGCTCCGCGACAAGCTCCTCCCACGCAGCGACTCCGTCTGCGCCGCCCTCGTGGCGATCCGCGTCGATCACTACGATGGCGCTGGGAGCCGTGGCTATGGCAGG
>Ga0208849_1000706_pt1 | contig 28294 bp, 27 predicted proteins | sample NGESurdeep072012_10_FD_184470 | JGI IMG/M metagenome (GOLD analysis project Ga0208849, IMG submission 184470) | Arctic peat soil microbial communities from Barrow, Alaska - NGEE Surface sample 53-3 deep-072012 (SPAdes) | ecosystem: Environmental > Terrestrial > Soil > Wetlands > Peat ... | reverse complement strand
TCGTCGCCGAACATGATTGGGAGCAGCTCGCCGCGCGCTTGGCCGTCGCCGTGTTCGCCCGACAACGATCCTCCATATTTCACGCATATATGCGCGGCGCGGGTCACAAAGTTCCGATATTTCGCGATGCCTTCAGCCGTAAAGAGATCGAAGTCGATGCTGCAGTGAAGACACCCCTGTCCGAAGTGTCCGTAGAGCGAAGCGTGATAGCCGTACTCTTTGAGGAGTTTCTCGAAGTCTCTCAAATAGGCGCCCAGTTGCTCCGGTCCGACTGCGGAATCTTCCCAGCCAGGATAGAAATCTGGCAGATTTGGAATCTTCGAGGTCGACCCGAGCCCGGACTCCCGGATCTCCCACAAGAGCTTTTCTTCATGCTCGTCGTCGACGAGCTTCATGCTCGGCACTACGTCGCGGGTCTTAAACGCCTCCATAAGACCCTTCGCCTTATCGTCGGCCTCCTGCGTGGTATCGCCGCCAAACTCGACGATGAGCCATCCCTTGCCATCTGGAAACATCGCGCGGCCTTTAGTGGACATGTTCTTTTTGTGCATGTACTTGAACATGCTCTCATCCAGGCCCTCAAGAGCGATTGGGCCGTGGGCGTTGCAAAACGGTACGTTGTCTGCGGCAGTAGCGATGTCGCCAAATCCGAAAACGGCCAGCGTTCGGCACGGCGGACTGTGGACTAACCGCACGGTCGCTTCTAGCACAGTGACGCAGGTATTTTCGGTCCCAACAAGCGCGCGGGCAACATTGAATCCATGTTCCGGCAACAGTTGCTGCAGCGGATACCCCGATACCAGGCGCGGAATATCCGGAAAGCGTTTGCGTATTTGGTCGCCGTATTTGTCACGAATCTCGCGCAGTTTAGCGTAGATCTCTCCGCGCCTTCCGCCCTCGGCTATGATTTCGATGAGTTGTTCTTCGCTTGTCGGGCCGACGCGCATTCTCAGGCCGTCGTAGGTCAATATCTCAAGTTCGTCTGTGTTGTCTTCCACCTTTCCAGCCATTTGTGCATGCATGCCGCACGAGTTATTGCCGATCATACCGCCGATTGTATTCCGATTGTGCGTCGCGGGATCAGGGCCGAAGGTTAGCTGCCGCGCCTCTGCTGCATCACGCAGGTCGTCGAGCACGCATCCGGGCTGAACGAAGGCTTGCTTCGCGTCCCAGTCAATTCTGATAATCTTGTTCATGTATTTCGACATATCGAAGAGCACCGCGGCGTTACAGCCGCTGCCCGCTAAACCAGTCCCGCCGCCGCGCGCGAATATCGGGCACGCGAACCTACGGCTTATTGCAACTGCCGCTACGACGTCGTTCGCGTCGCGCGGAATAACGATGCCGACCGGGATTTGTCGGTAGTTCGAAGCGTCGGTCGCGTAGAGCGCGCGGCTCCCGTCATCGAATCTAACCTCGCCGCGAACAACTACGCGCAACTCGCGCTCAAGGGCGGTAACGTCGACGTCGACTGTGTTGACGGCATCGGGGCGTTGGGTAGGCTGCGGGATACCGCCAGAGTTCCCTTTGGATGTAGACGTGCGTAAGGGTTCAGTCATGGCCAAATCGCATATCGTTCAGCGTCGTTATGTCGGAAGTCGAGGCCGATACCCGGTCGGCCAAGATCGGGCGAAAGCGTTCCGCCGTGCGGCTCGGGGATTCCGTCGAAAAACATCTTCTCGACTCTCACGTGATCGAAGAAATATTCCATGTGTCGTAGCGTTTTAAGCGAGGCGCCGGCGTGTAAATGAAGATGCGGCGCGCAGTGCGTTGACAAGGGGATCATTTTTGTCTGGCATAGGCCGTCGACTGCGAGCAGGCCTGTGAAGCCGCCGCAGCGAGTGGCGTCCGCCTGCAGGACGTCCACCGTCTGAGCATCTACCATCCGGGCAAAGTCATACAGCCCATAGCCGTATTCGCCCGAGGCGATCTCCATGCTAGGCGGAGCGGCCTTACGGAGCAGAGCCAATCCCTCAAAGTCTTGATGATAGACCGGCTCTTCGTACCACGAGACGCCGTATCGCGTGAAAGCATCTGCGAAATCCAACGCTTGTTTTCTTGAATACGCACCGTTAGCGTCGACAAATAGCTCCGCTTCGCCGATGGCGGTGCGAACGGCGGCGACACGTTTTAGATCGTCGTGCGGCGCACGCCCGATTTTCATCTTGACGCGCGGAATGCCGGCTTGCGCCCAATCACCGAGCTGCGATTGTAGTTTGGCGATACTATAAGAAGTGAAACCCCCGCTTCCGTAAATCGGGACCTTGTGGCGCGACATGCCGAGCAAGGCGCAAACCGGCCGATCCGTCAGCTTGCCCTTGAGATCCCACAACGCGACGTCTACGGCGGAAATGGCCATGGAGGCGATACCGTCGCGGCCGAAGTTGCGTACGCTTGCAACCATGTTCAGCCAAGTCGCCCCGTTGCAAAGCGGATCCGAGCCGACGACGATGTCGTGCAAAGTCTCACGGATGACCACCGCCGTGGCCGTGTTCGCGTAGGTGTAACCGATTCCGATCCGGCCACCCGCACTGAGACTCACGAGGACCAACGTCGTTGCGTCCCAGATAATCGTGCCGTCGGATTCCGGACCATCTTCGGTCGGCACGCGAAACGCGCGCACGTCGAGCGTTTCAATCGGGGCGTCGACCCGAGCTGAAATGTTCAAATTCAAGTCTTGTCGCTGCGATGCGGAAGCACGCTTGCCAGCACACTCCTCATAGTTTCTTTGATGACGCCGCCTTCTTCCGGATCGCCCTTCACGAGCGCCGAGAAGAGATGATGTGCCTGCTCCAGGCTGATATGGGGCGGGAGCTGCGAGATATTTGGATCGACGACCGCGTCGAAGACCACGGGCCTATCAGCTGCGAGGGCCCGGTCCCACGCGTCGCCGATATCATCCGAGCGCTCCACGCGAAGGCCGAGCAGGCCTAGCGAGTCCGCGTATTGCGCGTAGTTGAAGCGCGGGAGATTTTGCGATGCCTCGTACTTCGGATTTCCCGACTCGACGCGCATCTCCCAAGTCACTTGGTTAAGATCCGAGTTGTTGAGCACCAAGAAGATTAGCCTCGGGTCAGCCCATTGTCGCCAATATTTGACGACCGTCAGCATCTCTGCGTTCCCGTTCATCTGCATCGCGCCGTCACCTGTGCAGGCAACGACGACTCGATCCGGAAACGCGAACTTCGCCGAGATAGCGTAGGGGACTGCGGCGCCCATCGTAGCTAAGCTTCCTGAGAGCGACGATTTCATGCCGGCTTTCATCCGAATATTTCGCGCGAACCAGTTTGTTGACGTGCCCGCATCACCGGTGATAATCGCATTGTCTGGGAGCCGTTTCGAAAGTTCCCAGAATACCAACTGAGGATTGATCTCATCGCCTTTCACGTGCGACCGGGCTTCTTCGTCCGCGTACCAGTGCTCAAGACCCTTGGCTATTTTTTCACGCCAGCCGTGATCGCTTCGTTGCTGCAGTAGCGGGAGCAATGCGCGCAAGGTTTGCGCGCTGTCGCCGATGAGATTTACTTCTGTCGGAAAGCGCAGTCCGATATTACGCGCGTCGATGTCGATCTGCACGCCGCGGGCGTGCCCCTCCTGAGGCAAGAATTCCGCGTACGGATAACATGTGCCAACCATGAGCAGCGTATCGCACTCGTTCATCATGTCGTAGCTGGGTCGCGTCCCCAGCAGCCCCAAAGTGCCCGTGACGAAGGGGAGATCATCGGGAAGAACGGCCTTGCCGAGAAGCGCTTTGGCGATGCCCGCGCCCAGCTTGTTTGCAACCGCGATCAACTCTTCGCGGGCACCGAGCGCTCCTTGGCCAACCAACATAGCCACCCGCTCGCCACTGTTGAGGACGTCTGCCGCGCGCCGTAAATCCGCTTCCGCTGGAATCACGACCGGCGGCGAATAACCGATACTGCTATGTGCCGTGTTGTGCTTATGAGGCGGCTTGGGCACGGCATTTGCCTCTTGTACATCTTTTGGAACGATAATGCAGGTGACGGCGCGATAGGCCGCCGCCGTGCGCACTGCTCTATCGACGATGTGACGCATCGCGACTGGACTGGAAACCGTGTATACATAGTCGGATACGTCTTGCATAAGCACTTGCAGGTCGACTTCTTGTTGATATGAACTTCCAAGCGCAGTTGTCGCGGCTTGCCCTACGACGGCTACGACAGGTGTATGATCCGTCTTCGCGTCATAAAGGCCATTGAGCAAGTGCACCGCGCCAGGACCCGAGGTCGCCAGACAGATGCCGACTTCACCGGTAAACTTGGCGTGCGCACAGGCCATGAACGCCGCCATCTCCTCGTGCCGCACCTGAATGAACTGGAGCTTCTCGCCGATCCGGTCAAACGCACCCATGATGCCGTTGATGCCGTCACCCGGGTAGCCGTATATGCGATAAAAACCCCAGTCCACGAGCCGCTGCAGCAGAAAATCACTCGTCGTCATCAGTCTTCCTCAATTGCGAATCGCTCGGTCGCCGCAAAATGTCGCGTAAGTTTCATCGCGTCGGCGCACAAGAAATGCCAAGCGTTGCGCGAGACCCTGCGGCCGGCCTGGTTTGCAAACCCGAATCAACGAAGGCTGCTTCATACTTGGCGGCGACTTGCGGCCACGTCATGCGTCGACCAAAACGATGAGCGTTCGCTTCGATAGAACGGCGTAACATCGGGTCGCCCAGTACGAGGTTGACCGCGCCGGCGAGGGCTCGGCTATCTCTAAAAGGCACAGTGATGCCCCGGCCTTCGGCAAGTAGCTCACGCGCATACATGTACTCCGTCGCGATCGCAACGCGGCCGCATGCGACGGCATAGGAAAGCGTTCCACTGACGCTCTGCGATCGTTCAAGCGACGCCGAGACATACACGTCGGTCGCCATAAGATACGACACGACCTCGTCATCAGAGATAAAGCGATCTTCAAATCTCACGCGATCACCGATTCCAAGTAGCCGCGCGCGCTCGACCAAGGATTCACGGTAAGATTCGCCGTCGAGCTTACGGAGATTCGGATGGGTCTTGCCGAGCAATAGATACGTCGCCTCGGAATGCTTTTCGAAGATGAGGGGCAGCGCGTCGAGAACATATTCGATACCTTTCCCGCGGCTCAAGAGACCAAACGTGGTAAGAACTGTCTTGTTCTCCAGGCCGAGTGCACGCTTATTGGCGACGCTAGTCCGAGCTGGCACGTCGGGCGCCCCATGTAGCCTACCTTCACTTACGCGCATCAATGCCGTACACGTCCTGTAATATCTGGCGACTTGTTTCTGCGAGCACGATAACGGTCTCCGACTGATTACACAATTCACGCGTAACGTAACGCATCTGGGCGTCGGGATCAGGCAACGTGGTGTGCAACGTGATAACGACCGGCTTGTTCAACCCGGCGAGAAAGTCGATCAGCATCCTGCCGTTGTCGCCGCCGAACAAGCCGTACTCGTGCTGCACATTGATAATGTCGCATTTGTGGTCGTTCGCAGTGCGAGCCGCATCGACGTACGAAAACGGCATGTCACGGTGGATCTGACCGATCACACATGAGGAGTACCGATAATCCGTGCCTTCGTCGCTGACCGCAATGACATTGCTCTGAAAACCTTGACGGAGATCGTACGCGTTGCGAACATCTTCGGTAAACGTAGCGATGCCGCATTCGCGTGGAGGATAGGAGCCCACGAAGAGCACGCGTGCGCGGGTGTCGCTCGACCCGAAATAGCCAGTCGGAATTCGTACCTGGTAACTACGTTTGCGTGGGGCAATCGACTTGTTCGGGAGATTCCGCATTATCTGGCGCTCTACTGTCCTTCCGGGGGTGATAATAATGCTAACACTAACTGACTAACTAGTCAATATATCTTGACCACCCGGTTACTTTCTCCTATACTGTGAACTGAGGAGATCGCCTCACGTGAAGACCAAACAGCCGGCTTTTGGCAACACAAGGGATTCTATGGCAGCGAAGTCTCGCGCTGCTATCCTCGCAGCGGCGACAAAGCTTTTCGCGGAGCGCGGTTTTGATGCGGCCTCGACGAACGCTGTCGCCATAGAAGCCGGCGTCCCAAGTGCGCTCATCTTTTACTACTTCGACAGCAAGGAAGCCCTTCTCGACGAAATCTTCAAGGCCCCAGGGTTGCCAGAGGAACTCAATCGCATTTTTAACGAGGTCGACAATAAACCGCCGGCATTGGCACTCAAGACCGCGGCTCTGCAAGTGTTCCGTTGGCTCGACAAGAACGAAGAGTTTGTGCGACTTTTCTTCAAGGAAATCACGTCGCATCGCCCGGTCGCCTCACGATTGCGCGAGTCGCGGCGGCGCAGCATCCGTCGCGTGGCCGCGTATTTAGACATCGCGATCGAACGCAAAGAGATGGCTCCCGCAAAGACGCAAGTGCTAGCACAGGTGTTTATCTCTAGTTTGCTGCTTGCGGCCATTTTCGATCGGCAGGTAGATGTTCGCGCGTTCGCCCGCACTCTGAGTGAAACTATCGCGGGAGTGGGCAATCGTCGGACGTTCAAGAGTTAGATAGTACGGCACAGTTTGGATCTGCTGATCTGCGTAATGACCCTCGATGGCAGGCACTTAAGCATGGAACTGCCCTAAACATGGACATAATTCTCAAGCGGCGTACGAGAAGCCGGGCCGAACCGACGGCTTTCGAGTATTGGCCGACCGACTATGGTCGCGAGGCGTCAAGAAAGTTGATTTGCGCGTAAAGGTATGGGCGAAAGAAGTCGCTCCGAGCGCCGAGCTGCGACGATCGTACGGTCACGACCCAAAGCGATGGTCCGAGTTCCGCAAGCGCTACAACCTAGAACTACGAGATCCGGAAAAAAGGCGTACAATCGCGCGGACCGTCCGCGCTGCAAAGAAAGCACCAGCCATCACGCTCGTCTTGGGCGCGAAGGATAGGGAGCACAATGAGGCTGTCGTCCTACAGGCACTTTTCAATCGTGCTGCACGATCCGAATCGAATCGGTCGAAAAGCCGGCATACAATTTCGCGATGAGATCATACGCCGGACTTGTAGAGCCCGTATATATCGCTTGCAAGCGGAACCTGTGCCGATGAAGATCTTTCTCGCGTGATTACCTTTGACAAGCTGCACAAGGCGCTTCACTTTCCCGACGACCGGCGCTTTGTCGTCGTTCTGAAGCGACGTTACCTCGTTTGGCTAATCGTGGCAATTGCCGTACCGATCCTACTAGCATGGCTGCAAACGATGGTATTCGGCGTGCCCGATTCGCCGGCTCCGGCGACCACCCATGACGGCAGCCCGCCACGCGGCTTCCCCGTGTGGATCCGCTGGACCCACTTCGCGAACTTTTTGTTTCTGTTCATGCTCGTGCGCAGCGGACTTTCCATTCTCATGGATCACCCGCGGCTTTATTGGAACAACCATTGCACGCCGGGGACGGAATGGTTGCGCTTTACGCCGATCGACGTGCCCAAGGACCGCGTCTGGACCTCCAAGGATGACGCACGCTATATTTCGCCTTGGCTTGCTCTGCCCGGATACCGACATACCGTCGGCATGGGCCGGTCTTGGCATTTCATCATGGACTACGGATTTCTAGTAGTCGGCGTCATCTACGTCGCAATGCTTTTCATCAGCGGGCAGTGGCCGCGCCTGATCCCAACGTCATGGGCAATCTTTCCAGCCGCATGGGACCTCTTCGTACACTACGTGACCTTTCGCTTGCCAGTCGAACCCGACGGGTTCTATGCGTACAACGCGCTTCAGCAGCTCGCATATTTCGCCGTCGTTTTCATCATGGCTCCGCTTTCGATTCTGACCGGAATCTCAATGTCGCCGGCTGTCGATAACGCCTTTCCGTGGTATCCTCGTATTTTCGGCGGACGGCAAAGCGGCCGCTCGATCCACTTCCTGCTGCTCGTCGGATTCGTCGCTTTCGCGATCATTCACGTCACTCTCGTTATCGCGACTGGTGTGCAGCGCAACTTCAACCACATCGTGCTTGGCACCGACGATACACGGTCGCTCGGGTTGATCATCGGTTGCATCGGTCTTGCCGTTGTAATTGCGCTGGGCGTCGTCGCGTACATCGTCGCGTGGAAGTATCCTCGCGCGATTCAAGGATTGCATAAGGCGCTGATCGGCTCATTGGAACGACGCGTGAGCGCATACCAACGCCTCAATCCTGCCGAGCGCTACACGCACGAGGATATCTCGCCGTATTTTTGGGCTAACGGCAAGATGCCTGATTCGGACGAATGGAAACGCCTTGCGTTCGATGACTTCCGGGACTACCGTTTACGCGTCAGCGGCTGGGTAGAACATCCAGTGGACTTGAGTCTCGACGAGATGCGCGCGCTTGCCCACGACGAGCACGTTTCGTTGCATCATTGCATCCAGGGATGGAGCGGGATCGCCCAGTGGGGCGGGGTGTCGATGTTGCGGATTATTGAACTCGTCAAGCCGCTGCCGCGTGCGCGAGTTGTTGAGTTTATCTCTTTTGGCGAGAGGACTTTCGGGGGAGACTACTACGATACGCAACGTCTCGATGACGTCATCAAGCCCGAGTGTCTGCTCGCGTATGAGATGAACAACATGCCGCTTCCGCAGATGCACGGTGCGCCGCTGCGTTTGCGAGTGGAAAATCAACTTGGTTTCAAAATGGTGAAATGGATCCGCGAGATTCGTTTTGTGGAGACGGAGAAGACCGTCGGCCAAGGGCAGGGCGGCGCGAACGAAGACGACGAATTCTTCGATCTCCTGCCGTACATCTAGCCAACCGATCTTACGTGACTCTTTCCGCCTCGAACAGCAAATCGTAACGAAGACCGCCGTCCGCGGTGACGCGCACGCCCACAGTTGGAATGTGTGGACGCAATGTTCCGTCATGCATAACGTGCTGTACATCAACGCCGTGCAACAAGACAGCGGCATCGGCTATCAACCGGCGATGACAGCGCCACCACAAGGTTTCGGAACAAAGGATTGCAACACGGGAAGTCGCCGCCCTAGCAAGTATGACAGCCAGGGCACGCGAGAACGCTTCTGTCTCCATGTAGTCTGCGTAGGCGCGAAACGACGGATGGCGCAGCGCGATGTTTGGGCTCTCGCGATTCGCTTTTCGAAAACCGCCCAGTGCAGATTCCCAGCGATATGTGCTCCCGCTCTGTTCGGGTACCCAGCGCTCCATCGCTTCGCGCCAGAACTGTGGATGACGCCGACTTTTCGGAACCGAGCGGACATCGACAACAGACTCGATAGCGGCTTCACGAATGACTTGCGCAAGTTCGTCCGCGGTGGCAGTTCCGTGTCCGAGCGTGAGTAACTCCTGCGACATCAAGCTGCGTGTCGAGATCTACGCATTTCGACGCGGATTTGCACGCCCGGCACCCCTTTAACGATCGCTATCAATCGCACGCCTCGCTGCATTCGTCACACTCAACATCGATCGTAGAATGTTCGACGCGAAAGTGCTGTTTGAGCAAATCCTTGAGATGCGCGACAATCCGGGGGCTTTCCGCGAGCTGCGTGGACAGGAGTTTGACGTGCAACGCGACCGCAAAATGTTGTTCCCCCAGCGACCAAACGTGCACGTCGTGGATGTCGGTCACTTGCGGACGAGCAATTCCAGCACGCGACCTGGTTAGCCCTTCGCGAGATGTTCTTCGATGACCGAAATTACGTCGGGCATACTTCCTGCTGCGCCATCAATGGTCATTGGTTCGCTATGTTGCGGACCAGCCTTGTGCCAAACTAGGGAGATGCGGTACGTCGACTCCGAAGGTCGACGCGCGATAAGGACATCTACGCGGTTACCGGCCCGATCGGTCACCGCCAACGTCAAATCGTCGAGGTCATGGAATCGCACGTCGAACGAACGCTTGAGCATCTCGGCAAGGACGAAGATGTAGTTGAGAGCGTCGGAGTCCGATTTAATCACTTCTAACTTTCACGTACCCAGCGCTCCACATCGTAGATGACACCGAACTTTGGGATCGGACCGCATGTCGAATATCGACTCGATGTCGGCTTCATGGATGAACTGCGCAACAAGCGACCGTCAGTGGTTGTCGACACTGCGAGCCCTTCTTATATCGTCCGGGTTGATAGTCGGCGCAGCATTGCCCCAAGATGTCCGCTCGTGATCGATGATCGCTGCGATGTCGCTGTCGCTTAGTTGTGAAAACGACGGCATCTGAGCGGAGTACGAACTGCGATTGATGACCTTGCCGTGCAATCCGTGAAGGACTATTGCGATATGAAGTTTTGGATCCGAATCCGTGACGACGGGATCTGCGGCGAGCGCGGGGAACGCACCCGGAACGCCGGCGCCGCCGGCGCCGTGGCAAGCCGCACAGTTGCTCGTATACAACTGTGCTCCTGTGGCGTCGTAGTCGAAGCCAGCTGCCGAGCCGTGTCCACTGTATGCTGTCGGCGCATCGTGCGGCATCGGCTCGACTGCTGCCGCTATCGGGTTGGAAGAACCTCCGGTTGCGAACGCGGCGGGTTCTTGGATTTCGGTGAGTCCGTACCAGCCGGCCCAGGCGCCTATAAGCGCCATCATGACCCAGGTCCAGACGGGTATCGGCCCGCTCGATTCAGCGCGTACTGAATCGAACGGCTCGGAAGAACCGAATGCGTTGAGATCGAGTTCCACCTTTCCTCGGACGCGCTCATTTGCGCGCAATCCCGTGACCGTGATTCCGGGTCCGTTTTGGACCACAAATGGTATCGAACGCACCCCGGTGTTTCCGACACTATCGCGCGCGCGGATATGAAGCACATGCGGTCCGTCTTCCAGCACGGTCGTGTCGAACTCGACGGTCGCCGGCGGCCGATACGTGGCAAAGGGCTCCTGTGCCTCGTCGAGATACAGATTCAGCGAAGCCGCTTCGTCCTCTCCGAACTCGTCGGGCGGTGTCCGCATCAGCGATCACTCTTTAAGATCAAGTTCTTGGGATGATCAGGTGACGTCTCGCCCGGCCAAAACGTCGCCCGAAATGCTATGACGAAAGTCAGCAGCGTCGCGAGGGCGCCGGCGACTACGATGATCGTCCCAAGCAGATCGCCGCCGAACTGCGCCTTCGCCATCATGTCGTTCATGGAGATAGAGGCGAAGGCGACGGAAGCGGCGGCTGCTTCAAAGATAACAAGTAGGCGACAAGGTCCTGCTCCTCGGGGGTTTCCACGATCACTTCGCCGCGCGGCGCGTATACTGGCGGCACGGGGACAACGACATCACCCGGGTTTGGGTGCGCCTTTGCGATGAACATCCACGGATACGCTGGCATTATCGATCCGTGCACGAGCGCTCGCGGTTCGTAGAGATGAATGGATTGCCAAACCTCGCTTGGCTGACGCGCCCCGATATTGGTAAGGTCGGGGCCGGTCCGTTCTGAGCCGAGCAGTTGTGGAGTCGAGTAGGCGTAATCGCCGGCGACTGACGGTCTTCCCCAGACGCGGTCTTGCGCAAGCGGTCGGACCTGTTGCGTGTGGCAGTACGAGCACCCTTCACCTACGAAAACGGCGCGCCCGCGAGATTGGGCGGCATTGAGCGGAACAACTCCAACTCCAGGCGGGATTCTCGACATGACCGCACCTGGTATGACTGCCATGATAATAGCCAAGAACAAGTAGATGACGGCGCTGCTGAACACAAGGACCAATACGTTGTCCATGCCCTGCCGTTTCATCAGCGCGCCCCAACCGTTTCGGGCGGCGCGGTGTTAGGCTTGCGTGCTAGAGTCATCTGCCAGACATTGTATGCGAAGATGAAATGGGCGAGCAGCATCATGGTGCCGGACACGGCGCGACCGGTCCAGTATGGCTGCGCCGCCTCCACGGATGCGATGAACGGATCACCGTTCGCCCACGTGATGCCTTGCACCGTGCCCGCGATCGAGAGCACGATGACGTAGATCGTCACACCGAGAAACGCAAACCAGAAATGCATACCAACGAGAATCGCATTAGGTCTCTTCCCAGTGGCCATCGGCAGCAACCCGTAAATGCCGCCCCACGCGATGAACGTTATGAAGCCGTACATCGTCAGATGCGAGTGGCCGACGGTGAAGTTCGTCAGATGCCAGATCGCTTGAAGGCTACGAAGGGCTTCGAGCGTGCCTTGCGTGGACCCGAGAAAGTAGTACATGATGCCGACGAACAGGAACGGAAGCGCTAAGGAGCGTCGGATCGTCGCCCAGCCGCCGCGCATGGTCAACCAGAAGTTTCCGCTTCCGGCCCAGACCGGCACAAGCATCCCGACGCTGAACACGATTGCAATCGTCTGAAACCACCAAGGCAACGGTGAGAACTCGTAGTGGTGCGCACCGATGACCGGGTAGAACACGAGGTTGGTCCAAAAGCCGAGCACGCCGAGCGCATACGAGTAGATAGGTCGGTTAAGAAGCTTGGGAAGCGCGTAGTAGGTGATGCCTAACGCGAGGAACGTGAACCACATTCCGACAGCATTGTGCATGTAAAATGCCTGCACGGCGACTTGGCCGAGCCCGTGCTGATAGATCGGAATCGCGGCCGTGATGCCAAGGATAGTCGTGAATATGAACGCGCCGATCGTATACCAATTCGCGATGTAGATCTCGCGTCCGATGCGAGCCATCACCGTCGCGACCACGACGATGCCGCTTAGAATAACCGCGAGCAAGAAGAAAGCCGCGACCCACCAAACCCATTCGCGGTACTCTTGACTGCCGTTACTGATCCCGAGGTCGAGCGTGATGCTTCCGAGCACCGCTGCGATATTGTACGACCACAGTGCCGCCCAGGCCAAGGCCTTCTGCTGCAGCTGCACCCCTGACGACCGCGCCGCCACGTAGAACGCAAGTCCGGTCAGTGCGACCGAAGCCCAGCCATAAAACGAATCGTTCGTGTGAATCGCGCGCAGACGGCCGAATGAGAGATACGGGTTCGTCGCGAGATCCGGGTAGGTGAACTTAAAACTTAGGAGTAGCCCGACTGAAGTCGCGATCAACAGCCAGAGCGTTGACGAGATCGTGAACGCATTGAAGATCGCAACATCTTGGGCGACGGGCGCCTCGGCTGGCCCGCGCGAGGGCTGTTTCGATTCGGTGATACTTTTCGTCACATGCTCTAATCCGTTGACTTATGGCCGGGGTCAACCGAATGAATCAACGTCGCCGTCATCGCTTTCCAACTGTGCAACTCGGCGACTGCAACTCCCGCGAGAGCCGTCGATCGAATCGTCGCGCGTCCGGCGAACGACGAGTCATACAGCGGTCTCCCTCTGGAGCGAGATCATCAATCGTGCTGCCGGATGTTGCGGCTCAGGACTGATTCCTGAAATCTGCCATCCCTCTTTGCCAAGGGCATTCAATTTCTTGAGATCGTTATCCACGCCAGCATTCTCAGCCTGACCGTCGGCATGGCTCGATACCACGGAGACAAAACAGAATTCAAAACTGCCTCTCACTGTTGGACCTCCTTTGCTTTGTCGATGCGGCGGACGAAGCGTTTGAAGACACCACGCAGCACCACAGCCTCATTGCGTTCCCTGTCCCTAGCACCGTACACAAGCGTAATGGACCTGGCCTTCTTTGCGGCTCGCAAGGTCTGCTGTATCACGGCCCGCGTTCTCGGGGCTTTTAACTCTCGCCTGTAGCGTTTGCAGAATTCAGGCCACCGTTTCGGGTCGTGACCAAACCATCGTCGAAGATCCGTGCTCGGTGCGATTTGCTTCGTCCACAACTTGACGTGTACGTCGGCCTTTTTGACGCCACGGGGCCAAAGTCGGTCTATCAACACTCTGACGCCGTCTCCCCGGGCTGCTTTATCGTATCCGCGTTTGAGAAGTATCTTCATGTCGAACCAAACAAAGCCGTTTGCAAGTTTCCGCTAGCGTCGCGACGCAGAGTGATCCTTCTTTCCTGCGATGGCCTCAGCCAACGTACGGACAAACGTGTTAATGTTCACATAAGAGTCGAATAATGCCGCCAGCAGGAGAGAGGAAATGAACACTTGCGCCAGCACTCTGGTGTTCGTTGGCTCCATCTCCTTGCACGCAATCGCCTTGTCTAGGTAGGCGGCTACGCACTCTATGTTGCGCCGACGCGAATCGCCCAGCTGTGATGAGACCGGCCGGTGCGATGTCATCTCCTTGAAGTAGAGCCGCATGATGTCTTTATTCTTATCTAGCCAACGGAAGATTTGCGTGGCTGCGTCTTTGAGCGCCATGATCGGCGGGTCGTTTGCGATCTCAGCGAAAATTCGACGAATTTCGTCCGGGAGCGCGTACCCGTTGAATATTTCGTCGAGTAGGGCTTCCTTGGTGCCAAAATAGTAGAAGATAAGCCCGCTTGGTACGCCCGCCTCCTCGGCGATAGCCATGGTAGAAGTAGCGTCGAAGCCCCTTTCCGCGAATAGATTGGTCGCAGCCTTGAGGATGCGCGCGCGCGATTTTGCCGCGGCCGACTCTCTAGAACTGGCCGCGGCCGTCATCTTGGTCTGCATAGCGGCCTCCGTTTGCTCCTATCATAAAATATTTTGACTGATTAGTCAACGAGTATTGATTACTCAGTCAGTTAATGATACCATGAATGATATCTTCCGGCTCTGGGCTGAGTGAAACGCCGAACGGAGTTCTTCACCTGCGCTTGTCTTAGGAGAGCATAATGATTCGCAAACCTTATTTGGTAGTACTTGCCGTTCTTGCTGCGACAGCGGTCGGCTCCGCGGTATTCGCCGACCAGAATGGTTCCTCTTCGCGAGATTCGGCCAAAGACATCATGATTAACGGCATTATGCACGGTCGCTTTGGAGGACCGGTCTATGATGGTCCTCCGGCGCTCAACGTGACGGCTGCTCTTGTCGATGCCGGCGGGGGCGCAGCGAAATACTCGACCGCTACCGCGCTCACGAGAATGCTTGGAGCCGATACCGTCACGGCCGAGGTTGCGAAACTGAGCAAACAGTACGGCCAAGCGGCCGTCACGCAGTGGCTTAAGACGTTTGATTTCGCCGTCGATGATTCGTTGAAGATTGCGACGACCGCGGGCGTCAAGCTTCCGGCACCTGGAGCGCTCAAAGGCACTGCGCTTGCCGAAGCGCTCGTCGTCGATGGCGCGGACAGCGAGGGCACGTTTCAGATTGAACTGCTGCTCGATAAGGCCGTGTCGCACAAGATCCACGTTACGGTTATGAATGACATAGACGCCAATCCTCAGTTCGGCAAGAAGGCGGATCTCGATTATCACCTGATTTCGAATCAAGCCTTCTACGACGTCGCTCAAGCCCTAGGACTGAAGGTCGTGAAGCTTTCGCCGCTGCATTAGCACGGGCACTTTGGCGGTCGGACGCATTACGGGTACGACCGTCCTTCACTTCATTGTGGACCTGGCTCGCTTTGGTGGAGTGTTTCTGATTGTAAGTCAAGCCGCGTGGCCAGATGAGTCGAAACGCCTTGCTCGCGATCGCATTCCTTACTGTGCGAGCGACTTCGACGTATTCTGTCATCTCTGTGCCTTAAAGGTGCGCAAACGATGAAACGACGATTAAAAATCGGTGATCGCGTCAGTTGGAATTCGGAAGCAGGCAGGGTAAGTGGTCGGATCATCAAGGTCATCACATCACCGACGAAGTTCAAGGGTTACACCGTTCGAGCAAGTGAAGACGAGCCGCAATATCAGATCAAGAGCCTGAAGACCGACCACATCGCGGTGCACAAAGGATCAGCCTTGAAAAAACTTACGACGTGAGCGGGGCCATCTGCCCTAAGATTACCTCCCAAGCTGACGCGGCGCCGCGGAAGAAACGACACTATTCTTCTCTCTCGCGAAATCTGGGAACGTCGTATTTTCGGAATTTCGAACGCCTTGCAGAACGCGCGCGAGCCTTCTACAGTTAGCGGGATCCTAAGAGAGGTTGAACGTACAGAGTTGCAACACTTGTACGTGAATCGGCTAACAGCCATACTGTATCTTTAGACGTGGCGACTCCGATCCTCATGTGGCGCGGAGCACCGATCGTTCGGCAAGAACGATTGCATGAAACATGTTCGCCGTCATCACAATCCATCCAGTCAATCCTGCGATTGCAGCCCCTACGATGCTCGCGGATTGGGTCAACAACGCGTAACAGCCAAGCCCTATAGCCAGTTGAAATAAGACGAATGTTGCCCAACTCAGGCCGGGATGGAGCAAGTTCTCGGGATGCGTCTCGTCGTCGTCGCCGCGCGCCATGGTTGCGATGAGACGCACGCCGATGTGGTATTGATGGGCGATAACCATCTGCCCGACCCATCCAATTAATCCGACGAAGACGAAGGCCGGCGCCAGCTTTGTCGACCCGCTGGCAACTAGGACGCCAAGCCCGCAGGCGAACAGCAACCATACTATGGCCGCCGCCGCGAACGCTTGTGGCGTCCGGTGCGTCACGGTCGCAGTAGCCAGGACTGCGAGCAAGTCGACACCATACGCAGCGAGGCCGATCGCGCACGCCAAACTCGCATATCGCACGGCACCCGAACCGGCCCATGGCCCGAGCGCCAGTCCTACGACTGCCACGGCCACAAGACTCGAAGCGGCGATATGGACCCATCGACGAGGCGACCGGTGGCCGGTTATTGGCCCAATGGTTCTGGTAGAGACGCCCATCACGAGCAGTGTTAACCATCCGATTCCCGCAAGACTTAGATGAATTGAAGGGCCGACGGTCAACAGCAATGCGCTGCCGCTATACAGCGAACGAGCCATGCCGAACCCGACGGCCGCCGCTGCTCCCAAGAAGATGAGAACGACGGAAAACGCCCGCGCGATAGCCGCCTCGGTCCTCTGGCCAAGGAATGCCGCGCTCAATGTAATCGCAGCGGGAATGAAATATAACACGAGTCCAATTATCACCATCAGGGCAGCAACCCACAACCACGCGACGCCGTTGTTCCAGAAGGCGACGACCATCGCAAATGCGCCAAGTGCGAATAACACGAGTCCAAGCTTTGCCCACGCCTCGCCTCGCCACTCGATCTCGACGAACTGGGGCACGACGAAAAGCATCACGGACAACGCGATAAGTGTGAACCAACCGAGCGCAACGAGATGCACCCACGCAATGGCGGACATCGACGCGGTCTGAATGCCGTTTGCAGCCATACGCCAAAGGAGCACCCACGAGAGGCCATGCGCTAAGTGGCCGACGATGAGCCCACTCGGCGGAATCCACGGCTTCCCGCGACGCACGCGAGAAATTGCAGCCGTCAACGCACTCCGGGCGCGGGTCTATTCGGCCCGCGCGTGCGATTCCAAACGACGTTCACAAAGATGACGATCGCCGCGAATTGCATGATGCCCGACAACCCTAGCAGCAGTCCGCTCAGAAGGCTTCCGCCGCCTAGATCATGCCACGGCTCGACGACGACGCGCAGCACGAGCCCAATATTGAGCAGATAGTAACACCACAACGGAGCGGTTGCCGGGTATCGCCCTTGAGTGACCGGATAGCGCTCGCGGTCCAACGGGAACATCCACAGCGCGACTCCGATCACGACGTTGACCAGCCAGCCGACGAAACCCATGTGTCCGTGCACGACCTCGATCACAAACGGCACGGGCTGGCCGGCCGCTATTGCGATGAGCAGCGCCGCACCGATCGCAAACGTCAGGACAAGAAAGACGATCCCTGTTTTGATGAACAGTCGCGATTCGAACGGCATCGTTTTAAGTCGCCACTTCGAATAAGTGCGAAGCGTACGATGGGCGACTAGTCGTTTCATCGTTGCGTGCTGGAGCGAGACTATCGCAATCCACGCCAGCACTCTCGACTTGACTGTCGGCATGGCTCGACACCACGGAAAGGTTGGGCGGTCGACTTAGCATGGCATCGGATTCACTGTGTATCTCTTGAGGTCTTTTCATCGGGGTCGGTCTTACGGTGGCCCGGACAACGATATCATTGCTTTCTAGGATTAATCATGGCGTTTGGCCGCATCTAAGACACTGTGAGACGAGCCAAACGGCTCTGAAGAATGCCACGCGATAGGATGCGCGGCTAAGCGCGGACGAATTGGAGTCGAGACGAACGTCACAGCTTAGAATAACAATTTGCTCGCACCTCACGATCCTATGCAACCAATTAGACTTCGGCAATCGCCTTACGGCACCCCCAAGATCGGCTAATTGCGTTGAAAATCAGTAGCAATGGCGTGTCTCGGACTCTTCCCGATGTGCTCAACGCCGAGGACGTCGAGCGGTACGATAACCGAGGCTTATACCTTTCTGCATGGGGCAATCGTATGCTCAAGCAATTTGGGTGATTCCGTTGCTAGAACTTGCGGGCATTCTTGCTCGAATTCGTCGACGATGTTCGAAGTACGCCCCGGGCGGCGGGGCGTGTCCGCCACAAAATGGTCCACTTTGCGAAACTGTGCGGGTTTCCAGCCCTAAGAATTCCGGACGTCGAATCAGCTGTCGGCGAACCAGGTGCGAACGCTGTGATCGCAACGTAGACGTTACGCGGCGGCCAAATGTGGGGATACTAATCTCGCGGCTGAAACAAATGCAGTCGGCGACCTAGCGTTCTAGGAAGGGACCAGATCATGAGATGCAAGCACCAGGCGTGTAAGTGCGCCGATGCCTCGAAAGACGGACACTGCAGCGACAGTTGCAAACAAAGCAAGATGAACGGGACGAAATGCGCCTGCGGTCATCCGGATTGCGCGTAACGAGGGCACTGTCGTCGAATCTAGCCAGTTCGAAAGGGGCCCGCGCGGTTCACGACACCGAATCAAATCCACTTTGGAGAAACACTGAAGCGGGTACAAGACTTTTGTTACGGCCGGCATCCGGCCGCTCTACCCACGACCAGTCAGAGGCGAACGACCTTGAAAATTCATAACCTGCGCGATCTTTGGATCGACGAATTGAAAGATCTCTACCACGCGGAGAACCAAATCCTAAAGGCCCTGCCGAAGATGGCAAGGGCGGCGGTAGACGAAAAACTCCGCAGCGCCTTCAAGGAGCACCTTGAGCAGACGAGGGGGCACGTCAAACGGCTCGACAAGGTATTCAAGCTCATCAAAATGCCGGCCAAGGGCAGACAGTGCAAAGGTATGGAGGGCATCATCGCCGAGGGCAAGGCGATGCTCGAAATGGGTCTGCCCGAACCCGTGGGCGACGCGGCGCTGATCGCCGCCGCGCAACGCGTCGAACACTACGAGATAGCCGCGTACGGCACGGTTCGCACATACGCGGAAGTCTTGGGTGAAGCAGACGCTGCCAAGTTGCTTGAAGCGACGCTCAAGGAAGAGAGAGAAACCGACGAGGCGCTTACTGGTATCGCGGAACGGGTGAATGCTGAAGCCGTCGAAGGCGACCAAGATCAAGACGCCCGCAAACCAAGCCGCAACGGTAACGGCAAGGTTAAAAAGAAACGTCAACCTGCACTTGCCGCCCGCTGAAGCCGGGCAAAAGAGCGGCGTCGGAAATGCGGCGCCGCTCTTGCGAACTGAAGTGCCGTCGCACTCATATTGCTCGGATAATCTCCGCCGATATGCTCGCCCGACGTTTCCAACTTGCTCCGTCGCTAGTCGAGGCCTAAAACCGAGATGTTTCCCTCAAAGTGCGTGCGCCATTCAGAGTTAGATCGAGAGCATCGAATACTGCTTCTGTCATTTCGTTCGCCGCAAGTCGCGCGTCCATAGGCTGAATCGCGTCGTCAATTCTCGTCGGCAGAATACCAGTTTTGGCATTTCGCGCAATGCGGCGCGACCGCATTCCAACAGAACGGTCACGTGCAATCGCGGCGATTGATGAAGCTGTCCGCGCAGCTATCGCCGTCTTGAAAGCCAATTCACAACAAAGCTACTTGTTCAATGATGTCGGCACGTAGGGCGGACTCGTCATACGTACTTCATGATGAGATCGGCCACAGCGCTGTGCGGCACGGGCTTGCTCAGCAGGTACCCTTGGAGCGAGTCGCATGACTCTAGCTGCAGGAACGAGGCTTGTGCCTCCGTCTCGACGCCTTCTGCAGTGATTTTCATACCGAGCGCGTGCCCGAGCGCTACGATGCCGCGCGTGATCGCCGCGTCGGCGGCGCTGGCGGGCAAGCCCTGAACGAAGGACCGGTCGATTTTGAGCGTGTCAAACGCGAAAGAACGCAGGTAGTTGAGAGAGCTGTAGCCAGTGCCGAAATCGTCGATGGCGACGGACAAGCCCGTCGCGCTCAGTGTTCGAAGAGTAGCGGCCCCGGCGTGGAGGTCGCGCACGACCGCGCTCTCGGTCACTTCGAGACACAATTTCGTGGGAGGCAGTCCCGAATCGCTCAACGCTCGCGATACGACACCAACCAGGTCTCTGTCCGCGAATTGCCGCGCCGATAGGTTGACGGAAACGCTGATGCCGTTAGTTCCTTTCTGCCATGTGCGGGCCCGCTCACAGGCCCGCCGCAGAACCCAAGCGCCTATCGGCACGATGAGACCGGTCTGCTCCGCCAGCGGGATGAAGTCGTTTGGCGCCACGAGTCCCAATGTCGGGTGCGCCCAGCGAACGAGGGCCTCAAAGCCGGTCAGCCGGCGGGTCGCGCAGTCGACGATCGGCTGAAAGAACACGCGGAATTCATCGCGCTCCAGCGCCATGTGGAGTCTGTTGCGCAGGTCCAGCGCCGCGCCGTCCGCCGCGCTCATGTCCGCAAAGTATACGACCGTCTGGCCCCCTCCGGCTTCCTTCGCGGCGTGCAATGCCGTGTCCGCACGTCGGAGCAGCGCGTCCGGATCGGATCCGTCCTTGGGGTAAAAGCTGACACCCGCACTCAACGTGACGAATATGTCGCGACCCAGCACGTCGAACGGCGCAGCGAACGCAGCGCGCAGCTTTTCGCTGATGATCCCTGAGTCGGCCTCGGAGGCGACGTTCGCGAACACGACGGCGAATTCGTCGGATCCGAGCCTGCCCACGCTGTCGCCGGCTCGCACCACTGAGGAAATTCGCTCGCCGACGGCCTTGAGGAGCATGTCGCCGGCCTCGTGGCCCAAAGTATGGTTGATTGACTTGAAGCGATCGATGTCAAGGCAGCAAACCGCGACCAGCCTATCGGGCGAGTTCGATGCGCCGATAGCGCCGGCGACGCGCATCGTGAGTTGCGTGCGATTAGGCAGCTCGGTCAACGTGTCGAAGTTCGCCAGTCGTACGAGTTCTCGCTCGGCGAGTTTTCGGTCGGTGATGTCCAGCACGCTGCCGTACGATCGCACGACTTTTCCTTCGTCGACGACGCAGCGTCCGACGTTTTGTACGTGCCGCGCCGTGCCGTCTCCCGATTCGATGCGATGGTCGACCTTCCAGGTCTTTCCAGTCAGTGCCGCTTCGCGGATTATTCCGCGAACCCGCTCCGCATCTTCCGCGTGGACCAGCTTCGAGAAATCCTGGAGACGCGTCGGCATCTCTTCGATCGACCGGCCGAATATGTGCAGTAGCTCGTCAGAATACGACTGCTCGCCCGATACCAGGTCGAAGCTCCAGGCGCCAAACTGCGCTAACGCTTGCGCGTCTGCCAGTCGGTGCTCAGCGGCCAACTGGTCGGTGACGTCGAATGCGAGGCCTGTGACGCCGACGACGGCTCCGTCCGTATCTCGCAGCGGCTCGACGTGGCTGTGATAGATTCGACTCCCGAATGCGTCGTCATAGTCGGCAGCTTCACCCGCAAGCGCGCGATCGTGCGCCGTAATCGTGTCGCTAGATTCGGCAAACATTTCCCGCAAGCTGTTGCCAACCAGCGCGTCGTCGTCGACGCCCATGGCGCGCAGGCCGCCGCCGACGGAGGTGACGAGCTTGAGGTTGGCGTCGGTCATCCACGTGATGGCCGGCATGTTATCGAGAAGGACGCGCGTGCGCCGCTCGACTTCGAGCTTCGCTTCCTCCGCCTCTCGGCGAGCCGTGACGTCGAGAAAGAACACGCCAATCCCCTCGGAAGTCGGCCGGACGCGCGCATCGTACCAGCGGTTGTTCAGCGCTGAACGGAAGTCGAACGACGACGACTGCTGTCCGATCATTGCGGCTTCGTAGTGGGGGCGGATAGCTGGGTCCTTAAAGGACGGAAACCACTTCTCGATTGGTTTGCCGATCATGTTCAACGGCGACGCAGAGAACAGCTTCGCCGCGCTTGCATTGACGAACGTGATTTTCCAGCTCCGGTCCACATGAACGAAGTGCTCGGCGACGCTGTCTAGGACCTCGGCAACACGTAGTGCTGCGTCGTCGGATCCATGTAACGCCCGCTCGCGATCGGCCGAGATCGAAGTCGGGTCGGTCATCAGCGCGACCTTCATATCCCCGCCGGGGAGGCCGACGCTCACGAGTTCGGCGGACATGCCTCCGAATAGCATTGGCACGGCCACGCCCTCAAGCGAAAATGCACTGCCGTCCGGCCTGCACATCTCTAGGCGAAACAATCGGACTGCGGATTTCCCGGTTGGTTTGAGAAGTCGGGCTGCCGCCGCTCCGTCGGCCGGTTGGCAAAGGTCGGGCAGACTCAGTCCCAACATGTTTTGTCGCGTGCGTCCGAACAGGGCCACAGCGGCATCGTTGACGTCGAGCAACGCAAGATTCGCGACATCGTATGCGAACATCGGCACGTTGGTCTCGCCGAACAGCGATTGAAAGATTCGTCGATCGAAACTGCGGGCAGGCTGGGCCACGGTTGGATCACCCCAAACGAGGTCGGGTGGATTTCCCCAACCCTTAATGTAATCGGACGCGCGTGAGATGAACTTCATTCAACGGGGATCGAGCGTGCGGGCACGCTACCGACTTGTGAGTGTACTCAATGGTCTAATTAATAGCCCAAGCCTTGCCGGGTCCGGGGAAGGCAGAAGTGATGAGTAGTGAAGGGCCGATATTCTTGTGACCCGAGGGGCAATATCGACTTGGCGTCGTCAGCCAATGGTATGCGGTTGGTGTGCTGCCAAGCACGTCGATTGAGCGTTGGATCAGGCGCAATTCCCGCTTCGCGTGGGCGCACAACTTACAACCAATACTTACGTGACTGTCCTCTCATCGGTTCGGCTCGCTGATCCCTAGTCCGCCATCACGTCTGGCCTAGGCCACCTCGCCAAAACCTAACGAGTCGACTCATGGTTCCCTTACGAGCATGTGACGGTCGTCACACGTGTCCCGGTGACTTGAATTCAACTCACGACTTCACCCGATACAATCGGTATGAGGTCGCGCGGCCCCCTGGCGCGAGCATCGCCAGAAGCTATTCCCAATTTCGCGACGTGGCAAACTTCGGCGACTGATCGGCGAGTGTCCGGCGTTGTCGCCGGTGTCATGATCGCATTGGCATTGTCGGCGCTAGTCTTCGGCTTCAATCCCGGGCCGGTAGTTCCGCCCGTCCTGCCATTGCTCATGGGCAGCGTGATCATCACCGAACTGATGTCGGCCTATCTTCTCTTGAGCCAATTTCTGGAGCTGCGGTATCCCGCACTTGCGTATGTCGGGGCGGCGTATCTCCTTTCGGGATTGCTCGTAGTTCCCTATCTTCTCACCTTTCCAAAGGTATTTTCTCCGACCGGACTATTCAACGCCAATGAACAAACAGCCGTGGTACTTTGGGCGCTCTGGCACATCGGATTTCCGCTTCTCAGCTTTACCTATGCAATCGCGCAAAGGCGATTTGGCGCCACGCAGTGGCCGCCGATGCGGACCCGCAGATTCGCTCTCTCGATAGTTGCAACGTGCGTAACGATCGCAACAACGGCGTTGTTCGTTACAACTCACTTTCGCGCGTCGCTTCCGATTCTCGTCCAGAACGGCAACTTTACCGAGCTTACCACAGGAATGCTACTGCCGGCCATCTGCGTTGTCGATGTCGCGGCACTATTGGCGCTCACAAGCATCCGCCGGGGTCTCACGGTGATCCCGATGTGGTTGTCGCTTGCGATCGTCGCGTCGCTATTCGACTCTGCCATCGGGGTACTTTGCGATCGCTATTCCTATGGTTGGTACGCCGGCAAGATATTTGCGGTCGCTTCGTCCACCTTTGTACTCGGTGCCTTCGTAACCGAATTCCTCGGGCTCAACAGAAAAATATCGCACGTAAATGCAGAACTCCAGCGTCTTAGTGAACTGGAACGCCAACAAGCGCAGGAACGAGTCGAGTTTCTCGTCTATCACGACGCGCTTACCGGATTGAACAATCGAGCGCGTTTGCAGGAACGAATTACAGGAAACATCGACGCGGCTGCCCGACACGGCGTCCAGGTTGCGTTGCTGATCGTAAACCTGGACCATTTCACAGACGTAAACCACGCTCTTGGCCACGTCATCGGCGACGGCGTATTGGTCGAGGCGGCTCAGCGACTGCGGCGCGTTGTGCGCACCGAAGAGTCCGTGGCTCGGTTGGGAGGCGATGAATTTGCGGTCATCGCGACCGACTTGACCGCGGCCTCCGACGCGGAACCTCTTGCTATCCGCCTTCGAGCCGCACTCAAGGAGCCATTCTCAGGCGGCGATGGATCGATGCACCTGAGTGCCAGCGTCGGCATGGCCATCTTTCCCGACGACGGCAAATCGGCCGAAGTTCTGCTGGATCGAGCGCAGGCCGCGGTGCTCCGAGCAAAGCGAGCTGGCGGCGACATTCAACTATTTTACAACCATGCTATCGGGGAACAGATTCGATCGCACCAGATGATCCAGGAGGGGTTGCGCCGAGCGATCACAGGCGACGAGTTCGTCCTTCATTATCAACCGCTCCTCAATCTGCATTCCGGCCAGATTGAGTCCGCCGAGGCCCTAATCAGATGGAATGATCCGGTCAACGGACTTATATCACCGTGCGACTTCATTCCGATCGCCGAGCAGACGGGATTGATGGTGCCGATCGGAAGATGGGTGCTCGAAACCGCATTAAGACAGGCGAGACAATGGCGCAACGGCGCTGCGCCGATCCGCATCGCCGTCAACGTGTCGACCAAGCAATTCGAGGATCCGTCTTTCTTCCAGCACCTCGTTGCCACACTCAACGATACACAGACCGAGCCGGAAATGCTTGAGTTGGAGGTTACGGAATCGGTCGCGATGGCTGACGCCACCGGTAACGCCGTGCTTAATCAGTGCAAGCAAATCGGCGTTCACTTGTCGCTGGATGACTTCGGAACGCACTACTCGTCCCTCTCTTACCTCAAGCGACTTCCCGTAGATACGATCAAGATTGACCGATCCTTCGTGCAGGGACTGCCGTTCAATAAAGACGACTCCGCGATCGTACAGGCGATTATCGCCTTGGGTCGCGCGCTTAGCCGCCGCATAGTCGCGGAGGGTATCGAAGAGGTCGACCAGCTCAACTGGCTCAGACAAGCTGGATGCGACGCTGCGCAGGGCTACCTTATAGCCAAGCCGATGGAGGCGAGCGCCTGGGATTCATGGCGAAGCGCGTGGCAGTCAAAGGGAGGCGCACCACTTCGACGATCTATCTAATCGATCGACGGCATTGAAGACGCTCGACCGTGCGCAGCCTAACATGACGGCGGATGTGAACAGCAGGAGACAGATAATCTTGGCTCTCGGCGACGCAATCTTTACCCTGACGAATTGAATACGGCGGCATTGCTAGCCCGTGAACGATGCCGATGTCATCGAATGGATGCATGAGGTCGAGCGATTCGGACTCGTCATTGCGTACATTACCGGTGACAAGAAGTACGCGGCCCGGTAAAAACCTGAATGTTCAGCCCCGACAATAAGTACGGCGCGTCCGCGTATTGCGATACACACGGCCCTTCGCGATGTTCATGAGTCCCCGAGGCCCAGCCCGGACAAGCGCACTGCTTCCGATCCATGCCGGCCGGGAGTTTGCGCGTGCGCCGAGCGTCACCTTGACCGGGAGGAATGGGTATGTTTCTTTTGCTTATTGAGTAATGCGAGGGTGCGAGTGAGGGGCTCGGAAAACGGGCTCGACAAAACAGGTCCTCGGGCGCGCGCGGCGTGAGTCAACCCACGCGGTTTACGGCGTAAGTTTGTCTAGTGCTTACTTGAGATACGTGCCAACGACTTTAGGAGACGACTTAAGTGCCGGTTGGCATCCGAAATAGCTAACTGCAAGTTGAAAACGTCTCTTCGAAATTGGACTGCATTCGCGGGCGTCGATCCACGTCGGCCGAGCCCTTTCGCCAAGGTGTCAAGAGAGATGCCAAGCGCAGCAGCTAGTTTGGTTACGGTTTCAAACCTCGGATCGATCTTCTCGCCACTTTCCAATCTCGATAGGTGATTGGGTGCGATGCCGGCCTTTCGAGCCAGCTCGGCCTGAGTCAATCCCGCCTTTCGCCGCTCGGCGCGAATGGAACGACCCAAGTCGACGGTAGTTGAGGATTGGCTTCTCATCTGTGCCGTTCAATGTCGGCGACAATTCGCAAGACGTCCGCGAGGGCGGACCTGACGCGTTCCAAGTCGGCCATCGTCGGGCCACGGTCGGGAACCTCTTGCCTGCGCCTGCCTTCGACTAGGTCGTCCAGCTTCAGCCCTAATGCACCGCAGAGCTTTGAGGCGACGGTCAGACGAAGGTCCGATACCTTGCCGGTCTCCAAACGAGATATGAGCGAAGGGTCTACCTTCGCCTCCCGCGCGAGCGCCTGGATGCTCAGGCCCTTTCGGGCCCTCGCGTGGGCTATAGCGCGTCCGATCGAACTAGGCACAACGTAGCGGTTATCGCAGCCTCGCCCCGCGCCTGTGGACTAATTACAATGAATTCCAAGTCCATTGCAGAATTGCAATGGCATGACCTGTCAGGACGTAGTAATCGGTGTCGCCGAGATGCGTGGAGTATCGCCGACCGGTTCATGTTGCAACCGAGCCTCGACGCGTTCTTGCAAGTCCAAGAGTCGAGCGATCAAGCGGCTGTCCGAAATTACGCGTACGTCTTCCGCGACGACCGCGACCGATGTGGGGACTCTCTTCTTCCGCATGGGGTCGGACATACCGGACATCGCGAACGAAGGAAAGCCGCGCATGCCAAATTTGATCAATGCCCAGCACGTCCCGGACCCCGAAATGACCGAATTTGCGCTCCGCAAGCTTGACGGCTTTCAGATTTTCGGTATTGCGTTATCCATGCCAACCTACTGTGAAGCTACGTACCCTCAGAAGTCATGATACCCCGACTAAATGACGTCCATTCGGCCGTGGCGCTTTATCGCGTCTCTACTCGTGAGCAAGAGCAACGGGGGGAATCGCTCTACAATCAAGAGCGCGATGTACACAAATGGGCCAGTGAGAACGGGATCCAGATAACGAAAGAAATCAAGAGTGCCGAATCCGGTAAGTGCGCATTGCGGCTTGTCGGCGGATCATTTCAGTTTGACAGACGTCTCGGGTACGCGAGCCTAATAGCGGAACTTCAAAAAGCACCGCCTGCCACACGTCCTGACGCAGTCGTTATTGATTGGAGGGATCGCTGGAGCAGAAATGTATTGGAATACGTAGGCATAATCAAGGCCTTCCAACATCTTGGCATACGAGTGCTTTCGGTGGGCGACGAAAAGGACCTGACCGACCCCGATAACGCCCTAATGTTGCAAGTGATGGCCGTGATTGCCGAAGAGCAGCTCCGCGTGACGTCAGGCAAGGTCAAGGAAGCGCGTCGGTCCCGACGGGAGCGCAAACTTTGGCAAGGAGGCTCTGCACCTGACGGCTATCGCACTCATGAGTCGGCGTGCCCTGGCAGAGTTGACGTCTCGCGGGAGGGGCCAGACATGCGTAGATCGTTCAGGCAACGAGCATGCAACTGCAGGCCGGACGTGCTGTATATCGACCCGGCGCGCGAGGGCACTATTCGCTACCTTTGGGACCTACTCGAAAATTCGCCGATGTCTTGGCAGGCCATAGCCGAACAAATGAATGACCGCGGCCATCGTCGGCCCAACGGCAAGCCCTGGAGATGGAACGACGTATATCGCATCGGCGAAAATCCTCATTATTGCGGAATACTGGCGACCAATCGCTCAATTCGGGATGCGTTTGATGGCACTATTACGCGGCGGAGACCGCTCTTGGAACAAGACCTAGTCGCGGCACCTAATGCGATTCCAAACCCATATGTTACCGAAGCGACATTCTGGTCAACTTGGAACAAACGCTTTAATAAACAGACGAGGCATCTGACGCGCGCCAAAAATGGCGCATCATCTGAACTAACCGGTCTCGTCGCGTGCCCCGACTGCAGCTCGAACTTGACTACGACGTACTCACTATCTTCGAAGATTTGCGGAAACGGTAAACCGCGGAAGTCTCCGCGGAAGCGGTACGTGTACTTGAGTTGTCTTGTTTCTAAAGTTGTCGAACGCGGATCCGA
>Ga0208849_1000705_pt1 | contig 28373 bp, 23 predicted proteins | sample NGESurdeep072012_10_FD_184470 | JGI IMG/M metagenome (GOLD analysis project Ga0208849, IMG submission 184470) | Arctic peat soil microbial communities from Barrow, Alaska - NGEE Surface sample 53-3 deep-072012 (SPAdes) | ecosystem: Environmental > Terrestrial > Soil > Wetlands > Peat ... | reverse complement strand
CTTGGTGAACTGGTGCTGCCGGATCATGCCGCGCGTGTCCTTGCCGGCCGCGCCCGCCTCGGCGCGGAAGCACGGCGTGCAGGCGGTGAACCGCATCGGCAGCTTGTCTTCGTCGACGATGGACTCGCGAACGAGATTTGTCAGCGGGACTTCGGCGGTCGGTATGAGCCAGAATCGATCTGCCGTTGGCTGAGGTTGGATATCAGGCAGTACAGCCAGCGCAGCGACAGGCAATCCTTCTTTTGCAAGCAGCATCGCCGCCGCCAGCCGATCTCCGCCAAACCGGCTGTTAACGTATGCATTGAACTGGTCGTTCCATTCGCGCTTCGCCCTCTCTTCAAGAGAAACTTCACGGTACACAGAGAATTGGTCGTCCTTGAACTTCGGCAGTTGCGCTGTCCCGAACATCACCTCGTCGCGCACCAACAACGGCGGTGCGACTTCGATGTAATTGTGTGGTTCACTCGTATGCACGTCGAGGAAAAACTGCCCGAGGGACCGTTCGAGTCGCGCGAGTCCTTTCTTTAAGACAACAAACCGCGCGCCCGAAAGCTTCGACGCAGCATCAAAATCCATCTGGCCAAGCGCTTCGCCGAGTTCGAAATGCTGTTTCGGCGCAAACGTATAACTGCGCTTCGCTCCGAAACGGTGATGCTCGACGTTGTCTTTCTCATCTTTGCCGTCGGGTACTTCGGGAAGCGGCGAATTTGGGATTTCCGCAAGCGCATTATCTAGCGCGTTGGATGCGGCCTTCTCTTCCGCCTCCATTTGTGGGATCGATTCCTTCAGCGTGGCGACCTCGGCCATCAGCTCTTTGGCCGTCGTTTCGTCTTTCTTTTTCTTGGCCTCGCCGATTTCCTTCGAGGCCGCGTTCCGGCGCGCCTGCGCCGCCTCAGCCTTTTGGATGGCGGCGCGCCGCGCCTCGTCGAGCACGATCAACCGCTGCGCTTGTGGAGGCAGCCCGCACCGCGCCAACGCCTTGTCGAAAGCGTCAGGGTTTTCGCGAATGAAACGGATATCGTGCATGACGTTTTCCACCGCGTCATGCCCGGCCTTGTGCCGGGCATCCACGTCTTCCTCTGTAAACCGAGACGTGGATGGCCGGCACAAGCCCGGCCATGACGAATCAATTGGCCGAACAATACGCCTTCGTCACTCCGTCGGCTTGGCGGCAGCGGCCGCGGCGCGTTCGGCGGCGAGCCGTTTCTCCACCAGACGCACCGACCAGATCGAGCCTTCGAATAGCGCGACCAGCGGCAGAGCCAGCGACATCTGGCTCAAAACGTCCGGCGGGGTCAGCACCGCGGCGATGACGAAGGCGCCGACGATGAAATAGCGGCGCTTCGCCTTGAGCTGGGCGGAGGTGATGATGCCGACGCGGCCAAGGAGCGTGAGGACGACGGGAAGCTGGAAGGCGATGCCGAACGCCAGGATCAGCTTCATCATCAGCGCTAGGTAATCGGAGACCTTGGGCAACAGCTCGATCGTCGCCTCGCCCGGCCCGCCCAGTTGCTGCATGGAGAGCGAAAAGCGCGTCAGCAGCGGCCAGACCACGAAGTAGACCACCATCGAACCGAGCACGAAGAACACCGGCGTCGCGAACAGATAGGGCAGAAACGCCTTGCGCTCGTTGCGGTAGAGGCCGGGCGCCACGAACATGTAGATTTGCGTGGCGATCACCGGAAACGAGATGAAGATGCCGCCGAACACCGCGAGCTTGAGCTGGACGATGAAATATTCGAGCAACCCCGTGTAGATGAATTTCGAATTGGCCGCGCCCGCCACCCAGACGTAAGGCCACGTCAGCACGTTGTAGATCTGCTTGGCGAAGAAGAAGCAGACGATCATGGCGACGGCGAAGGCTGCGACCGCCTTGATCAGCCGCGAACGCAGCTCGATCAGGTGATCCATCAGCGGCGCTTTGGTCGCCTCGATCTCCTTCTCTTCGTCGGCGGCGATCGTCATCCCGTGCGCCCCGTGCCGCTCTCGGCGGCTGCGTCGGCAGCGTCCGCGGCATCGCCGGCTTTTGCCGTGTCGGTCGTGACGACCGTTTCCATCTCCCGCGCCGGCTCGGTCTGCGCATCGGGTGCGGCCGCGGCCTCCGGTTCCGGCGCCGCGATAGCGGCCGGTTCAGGGGCGGCAGGCAGCGCCTCGGGTAAGGTTTCGCCGAGCGCGGTCTCGGCGCCGCTCTCGGAGGAAGCCGGCGGTTCGGTGGTCGCGGTGAGCGAGCGCTTGACGTCCTCGCCCATGCTCTCCATGTCGGCGCGCACGTCCTTGAGCGGATCGAAATTCTTCACGTCCTGCGCCAGATCGTCGACCTCCTTTTTCAGGTCGGACATCTCGGCTTCGCGTATCGCTTCCTGAAATTGATTCTGGAACTCCGACGCCATGCCGCGAACCTTGCGGGTCCACTGGCCGATCGTGCGCATGACCGCGGGCAGCTCCTTCGGCCCGATCACGATCAACGCCACGACGCCGATGAGGAGAAACTCGCTCCAGCTAATGTCGAACATGAATTATTCCCCGGCCGCTTGTTACCCGGGCGGGTACTGGCGAGATGGGGCCGGCGTCAGGACAGCGAGCGCTCGACTTTGCTGTTTGCGTCCGCGCGCTTCGCCGTATCGCCGGCCGCCGCTTGATGGTCGATGCTCCGCACGGGCGCGTCGGATTTCGCGGCCTCGTCGCTGTCGTCCTCTGACAGCCCCTTCTTGAAGGACTTAATGCCCTTGGCGACATCGCCCATCATGTCCGAAATCTTGCCGCGGCCGCCGAAAACCAGCAGCAGGACGACACCGACGATCATCCAGTGCCAAATGCTAAACGAGCCCATGAAATCCTCCGTCCTCAACCGCGTACGCGCCCGCGGCAAGGTGTCGATTTAGATTTGAAACTAGGCGTCGCGGCGGGCAAAAACAAGCGCGACAGGACTGCCGTCGCGCCGCAGGTAACGGCGCTTTGAAGCGGCAACGTCTCCGAACGCGTCGAAACGCGACGATTAACGGTGTTTGCCTTATTCCTCGATGCGTTCGGCCGGCGGCACGAGGCCGAGGTCGAGATCGCCGGGTTCGAGCGGATCCTCGTCGTCGCGCAAGGCCGGGTCGTCGGACGGCACCGGAACGCTGAATTCCGCCGGCAACGTGCCTTCGATCAGCCCCGCGCCCTTGAGTTCGTCAAGTCCGGGCAGATCGGTCAGCGCCTCAAGCCCGAAATGTGACAAGAACGCCTCGGCGGTTCCGTAGGTCACCGGCCGGCCGGGCGCCTTGCGCCGGCCGCGCAGGCGCACCCAGCCCGTCTCCAACAGTACATCGAGCGTGCCCTTCGACGTGGTGACGCCCCTGATCTCCTCGATCTCGGCGCGGGTCACCGGCTGGTGATAGGCGACAATGGCGAGCGTTTCGATGGCGGCGCGCGACAGCTTGCGCGGCACCGTCGATTCACGCGTCAGCAGCCAGGCGAGATCGCACGCCGTGCGCAACGTCCATTTTCCCGCGACGCGAACGACATTGACGCCCCGCGAGGCGTATTCCTGCTGCAATTGCGTCAGCAGCCCGCGCACGTCGGTTCCGTCCGGCAGCCGCGCCGCCAATGTCTTCTCGTCGAGCGGTTCCTCGGCGGCGAACAGCAGCGCTTCGAGGATGCGCATTTCTTCCGTGCGCTGGACTACCTCGCCATCGCTCTCACTATCGCCGACAATCACTCGCATCTCCGCAACATTTCCCATCAAGACACCCCTCCGTCAGCCGTTCAGCGCATCCGACCCGCCGCCTTGCGGCAATTCTGGCGGGACCTCCGCCCGGGCGCGCACGAACAGCGGTGCGAATGCCTTATGCTGATGCACTTCGAGCCGGCCTTCACGGACCAGTTCCAGCGTCGCCGCAAAACTTGAGGCGAGCACCGTAGGCCGCTGCGACGGCTCGACAAGATATTCGAGCAGATATTGGTCGAGCGGGCTCCAGTCGAAAGACCGGCCGACCAGCCGTTCGATCGCCTCACGCGCCTCGGCCAACGACCACACAGAGCGCTTGGGCATGCTCACGTGGGACCGCGCTTCGTTCTGCCGCCGCGACGCATAGGCCGACAGCAGATCGTACAGCGTCGCCGTCCATTGTGGCCGTTTGATCTCCGCGATCGGTTCCGGCTGGCCGCGCTGAAAAACTTCGCGGCCGAGCTGCGGCCGGTTGAGCAATTGTTCGGCGACTTGGCGGATGGCTTCGAGCCGGCGCAGCCGCTGCGCCAGCGCATTCGCCATATCCTCGGCGCTCAGCCCCTCGGGCGTCGGCTGCTCCGGCAACAACAGCCGCGATTTGAGGTAGGCGAGCCATGCCGCCATCACCAGATAGTCGGCGGCGAGTTCCAGGCGCAGCGCCCGCGCCGCCTCGATGAAGGCGAGAAACTGGTCGGCCAGCGCCAGAATGGAAATCTTGGCGAGATCGACCTTCTGCTGGCGCGCAAGCGTGAGCAAAAGGTCGAGCGGACCTTCGAATCCCTCGACATCGACCACAAGCGCAGTCTCGCCGACCGCCGCCTGACCCAGCTCGGTCTCGAAGCTCAGCTCTTCGGCGTTCATGCCAGCCCCCGCGCGGGTTCCCAGACCGCGCTCAACCGCTGCGCAAATTCGGTGCGGCTTGCAGCGAGATCGATTTCGCCCGCCGGCTTTCGCCGCGCCAATGCGGCTTCGGCGCGGTGCGCAGCGCCGCCCGCCAGCACCGGGGCGGCTTCGGCAACGGCACGCATCTCGTCCATGCTGCCGTTGCAGTGGAGCGCCATGTCGCAGCCCGCCGCGAGCGCCGCAAGCGTGCGCTCACCGAGCGAACCGCTCAGCGCTCCCATGGAGAGATCGTCGCTCATCAAGAGCCCCTGAAACCCAATCGAACTGCGAATCACCTCACGCACTATAACGGGCGAAGTGGTGGCAGGGGCCGTTTGGTCCAAGGCTGTGAACACCACGTGTGCCGTCATGGCAAGCGGCAACCCGGCAAGCGGCCGAAACGCTGCAAAATCAATGGCTTCCAACACAGTCTTCGCGGCGGTTACGACCGGCAACCTCTGGTGGCTGTCGGCGGTGGCACGGCCGTGTCCCGGCAGGTGCTTGACGACCGGCAAGACGCCGCCGTCCTGCAAACCCCCGGCAAACGCCGCGGCGAGCGCGGACACCTTTTCGGGCTCGGCGCCAAAGGCGCGATCGCCGATCACCGCATCGGCCCCCGCGACCGGCACGTCGGCAAGCGGCATGCAGTCGACATCGATGCCTACAGCCGCAAGGTCGGCTGCGATAAGGCGGGCGCCAAGCCACGCCGCCGCTAGGCCCTCCGTCCGGTTGGCGTCGTAAAGCCGCCCATAGGCGGCAGCCGGCGGATATTTCGGCCAATGCGGCGGACCGAGGCGCTGCACGCGGCCGCCTTCCTGATCGACAAGAACGGGCGCCGCCCGGCCGAGCACCGAACGAGCATCGTCGACGAGCGCATGCAGCGCATCAGGGTTCGCAACGTTGCGCTTGAAAATAATCAGGCCCCAGGGCTGCGCGTCGCGCAGAAACTCACGTTCCGCATCGGTGAGTGCGGGCCCTGAAACACCCGTGATGAAGGCGCGCATATCCGCCGCCCAGCTAGCGCCTGATGAAGATAACGGGCGAAGCCGGTGAGAGCTTCAATTTCGCTGCACGATGCAACTGCCGCCCGCCGCCTTCAGGCTGCTGCACAGGCTCGATGCCTGTTCGGCGGAAGCGAATGGACCGACCAGCGCGCGGAAGTACACGCCCTTGGCGCCAAGGTCAGCACGGCGGAACATGGCGTGATGGCTTCCCAGCTCGCGCGGAAATTTAGCCTGCAGCGAACGGAACGCGGCCTGCGCTTCACCCTCGCTGCGCTGCGACGATACCTGCACCGCGTAACCGCCAGCCCTCGCCGGCGCCGCCTCGGCAGCAGGCGATGAACTCAACGGCATCGGCCCACCCGAATGCGCCATTGCTGTGCGGGTGTGTGGCGCGGTCGCCTGCGAAGCCGGCTCACGGCCAGGAACAATCGACAGCGGACCGCCCGCAGAGGCCACACGCGGCTCGCGCGCCCCCCTCGTTGCCGGCGGGTGGGGCTTGCCCGATGCCGTTGCCATCGGTGCCCCAATGACGGCTCGCGGCCCCGCCTGCTGCGGCTTGATGATGACCGTGTGGACCGGCTTGCTGTCGGCTGCCGGCCCGCTGAGCTGGCTGGGCAGCGTGATCGGCTGTGCCACGCCGCTTGGCGCGCCGGGCATTGCCGGCATGGTAGCGGGCGGCGATCCGGTGAGCGGCGGGCCGTCCTGCATCGGCGCGACCGGCGCGTTAGACATGACCGGGATCGTCGTGATCACGCGCGGCGGTGGATTGGCGGCCTGGACTTCGACCGGCGTCTCCTGGTGCGGAACGAGTTGCTCGCCAGTGCCTTTCGGCACGGTTGTCTGATTGCCAGGCGCGGCTTGCGCGTCCTTCTGAGGCAGGATTTTGATCGGCGTATTGCCGGGCGTGATGATTGGCGGCAGCGACGGGATGAACGAACCGCCGAACATGGCGCGGTAACCGAACGCGCCGGCGGTGCCGAGCACGACCACGCCCAAAATAGCGAGTCCGATAATGGTGCCGCGGCGCCGCGCTGCCGAGCCGGCGTGATCGTCGTAATCGTCGCGCGCGTTATCGCCCGCGTGGGTCGGCGTCAGACGCCCATGCGACCGGTCGGCGTCCTGTTGTTCGCCGGCCTGGAGCGGCGAGATGTAAGGCAGTGACGGCGGCCCAGGCGGCGGCCCGCTCTGGTCATGATATCCGTCATGGTCAGCGTATTCGGATTGCTGTTCGGCGAAGCCGGCCGGCGGCGTGTATCGCGGCGGCCCACGATCATCGCGATATTGCTCGGCTGCCGGTGGCGCAGCGTAGCCGGTTCCGGCGCCGGACTCCGCATAATGCTGCTCGCCCGCGGCCCAATCGAGTTCCGGGAGCGCCGTCGCCTCGTCGTTTGTTTGAGGCGCGTCGCGGCTGCTGCGGCCGTAGGATTCACTTTGGCCGATAAGGCGGGCAAGCTCGGCGAGCGGGTCGTTTGCGGACTGCGACGTGTCGTTGTCGCGCGGATATCCATCGCGCTGAAAACTACGAGAACCGTTATCGGCCATGAAATCTGCCCCGTCTGGTCTTTCCCCTCGACCGTATTCGCGACGTCGCGACCCGTCGAAAGCTTACGGGAATTCACCGCATCTCGTTCGGAGCCCCCACCCCCAGCAACGCCAGCCCTGAGGCGAGTACGGTGACTACGCCTTGTACAAGGACGAGCCGAGCCAGGGTCGTTTGTGGATCATCTTGGATAATGAAGCGTAAATGTGGCGATGCGTTGCCAAGCGTCCAAAGCGCATGAAAGTCGCTGGCTAAGTCGTAGAGATAAAAGGCGATCCGGTGCGGTTCATGGGCCAACGCCGCGCCCTCCACCACCCGCGGATAAAGGGCAATTCGCCGCATCAGGGCGCGCTCGGCAGGATCGGAAAGCCGCTCCAGTTCCGCCGTCTCCGCCAGGCTGGCGATGTCCGCCGGCAGATCGGCGAAGGCGGCCCGCGCATTGCGGAACACCGACTGGCCTCGGGCGTGGCCGTACTGAACGTAGAAGACCGGGTTGTCGCGGCTCTGCTCGATGACCTTGGCAAGATCGAAATCGAGCACCGCGTCGTTCTTGCGGAACAGCATCATGAAGCGGACGGCGTCGCGGCCGACTTCATCCACGACTTCGCGCAACGTGACGAAGTCGCCTGCCCGCTTCGACATTTTGACCGGTTCGCCAGCGCGGAGCAGCTTCACAAGCTGGATGAGCTTGACGTCGAGCGTGACACGATCGTCGCTCAGCGCCTTCACGGCCGCCTGCATCCGCTTGATGTAGCCGCCGTGATCGGCGCCCCACACGTCGATCAGTGAACGAAAGCCGCGCTCGATCTTGGTCCGATGGTAGGCGATGTCGGACGCGAAATAGGTGTAGGAGCCGTCGGATTTTTTCAGCGCACGATCGACATCGTCGCCGAACGCGGTTGAGCGGAACAGCGTCTGCTCGCGATCCTCCCACTCCTCGACCGGCGCGCCTTTGGGCGGCGGCAAGCGGCCTTCGTAGACTTCATCGCGCCCTCGCAGCCACTCGATCGTTGCGGCGACCTGGTCGGTCCCGCCATCGATCAGCGATCGCTCGGAAAAGAACACATCGAAATTGATGTTGAGGGCGGCGAGATCGGCGCTCACGGCCGCCATCATCATGGCGGTCGCTTTCGCCCGCACCACCGGCAGCCACTGCATTTCGGTCTGCACAAGCAGCGCATCGCCATATTCCGCGGCGAGCGCCACCCCGACCGGCTTGAGGTAATCGCCCGGATAAAGCCCGTCCGGGATAGCGCCGATATCCTCGCCGAGCGCTTCGCGGTAGCGCAGATGGGCGGAACGCGCCAACACATCGATCTGCGTGCCGCCGTCGTTGATGTAGTATTCGCGGGTCACCTTGAAGCCGGTGAAGGCGAGCAAGCTTGCCAGCGCGTCGCCAAACACGGCGCCGCGGCAGTGGCCGACATGCATCGGCCCGGTCGGATTGGCCGACACATATTCGACGTTGATCGGCTCTTCGTGGCCGATGGCACTTGAACCATAGCGCACGCCGAGCCGCACCGCCGCTCGCAGCGCGGCGATCCAGGCAGCGGGTTTCAAGGTGAGATTGATGAATCCTGGACCGGCAATATCGACGCTGGCAACGAGGTCGTCGGCGCGCAGCTTTTCGGCCAGTTTTTCTGCGAGCTCGCGCGGCTTCTTGCCGGCATCCTTGGCGAGCACCATGGCGGCATTTGTCGCCATGTCGCCGTGCGCCGGGTCACGCGGCGGCTCGACGGTCACGCGCGACTGATCGATGCCAGCGGGCAGTTCGCCGACGGCAACGAGTGCATCGTTGGCACGATGTACTCGATCAAGAACTTCGGCGAAAATATTCTCTGCAGCCATGAAAACAAACATCCGAACGTCCGCGATGTGCCGCGCCGCTAACGCAATTCCGGGGTCGAGTCAAAGAGCCGGGCGTGTTCGGCGAGCGCGTAACGGTCGGTCATGCCGGCGATGAAATCGGCGATGCGGCGGGCCCGGGCCGGTGCGTCGGCCTCTTCCAGCCCCTCGCGCCATTCGGCCGGAAGGTCGCCGGGATCGTTGCTGTAGCGTGCGAACAGGTTGCGGACGACACCGGCGGCCTGGTCCATCACGTGCATGACGCGTCCATGACGGTACATCCGCGTCCGCAGAAACACCTTGATGGCGCGATCCTCCGCGGCGACCGGCGGCGAGAACCCCGCGGAGGGCGACGCCGCCCGCCGCACCTCGTCGGCGCCCCGCGGCGCGAATGCAGCGAGCCTGCGGTTAGTCTCGGCGACAACGTCCTCGATCAGAAGCCCAATCAACCGCCGGATGAATTCGGGAACCAGCCGGCTCAGGTCGAGCGCCGGATAAGCGGCGCGGATCTCGCCGATGATTTTGCCGGGCAGCGCGACGGCGGCAATGTCGTCAATGCCGAACAATCCGGCGCGAATCCCGTCGTCGATATCGTGGGCGTCATAGGCGATGTCGTCGGCGACGGCGGCCACCTGCGCCTCGAGGCCCGGAAAACTCCACAGGTCCAAGTCCTGCCGGCGCGAAAAGTCGAGGATCGTCTCCGGCACGCCCCGCTCGCGGTAGCGGTCGACCGGCTTGCCGGAGCGATCGGTGAGCGGGCCGTTGTGTTTGACCAGCCCCTCCAGCGTCTCCCAGGTGAGATTGAGCCCGTCGAAGGCTGGGTAGTGGCGCTCCAGCGCCGTGACGACGCGCAGCGTCTGGGCGTTGTGATCGAAGCCGCCGAACCCCGCGAGGCATTCGTCGAGCGCCCGCTCGCCGGCGTGGCCGAACGGCGGATGACCGAGGTCATGCGCCAGCGCAAGCGCCTCGGCCAAATCCTCGTCGAGGCCGATCGCACGGGCGAGTGCCCGGGCGATCTGCGCCACTTCCAGGGTGTGCGTCAGCCGGGTGCGAAAATGATCGCCCTCGTCGGAGACAAACACCTGGGTCTTATGCTTGAGCCGGCGGAACGCGGTGGCGTGGATGATGCGGTCGCAATCGCGGCGGAAGGCCGAGCGGCTTTTGCTCTCCGGCTCCGCGTAAAGCCGCCCGCGGCTTGATGCCGGATCGCAGGCGTAGGGCGCACGCTGTATTGCGGCATCGATTGCCATTTGGCTGTCCAGCGCCGCAATTGACCTCGGCGTGCCCCGCACATAACTATCGCCTAGCTGCCGTGGCAATCGGCGCGCCGCAAATCGGCGCCGTTTTCCCGGCTGGAGATTGCCATGACGACCAACGTCACCGTGACCGAGCGGGCTGCGCTAAAGATCGGCGAAATCCTGGGCAAGGAGGCGGTCGGCACCATGCTGCGCGTGTCCGTCGAGGGCGGCGGCTGCTCCGGCTTCCAGTACAAATTCGACACCGAGCGCGAGCGCGCCGACGATGACATCGTGATCCAGCGCAGCGGCGCGACAGTGCTGATCGACCCAGTGTCGCTGAACTACATGGCCGGCAGCGAGATCGATTTTGTCGACGACCTGATCGGCTCGTCGTTCAAGGTCAATAATCCGAAGGCAACCGCGTCCTGCGGCTGCGGCACGAGCTTCGCCCTTTAAATACTTGTCCCGGGCGCAGCGCAGCACGCAGTGGTGCGCTGCAGAACCGGGACCGTTACACCCTCAGAGTTCCCGACGATCCCGGATCAGCGATGCACCACTTCGTGCTGCACCGCATCCGGGAAACAGAGTACTCTGTGTCTTTGCCCAACTCCTGCTGACGCCCCTTTCCGCCATGCGCATTGCCACCTGGAACGTCAATTCGATCAAACAGCGCATCGATTCCGCGCGCACTTGGCTTGCCGAGCGGCAGCCCGACATCGTCTGCCTGCAGGAAACCAAATGCGTCGACGACGCCTTTCCGCGGCTGGAGTTTGAAGAGCTCGGCTATAACGTCGCCGTCCACGGGCAGAAAACATTCAACGGCGTCGCCATCCTGTCGAAATTCAAATTCGACGAGGTGAACAAGGGACTGCCCGGTGATGACAGCGACGACCATGCGCGCTTCATCGAAGCCGCCGTTTCGACTGCGGCGGGAGCGCTGCGGGTCGCAAGTATCTATCTGCCCAACGGCAATCCGCCGGACACCGACAAATACACTTACAAAATAGGTTGGATGAAGCGGCTCTCAGCCTACAGCCGCGAGCGTCTGGCGCTCGAAGAGCCCCTCGTTCTGGCTGGCGATTACAACGTCATTCCGACCGTGAGCGACGCCAAGAACCCGCAAAGCTGGACCGGCGACGCCCTGTTCCTGCCGCGCACGCGCGACGAATTCCGCTCGCTGATCAATCTCGGCCTGACCGATGCCTTGCGTGCCACCAGCGACGATCCCGGCCTCTATACGTTCTGGGACTATCAGGCCGGCGCCTGGCAGAAGAACAACGGCATCCGCATCGATCACGTGCTGCTGTCGCCGCTTGCCGCAGACCGGCTCACGGGAGTCGGCATCGACCGCCATGTGCGGACGTGGGAAAAGCCATCCGATCACGTACCGGTCTGGGTCGATCTGGAGATTGAGGCAAAGTAGGCAACACTTGGCGTCATTGCGAGCAACGCGAAGCAATCCAGTGAGCCTGCGCGAACGACCAAGCTTTATGGATTGTTTCGTCGTTGCACTCGTCGCAATGACGGCATAGCCTAGAGCGGTTCCCGATTACACTGAATCGGGAGGCGCTCTAGTTTTATGGATTTGGTCGCATTTTCTTCGGAAAACCGGTGGCCACTTTTCCGGAAAATGCTCTAATCCCGACGGCGCTTCATCCAGTCTTTCAGATAGACCAGCGCCATGGCGCGCTCGTCGTCGCTGGCGCGGCCGAAGGCGTCATCATAGAGCGAATTGACCCAGTTTTCGTCGGGGCCGGCACAGTCGCGGCCGAGCGTAAGCCACATCAGGCCGCGTGCGGCCTGCCGTGGCACGTATTGACCGCGGAACAGGATATCACCCAGCGCCGCTTCGGCGCGGCATTGGCCTTTGGTCGCCGCGAGCAGGAACCAGCGCGCCGCTTCGTGCACATCGCCGGGGTTGCCGTCGAGATAAAGGCGGCCAAGTTCAAACTGCGCGTCGGCATCGCCGAAATAGGACGCCGCGTAAGAGAACATCTGCCGCGCGCGGGTCGAATCCGACTTGATGGTCGAATTGGGAATGCCGGTGAGATAGTAGCGGCCCAACGCCACGAAGGCATTGGCGACGATGTGTGCCTGCGGGCTGCGCGGCGGCTCCTCGGCGTGGGTATTGGCGATCTTGCTGAAATACTCGAACGCCCGCATATCGTCCTGCGGCACACCGTTGCCGTCGGCGTACATGCGCCCGAGTTTCCACTGCGCGGCGGTGCGGCCCTGCTCGGCCGCATATTCCAGGGCAGAAAATTCCTTGGCGTGCGCGGCGTCCTCAGGCGTTTGCGGAGCCGTGCCCTCCCGCAGTCCTTGACTTGGCGTCAACGACGCATTTGACGGTGTCGCCGTACCGTCGAACGCCAACGCGGGCTGAAGAAGCAGGCCATGGCCAGAGCCGGAGTTGCCGGCCGGGCCAAAGCTGAGACCCATAGCGATGCACAGCCCGCCGACAAGTACAGCGACCGTCCCGCCCGTGGCGATCCGCGCCCTGCCGCTAGATATCCGCATAACACGACTTCTCGGCGGCCCCGCCCGGATGAGTCACCGCGCCATCGCGAGCGGCGCCCACCTGCTGGGCATATTTCCACAAGTAGCCCGAGGTGAATTCCTCGCCTCGCGGCTTCCATTCCTTCGCCCGATGCTCGAACTCGCCCACCGACAGATTGACGTCGAGCGTGCCCTTGTCGGCATCGAGCGTGATGATGTCACCGTCGCGAACAAGGGCGATCGGCCCGCCGACTGCCGCTTCCGGACCGATATGACCGACACAGAAGCCGCGGGTCGCGCCGGAGAAGCGTCCATCCGTGACCAGCGCGACCTTGCCGCCCATGCCTTGGCCGTAAAGGGCGGCCGTCGTCGCCAGCATTTCGCGCATGCCGGGACCGCCTCTCGGTCCCTCATAACGGATCACAAGCACGTCGCCTTCCCGATACTTCTTATTTTTCACCGCGTCGAAGCAGGCTTCTTCGCCGTCGAAACAACGCGCCGGTCCGGAGAAATGCAAGCGCTCCATCCCTGCAACCTTAACGATGGCGCCTTCCGGCGCAAGATTGCCTCTCAGACCGATCACGCCGCCCGTTGACAGGATCGGCCTGTCAGCCGGATGGATGACATCCTGATCAGGATTCCAGACGACTGATTTGAGGTTCTCGGCGATGGTACGGCCGGTAACAGTAAGGCATTCGCCGTGCAGGTACCCATGATCGAGCAATGTCTTCATTAGCAGCGGAACGCCACCTGCTTCGAACATGTCTTTGGCGACATAACGGCCGGACGGCTTCAAATCCGCGATATACGGTGTCCTTTTGAAGACTTCGGCGACGTCGAACAGATCGAATTTGATGCCGCATTCGTGGGCAATCGCCGGCAGGTGCAGCGCGGCGTTAGTCGAACCGCCGGTCGCCGACACCACCGCAGCAGCATTCTCCAGCGCCTTGCGGGTAACGATGTCGCGCGGGCGGATGTTCTTGACGATCAAATCCATGATCATCTCGCCCGCGAGCATGCAGAATTTATCGCGCATCTCGTACGGCGCAGGCGCTCCCGCTGAATACGGTAACGCCAGCCCGATGGCTTCCGACACGGTCGCCATGGTGTTGGCGGTAAATTGCGCGCCGCAGGCGCCGGCCGAAGGGCAGGCATTCTGCTCGAGCGTTTCGAGGTCGGCGTCCGACATGCCGCCGATCGAATGTTTGCCGACCGCCTCGTAGACGTCCTGGATGGTGACCGGCTTGCCCTTGAAGGTGCCGGGCAGGATCGAGCCGCCGTAAATGTAGATCGCCGGCACGTTGAGCCGGCACATCGCCATCATCATGCCCGGCTGCGACTTGTCGCAGCCGGCAATTCCGATCAGCGCGTCATAGGAGTGGCCGCGGACCGTCAATTCCACCGAGTCGGCAATGACCTCGCGCGACGGCAGCGAGGCCTTCATGCCGCCGTGCCCCATAGCGATGCCGTCGGTGACGGTGATGGTGCAGAATTCGCGCGGGGTGGCACCAACAGACGCGACGCCCTTCTTGGCTGCCTGGGCCTGGCGCATCAGCGCGATATTGCAGGGGGCGGCCTCATTCCAGCAGGTGGCGACGCCGACGAACGGCTGGTGGATCTGCTCCGAGGTCAGACCCATGGCGTAGTAGAACGAACGGTGCGGCGCCCGCTCCGGACCTTCGGTGGCATGGCGACTGGGCAACCGTGTCTTCAGATCACTCTTGGCATCCATCGTACTTTACTGGGCCAACTAGGCCCCCTCGCCCACCATCCCATCCGCTCCAAAGCCACAGGCTTCGACATCGGGGGAATGCCGTCACGGCTAGCACCTTGCACCCATGCGGCGGGCCTTCGTGTCGAGAAATCCTATGGCTAAAAAGCGGCGTTTGCGCATGCCGCAGTGCGAAACAGCCAAATGTTCCCGTGCTGTGTCTCGGCGGCCACAGATATATCGGTACGATGCGGGATTCTTTAACTGCCGGTTTACCAACAAACGCGTGATCGACACGATGTGTGCATGCGCAAGCGTTTGAGCCGGGCCTTTTTTAACCGCAGCGTCCACGAGGTCGCACCGGAACTGATCGGCGCCTTGGTGCTGTTCAATGGGGTCGGCGGGCGCCTGGTCGAGCTCGAGGCTTACGATCAGTCCGAACCGGCGGCGCACAGCTTTCGCGGCCCGACCCCGCGCAATGCCGTGATGTTCGGCCCGCCCGGCTATGCCTACGTCTATCGGTCTTACGGCATTCACTGGTGCTTGAATTTCGTCTGCGAACCCCCGGGCTCGGCAGGCGCCGTGCTGATCCGCGCGATCGAGCCGACCACCGGGCTTGCCGCAATGCGGCGAAGACGCGGCACAACGGACGAGCGCCTGCTCTGCTCCGGACCGGGACGGCTGTGCGAGGCGCTCGGGATCACCCACCGAGAAAATGGCATGTCGCTGACCGCCCCGCCATTTGAGATTTTCGCGGCGGCCGGCGACACCGAGGTCGTGACCGGACCGCGCATCGGCATCACAAAGGCTGTCGATCTGCCCTGGCGCTACGGCGAGAAAGGTTCGCGGTTTTTGAGCAAGCCGTTTCCGGCCGCAGCTACCCCTTCAGCCTGAAGGCCGGATCGAAACCCAGCTCCTTGCGCGCCTTGTCGATCGACACCGTGCCGTCATCGTCGGCGATGTTGTAGACGCCGGCGTTGCCAGTGAGCGACAGCAGCGCTGCCTTGGCGGCGGCATCGATGTGCAGCGACGGCTTGCGCTCCGGAGTTTCCGTCCAGGTGCCCGGGCCATAGAACAGGCCGTAGCGCAGCACGACCGCCTCCATGCCAGAATTGAGCACCTGCTGCTCCATGTCGGCGGCGGCGCGCACCGTCACCACGCGCGGGCCGTCGGCGACATTGAGCGGATCGGTTTCGGCGTAAGGCTCTTTGCCCGGCGCATAAGCGAAGGCGACGCTTTGCACGATGAAGCGCCGCGCGCCAGCCGCTTTTGCGGCGGCCACCAGATTGCGCGTGCCTTCGATGCGGATGCGCGCATTGCGCGGATATTGGGCCACAACCTGCGTCTCGTCGAACACGCGCGGCAAGTCGGTGAGCTGGTGCATGACGATATCCGGACGCGCCGCAATGACGGCCCGCGTTAATCCGTCAGCCTCGTACACGTCGGCCACGGCGGGTGTGACGCCCGCGGCCTTGAGATCGCGCGCCGCATCGGCAGAGCGCGTCATGCCGGTGACATCATGGCCGGCGCCGATGAGCAGCGGCATCAGCCGTCGCCCGATCGCGCCGCTCGCTCCTGCAAGAAATATTCTCATAGTGGCCTCGGAAGCAATGAATAGTGGTCATGCCTCGCAATGGCTACCACACAGGTTGCATGATAGATTGATTACATCGAATCAAGGTACCTAGACCATCATGCCGCGACCGACTCTGGAATTTCGAGTCGTGGTTGCCTCACCCTCGGATGTCTACGAGGCAAGAAAGGCAATATTCGACACGCTTCACGAGCTAAATCGCGCCTTTGAAATTCAGCGTGTATCCCTAAGAGCCCTCGGTTGGGAAGAGTATGCATCGCCCGGCGTTGACACTGATGCCCAGCATTTGATCAGTGATCAAATCTTGCGTGAATACGATGTTTTGATCGCCGTTTTCGGGACAAAGCTTGGCTCTCCCACTCAATCCGCACCGTCGGGCACCGTTGAGGAAATAGAACACGCCATCTCGAAACAAGATAGCCAAATGGGGAAATTCCGAGTCCAAGTCTATTTCTCAGACAGGATCGAAAGTCTCTCGAGCGTCTCCGTCGATGAACTTAAGAAGCTAGAAGCGTACCGCAGCAGCCTAAAAGAGCGTGGTGTTCTTTACCGCACGTACAAAAATGAAGATGAGTTACGCCGCGAAGTTCGCGTCAACCTCCAACGGAGCATCTCTGAGTACTTAGCTCACCGGGCTCAGGCTCCGGTCCTCCCTGGCGCTCAACCATCAACTCCCCACCAAAGTTTGCAAGCGTCCACACCTGTTATTGCCGCGCAAGAGGATTTCGGACTTCTTGACCAGCAAGAGAAAGCCGAACGAGCGATCGCAGCCGCGAACGCCTCGATTGAGGCTATGAGTGTGCTGATGCAAGAGATCAACGCGGAGACCAACCGCAATGTTGCAGAAGTGGAAAGGATCTCCTCGCCGCTTGTCTCCACATCAGAAAAGAAGAAGGTATTTAACTCGTTCGCCGAATTCCTAAAGGAAAAGGCAGAAAAATTAATGGATGAGGCTGCCTCAGCTAGAAGCAGCTTCGCAGAATTTTTTGACGCACTTACAATTCTGATCGACCTAGATCGTGAATTTTCGAGCGTTGAAAGACACCAAATTGCAATAACTCGTTTGCTTGAAGCAGCGACTGCACTAAGCCAAATTGTGAGACAGGGCCGCGTTTCGACAATCACGTTTAAGCAAACAATCGAATCTCTCCCACGAATAACCATTCAATTTAATCAGGCAAAAAAACTTTTGACTGGGGCATTGAATGAATGCATTGAAGTCTTTGAACAAACTGAGCGCGGACTATCCGACCTATCGGCTACAAATTAGACGCGATCCGCGATAGCGCCTCGGCGATCTTGGCCTTGCGCGCCAGCGCTTCCTCGCGCTTCTCTTTTTCCTCCTCGACGACCTCTTCGGGCGCACGCGCGACGAAATTGGGGTTGCCGAGCTTGGCATCGACGCGCGCCACGTCGGCGTCGGCCTTCGCCATTTCCTTAGTCAGACGCGCGCGCTCGGCGGCAAGGTCGATCACGCCGGCCAAAGGCAACGCGATGACTTCGCCGCGCACGACAAGCTGTACCGCGCCGGGCGGAAAAATTGGATTCCTGGTTAGGCCGGAAACTCGCGCCATCCTCATGATGAATTCCGACCAGCGCTGCGCCCGCTCCCAAACATGGTCTCCCACTCTGACCATGACGAGCGGGAGAGGCACGTTCACATTCATTTCCGCACGCACGGAGCGAATTGCAGCGATGAGGTCGATAACCCAACCGATCTCAGCGGATGCGTCAGGCGACCCTGCCCCCGAACGCGGCCATTCGGCTAACGCGAGCAGGGTAGAGCGCGGCGCGTCGTATGCCGTTTGTGACCACAACTCTTCCGTAATGAAGGGCATGAACGGATGCAAAAGCTTGAGAATTTGATCTAGTGTCCATGCTAGAGTCGATTGTGTTTCCCGCTTCGCACTTTCCTCATTTCCCTGCAGAACTGGTTTGGCGAGCTCCAGATACCAATCGCAGAAGACGTTCCAAACGAAGCGATAGAGGTCGCCGGCGGATTCATTGAAACGGTATTCTTCAAGCCCCTTAGTAACCTCTGCGACCGTGCGCGACAGCTCATCGACAATCCACTTATTGATCGTTTCATTCACGCGATGTGGATTGAACGCAGCGGCCTGTCGACACTCGTTCATCTCGGCAAAGCGCGCCGCGTTCCACAGCTTGGTCGCGAAATTGCGATAGCCTTCGACGCGTTGCTCCGACAGCTTGATGTCGCGGCCCTGCGCCGCCATGGCGGCGAGCGTGAAGCGCAGTGCATCGGCGCCATATTTGTCGATCAGTTCTAAAGGATCGATGACATTGCCCTTGGACTTCGACATCTTGGCGCCGGTGGCGTCGCGCACCAGCGCATGGATATAGACGTCGTGGAACGGCACCTGTTTCATAAAGTGCAGCCCCATCATCATCATGCGGGCCACCCAGAAGAAGATGATGTCGAAGCCGGTGACGAGTGTCGAGGTCGGATAGAAGCGTTTCAGGTCCGCAGTCTCGTCCGGCCAGCCGAGCGTCGAGAACGGCCACAGGGCAGACGAAAACCACGTATCGAGGACGTCCTCGTCACGCGCAATATAAATCGCGCCTAGATTCGTGTCGGACATGTGCGCCGATACTACAGCGCTCCAACTTGGAGCTACCTTCACATCCTTTCCGTAGTATTCCTTGGCTTGCTTCAGCACTTCGCATTCTGTCTCACCTACAAAGATGTGAGGCTCGTCAAGATCGAGAGTATGACCTTGGTCGCCGAGGTAAGGGAGTTTTGATGGACCATACCAAGCCGGGATTTGGTGCCCCCACCAGATTTGACGCGAGATGCACCACGGCTGGATGTTCTCCAGCCAATTGAAGAACGTCGCGTCCCATTGCTGCGGAATGAATTTGGTTCGCCCGTCGCGCACCGCCGCGATTGCCGGCTGCGCCAGCGTCTTGGCGTCGACGTACCATTGGTCGGTAAGAAACGGTTCGAGTACAGCGCCAGAGCGATCACCATGTGGCACCACATGTGTCGTCGGCTCCACTTTTTCGATTAATGCTTGAGCCTCCAATCTGCTGACAATCTCCTTCCGTGCAGCCTCCCGAGAGAGACCGTTCATCTTAAGCGTTGCTGCCAGTTCAGCCGAGGCAGGGGCATGAAGACGAAATTCCTGATTGTGGATTAGGTCTAGGTGAGCTTCCCGATCGAATATATTTATCAACGCCAGACTGTGTCTGCGTCCGACCTCAAAGTCGTTAAAGTCATGCGCCGGCGTGATCTTCACCGCGCCTGAGCCTTTTTCCGGATCAGCGTAGTCGTCGCCGATGATCGGAATGCGGCGGCCGACCAGCGGCAGAATGGCGTGCTTGCCGATCAGATGCTTGAGGCGTTCGTTTTGCGGATGCACGGCGACCGCCACGTCACCGAGCATCGTTTCCGGTCGCGTGGTGGCGACAACAATGAATTCGTCGGAGCCTTCAATCGGGTACTTGATGTACCAGAGATTGCCTCTGGTCTCGACCTGCTGCACTTCAAGGTCGGAGATCGCGGTTTTCAGCTTCGGGTCCCAGTTGACCAGGCGCTTGTCCTTGTAGATCAGGCCCTCGCGATAGAGCGCGACAAAGACTTTCAGCACCGCGCGCGACAGCCCATCGTCCATGGTGAAGCGCTCGCGCGACCAGTCGCACGACGCGCCGAGGCGCTTCAATTGGCCGATGATGGTGCCGCCCGACTCCGCCTTCCATTCCCACACGCGCTTGATAAAAGCTTCGCGCCCGAGCGAACGGCTCGACTCCTGGCGTTCCATCAACTGCCGCTCGACCACGGCCTGCGTGGCGATGCCGGCATGATCGGTTCCCGGCTGCCACAGCACATCCTTGCCGCGCATGCGCTCGAAGCGGCACAGAATGTCCTGCAGCGTGTTGTTGAGCGCATGACCCATGTGCAGCGAGCCGGTCACGTTCGGCGGCGGAATGACGATGCAGTAAGGCTGCGCCGCGGCTCGCTCCGGCCGGCCGGCGCGGAAGGCGCCTGCGCGCTCCCATTCTTCGTAAATGCGGCCTTCGACCGCGGCGGGCTGGTATCTGTTTTCGATCATTGTGAATGCGCTCTGGTGCGGGGTAGAAAGCCCGCCTCGCCTAGAGTGTCAACGTGCAAGCTTCATTAACATCCGCCGCCGCGCTGCCGCGCAAAACGCCGACGCGCGCCATTATGCTGCTCGCCGTCGCCGGCTTCGCCAGCCAGGCGCAAGTGCGGGTGACCGATTCGCTCCTGCCGCAGATCGCCACCGAATTCCACACCGCCATCGGCGCCGCCGCGGTCGTTGTCACCGCTTATGCGGTCGCCCACGGCACAGTCCAACTCGTCATCGGCCCGTTCGCCGACCGCCTCGGCAAGTACCGGACGGTGGCACTGACCTGCGCGATCGGAACCGTGATGGTGGCGTTGTGCGGCTTCGCCACATCCCTGCCGCAACTGGCGCTGGCGCGGTTTGCCACCGGCGCCATGGCGGGCGGCTGGGTCATTCCGATTTCGATGGCCTTTGTCGGCGACGTGACACCATACGAGCAACGCCAGACCATCCTCGGCCGCTATCTCACGGGGCAGATTCTCGGCCAGTTGTTCGGCCAGGCGATGGGCGGCGTGCTCGGCGATCTGGTCGGCTGGCGCAACGTATTCTTTGTGCTCTCCGGAATTTTCGCGGTTGCCACCATCGGACTGCTGATTGAACTCCTCACCAATCCGCTGACGCGCGATCAGGCGCATTCTGCGGTCCTTCCTTCTCCCGCAAGCGGGGCAGCATCAGGATGGGGTGCGCGCTTTGCCGCCGACTATGGCGCAGTTCTGTCGAACCCCTTCGCGCGCCTGGTGATCGTCGTCGCCTTTATCGAAAACGTATTTGTGTGGGGCGCTTTCGCCTATATCGGCGCACATTTGCGGCTGCGCTTTGGCTTAAGCTTCACGCTGATCGGACTGAGTGTCGGCTGTTTCGGCATCGGCGGACTGATTTACGCGGGCCTCGTCAAGCTGTTCGTCTACCGGCTGGGCCAAGTGCGGCTGGCAACGGCCGGCGGCTTCGTGCTGGCCGGCGGCTACATTTTGCTTGCCGCGGCCCCGACGTGGTGGCTCGCACCGCTTGCGACCGTCGCGATCGGACTCGGCTTCTACATGCTGCACAACACGTTGCAGACCAACGCCACGCAAATGACGCCGCACGCGCGCGGCACCGCCGTCGCGATCTTTTCCTCGGCGATATTCATCGGTCAGACCGTCGGCGTTTTCGCCGGGTCGCTCACGATCGACCGGTTCGGTGCCGTACCGTTGTTCATCACCAGCGCCGCGGCGCTCCCGATTGTCGCCCTGTGGTTTGCGCGCGAATTGCGGCGCCACGCTGCGTCCAAATAATTTCTTTTCTTTTTATCGTTCTGTTCGGAACTTTCTTTCCGAAAAAATCGGCGCGCCGAAATCGGGTGGTCAGACCCAGATGCTTCGGCCATCACCGTACCATCAGAGCTTGAGCATCGGTATTTTGTCCTCATGTGAGCAGCACGTTAATAAGGAACCGCAGAAGCCACTATAACCATGACCGTCACGTCGTTTCGTTCGCGCGCCGCGTGCGGCACTTCACTCATCCTGCTGACCATGTCGCTTGGCGTGCTGATTGCGCAAATCGATACGTCCGTGGTCAATCTCGCCGTCAAGGAAATCGGCACAAGCCTCAACGCCGGCGTCACCGCGCTGCAATGGGTCGTCGATGCCTACAATCTCGTCTACGCGAGCCTGTTGCTGACGGCAGGCACGCTTGCCGACCTCTATGGGCGGCGGCGCATTTTCGCACTCGGCATCGCGCTGTTCACACTCGGCTCGCTGGTCTGTGGTTTGGCGCCCGATGCTGTCGTGCTGGTGACCGGACGCGCTATTGCCGGACTCGGAGCGGCGCTGGAAATTCCCACCTCACTCGCGATTCTCACCGTCGCCTTCCCGGACACGAAACGACGCGCCCAGGCGCTCGGCGTGTGGGCGAGTTGCAACGGGCTTGCCTTCATCATTGGGCCGACACTCGGCGGCGTGCTGGTGGAATCCGTCGGCTGGCGCAGCATCTTTTTCTTGATCATCCCGTTGTGCGTGGTGGCGCTCGGGCTGACGGCAACCGCCGTACCTGAATCGAAGAACCCGACGGGCCGCGGGCTCGACATGCCGGGCCAGGCGTTGGCCATCACCGCGCTCGGTGCGCTGTCGCTGGCGGTGATCGAAGGCCCGCGCTGGGGCTGGGAATCGATCGGCAGCGTCGCGGCGTTCGCCGGTTCGGCGCTCGCCGCAGTGCTGTTCGTGCTGCGGCAACGCGGCGCAGATGGAGCGCTCGTGCCGCTTGGGATGTTCCGCAATCGCGTGTTCTCGGCAAGTCTTGGCATCGCCGCCGCCATGACGTTCGGCATGTATGCGATGCTGTTCCTCACGCCGCTCTATCTGCAGGCGGCGCGCGGCGACAGCGCGCTGCGCGCCGGCGTCGAACTGTTGCCGATGTCGGTGGCGTTCGTGATCGTGTCACAGCTTTCAGGCAAAATCGCCAACGCCTACGGCCCGCGGCTGCCGATGACACTCGGCATGGCGCTGATGGGCACGGGCCTGTTCATGCTGGCGTTGATCCCGCTCGACAACAGCCTGCTTCTCGTCGAAGCCGCGCTGCTGGTGATCGGCTGCGGCCTCGGCCTCAATACCGCACCGGTCAACGGAGTCGCAGTCGCCAACGTGCCGGCGGCGCGGTCCGGCACCGCTTCAGGCCTCGTCAACACGGCACGCATGGTCGGGGCGACGCTTGGCGTGGCAGTCCTCGGCGCGATCTTCGCCGTGGTCGCGGGCCGCAAACCCGACGCCGGACACGTCATCGCCGGCTTGCCGCCTGCCTTCGTCGTCGGCGGCATCGGCGAAATGACCGGCGCCGCCGCGGCGTTCATCTTCATTCGCCGCGGCTCGCTGCATCCGGCAAAACACTGAACGGTGGCGCTGGTCAAACCTTGACCAGCGGCACCTTCGGCACCGAGCCGCGTCCACCCGGCGGATTGCCGCCGCCCGGCCCGCCGGGCGGTTTCCGCCGCGGCGAGGCGCGGCGCTTTTTGGCTCGCCTCGGCTCGGGCAGTTTTTCCGCTCGCGGCGTCACTGGACCTTCGGGATATTCGAAGCCGAGCTTGCTGTTGCCGGCCTCGTCGGTAACCAGGACAACGCGCACGTGGCCGCCGGATTTCAGACGGCCGAACAATACTTCGTCCGCCAGCGGCTTCTTGATGTACTCCTGGATGACCCGCGCCATCGGCCGGGCACCCATCAACTCGTCGTAGCCGTTCGCGATCAGCCATTTTGCCGCTTCGCCGGAAAGCTCGATGGTGACGTTGCGGTCGTCAAGCTGCGCCTCAAGCTGCAGCACGAATTTTTCCACCACCATGGCGATGACTTCTTGCGACAAGTGCGCGAACGTGATGATGGAGTCGAGCCGGTTGCGGAACTCGGGTGCGAACATCCGGTTGATCGCCTCCATGTCGTCGCCTTCACGCTTGGTGCGGGTGAAGCCGAAGGCGGCCTTGGCCATGTCGGCGGCGCCGGCATTGGTGGTCATGATTAGGATGACGTTGCGGAAATCGACCTGCTTGCCGTTGTGATCGGTCAGCTTGCCGTGATCCATGATCTGCAGGAGTACGTTGAACAGATCCGGATGCGCCTTCTCGATCTCGTCGAGCAGCAACACGCAATGCGGATGCTGGTCGACGCCATCGGTCAGGAGCCCGCCCTGGTCGAAGCCGACATAGCCGGGCGGCGCGCCAATGAGCCGCGAGACGGTGTGGCGCTCCATGTATTCCGACATGTCGAAGCGGATGATCTCGACGCCGAGCGAGGCGGCAAGCTGCCGCGCCACTTCGGTCTTGCCGACGCCGGTCGGCCCCGAGAACAGATAGCTGCCGATCGGCTTCTCCGGCTCGCGCAGGCCGGCGCGGGCGAGCTTGATCGAGGCGGACAGCGCTTCGATCGCCTTGTCCTGGCCATAGACCACGCGCTTGAGCGTCTCCTCCAGGTGTCGGAGTACCTCGGCGTCGTCCTTCGAAACCGCTTTCGGCGGAATCCGCGCCATCGTGGCGATCGTGGTCTCGATCTCCTTGATGCCGATCGTGCGCTTGCGTTTGCCTTCGGGCAGCAGCATCTGGGCCGCGCCCGACTCGTCGATCACGTCGATCGCCTTGTCGGGCAGCTTGCGGTCGTGGATGTAGCGCGACGACAGCTCAACCGCCGCCTTGATCGCCTCGTTGGTGTAGCGAAGCTTGTGATAGTCCTCGAAATAGGGCTTCAGCCCTTTGAGGATTTCGATGGCGTCAGGGATGGTCGGCTCGTTGACGTCGATCTTCTGGAAGCGGCGCACCAGCGCGCGGTCTTTTTCGAAATACTGCCGGTATTCCTTGTAGGTGGTCGAGCCGACGCAGCGCACCGTGCCCGAAGCCAGCGCGGGTTTCAGCAGGTTCGAGGCGTCCATCGCGCCGCCGGACGTGGCGCCGGCGCCGATCACGGTATGGATTTCGTCGATGAACAGGATGGCGCCTGGATAGCCTTCCAGCTCCTTGATGACCTGCTTGAGCCGCTCCTCGAAATCGCCGCGATAGCGCGTGCCGGCGAGCAGCGTGCCCATGTCGAGCGCGAACACCGTGGCGTTGCGCAGCACATCAGGCACTTCGCCGTGCACAATGCGGCGCGCGAGCCCCTCGGCGATCGCGGTCTTGCCGACGCCGGCCTCGCCGACGAACAACGGATTGTTCTTTTGCCGACGGCACAGCACCTGGATGGTGCGGTTGATCTCGGCCTCGCGGCCGATCAGCGGATCGATCTTGCCGTCGCGCGCCTTCTTGTTGAGGTTGACGCAGTATGCATCGAGCGCGTCGACTTTCTTCTTCTGCTCGTCGCCGGGCTTGCTTTCGTTTTCCTCATCGGAGCCGCGCACCGGGCGCGCTTCCGACATTCCCGGCCGCTTGGCAATGCCGTGGCTGATGTAATTCACCGCGTCGTAGCGCGTCATATCCTGCTCCTGCAGGAAATACGCGGCATGGCTCTCGCGTTCGGCAAAGATGGCAACGAGCACGTTGGCGCCGGTCACTTCCTCACGGCCGGACGACTGGACATGGATGACGGCGCGCTGAATGACGCGCTGGAAGCCCGCGGTCGGCTTGGAATCCTCGGCGCCGTCAGTGACCAGATTGTCCAATTCGGATTCGAGATAGGCGACGAGACTCCGGCGCAGCTTCTCGAGATCGACGTTGCACGCCCGCATCACCGCCGCAGCGTCCTGATCTTCGATCAGCGCCAGCAGCAGATGCTCAAGCGTGGCGTACTCGTGGTGACGCTCGTTGGCGAGCGCAAGCGCCCGGTGGAGCGACTGTTCGAGGCTGCGTGAAAACGTCGGCATTTTCAGGTTCTCTTCATTTGTATTGGAAGCTCCTCCCGGGACTCACTTTTTTTCCATGATGCACTGCAAAGGATGTTGGTGTTTGCGGGCAAAGTCCATCACCTGCGTCACTTTGGTTTCGGCAACCTCGTAGGTGAAAATCCCGCATTCGCCGATCCCATGCTGGTGCACGTGCATCATGATTCGTTGCGCCGACTCGTGATCCTTGTTGAAGAAACGCTCGAGCACATGAACTACGAATTCCATCGGCGTGTAGTCGTCGTTAAGCAGCAGGACACGGTACAGGTTCGGCCGCTTGGTCTGCGGCTTCGTCTTAGTGGCGACCGACGTACCCGGTCCATTCTGGTCGCCCTTGCGCTTGCGATCGTCGTCGGCCATGCGCATCGGATATTTCGCAGTATCGTCATTTGGCGGCATTTTCGCGTCTATCGTCCAGGCTTGCTCGTCGGGCGAGTCCCCACCGGGCGCCGGAAGGCTCAATCCCTCCGTGCTGCCAGAACGATATCATAATTATAGAGTGGCGAAGGTGCCAGATCGGACAGGCTGCACCCACCGCAGGACTGTCTGGCATTGCGCCTCCTTGTGCTTAACGCTCAGCACTTGCTTAACGCTCCAGCACTTGCTTACGCTCCCGCACTTGGCCGAGGCGATAGGACACCATCCGGCCAACACCGAAATTGTGGCAATCGATCCATTTGTGCTGATCATTTTCAAGGCGCGGTGGGCATCCGGTTTGCACCGGATTGGTATCAACCGGCGACTCGGCTATTGGTTGCGCGCGTTGGGGAAGGTAACTGCTTGAGGAGAGGGCCATGGTCGACCCCGCACGCCGCGCCAAGGTGCTGCGCGAGCTCGAACAGGAGTTCGTTCCCGACTATGACGCGCTGCACATGCCGGCAGCCGACAAGCGCTCGGCTTACGCGCTCGAACACATCGCTTTTCGTGTGGCGCGAATCGAGCAGAGTCTGGCGCGCATCGCCGCCGCGATTGAGTCGCTCGTGGCTAAGGGCTGAGCGCTGGCCACACTGGAAATGTCCGTGCGGCGGAGCTTAGCTGGGCTCGGACGCCCTGCTCGCAGAGGCGCACTCCGCTTTGGGCCGCCAATTCGTCGGCGGTCGCGGGGCAGTTAGCCTAGTGAGTCAGTTGGTCCGACAAGTCGCTCGTTACTTGCGCAGTGCGCTTTCGAAAGGCTGATAGGCTTGCCGGGCCATATCGGTATAAAGCTCGCCAAACTTGGCCGCCTCGGCGACGAAATCCTCGTAAGAGGACCGCAAAAATTCAGTCTGGATTTCGATCGCCTTATCCAGGCTCTTGGCGCCAAGAAGCTTCTCCCAAGCGGCGGCGGACGCCTCGGCCGATTTCTTGGTGTAGTCCACGAACTCGACCGCAATCACCTGTGCCGTCTTGCCCCAGGCGCCGGCCGCATTCATCGCCATGTCCATGCTGCCTCTGCCGAACTTCTGCATGTCGTCGGTGTTCATTGCGAACCTTCCCAGCAGATCGCGCTGTTCGTTGAAATGGTTAATGTTTTCGGCCCACTGCCTCAAAAAGGCCTTCTCCACAGCAGAAAATGACGATAGTGCACTGCACAAAAAAACGCAATGGTGCCAGCGTAGTTGCACAATCTCTCGTGGGTGGCGGGACTTAACGGTTTCGCAAGGGCGTTCACCTAGCGTGCTTGACTGTGTCGTCTGGGTGACGGCCGGTCCTCAAATCGGGGGCAATCTCTCCTCCGCGGCATTGCAGCCAGAAGCTGCTCATATTGCCCGCGCCGGGGTGGCCTCCCCGGTGGAGCAAAAAGGGGTGGTCCCGAAGGGGGCCGTGTGCGCGTTCAGGGACGGGGTGTTCAATGAGTTGGGCAGGAACGGAAGCCCGCTGCGGGCTTCGGCAATGCGTCTTGGTTCTTGCCGCAATGGCTGCGGCTCTCACAATCACCACCAACGCGGCCGATGCCCGGCATCATCGGCATTGGCACCATGTCGCGCGCAATTCCTCCCGCCATCATGATGGCGGCGGAGGCTATTCACCGCCAACCGCCTCGATCGTCGTCGACGGCAATACGGGCGCGGTGCTCGAAGAATCCAATCCGGATGCGCTGCGTCACCCGGCCTCGCTGACCAAAGTGATGACGCTCTATCTGCTGTTCGAGCGTCTCGACGCCGGCAAGATCAGGCTCGATTCAGAGCTCTCGGTATCCGAGCACGCCGCCTCCCAGTCGCCCACCAAGCTTGGGCTCAAGCCCGGCCAGACGATTTCGGTCGAGGACGCCATCAAAGGCATCGTCACGCGATCGGCCAATGATGCGGCCGTCGTGATCGCCGAAAATCTCGGCGGCAGCGAAGAAGGCTTCGCCAGGATCATGACGCAAAAGGCTCATGCACTCGGCATGAGCCGCACCACATATGTCAATGCTTCGGGGCTTCCCAGCGACGAACAGATCACCACCGCTCGCGACCAGGCTCTCCTCGGTCGCGCCATCCAGGATCGCTTCCCGCGCTATTATCGCTTCTTCTCCACCACCGCATTCGTGTTCCGTGGCCAGACCATCCGCGGCCATAACCATCTGCTCGGATCGGTATCCGGCGTCGACGGCATCAAGACCGGCTTCACCAATGCGTCCGGCTTCAATCTCCTGACCTCGGTGCATCGCGACGGCCGCTACCTCATGGGCGTGGTGCTCGGTGGCCGTTCGGCCGGCGAGCGTGACGCTCACATGCGCGCTCTCGTCGAATCCAATATCCTGCTTGCCTCGGCGCACCGCACCGCTCCGGTCATCGCCGATCGCGGACCCATGACGATGGCTATGGCGGCTCCTGTCGTCGCGCCGTCGCAATTCAGCGCCGCAAAAGCGCAGGCAAGGGATTTTGCCAAGCTGGCTGCGCCCGCACGCGCAGCACCGGCGTTAACGGCGAGTTCTGGCGGCCACGGGGTTGTCGGCTCGAAC
>Ga0208849_1000704_pt1 | contig 28432 bp, 24 predicted proteins | sample NGESurdeep072012_10_FD_184470 | JGI IMG/M metagenome (GOLD analysis project Ga0208849, IMG submission 184470) | Arctic peat soil microbial communities from Barrow, Alaska - NGEE Surface sample 53-3 deep-072012 (SPAdes) | ecosystem: Environmental > Terrestrial > Soil > Wetlands > Peat ... | reverse complement strand
AGCATGACGGTCATCTTGTACCAAGTCTCGTACATTTCGCGGCCGTAGATTCCTTTGATGGTGAGCATGTTGAAGACGACTTCCCGCCAATCGATCGCCATCTCCTTTGAGGGGATGCCCAGCATGGCGATCTTGCCGCCATGCGCCATGGCATCGATCATCTGGCGAAGGCCTTGCGGGTTGCCCGACATTTCCAGCCCGACGTCGAACCCTTCATTCATGCCAAGACTTTTCATCACTTCGCGCAGGTCCTGTTTGGCGACGTTGACGACGGCGGTGGCGCCCATCTTTTCCGCAAGGCCGAGGCGGTAATCGTTCACATCCGTGACGACCACATAGCGCGCGCCCGTCCTGATCGCCATCGCTACTGCCGACACCCCGATCGGCCCCGCGCCGGTGATGAGCACGTCCTCGCCGACCAGATCGAACGACAATGCGGTGTGCGCGGCGTTGCCCAGCGGATCGTAGATGGCATAGACATCGAGCGGCACCTTGGTGTCGCAATGCCAGATGTTCAGCTGGGGAACGGTGACAAGCTCGGCAAAGGCGCCATTGCGGTTCACACCGACGCCCAGGGTGTTGGCACAGAGATGCCGGCGGCCGGCCAGACAATTTCGGCAATGGCCGCAGACGATGTGGCCTTCGGCGCTGACGAGATCGCCGACCTTGTGACCCTGGACATTGCTGCCGACGGCGACGATGCGACCGACAAATTCGTGGCCGGCCACGGTTCCCGGCTTTATCGTTTTCCGAGCCCAGGAATCCCAATTGTAGATATGCACATCGGTGCCGCAAATGCCGGTCTTCAGCACCTTGATCAACACGTCGTCGATGCCATAGGTGGGCTCCGGCACGTCCTCGAGCCAGATGCCTTCCTCCGGCCTGGATTTCACCAGCGCTTTCATTCAAATGCCTCCGTGTCGGATCCCTTGCGGATCGTGTCTCGCCGCTGTGCGGCTGGATGCTGGTTCCGGGAAAGAGACGTAACCGCTAAACCAAATTCGAAATAGCCCCGCACTCGCAGCTTGGCAAGATAGAGCTTGCAGGATGGGATGAAGTCGGAAATGCGTTGTCTGCGGTTGCCTGTTTCGAGAGTTCCTCAGAACACCGTCGAAGGACGCAGAGCCACCATGCAGGGACGATTGGGCTGCGTTGCCGCTCCCTTCTTGCGCAGGGAGGGCATTTGGGCGAAGCGTATATGCCAATTGGACATCCTGGCGTATAGTCACTTCGAACACCGGCGAGGGATATCATGAGACGATTGCTGCTGTCGCTCCTGTTGGCGAGCGTCTTCGCTGTGCCTGCGCACGCGACGCTGAAAGTGGGAGACTCTGCACCAGACTTTACGCTTCAGGCATCCGAAGCCGGCAAACAGTTCACGTTTTCACTCGCCGATGCGGAGAAGAAAGGCCCTGTCGTTGTCTATTTCTATCCCAAGGCCTTCACCAAGGGCTGCAGCATCGAGGCGCACGAATTCGCTGCTGCCATCGACCAGTTTCATGCCCTTGGCGCCAGCGTGATCGGCGTCAGTCACGACGATATCGCAACGCTCGACAAGTTCTCGGTGCAGGTCTGCCAGAGCAAATTTCCTGTTGCAGCGGACACGGACGGAGCGGTGATGAAATCCTGGGATACGGTGCTCCTCGACAATTTGGCCTACGCCAACCGCACCTCCTATGTCATCGACCCGAACGGCCGCATCATCTACGCCTTCACCGACCTCGACCCCGACCATCATGTCGACAACACCCTGAAGGCACTGAAGTCGTGGCGGGTGTCACGCTGACAGGCGTTCGCAGCATCAGTCCGCGCATGTCGCCGAACCGGGCACCGGCCTGGGCGGCACGGAAAAACTACACCGCATCGCGCCGGCTTTTCGTGAAGTCACAGGTGTTGGCTGGGGATTCCACTTCGATGGCGCCAAGCGATGTCCTGCGTGATCCGCACGGCACGCACCCGCTGCTGGTCTTCTAGCCGCAGAGTCGCGCCGCACCGCGCGCAGTTCACGTTCCGATTCCGCAAACCGCAATAGGTCGCCCGGTGCCGGTACTTGGCTTACCAGCGGCGGCAATAGCGGTGATGGTGGTGCCAAGACCAGCCGCCATGGCACACACGGTGGTAGCCGGACCCTCCGACGCCCACATTGGCGCCGACGGGGCCCACATGCGCACCCGCGCCCACGCCGCCGGTTCCGACGTTGGCGCCCGCCCCAATTGGGCCGACATTGACGCCGGCTCCGACGCCTTGGGCGCTCGCCGCAGCACTGGCGAGCATCGTCACGGCAAAGACTGAAATGGCTAGCAATTTCATGGCTGGTTCCTTCAGGGACAGGCAAATTCCGTTACACCTGCCTAGGAAACGTTTCACCGGACCGGAGGGTTGCACTTTATGTTATTCGCCCATCGGTTCGCATTCAGGCCCATCATTGGACGAGTCGGGTGTGAGCGGTCACGCGATCTACAACCCCTCCCGCTCCGAACTCAGCAGCGCGGCGTTGCCCCCGGCCGCGGTGGTGTTGACGGTGTAAGTCCGTTCGAGGGCAAATCGCTGCAGATAATGCGGGCCGCCGGCTTTGGGCCCGGTGCCGGACAGTCCTTCTCCGCCGAACGGCTGTACCCCGACTACGGCGCCGATCTGGTTGCGGTTGACATACGTGTTGCCGGCATGCGTCCGGGAACGCACAAATCGGGCCGTTTCGTCGATGCGGCTATGCACCCCAAGAGTAAGGCCGTAACCCGTGGCGTTGATCGCGTCGCACACGGCATCGAGTTTATCGGCGGCGTAACGCACGACATGCAGCACAGGACCGAACACTTCGCGATCGAGAACGCCAATGGAGTCGATCTCGAACACATGCGGCGGGAAAAAAATACCGTGTTCGTGCTCGGGCCCAAGCTGCAATCTGTGCAGAAGCGTGGCTTCCCGGGTCATGCGCGTGGCATGAGCCTGAAGCGTTTCGCGCGAAGCTTCATCGATCACGGGCCCGATATCCGTGGCGAGATCGAACGGATCGCCCAGCTCAAGCTCGTCCATCGCGCCCAGGATGAGCTCGAGCATACGGTCGGCGACATCCTCCTGGAGAAACAGCACACGCAAGGCACTGCAGCGCTGGCCCGCGCTGTCGAAGGCGCTCGCGATCACGTCGCGCGTCACCTGCTCGGGAAGCGCCGTGGAATCGACGATCATCGCGTTCTGCCCGCCCGTCTCGGCCACCAGCTGCGCCAGTGGGCCGTTGCGCGCGGCGAGCGTGCGGTTGATGGCCCAGGCCGCTTCCGTGGAACCGGTGAGTGCGACCCCGGCCAGTCGCGCGTCGCCGAATATCGCCGCACCGATTTTCGAGCCTCTGCCCGGAAGCAGATGCAGCGCATCGAGGGGAACCCCGGCGCGATGCAGAAGCCGCACGGCCGCGGCGGCAATCAGCGGCGTCGGTTCGGCGGGCTTGGCGAGAACGGTATTGCCTGCGGCCAGCGCACCCGCCACCTGTCCCGTAAAGATGGCGAGCGGAAAATTCCACGGCGCAATGCAGGCGAAGACGCCGCGGCCATGCAGGGTCAACTCGTTTTCCTCGCCCGTGGGTCCGGGAAGGCGAATGGGCTCTGCGAACAGCGCGCGCGCGCGCGATGCGTAATAGCGAAGATAATCGACCGTCTCGCGCACTTCGCCCAGCGCATTGGGCAGTGTCTTGCCCCCTTCGCGCACGGCCAGCGCCATCAGATGCGCGCGTTCCGCTTCGAAAAGATCGGCGGCGCGCTCAAGCACCCCGGCGCGCATTTCTCCGCCAACGCTGTCCCAATCCTTCTGAGCGTCGTGCGCCAGCGCCAGCGCTTCGCGCGCTTCCGCCTCGCCGCCTTCGACGGCGGTGCCGACGATACGCCGCCGATCGGACGGATCGCGAACCTCGCGGGTAGGGCCGCTGCGCATCTGTCCGCTGAGGATCGGTCCTGCCGCCTGCGGTGTCTTCAGGGAGGCGCGCATGCGCTCAATAATCAGATCGCTCACCGCCGGATCGGCCCAGACGAAACCGGCCGAGTTTTTCCGGTCGGGAAGCAGATTTGCGGGCACGGGAATGCGCGCGCTGCGGCGTGGATGGGCCCTTGCAAGCTGCTCGACGGGATCGGCGATAATATCGTCGACAGGCGCTTCCTCGTCGGCCACGCGGTTGACGAAAGAGGTGTTGGCGCCGTTCTCAAGCAAGCGCCGTACGAGATAGGCCAGGAGATCCTCGTGGCTGCCGACGGGCGCGTAAATGCGCGTTGCCGGCCCCACCCGTGCTGCCTTCTTCACATCGCGGTAAAGCTCGTAGAGAGACTCGCCCATCCCGTGCAGGCGCTGATATTCGAAATCGACACGATGGCCGGCGAAAACCTGAATGGCAGACAGGGTATGCGCGTTATGGGTTGCGAATTGCGGCAGGATCGCTTCGGTCGCCAGAAGCGCGCGGGCGCATGCGAGATAGGACGTGTCCGTCGCGGCTTTTCGGGTGAAGACGGGATAGTCCGCAAGTCCGCCCTCCTGCGCGCGCTTGATCTCCGTATCCCAGTAGGCGCCTTTCACCAGACGCACGGGAATGCGTCGGCGCTGGCGGCCCGCAAGATCGCCAAGCCACGCGATCACCGGCAGCGCCCGCTTCTGGTAAGCCTGAACCGCAAGTCCGAGACCGTCCCAGCGGCGCAGCGCCTGCGCCTCGCCCATCACTTCGAAAATGTCGAGCATGAGATCGAGGCGCTCGGATTCTTCCGCGTCGATCGTGAAGGCGATGTTGGCGTCGCGCGCTTCCCTTGCAAGGTCCACCAGCGAGGGAAGCAGCTCTTCCATCACCCGCTCGCGCTTGACCCATTCGTAGCGGGGATGCAGCGCGGAGAGCTTTACCGAGATGCTCGGCCGTTCGAATATCGGCGCCATGCGATCCGGCAGATCCGTCGCGATGGCGGCAAGCGCATGGCGATAGGACGCGAAATAGCGGGCGGCATCCGTCTTCGTGTAGGCGGCTTCGCCGAGCATGTCGAAGGAGAAGCGGTAGCCCTGCGCGATGTATGGCCGCGCTTTTTTGAGTGCTTCGGCGATGGTGCGGCCAAGAACGAACTGGCCGCCCAGAATGCGCATGGCAAAAATAACAGCCTGGCGGATGAGCGGCTCGCCGGAGCGCGCGACAAGCCGGCGCCAGATGCCGCCGAGGTCCCATTTTGCCGTTTCCTCGAGTGTGACGATGCGCCCCGTGAGGAGGAGCCCGTAAGTGGAAGCATTGACAAACGCCGAGTCCGAACGGTTGAGATGGCGCTGCCAATCCCCGCTGCCGATCTTGTCGCGGATGAGGCGATCGGCGGTCGACGCGTCGGGCACGCGCAGCAGCGACTCCGCCAGGCACATCAGGACGACGCCTTCTTCGCTGGAGAGCGCATATTCCTGGGTGAAGGCGTCCACGGAGCTTCGCTTGTCGCGGGCGGCGCGGATACGCTGCACCAGCTCGCGCGCCAGGGAATCGGTGGCAGCCCGCTCGGCGGGCGACAGTCGCGCCCTCTCGATCAGCTCGACGACCAACGTCTCTTCGTCGGCAAGCCACGCTTCGGAAATTGCTTTTCGCAAGGTAGACAGGGTCATGGGGCAACGGGCCGGAATCGCGGCGCCTTTCTAGCGCGAGGATGGCGACAAGGCTAATCTCTGTCGCATGAAAACGCCCGAAATTGTTACGACGATTGCCACCTTGCGTAGCCGCATCGCCGCCTGGCGCAAGGAGGGTGCGCGCGTCGGGCTCGTGCCTACCATGGGCGCGCTGCATGAAGGCCATCTGGCTCTCGTGCGCCAGACGCGGGAACGCTGCGACAGGATTGCGGTAAGCATTTTCGTGAATCCGGCGCAGTTCGCGCCCGGCGAAGATTTCGACCGCTATCCCAAAATGCTGGAAAGCGATCTGGAAAAGCTCGGTCCGACGGCCGATCTCGTTTTCACGCCGCCTGTCAGCGAGATGTATCCGGAAGGGTTCGCCACCCGGGTCGAAGTGACTGGACCCGCACTGGGACTGGAAACGGAATTCCGGCCGCAGTTCTTCGCGGGTGTGGCAACGATCGTGACAAAGCTGCTTCTCGCGACATTGCCCGATATGGCCATGTTCGGCGAAAAGGACTTTCAGCAGCTCCTCGTCGTGCGCCGGCTCGTGCGCGATCTTGCGCTGCCGATCGAGATCGCGGGCGGTTTGATCGTCAGAGAGGCCGACGGTCTCGCCCTGTCGTCGCGGAATGTCTATTTGAACCCACACGAGCGCAAAATTGCCGGCACGCTCAATCTCATGCTCAAGGATGTCGCTGGCAGGGCGCGTTCGGGAGACTGCGTCGCAGAGGCCGAGGCCGGCGGCCTGGAAGCGCTTCTCGAAGCGGGTTTCGAGGCCGTCGATTATGTAGCGGTGCGAAACGCAGAAACGCTTGCCCCTCTTCGGCATGCCCGGGAGCCTGCCCGCGTGCTCGCCGCCGCGCGCGTCGGCAAGACGCGGTTGATCGACAACATGGCGGTTTGACGATCTGGAAGAAGTCGCTGGAGTTTACAGAAGGCCGAGTTCGGCGAGTTCGATCTGCAAGGCTTCCGGAAGGCCTTTACCGCCTTTGAGCGAGCGGGCATCGGGGGGAGCATCCTGCGGCTTGAAATATCGCCAGCCCTGAAACGGCCGACGGGCGCGGCGCAGGGTCGGCACGAGTTCGGGGTCGTAGACAAGACCGCAGCGGGGAACCCCGTCCCGGGCTCTCGCCGGCCGGATATCGATCAGCCGCTGTCGCACCGCGATATAGCCGCGGATCACCCAGTACAGCGAACCGCCCTCGAGCAAGTCGTCGGCGCGCTTGGGTGTCTGGCGCGTCACATGGACTAGCTCGAGTTTTTTTCCCCTTTTCTTCAGCTCGGCCAACCGGCGAGTCTGCCACTTCGCGAGACTGTCAAGCGACTCCGCGCCGACGCAAAGCTTGATCAAATGCAACGTCATTCCGCGGCGCCTTGTACCTTTACAAACCGCAGAACGATAGCGCCCTCGCCGACCTGCTCGCCCGCGGCAACCACGACGTTCTCCACGCATGCGTCCGCGGCGGCCTTGAGCGTGTGCTCCATCTTCATCGCTTCCAGCACGGCAAGCGGTTGTCCCTCCCTTACGGTTTCGCCTGGCTTGACCAGCAGTTGCACGATTTTTCCCGGCATGGGAGCCGTCAGCCGGTCGGTGGCGGCGGCCGCCGCTTCCGTCGCGGCGAACAGATCGGCCAGCCTGACGGCCCAGGTTTCGCCGTCCTGCATGATGGCGATCTCGCCGGAGTTCAGCCGCATGCCGCTTGCGCGCGATGCGGCTCTGACGACAGCTCCCGCCACGCTGAAGGTCAGGGCGCCGCCGCGGTGATGAACGATCTCGACCTGCACGCGAACGGCATGCGAGAGGAAGTCGATTGTTTCGCGCGCTTCGCCGGACAAACGGAATCCGTCCTGGGCGCTCCACGGATCGCGGTCCACCAACTTTTCATTGCGCTCTTCAACGAGAAACAGGGCGGCGCGGGCGAAGATCTCCGGTCCCGGTTCGCTGGCGAGGATCAAGTCGCCGCGGTGGCGTTCGATGAAACCCGTATCGATATTGCCGCCCACGAAATCGGGATGGCGCAGCGTTCGCACAAGAAACCCGGCGTTGGTCTGAACGCCCGCGATCTGCGTTTGCGCCAGCGCGTCCGCAAGCTTCGCCGCAGCGCCTGCCCGCGTCTCGTCCCATGCAATAACCTTGGCGATCATGGGATCGTAGTAGACGGTCACCGCATCGTTCTCACGAACGCCCGCATCGACGCGGAGATCGTCGCGAGGCGCCGGCAAACGCAGGCGTTCGAGCACACCCACCGACGGGAGGAATCCGGCGCGCGCGTCTTCCGCGTAAAGTCGCGCTTCGATGGCATGACCATGGGGCGCGAGCGCGTATTTGCGCTGCGGCAGCTCTTCACCCGCAGCCACGCGCAGCTGCCATTCCACGAGATCGAGGCCGGTCACCGCTTCCGTCACCGGATGTTCGACCTGAAGCCTTGTATTCATTTCCATGAACCAGAAGCGGTCGGGCTTCAGTCCGTCCGAGGCATCGGCGATGAATTCGACGGTTCCCGCACCAACATAACCCACGGCTTTCGCGGCCTTCACCGCCGCCTCGCCCATGTGCGCCCGCATGGCTTCGCTCATGCCCGGCGCAGGCGCCTCCTCGATCACCTTCTGGTGGCGCCTCTGCAGGGAGCAATCGCGCTCGAAGAGATGCACCGCATGACCATGAGTGTCGGCGAAGATCTGCACTTCGACATGCCGGGGCCGGCTCACGTATTTTTCGACCAGCACGCGGTCGTCGCCGAAGGCCGACCGCGCTTCGCGTTTTGCACCGTCCAGCGCCGTGGCGAAACCGTCATGGCCGTCTACCCGGCGCATGCCTTTGCCGCCGCCACCGGCCACCGCCTTGATGAGCACGGGGTAGCCGATTTTCGCTGCTTCCCGAGTCAACCGGTCGAGGGACTGATCGTCTCCGAGATAGCCACGCACGACGGCAACGCCGGCCTTCTCCATCAGGACCTTGGCGCGGTCCTTCAGACCCATGGCGCGGATCGCGCCTGGCGGCGGACCGACGAAGACGATGCCGGCATCGGCGCAGGCTTCGGCGAACTCCGCGTTCTCGGAAAGAAATCCGTAGCCCGGATGAATCGCACCGGCATTGCTCGCGCGCGCGGCCAGGAGGATCGCGCCGCCATCGAGATAGCTTTCGCGCGCCGGCGCGGGGCCGATGCGGTACGCTTCGTCCGCCATCGCAACATGCATGGCCCCGGCATCGGCATCCGAATAAACGGCGACCGTCCTGATCGCCATCCGCCGGGCCGTCCGAACGATGCGGCAGGCGATCTCGCCGCGATTCGCGATCAGGAGTTTCGAGAACATGCTACATCCGAAAAATGCCGAACTTCGTATCGGGAATGGGAGCATTGAGGCAGGCCGAAAGCGCCAGCGCCAGAACACGCCTGGTGTTCGAAGGCGTGATGATGCCGTCGTCCCAAAGCCGGGCGGTAGCAAAATACGGATTGCCTTCCGCTTCGTAGCGCTCGCGGATCGGCGCTTTGAAATCCTTTTCCTGCTCTTCGCTCCAGTTCTCCCCGCGCGCTTCCATGCCTTCGCGCCGTACGGTCGCGAGCACGCTTGCGGCCTGTTCGCCGCCCATGACGGAGATGCGCGAGTTGGGCCAGGAAAAGAGAAAGCGAGGGCCGTAGGCGCGACCGCACATGCCGTAGTTCCCCGCACCATAAGAGCCGCCGATGATGAGCGTGATCTTCGGCACCTGCGCGCACGCCACTGCCGTCACCAACTTGGCGCCGTCCTTTGCGATGCCCCCCGCTTCGTATTTTCGCCCGACCATGAAGCCCGCAATGTTCTGCAGAAACAGCAACGGCACCCGGCGCTGACAGCAAAGCTCGATGAAATGCGCCGCTTTGAGAGCGGATTCGGAAAACAATATTCCGTTGTTGGCGACGATGCCGACCGGCATCCCTTCGATGCGGCCAAAGCCGGTGACGATGGTCGTGGCGTAGAGTTTCTTGAATTCGTCCAGCTCCGAACCGTCGACCAGCCTGGCGATCACTTCGCGCACGTCGTATTGCACGGAAAGCGATGGCGGCACGATGCCGTCCAGTTCGGTGGGATCGTACAGCGGGGTTTTCGGGGTGGAGAGAACGATGTCTGGTTTCTTTGCGACGTTCAGGTTTGCCACGATGCGCCGGGCAATCGCCAGGGCGTGAATGTCGTCATTCGCGAAGTGATCGGCGACGCCGGAGATGCGCGCATGCACGTCCGCGCCGCCAAGATCCTCCGCGCTGACCACTTCGCCGGTCGCTGCCTTCACCAGAGGGGGACCGCCGAGAAAAATTGTGCCGTGCCCTTTGACAATGATGGTTTCGTCGGACATGGCGGGTACGTATGCGCCACCTGCCGTGCACGAACCCATGACCGACGCGATTTGCGGAATCCCGGCGGCGGACATCGTTGCCTGATTGAAGAATATCCGTCCGAAATGCTCCTTGTCGGGAAATATCTCGGCCTGATTGGGTAGATTGGCGCCGCCGGAATCGACCAGGTAAATGCAGGGCAGCCGGTTTTCGCGGGCCACCTCCTGCGCGCGCAAATGTTTTTTGACCGTGATGGGGTAGTAGGTGCCCCCCTTGATGGTTGCGTCGTTGCACACGATGACGCATTGGCGCCCGCAGACCCGGCCTATACCGGTGATGATGCCGGCCGCATGAATTTCGCCTTCATACATGTCAAAGGCGGCGAGCGGCGAAAGCTCGAGAAACGGCGAGCCGGGATCGATCAGGCGCTCGACGCGCTCGCGCGGAAGAATTTTGCCGCGTTCGGTATGCCTTTTGCGCGCGCGCTCATCGCCGCCGCGCGCGGCCAGGGCCATGCGCCGATCAAGCTCGGCGACCAGCACCGCCATTGCAGCCGCGTTGGTCTTGAACGTCGAATCGCGGGCTGCAATTTCCGATTTGAGAACGCTCATGCGCGGACCCCATTCCTCCGCCGCCTGAGGGCAAGGAAAGCAGCTCTCACAGCAGCTCCACAGCCATGGCGGTGGCTTCGCCGCCACCGATGCACAGCGAGGCTACGCCGCGCTTCCCGCCGCGCTTCTTGAGCGCATTGAGCAAAGTCACGATGATGCGTGCGCCACTGGCGCCAATCGGATGGCCAAGCGCGCAGGCGCCCCCGTTGACGTTCACCTTTGCATGGTCGAGGCCCAGGTCGCGCATGGCGATCATCGCCACGTTGGCGAATGCTTCGTTGACCTCGAACAGATCGACATCGTCCTTGGTCCACCCGGCAAGATTCAGCACTTTGCGGATCGCACCGACAGGCGCGGTCGTGAACCATCGGGGCTCTGCCGCATGGCTTGCTTGCGCCACGATTCGGGCGACAGGTTTCAGGCCGCGCCTCTCGGCCACGTCGCCGCGCGCCAGCACCAGCGCAGCGGCGCCATCCGATATCGACGAGGAATTGGCGGCTGTCACCGTTCCGTCCTTCGCGAATGCCGGCCTCAGCGTTGGAATTTTGGCGGGATCGGACCGCCTCGGCTGTTCGTCCAGCGCGACTTCGATTTCACCCGCTTTGCCGGGGACTTTCACGGACGCGATTTCAGTCGCAAAATCGCCTGTCTCCTGCGCCCGCCTGGCGCGCATCAGCGACTCGATCGCGTAAGCGTCCTGGTCGGCGCGCGTGAACTGATAGTGCCGCGCGGCATCCTCCGCATAGCTGCCCATCAGGCGGTGTTCGTAGGCGTCTTCGAGTCCATCGAGGAACATGTGGTCTTTCACTTCACCATGACCGAGGCGATAGCCTCCGCGCGCCTTGGGAAGCAGATAAGGCGCGTTCGACATCGACTCCATGCCGCCCGCCACGACGATATCCGCGCGGCCGAGCGCCAGCTGGTCGGCCGCAATCATCACCGCCTTCATGCCCGAACCGCAGACCTTGCTGATGGTCGTACAGGGAACGCCGTCGGGAAGCCCTGCAAACCGCGACGCCTGCCGCGCCGGAGCCTGGCCGAGTCCGGCGGAAAGCACGCACCCCATCAATGTCTCGCCGATATCGCTCGGGCTGACTGCGGCTCGCGAAACTGCGGCGGAGATCGCGACTGCGCCCAGCTCGGCGGCCGAGCAAGGCGACAACTCGCCCTGAAAACTGCCCAGCGGCGTGCGCGCTGCGGATATGATCACGACCTCGTCTGACGCCATTGAAACGCTCCTTGCCGGCCTGTCCATTAGTTTGTGCGGCGGATAAATTCAAACCGCTGCGTTCACCCTACGTTCGCGATCAAGAGACTATAGCGGAACGGCCGTTCGCGCGCAGCGACATCAGTTCGACTCTTCAAACAATTCCCTTCCGATCAGCCAGCGGCGGATTTCTGTCGTTCCCGCGCCAATGTCGTAGAGCTTGGCATCGCGCAGCAGACGGCCCGTGGGATAGTCATTGATGTAGCCGTTTCCTCCGAGACACTGAATTGCCTCCAGCGCCATCCACACGCCTTTTTCCGCCGCATAAAGGATGACGCCGGCAGAATCCTTGCGCGTCGTTTGTCCCCGGTCGCAGGCGCGCGCAACGGCATAGATATAGGCGCGCGTCGCCGAAAGCGTGACGTACATGTCGGCAAGTTTTCCCTGCATCAGTTGGAACGAGCCGATGGGCTGGCCGAACTGCTTGCGGTCGTGAAGATATGGGACGACGACATCGAGACAGGCCTGCATGATCCCTAGCGATCCTGCTGCCAGCACTGTCCGCTCGTAATCGAGCCCGCTCATCAGAATGCGCACGCCATCGCCTTCGCGGCCCAGAACATTCTCTTCAGGCACTTCACAATTTTCGAACACGAGTTCTGAGGTGTCGGAGCCGCGCATGCCGAGCTTGTCGAGCTTTTGTGCGGCACGAAAGCCTCTAAACGGCTTCTCCACGAGAAAGGCCGTGATGCCTCGCGGCCCCGCGTCGGGATCGGTCTTGGCGTAAACGACCAGCACGTCGGCATGCGGACCGTTGGTGATCCACATTTTCGTTCCGTTGAGGATGTAGCGGCCGCCGCGCTTCTCGGCGCGCAGACGCATGGAAACGACGTCGGAACCGGCGGCCGCCTCGCTCATTGCCAAAGCGCCGACATGCTCGCCAGAGATGAGCGCCGGAAGATAGCGGCGCTTCTGCTCATCGCTGCCGTTGCGGCGAATTTGGTTCACGCAGAGGTTGGAATGTGCGCCATAGGACAAGCCGACAGCCGCCGAGCCGCGACTGACTTCTTCCATCGCTACGCAATGCTCGAGATAGCCCAGGCCGCTACCGCCCAACTCTTCTTCCACCGTGATGCCGAGCAATCCCAGCGCTCCCAGCTCCGGCCACAAATCGCGCGGGAAAGTGTTGCTGCGGTCGATCTGTTCGGCGCGCGGAGCGATCCTGTCGCCGGTAAAGGTGCGAACACTGTCGCGAAGCATGTCCGCGGTCTCGCCCAGACCGAAATCCAGTTCAGGATAGGAATTGCGGATCATGCCAACGGCCTCAAAATACGACGCCACAGTGCCTTTTCGCCAAGGCTTCGCAGGACACCCTTCGATGCCGGATGAAGGCTGGCTTGCCAGCGGAAGCCCTGCAAGCAGCGAAGACTGGTGCGGTCGAGAAGACTCGAACTTCCACGGGTTGCCCCACTAGCACCTCAAGCTAGCGCGTCTACCGTTCCGCCACGACCGCACGGGGGCGGCGTTTAGCAGCTTGAACGCAGGAGCGGAAGTCTTCCTTTGGCTACCGCCTCCGTCCTATATGAATATCGTTTCAGCACCGGTGACGGTTTGAACCTGGCGGCAACAATAGCAGTTCCTTCGTCCGTCGAGTGGCGCGTGCATGCCGGGCTGCTCGCCTATCCCGAGGCCGTGGCCTTCATGGAACAGCGGGTGGCGGAAATCGCCGACGGTACCGCCAGCGAGCTGGTCTGGCTGGTCGAGCATCCTCCCATTTATACCGCCGGCACCAGCGCGCGCGATTGCGATCTGCTGGATGCGCGATTTCCCGTTTTCCGGACTGGCCGCGGCGGCCAGTTTACCTATCACGGACCCGGCCAGCGGGTGATCTATGTTCTGTTGAATCTCAATCGACGCCGCAAGGATGCGCGAGAATTCGTCAGAAATCTCGAACAATGCCTGATAGACGCGGTGGCACATTTTGGCGTCAGGGGCGAACGGCGGAAGGGTCGTGTCGGCATCTGGGTGGGGGGTGACAATGGCGGTGACGACAAGATCGCCGCTATCGGCGTGCGCCTGCGGCGCTGGGTGACGTTTCACGGCGCGGCCCTGAACGTCAGTCCCAACCTCGAGCATTTCGCCGGTATCGTGCCCTGCGGCATACGCGGGCACGGGATCACGAGCCTCGCGGCGCTGGGCGTTCCCGCCTCGATGGCCGAAGTGGACGCGACGCTGAAAACGAGCTTTGACAACGTATTCGGATATTCCGGCGTGCCGACTGCAGTTCGCGGCAGTCACGTCGAAGGGCGCCGGTAAAATCCCTTCTCGGTCGGCGGCTCCGACTTGTGCAACTCGACATTTTTTATGCGCGATCCTTCGGGGCCGCGCATGCATGCACCGACGAATTCCTCCACGGCTTTGGTGCTGCCCGACACCAACACCTCGACCGTCCCGTCGGCGAGATTGCGTATCCAGCCATCGACTTCAAGTCGACGCGCCTCCCCGATGGCAAAGTGCCGATAGCCAACGGCCTGAACGAACCCTTCGATACGCAGGCGCAAGGATGTGAGCTCGCCTTCATCGGCCATAAGAAATCCTGTCTGGCATGATGCAATTCAACAATCTAGGGTCGGGAATGGGCCATGGCGAGAGCGACTGTGACACGGCACAAAATATTACGCGTTGGATTTTGGACTTTGGGGGCGGTGGCTTTACTGGTCGCGGCAGCGGGCGCATTCACGCTCTATTTCTTTCACAAGTTCAATCCCGCCCCGCCGACAAGCCGCTTTCCGCAAGCCGCGAACGCGTTGGAAGCGCAAAAGCAGGATATCACGCAATTCGGGCGGCTTATTGGCATGGACCGCTCGTTTTCGTCCAGAGCAAGGAAGGAAGCGAACGACCGGATTGCCACACTCGCGCTGGAACAGACAGCCCTCGACAAGGGCCGCTTCCGCGTCGCACTGATGCGCATCACTGCGCTGGCGGATAACGGACACACGACGCTTTACAGCGACGAAAACGGCCAATTCAATTATATCCCGATCCGCGTCGCCCTGTTCGAAGATGGACTCTACGTGTTGCGCGCCAAATCTGCCTATAGCGACCTACTGGGCGCGCGAGTCGAACAAATCGAAGGCAGCCCGGAACACGAGGTAATAGCGGCGCTGGAACGGTTGCATGGCGGCACAGTGGGCTGGCGCAGCACGTTTGCGGCGATCTATGTGCAATCGCCGGAGATACTTCATGGCGCGCGGATCGGCGCGAGTCCCGACAGCACCACATGGACGTTTCGTCTGCGAAACGGCGCCATTGCCGAACGCGTGCTGCCTGGCGAATTCTCGGGCGACAAGGAACCGCATGATGAGATGACGCGCTGGCTGTCGCCCCAGAAAATGAAAGACGAACCGTTGGATTGGCACGGATATTTTGCGTCCGATGCCGGTTTGCCGCTCCCGCTGCGCGATTTCAACGATGCATTCCGGCGTGCATGGATCGGTGCCGGTCACACCCTTTTCATTCAGCTGAAGGCGATCGAGAACGTTGACGAACAGCGCATTGGCGATTTCCTCTCGGCCACAGCAGACGTAATGCGCGCCCGGCCGCCTCGCAATATAATTCTGGACCTCCGGTTCAGCACCGGCGGCGACTACACGAATACGGCGCATTTTGCTTCGCATTTGCCCGACTTTCTCGCCCCGCAGGGCCATATTTACATCCTGACCGGGCCGCAGACGTTTTCGGCGACAATTACAACCGCTTCTTTCGTGAAGCAGGCGGCAGGTTCGCGCGCGATAATTCTGGGCGAGCCGGTCGGAGATCGTCTGGCCTTTTACGCCGAGGGCAATGCGGGCTGCCTTCCTCACGCAAAACTGTGCGTTCACTACGCGACGGGGATGCATGATTATTCGCGCCCCTGTACGGACTGGGACAAGTGCTATTGGCTGAACTGGTTGTTCCCGGTGCGCGTGAACTCACTCGCGCCGAACGAAACAATCGGATTGTCTTTCGCCGACTATAGCGCACGCCGCGATCCGGTCTTCGACCGCGCCGTCGCGCTCGCCAACCTGCAGCGCTGAAATCTCAGGCAAATTCCAGGATGACATCGTCCAGCGCCAGGCTGTCGCCCTTCTTCGCGCTGATCTTCCCGATCGTGCCGTCGCGCTCTGCCGTCAGCACGTTTTCCATTTTCATCGCTTCAACCACGGCCAGCGCTTCGCCGATCTTGACTTGCTGGCCTTGCGACACATTGACCGAGACCACCAGTCCCGGCATGGGGCAGAGAAGCAGTTTCGAGGTATCCGCCGCCGTCTTTTTCGGCATCAACGCTGCAAGCCCCGCGGCAGTTCGGCTGCGCACCGTAACAAACACGGATGTACCGCCCTGCCTTAGCCGATAACCGCCATGAAGGCGTTCGATCTGCATGGCAGAGGATCGCGAATCTTCGCCGATCCGCATGATCGCATCGCCAGGGTGCCAGCCAACATGCGCGGTGTAATGCGCACTGCCGATTGTTGCGGCGAACTCGGCATCGACAAGACATGCGTTCGCGACTGTAAGCGTTTGATCGCCCAGGGTGACTTGAAAATTCCTTCCGGGAGCAAGAACGCCGTTAAGCGCTCCCGAAATCCGACTTGCCCGTTTGGTGCGCAGGATTTTCGTGGCCACGGCGGCCGCGGCGAAACGGCGCGCCTGGTGGTCGTCGAGCGGCTGCCCGCGAAAACCGTCGGGAAATTCTTCCGCAATGAAGCCCGTGGTGAGCCGGCCTTCGCGAAAGCGCGAATTGTGCATGATGGCATCGAGAAAATCGATGTTGTGATGGATGCCTTCAATGCGAAATTCGTCGAGCGCGTCACCCATAGCGTCGATCGCCTGCGATCGCGTAGGCGCGTGCGCACAGAGTTTGGCGATCATGGGATCGTAATAGACCGAAATTTCACTTCCTTCGTAAACGCCTGCGTCGTTGCGCAAGTTGATGTCGCCGGACCTGCCTTCATTTGGCGGACGATAGCGCACGAGGCGACCTGTCGAAGGCAGGAAACCGCGATAGGGGTCTTCGGCATAGACGCGCGCTTCGATTGCCCAACCGGTGAGCTTCACATCGCTCTGCCCAAGCGAAAGTTGTTCGCCGGCTGCCGAGCGGATCATCAGCTCGACAAGGTCCAGTCCGGTAACGAGTTCCGTAACCGGGTGCTCGACCTGCAGACGCGTATTCATTTCCAGGAAAAAGAAATTGCGATTCGCATCGACGATGAACTCGACGGTTCCGGCGCTGTCATATTCGACGGTCTTGGCAAGCGAGACTGCCTGTTCGCCCATCGTTTGGCGCGTGGCCGGGTCGAGAAACGGTGAGGGTGCCTCTTCGATCACCTTCTGATGGCGCCGCTGGATGGAGCACTCGCGTTCGCCGAGATGGATCACATGGCCGTGTTTGTCGCCCAGCACCTGAATTTCGATGTGGCGCGGCTCTGCAACAAATTTCTCGATAAAAAGCCGGTCGTCACCAAAGCTTGCTTTTGCCTCGCGTTGAGAGGATTGGATCGCCTGCGCCAGGTCCGTCTCCGCGCGGACAATCCGCAGACCTTTGCCTCCGCCACCGGCAGAGGCTTTCACCATTACCGGATAACCGATTTGCGCGGCGATGGCGCGCGCATGCGCGGCATCGCGGATTTCACCGACATAGCCGGGTACCGTCGAGACATTGGCCGCCAGCGCAAGCTTCTTGGATTCGATCTTGTCACCCATTGCCGCGATGGCTTTGGCGTTGGGCCCGATAAATGTTACGCCGGCCTTCGCCAATGCTTCGGCGAAGGCAACGCGTTCGGAAAGAAATCCGTAGCCGGGATGTACGGCGTCGGCGCCGGTCGAGCGGCAGGCATGAACGATTCTATCGACGACAAGATAGGATTGCGCCGACGGCGACGGACCGATGAAGACGGCCTCGTCGGCCATCTCGACATGCAGCGCGTTCCTGTCGACCTCGGAAAAGACCGCGACCGTCTTGATACCCATCCGCCGGGCAGTCTTGATAACGCGAACCGCGATCTCTCCGCGATTGGCGATCAGTATCTTTCGGAACACAATTTCCCCCGGCCGCCCAGCGGCCTTGAAACAGAAGGATTCTAGAAACTTCCGGTGCTCCCGTAAACAATCATGCGAAGGATAAGGGCACTGGACTCCGGCCCCGGTTGGCGCGCAACAATGGCAGGTTTCAAAAGGGGGGCGAGCATGGATTTTATCTCATCGCATGGCACGAAGACGGCGGGGTTGCCGTTCTCCGACGCAGTGAAAGTCGGCGACATCCTCTATCTTTCGGGACAATTGGGAAATCTTGTCGGCAAGCTGGAACTCGCTCCGGGCGGAATCGAAGGTCAGACAAGGCAGATGATGGAGAACATTGCCCGCATTCTCAACGCGAACGGACGCTCCTTCGACGACGTGTTCAAATGTACCGTAATGCTGGCCGACATGGCCCAATGGGCGTCATTCAACAGCGTCTACGTCACCTACTTTCGGCCACACCGTTTGCCCGCGCGTTCCGCGTTCGGCGCGAAAGGCCTGGCGCTCGGTGCCGCCGTCGAAATGGAATGTTGCGCCTGGGCGGGCGGAAAGTAGCAGGCGCGGGGCCTCACAGCGGAATGTTGTCGTGCTTCTTCCAGATCTGCGCTACCTGCTTGTTCCGCAGCATGCGCAACGCCCGGATGATGCGCCAGCGCGTGGAATGCGGCCGGATGACATCGTCGATGTAGCCCCGCGAGGCCGCGATGAAGGGGTTGAGGAACCGGTCCTCGTATTCCTTCGTTCGTGCGCTGATCTTTTCGGCGTCACCGATGTCCTGCCGGAAAATGATTTCCACGGCGCCCTTGGCGCCCATCACGGCAATCTGCGCCGTCGGCCACGCGTAGTTCACGTCCGCGCGCATATGCTTTGACGCCATCACGTCATAGGCGCCGCCATAGGCCTTGCGGGTGATGACCGTAACCTTGGGACTCGTTGCCTCGGTGAATGCGAACAGCAGCTTGGCACCGTGCTTGATGATGCCGCCATGCTCCTGCGCCGTCCCCGGAAGAAACCCGGGCACATCGACGAACGTGATGATGGGAATGTTGAAGCAGTCGCAAAAGCGCACAAACCGCGCCGCCTTGCGGCTGGCATCGGAGTCGAGCACGCCTGCCAGAACCATCGGCTGATTGGCGACGAAGCCGACCGTGGAGCCCTCCAGTCTGCCGAAAGCCGTGATGATGTTGCGCGCATAGGCTTCCTGAATTTCGAAGACGTCGCCTTCGTCGGCGACTTTCAAGATCAGTTCCCGCATGTCGTAGGGCTTGTTGGGATTGTCCGGCACCAGCGTGTCCAGCGAAGGTTCTTCGCGCCGCGGATCGTCGGTGGTGGGCCAGTGCGGCGGCTTTTCGCGATTGTTGAGCGGCAGGAAATCGTAGAGCCGGCGTATTTCCTCGATCGCGACCACATCGTTTTCGTAAGCGCCGTCGGCAACTGCCGACTTGGTCGTGTGTACTTTCGCGCCCCCCAACTGTTCGGGCGTCACGTCCTCCTGCGTTACCGCCTTAACCACATCGGGACCGGTGATGAACATGTAGGAGGTGTCACGCACCATGAAGATGAAATCGGTCATGGCGGGCGAATAGACGTCGCCGCCCGCGCATGGACCCATGATCACCGAGATTTGGGGAATTACGCCGCTTGCTAGCACATTGCGCTTGAACACTTCGCCGTAACCGGCCAAGCTCGAAACACCTTCCTGAATGCGAGCGCCGCCGGCATCGAGCAGCCCTATCAGGGGTGCTCCATTCTGCATCGCCATGTCCTGGATTTTGCAGATTTTCTGCGCGTGCGTTTCGGACAGCGAACCGCCGAAGACGGTGAAGTCCTTGGCGTACACATACACCATGCGGCCGTTGACCGTCCCCCAGCCGGTGACCACCCCGTCGCCGGGAATGCGGTTCTTTTCGGCACCGAAATCGGTGTTGCGATGCTCCACGAACATGTCGAACTCCTCGAAGGAATTTTCGTCGAGGAGCAATTCGAGGCGCTCGCGGGCGGTAAGTTTGCCCCGGTCGTGCTGAGCCTTGATGCGGGCTTCGCCGCCGCCAAGCCGGGCGCGCTGGCGGCGTTCTTCGAGTTCCTGGAGAATGGGCTTCATGGAGAATCCGGATCGATGGATCAGACTGTGGGGCGCCGCTCCGGGGGTCAAGCCTGCGAGCCTACAAAAGCCGGAAGAAGCGCTCTGCGGCCTCAAGCTCGGCCAGCATGTGCGCGCGCCTGACCTCGGATTCGACATCCCGGCCCCATTTTGTCGACTGAAACATCTCGTCGACAAGCGCCGCGGCAAGAGCCTGCGATGCAACGAGGTGTCCCTTCAACAGAGCCACGCCGATAACGAGCGATCCCGCGAGCGAGACAACGCGGTCGAGCGCCGCCAGATCGAAATCGCCCAACGGAGAAACCAGTCTTTCGAGAGCGAGCAATGCGCCAGGCGGCTGATCGATGAACGATACGCCTGCTCCGGTTTGAAGCATCGCGCCATGCGCATCAGCGACCCAGGCAAGAAGCGGATCCCAAGTCGCCGCCTGCAGCAGGGCGAGTTCCGCGGGTGTCTCGGCGCGGTAACAAAGAAGATCGCTACGTCCGAATGCCAGAATGTGGTCGATTACACGCTGGCGATGATTGGGTATCAGATCGAGCGCGGCATACGCGATCCCCGTCAGCGGCAGGCGCGCCGGATTGACGTGCTCGCTCTGGCGGCGCCATTCCTCTGCGATCGCTTCCGCCAGCGCATCTGTCGGTAAGAGAAGGCTCGATTGGCCGGGCGTCCTTATGGTCTTGTCGTCCAGCAGAACACAATGGCCGTCGCGCTGCCCCGAAACCGAGACCTTCTTGTAGAATTTCGCTGTTGCGCGCCCGGTCACTTGCGCTTTTTTGCGGCGAACGGATTGCCGCAATATTCTGCGTCGAATCCCAGAAGCGCCCATGTTCGAAGCATGTGTGCGGGCAGCGGTGCCGTAACCTGAAGGCGCCCTCCCCCCGGATTCGCGATGTCTATGGAGCGCGCATGCAGATGCAGGCGGTTTTCGATTTCGCCGCGCCCGCGAACTTCGCTGCCGCCATATTTGAAATCGCCGACAATCGGCGTTCCAACGGACGCCAGATGCACACGGATCTGATGCATCCGGCCGGTGACGGGTCTGGCCGCGACCCAGGCGAATTCCTGGCCGGCCCGGCCCAGCACGGCATAGTCGGTCACGGCGTACCTGGCGCCTTCCGCGTCCTTTTCCACCTCTACCACTTTTTCGCTGCGACCGCGCGGCCCGAAACCGGCCTCCTTCGCGAGTGCCGATCGGATAGTGCCGCGTTCGGCGTTGGGCACGCCGTTCGTCAAAGCCCAGTAGATTTTCGAGGCATCGCGCTCCCTGAGCGATTCGCTGAGCGCCGCGGCAGCGGTGGCAGTCCGCGCGACGACAAGCACGCCCGAAGTGTCGCGATCCAGTCTGTGTACGAGACGCGGACGTTGCTTCTTCTCGAACTTGAGAAGGTCAAGTAGACCATCGACATGCTCTCGAATGCCGCTGCCTCCCTGCGTCGCAAGGCCGGCCGGTTTGTTGAGCACCAAGACAGAAGAATCCATATGAATAACAATGTTTTCCGTTAAATGTTTCTCTTTGTCCCCAGGCTGGGGAAATTCATTCGAATTCCTTGTGGATAACGCCGATTTCGACTGGTGGATCGTTTGAACTTGCGGAGGCAAGCGGAGGGTTTGTCCGGCCGTAATCCTGTCCCCAGACTTCGCCCGCTTGCCGTCCAGGCGCACCTGACCTGTTCGAAGCAACTTCTCAAGCACCGTGTGACCCAGTGCCGGATAGTGCCGCTTGAACCAGCGATCGAGACGGATGCCGTCGTCGTCGGCGATGACGATTTTTTTTTCGCCGCTCATGGCGCTTCCGCGAGGTTGACGCAGTCGGACGAAGTCACTTAGCATTACTCCTGCAAAGGGGATGGGGTTCCCCTTTAACCGCCCGAGCGCCCCAAAGGCCAGACGGCTGATGACCCCTACCGCGGAAGGATGACGCGGCGGGAGTGCGTTTTTAGCCAGCCGAGGGCTGCGCTCCCGTGCCAAGCGTCACCAAGCGATTGGCACGGAGTGGGCATGGCAAGCGTTTGGCTTCAATCGGCTCTTTGGCTGGGTCTGGCGCTGGCAGCGTCTCTCATTTCAATCCGCGTGGCGATCTCGGTAGCGCTCATTGAGATTGTTGTGGGCGCGGTTGCGGGCAATTCGATCGGCCTGCATGTCACCGACTGGGTGAATTTCCTCGCGGGTTTCGGCGCCATTCTTTTGACCTTCCTGGCCGGCACGGAAATTGATCCGCGCATCGTCAGGAAGCATTTCTGGTCCAGTATGAGCATCGGCGTCACAGGTTTTTTTGCGCCCTATCTGGGCGTGCTCGCCTTCGCACATTGGATGATCGCGTGGCCCTGGCCGCAGGCGCAGCTCGCGGCCATCTCGCTTTCCACCACATCCGTCGCGGTCGTCTACGCCGTGATGATCGACACAGGCTTCAACAAGACGGAACTTGGAAAGATCATCCTCGCTGCCTGCTTCATAAACGACTTGGGAACTGTATTGGCGCTGGGAATCGTCTTCGCCCATTACGACCTCTGGCTGCTGCTGTTCGGCGCCGTGACGGCTCTCGTGCTGGTCGCCCTCGCGCGCTATGCTCCGTGGCTGTTCAAAAGCCTTGGCAATAGGGTGAGCGAGCCGCAGACCAAATTCGTTTCGCTCATTCTGCTTGGCCTTGGCGGCCTTGCCAGCGTGGCCGGCAGCGAGGCCGTTCTGCCAGCCTACCTTGTCGGCATGGCGTTGGCGCCCACGTTTCTCTCTGAACAGGAGTTGTCGCACCGAATGCGGATCATCGCATTCTCGATTTTGACGCCATTCTACTTTCTCAAGGCCGGCTCGCTGGTCGAGTGGCATGCTGTCATCGCATCAATCGGCCTCATTCTCATTTTTCTTGCCATCAAGATGATAACGAAATTCGTCGGAATCCTGCCTCTCACGCGCTATCACGAATTCAGTCCGCGCGAGGGCATGTATACAACGCTGCTGATGTCCACCGGTCTGACCTTCGGCACGATTTCCGCGTTGTTTGGCCTAGCCAATCACATCATCGGTCGGACGCAATACACGATCCTGGTCACGGCCGTAATCGGCAGCGCGGTTGTGCCGACATTGATCGCACAGACATGGTTCCAGCCGGACCTAAAGGCGATCACCGACGATCCTGAAGCGATCGAGGCCAAGGCCATGGCGCGCGAGGAGCAGTGACGGCGCGCGGGGAAAGATTTAGGAAGACCGGCGGCCGCCGCCTACGCTTGGACCTCTTTGTTACTGGAATCGCCGAATGCCGTTGCAAATGTACCTGGCCGTAGCCGCCGGCGGCGCCATAGGCACGATGGCGCGATATTTCCTTTCGGGAGTCATTGCCAATGCTTTCGGCCAGACATTTCCCTGGGGAACGCTCGTCATCAATGTCACAGGATCCTTCATCATCGGGTTTTTCGCGACGCTGACCGGACCCGACGGACGCTTTCTCGTCAGCGGAACGACGCGGCAATTCGTGATGGTCGGCATCTGTGGCGGCTATACGACCTTCTCATCCTTCAGCCTTCAGACGCTCAATCTGATGAACGACAGGGAGTGGCTTTACAGCACGGGAAACATTGTCGGCTCGGTTGTTCTGTGCATGTTTTTCGTCTGGCTCGGCGCAACAGTGGCGACCGCGCTCAACCAGCTGAAGGGGGCATGAATGCAGGTACCCAAGGACGCCGTTCTGCTGCGGATATTCCTCGGCGAAGCCGACAGGTTGCACGGCAAACCTCTCTATGAAGCCATCGTGATGAAGGCACGCGAGCTGCATTTGGCGGGCGCGACGGTGTTGCGCGGGCCGATGGGCTTCGGTCCATCGAGCCGCGTGCATACCGCGAAAATCCTGCGTCTGTCGGAAGACCTCCCCCTGGTAATCGAGATGGTGGACGCGGAAGACAAGATCAACGATTTCCTGCCGATTCTCGACGAAATGATGGGAAGCGGCCTCGTGACCATGGAAAAGGTCAAGGTTGTGCAATATGGAGAAAGTCGGACAGCGCCAGATTGACGCGATACGGCTCTGGAGCAGGTTCCCTTCAACCTCTTCGCGCATAGTTGCAGCGACAAATGCCAGATGAACAGCAGCGAAAGGATCCCTGGCGCGGTCACTTTCCGGGTGGACGGCTCTTGTTGGCTCTGAGTTTTGCCCAATATTCGAGCCGCTTTGCAATCTCGCGCTCGAAGCCGGTGTCTTTCGGCTGATAAAGTGCCTGGCGGTCCATGCCATCCGGAAAATAATTCTGTCCGGAAAAGCCTTCTTCGGCTGCGTGGTCATATTGGTAGTCTTTGCCGTAGCCGAGCGTTTTCATCAGTTTCGTCGGGGCATTGAGAATATGTGCCGGTGGCGTCAACGATCCATATTCTCCTGCCGCGCGCAGGGCGGCCCCATGCGCCTTGTAGACGGCATTCGACTTTGGCGCGGTGGCCACATAGATCACGGCCTGAACAAGCGCGATCTCCCCTTCCGGACTGCCCAGGAAATCATAGACATCCTTCGCCGTGAGTGCCTGCACGACTGCTTGAGGGTCGGCGAGCCCGACATCTTCGACCGCCGCGCGCACGAGCCTGCGGGCGATATAAAGCGGCTGCTCGCCCCCTGCCAGCATGCGCGCGAGCCAATACAGCGCTGCGTCCGGATCGGACCCGCGAATCGATTTATGCAGAGCGGAGATGAGGTTGTAATGTTCTTCGCGGCTCTTGTCGTAAAGCGGTGCGCGCTTTTGTACCGCTGCAACCAGCGCGATGGAATCCAGGGGGGCCGACGGATTGAGGGTCGCGATCTCCTCCACGAGATTGAGCAGATAACGCCCGTCGCCATCGGCCATCGCGCGCAGACTGGTTCGAGCATCTTCGGTGAGGGCCAACCTGATGCTGTAATGCGCTTCGGCCCGCTCCAGCAGCATTTCGAGCGCCGCATCGTCGAGACGGCGCAGCACAAGAACCTGGGCGCGCGAAAGCAAAGCGCCGTTCAATTCGAAAGACGGGTTCTCCGTCGTGGCGCCAACCAGAATGACGGTGCCGTCTTCTACAACTGGCAGGAAACTGTCCTGCTGGCTGCGATTGAACCGATGGATTTCGTCGACGAAGAGCAATGTGCCCTGTCCCGTCTTGCGCCGCGCGCGCGCGGCCTCAAATGTTTTTTTGAGATCGGCTACACCGGAGAAGACGGCAGACAATTGTACGAAGTGAAGGGCGAAGGCGTGCGAGAGCAACCGCGCGATGGTAGTTTTGCCGGTCCCCGGAGGTCCCCAAAGTATGATGGAATGGGCGCGGCCCTGCGCCACCATGCGCCCGATCGGGCCGGTTGGCCCAAGCAGCTGATCCTGGCCTACGACGTCGCCCAGCGTCTTCGGACGCAGGCGGTCTGCCAGTGGCCGTGGCGCGTCTTTCTCGAGGCCGCCGGCTGCGAAGAGATCGGACATCGGACCAGGTTAGCGCGTCTTGGCGCCGACTTCAGCCCCCACTGCCGGCTCGGTAGTGCTACCCGCTGATGGACAGGCTCACGCGTTGATTGCCACGGTCGATCACCATGTCCCAATGACCACTGGCAGAATCGAGCGAGCGTTTGAGTTCGGCAACCGAATTGATGTCGACTCCATTGATGGACCGGACGATATCGCCCGGTTGCAGGCCGTAACTGGACGAATAGGTGTTTGCCGTTGTCGAGACAACGACGACCCCTCTTGCCGAAAAGGCAAGCTGCAGGTCCGTCGCGACTGCCGGAGAGAGGTTCTCCACCTTGGCGCCGGTGAGAGGGTTGCGCCCTGCTATCGTGCTGAGATCGCGAGGCGGGTTTTCGGGGGGCAACGTCAAAGCGACGGAAACCTCTCGTGCTTCCGATCCCTGCGCGACCTTCAGTCTGACGATTCCGCCAGGCCTTGACGTTGCAATTCGGTAGTTGAGGCCCTGCATGTCGTCGATACCGGTCCCGTCGACCTGGAGTATGACCTCGCCAGCCTTGATACCCGCGTTCGCAGCCGGGCCGCCGGGATAAACGCTCTTGATGAGGACGCCACCGGGACGCGAAAGTCCCAGGGTTTGCGCGATCTCGCTCGTGACCGGCTGGCCATCCGCCCCAAGCCAGGGCAGCTTGACGCCGCCGCCGAGCGCGCCTTCCACAATGCGGCGCGCAAGATTGGCAGGCGTCGCAAAGCCGATACCGGAATATTCTCCGGTACGCGAATAAATCGCCGTGTTGATGCCGATGAGCTTGCCGTCGGCGGTGATCAGCGCGCCGCCGGAATTGCCGGGGTTGATGGCCGCGTCGGTCTGGATGAAGAACTGATAGTCGCTCGCGCCGATCTGGGTCCGCGCCAGCGCCGATACGATTCCCATTGTCACGGTCTGGCCTACTCCGAAGGGATCGCCGATGGCCAGCACGATATCGCCCACCGATATTCTGTCGCTGTCGCCGAATTCCGCGGTCGGCAATTTTTCGCCCTTGGTATCGATTTTCAGCACGGCCAAATCGGTGCGCGGATCGGCAAGAAGCACGCGCGCCTTGAATTCGCGCCGGTCTGAGAGCGCCACAACGATGCTTTGGCCGCCTTGTACGACGTGATTGTTGGTCACAATCACACCGTCTCCGCGCACGATCACGCCAGAGCCCAACGACTGCTGCACGCGTTTCTGGAATTCCGGCGATCCGCCAAAGAAGCGTTGAAACAGAGGGTCGGCAAATAGCGGATTCACTGCCGTCTGCACCACCGATTGGGAATAGACGTTGACCACCGCAGGAGCGACACGCTTCACGACGGGCGCGAATGTCAACTGCACCTGGGGCATTGATTGCGGCACGGATGGTTGCGCCGTGAAGGCATTTGCAGAGGCTGTCAGCAAGCCGGCAGCCGTGACAAAGGACAGGATTTTCAGTCGCATCATCTCACAATCCCCAAAATGAAAAAGGCGGTCCCGAAGACCGCCTGTTTCTAGCCGATTGTCCTGCCGCCCGAATTACGATGAGCTTTCGGATTGTTCATCATTGCCGGTCACTGGCCCCGAATCCCTGCCTTTGGCATCCTCGTCGCGATCGACGAATTCGATGAATGCCATTTCCGCATTATCGCCAAAACGAAAACCGGCCTTCAGGACGCGCGTGTAGCCTCCCGGACGGCTGGCATATCGGGGGCCGATCACGTCAAACAACTTCCTGACCTGTGTCTCGTCCTTGATCTGGGCCAGCGCCTGACGGCGCGCATGAATGTTCGATCCGCCCCGACGCGACAACGTAACCAGCTTCTCGACCACGGGCCTCAGCTCCTTGGCCTTCGGCAATGTGGTCTTGATCTGTTCGTGCTTGATAAGCGCCGCAGCCATGTTGGCAAACATGGCGTTTCGGTGGGCAGTCGTACGGCCTAACTTTCGGCCCTGATTGCGATGTCGCATGATCTTGTCTCACTGGATCGGCCGCGGTGCGGCAATTAATACTGGTCCTCGTACCGCTTGGCGAGTTCTTCGATGTTCTCGGGCGGCCAGCCGGGCACTTCCATGCCCAGATGCAGACCCATCTCCGCCAGGACTGCCTTGATCTCGTTCAGCGACTTGCGGCCGAAATTCGGTGTTCGCAGCATCTCCGCTTCCGTTTTCTGGATGAGATCGCCGATATAGACAATATTGTCGTTCTTCAGACAATTGGCCGAACGGACCGACAGCTCCAGCTCATCCACCTTCTTGAGAAGCACCGGATTGAAGGCGAGATCGGGTTTTGCCTCTTCCGCAACGCGCTCGCGCGGCTCTTCGAAGTTGATGAAGACCTGCAGTTGGTCCTGCAGGATGCGCGCGGCATAGGCGACCGCGTTATCCGGCGAGACCGCGCCGTTCGTTTCCACGTTCAGGGTAAGTTTGTCGTAGTCCAGAATTTGCCCTTCACGGGTGTTCTCGACCTTGTAGCTGACCTTTTTGACCGGACTGAACAGAGAATCCACGGGCATCAGACCGATAGGGGCATCCTCGGGACGATTGCGGTCGGCGGGCACATAGCCTTTGCCGGTCGCGACCGTCAGTTCCATGCGAAAATCCACCTTCTCGTCCAGCGTGCATAGCACGAGGTCGGGATTGAGAATCTCGACATCCGCCACTGCCGTGATTTGCCCGGCCGTTACTTCGCCAGGGCCGGTCGCGCGCAATGAAAGCCTTTTCGGACCTTCCGAATGCATGCGCAGCGCGATTTGCTTCACATTGAGGACCATGTCGGTCACGTCTTCGCGCACACCGGCGATCGAGGAGAACTCGTGCAGCACGCCTTCGATTTGAATTGACGTCACGGCCGCGCCTTGCAGCGAGGAAAGAAGTACCCGCCTCAGTGCATTTCCGAGCGTCAGGCCAAATCCGCGTTCGAGCGGCTCGGCAACGAGTGTCGCGAAGAGGCCCGGGTCATGACCCGCCTCAACACGCAGCTTTTGTGGTTTGATAAGTTCCTGCCAATTTTTCTGAAACACGTCTTGCCTCATCGGTTCCCGGACGCCTGAAGCGGCGTCCCATTCGTTCGACGGGTGTTACTCGAAACTCGTTATACGCGGCGGCGCTTCGGCGGCCGGCAACC
>Ga0208849_1000702_pt1 | contig 28543 bp, 29 predicted proteins | sample NGESurdeep072012_10_FD_184470 | JGI IMG/M metagenome (GOLD analysis project Ga0208849, IMG submission 184470) | Arctic peat soil microbial communities from Barrow, Alaska - NGEE Surface sample 53-3 deep-072012 (SPAdes) | ecosystem: Environmental > Terrestrial > Soil > Wetlands > Peat ... | reverse complement strand
GGAGCCAGACCCATGGATCATGGACGAGCGATACGCCGCTGTTCATGTGCGGGATAAGGGCATCATCGTATTCACCGCGTGTTCGCACGCCGGCATCATCAATGTCCTCAAAGACGCACAAGACGAATTCGAGCCTGCGCCACTTTATGGCGTGATTGGTGGCTTCCATCTCTCCGGTGACGCCTGTGAGGCCATCATTCCCGAGACGATCGAGGATCTGAAGGCATTCGATCTCAAGATGGTTGTTCCCGGTCACTGCACGGGATGGCGCGCTATCCACAAGCTGGTTGAGACTTTCGGAGAGGACAGGGTGGTTCCCTCAGCGGTCGGGCGCACCCACCGATTCTGAGAAACTGCCTACGCGCAAACGTTACCTTGACGCGCAGATCGAAATCGGCACGGTTGTCTGCAACGCGAGGATCCGCTGCGCCGGTTCCGCAAGGACCTCGACATCCAGCGATGGGACTTCTCGACGAATGTATCGCTGGAATAACGAGGCGATTAGCGCCGTCGCCCATTGTCACGCCGGCATGTGTGCCCGCCTTCGGTTGGGCTGGCTTGACCATTCGACAACCGCGCGAAAGGGGAATGGCTGTTTTGACATGGGTCAAGCGGATTGTTCCATGAAAGAAGGCGAGCGCAGATTAACTGGGCTGTGGACGGGACCGGCAGGTGACTGACGAGCAGAACTTCTGGGATAAGCGATACGCGCAAAACGACTATCTGTTTGGCGTAGAGCCGAACGCGTTCCTCGCGCGGCAGGCCACGCTGCTCAAGCCAGGCTGGCGCGCCCTGGCGGTGGCTGATGGCGAGGGACGCAATGGCGTCTGGCTCGCGGAGCAAGGGCTGTCAGTTCAATCTGTCGATAGTTCGAGCGTTGCCCAGTCCAAGGCACGAGCATTGGCGGAAGCGCGGGGGGTCTCTCTGGAGCTGACCCTCACCGACCTCGACAACTGGGCGTGGCCGACCCGCGCGTTCGACTTGGTGGTCGCGATCTTCATTCAGTTCGCGGCGCCCCCTCTGCGCGCGCAGCTCTTCGAGAAGATGCATCTCGCCCTCAAGCCCGGCGGCCTCTTGTTGCTCGAGGGATATCGGCCCGAGCAGATCGCGTACGGCACCGGCGGCCCCTCCACGGCCGAGAATGTCTATGCGGAGCCGATGCTGCGAGAAGCCTTCGCCGCGCTGCAGATCGAAGAGCTGCGCGCATACGATGCCGTCCTGCACGAGGGGACCGGGCATGACGGCATGTCGGCCCTGATCGATCTCGTGGCGCGCAAGCGCGGCTAAGTGGCCGAAGGCACGTTCGGCGGTCGGCTTCCCGGACCGCGCTGTGTGCAATCAGGTCGAAAGGACGTGCGCGTTGAGCCACAGTTCTAGCGTGTGCCCGTCAGCCGCCCCGGCGCGTTGGGCCACCATCCGACCCTTGTTGAACAGCATTAGGGTCGGAATAGCTCGAATCTGGTAGCGGGCTGCCAGGCCCGGCTCTGCTTCGGTGTCGAGCTTGAGGAAGCGGTATGACGGCTCCAGCGCCTCGGCGACCCGCTCATAGATCGGAGCCATCCCCTTGCAGGGGCCGCACCATGCGGCCCAGAAATCGACGACGACCGGAATGTCGTTTCTGGTGATGTGCTGGTCGAAAGTCTTTTGCGTCGCCGGCCACGACTTGCCCGAAAAGAGTTTGGTTCGGCACTTCCCGCATCGGGCCTTGCCGGGCGCCTGGCCCACAGCAACACGGTTCACGCCTGCGCAACTGGGGCAGACGACATGGACCGGGTTACCGGTATCTGGCCAGGCCATGCTCAATCGCTCTCATCGCCGATCGCACAATCATTCCGCCGGTTCGAGGTGAACCTTCTTCAGCTTCGCAATTCCCAACGCTTCCAGCGCCATGCGCTCGTAGAAAGTATCACTTCTCCCCCGACGAACCTTGCTTAGGAAATACTTCTCGAAACCGATCTTCGCCAGATGGACCCACTTTCCCTGCGACGACCAGTTGACGTTCCGCGGCGGGATCTCCGGCTGGGCAATGAAGGCGATGCCGTCGTCGCCGAAATCGGCGAGGCAGACAGCATTCCAAGTGGCGACGGCCTGCGGCTGTTTGCCGGCGATGAGCGACGCCACGTTCTCCGCCGTTGCGGTTACCATCGATTCAATCATGAACCCGGTCTTCGGCACACCGACCGCGAGCGGCGTTTTGCCGACCGGCGGGATGGCGACTGCGACGCCGATGCCGAACACATTCGGGAACGCAGGGTTGCGCTGCACGAGGCCCCCTGCACCGCGCCGATGACGGCCGCGCCACCGGACTTGATCAGGGCATCGACCGCGCTCTTCGCCTTTTCGGCGTGGTCGACATGGCATACCGACTGAGTGGCGCTGTCGGGCCCGAGGCCAGGGATTTCATCGAAAGCGAGTTCGGGTCCGCTGGCGATGATCAGGTAGTCGTAGCTCAGCGAGGTGCCGTCGTTGAGTTCGATGCGATTCTCCGCCGGATAGATCCGTTTTGCTCCCTCCGGGCGGAGCCCGATCCCCCGCCGGCTGAATACTGGCTCCAGATCGATCGAGATGTTTTCACGCGTCCGCCAACCGACTGCCACCCAGGGGTTCGAGGGGACGAATGAATATTTGCTGCCGAGGTTGACCACCGTCAATTGGTCGGCGGACCTGAGTTTCTCCTTCATGGCGTAAGCCATGATCGTGCCGCCCAGACCGGCGCCGAGAATGACGACATGTGCCATGAAATGCTCCCTTCCGTGGACAGCTAAAACAAAATCCTGCGAACTAGGCCCGGACGCTTTGATCCGCATCAACTTGTGCGGCGGGCGCACCCCCTGACGCAACCATAGCTTTTGCTGCCGGGCCCTTCGCCTTGACCGGGATTGTCAGGTAGCGGACGCCATTACTTTCAGCCGGCGGAAACCGGCCAGCGCGGATATTGACCTGGATCGAGGGGAGCAGAAGCCTGGGCGCGTCAAGGGTAGCGTCGCGCGCAGTTCGCATGGCGACGAACGCCTGCTCGTCGACGTCGTCCCTGACGTGGACGCTCGTCTCGCGCTCGGCGCTGACGGTCGTTTCCCACGCATAGGTGTCGCGTCCGGGTGCCTTGTAGTCGTGGCACATGAAGAGGCGGGTATCAGCCGGCAGGCTGAGCAGGCGGCGGATCGAGCGATAGAGCTTTCGTGCATCGCCGCCGGGGAAATCGGCGCGCGCGGTCCCGTAGTCGGGCATGAACAGCGTGTCGCCGACGAAGACTGCGTCGGCGAACTTGTAGCTGACATCTGCCGGTGTATGGCCCGGCGTGTAGAGCACTTCGACTTCCAGGTCGCCGATCGCAAATCTTTCGCCGTCTGCGAACAGCTTGTCGAAATCCCGGCCGTCGGTGTGGAGGTCGGCCGCGTTGAAGACCGGCCGGAAGAGCCGCTGCACATCCTTAATGTGCTCGCCGATGCCGATCTTGGCGCCGGTCTTGGCCTTGATGTAGGGCGCGCCGGACAGATGGTCGGCGTGCGCGTGCGTTTCCAGCACCCAGTCGAGGACGATGCCCGATTCGGCAGCGGCGCTGAGGATCGTCTCGACCGACCGCACATCGACCTCGCCGGCCGCCGGATCGTAATCCAGAACCGGGTCGATGACCGCTCCCCGCCCGGTTCCCGCGTCCCACACCAGATAGCTGATCGTGTTCGTCGGCTCGTCGAAAAAAGCCCGAATTTGCAAACTCTTCGCGTCGCTCATGTCGGTTCCTTGCGTTCCGTCTCGATCTCCATATATTAGCTATGTCTAATTTAGCAAGAGATCATGGAAGGAATGGGCACCATGCCGGTCAGCACCCTTGCCGGATTGGAGGAGAACGCTGGCGAGGCGGCGCAGTTCCTGAAGCTGCTCGCCAACGAGCATCGCCTGCTGATTCTTTGCCATCTCGCCTCCAACAACGAGATGAGCGTGAACTGGCTGGCCGACGCGCTCGATCTCAGCCAGTCGGCGCTGTCGCAGCATCTGGCGCGGCTGCGCGAGGACAATCTCGTCGTCTTCCGCCGCGAAGCGCAGACCCTGCACTATCGGGTCGCCGATCCCCGCGCGATCCGGATTCTCAAAACGCTGAAGCAGATCTTCTGCCCCTGACCGCGGTCATTCCCCCCCGATCACGACAAGGAGAAATCGACATGGCACGAACACCGAAAACCGTCGACGCGCGCGCCGCCGCAAAACTGCAGGAGGAAGGCGCGCTCCTCGTCGACGTCCGCGAAAGCGGCGAGTACGCCCAGGCTCATATACCCGGCTCGCAGCTCGTTTCTTTGAGCCGCTTCGGAATGAGCGAGCTGCCGCTCGTGCCCGGCCAGGCCGTCGTATTCTTCTGCGCCGGCGGTAACCGCACCACCGCCAACGCCACTCGGCTGGTGGAGAAGGCCGGGGCGGCGGATGCCTATGTCATGCAAGGCGGGATCTCGGCATGGCGGCAAGCCGGTCTCCCGGTGGAATCAGGCGGAGGCTCGAACGAAGGCGCCCGCCCCGGCTTCCTGTCGCGGGTCTTCGGACGCTGATGGAACCGGCGCTGCTCCAGGATGGCCTTGCGGTGGCCTCCGGTGCAGCCGTCGGGTTCTCCCTCGGCCTGGTTGGCGGCGGCGGCTCGATCCTGGCCGTCCCGCTGCTCTTCTACGTGGTCGGTATCGGTTCGCCGCATCTGGCGATCGGAACCAGTTCGGTCGCGGTCGCGGCGAGCGCCGCACTCAGCCTCATCGGGCATGCGCGGGCACGCACGGTCAAATGGCCGTGCGCGGCCATCTTTGCCGCTGCCGGCGTGATAGGAGCGGTGGCCGGTGCTGCGCTCGGCAAGGCGGTCGACGGCAACGCGCTCCTGGCGCTCTTCGGTTTGCTGATGATCGGCGTCGGTCTGGCGATGCTGAGAGGCCGCCGCGGCGGCGACGCACCCGACGTGCGGCTCACGCGCCAGACGGCTCCGCGTCTGCTGCCACTCCTCGGCGCGACAGGACTAGCAGTCGGCTTCGCATCGGGGTTCTTCGGCATCGGCGGCGGCTTTCTCATCGTTCCGGGACTCGTCGTGGCGACGGCCATGCCGATCGTGAACGCCATCGGATCGTCGCTGGTGTCGGTCACCGCGTTCGGCGCGACCACCGCCGCGAGCTATGCCGCTTCGGGTCTGGTCGACTGGCCGACCGCTGGCTTCTTCATCGTCGGTGGTGCACTTGGCAGCCTGTCCGGCACGGGGCTGGCACGCCAACTCGCCGACAGGGGCCGCATCCTGACGCTCATCTTTGCCAGCATCGTCATCGGGGCCGGCCTCTACGTCGCCTTAAAGGGCTTCTCAGCCGGATTGGTGCGAAGCTAACGCGTTCCCACAAGAACGAGCTTCGCCTGCTTGCTTGGTGCGGTTCCGCCGCTTTGTCTCCAAGTTTGACCACGAGTTTGCCCCGCGAGTAGTACTATTGGATCTAATGGTCGGCAGTGCGCGACGACTTATGATCGCCGTCAGCCACACAGTTCGGCGTCGCCTTACGTATCGCCAAATGGGGTTATTATGTGGCATTGACTAATTGGCCATTGCGAAAATATCAACGATATCAAAAATGATATTTCATTTATTTGGCGGTGGAGGCAGTCATCTGCGAACGGCTCTCCGGCCCGATCAGGGAAATTTACAGGGGAAAAGTGCAATTTCTGGAACTCGCTTAGCTGGATGATCGAATTTCCCCAAGGATCGCGCACGTTTACCGCTCAAATTCCCTTACTGCCTCTAGCAGGGACAATAATCTTCGCAGCAGGGAAATTTTCTGCGATCGCTTCGCGAAACAGGGAATTTTCACTGCGGCACAGCTTCACAAAAAGCCTCGGTCGGCAATCAGCTGCATAAGCTGTTGCGTCACCTACGCCCGCTGTTACGCTAGCACCAGTTCACCTCGATGATCGGCCAAGTGGCCAATGGCTACCGTTTTAAGGCGGACGGGACTGAGCGTCCTGGGCAAGGTGCCTTGGGGGACGCATCTGTGCATGTTCCACGAGACGAAGCAGGATCTGCTGGACGCGTTGGTTCCCTATTTCAGGGCTGGATTGGAAAGCAATGAATACTGCGTGTGGGCCGTCTCCGAACCTCTGACTGTTGAAGAAGCCACGACCGCGCTGAGCCGGGAGTTACGCACGTTAAAGCGCGCTCTCGATGCTGGAAGCCTCGAAATTCTTCCAAGCCGCGAGTGGTATCTTCGTGAGGGAGGAGTCGATCCGAAGAAAATTATCGGCGGCTGGCACGAGAAACTCGACCGAGCACTAGCCAAAGGCGGAGAAGGACTTCGGGTGAGCGGGAACGCCTTTTGGCTTGGCTCAAAATACTGGCAGGATTTTCGCCAATACGAACGGGAACTCGACCTCGCTCTCGAAGGTCGGCCGATGATAGTGTTGTGCACATACCCGCTCGCCGTTTCCCGACCGGCCGACATTCTGGATGTGGCGCAGGCGCACACCATCACGGTGGTTAGACGGAATGGCGATTGGGAGTTCGTCGAAACGGCCCTGGCGCCGATGACAACCCATTCGCTTACGCCGCGCGAACTCGAAGTCCTGACCTGGGCGGCTCGCGGCAAATCCGCATGGGAGATAGGCGAAATTCTCGATATAGCGAAAAGGACCGTCGACGAGCACGCCCAAACGGCGGTCCGCAAGATAGGTGCGGCTAACAGGACTCAAGCTGTTGCAATCGCACTTCGCAGCCACTTGATCGAACCCTGAACACATATGGTTTGGTCGCGTCCGTCAACGTGGTGTAATTCGGATGGTGGTCTGAGATGATCATCGGTCAGGCGGCAATGTCGGGGCCTGCGCCGAAGCCGCGTCTGCGCGCAGATTGTGCACCGTCAATAGTCCCAATACCGCATCATTTGCGGTCGGCAGAGGTTCCCCCCGCCAACCTCAAGCGTGGGAAGCTCACACGTGACACAAAATCAAAGGTCAACAAAATCGCGCAGCGGTGACGGGGCAGGTTCGGCGGTCCGCCCGATCGACCCGCAGGCCTTTCTTGCGGCCACGGACGGCGCCCGGTCCGACTTGAAGCCGGCCTCGCACGAAGTCGTCTTCACGCAAGGGGACCCCGCTGAAGCGGTCTTTTATGTAAGAACCGGGCGGGTTCAGCTCACCGTCGTCTCCGACCAGGGGAAGGAGGGTATCATTGCTCTGTTGGGGCCAGGCGATTTCTTCGGCGAAGGATGCATCGCCGGTCAACGGGTTCGCTTGGCGTCAGCGGTCGCCATGACGGCCGCGAACATTTCCAGGATCGAGAAGGACTCGATGGTCCGGTTGCTCAAAGAAAAACCGGAATTTTCGGAAAGGTTCATGGCGTTCCTGGTCGCGCGCAATATTCAGGTCGAGGCAGACCTGGTTGACCAGCTCTTCAACTCAAGCGAAAAGCGGTTGGCGCGCTTACTCTTGCTTCTGGCCAACTTCAACAATGATGGCGAACTCCGTCCAATCGTCCCCAAGATCAGCCAGGAAGTTTTGGCTGCTCGCGTTGGCACGACCCGCTCTCGGATAAACTACTTCATGAACAAGTTTCGGCGGCTCGGGTTAATAGAATACAACGGTGAATTGAAGGTGCACACGGCGCTGCTCAACGTCATTGTCCACGACTAGCGGCGGGAGTGCTTGAGACGCGCCACCGTGACACACCGACATTTATGCGGGTGCCCTTCGATCCGGCTTTGCCTCTCTATGGGGAGCTGTTGGCCATCCAGGTGTTCAAGTTTGAATATCCGACTCTTTCAAACACGCTAGTTCCAAGAGTATGACAACAGCCAAACCCCCGATTCCTAGGTTTGAAGAGCGCAGAGTTGCGGATGTGGGACCTCCGCCTGGCATCGAGGATCGCAGAGCGGCGCATAAAGGACCTCCGCCGGGCATCGAGGATCGCAGAGTAGCGTCCAAGGCTCGTCGAAATGCGTCGCGAACGAAGACCCTGAAGGGCGCGGAAATTGTTCTGCCTGTTGGCGCGAACATTACCTGCATCGTTCGCAATATCTCGACATCGGGGGCACAGTTAGAGGTTCACCGCCCAATTCCCTACAACACTTTTGATCTTGTCTTCGACGACGATGAATGGTTGCGCCGCTCATGCGCGGTCGTGTGGCGGCGCGAGACCACTATCGGTGTGAAGTTCCAATAGGCGGGTCCAACGAAACTAGGACCTTTTCTTGTACGGCCCCCCACACGCAGCTTCGGTCCGAGAGCATGAATCAGCGCCACGATGTCGTTCATATTCCAAAGACGACACCAGCCGCTCTTGCTGCCCAGCGCCTGAGCGGCTTGTCCTTGCCGCCTAGGACAGCTCAGCGTCTCTCATGTGCAACAAGTCAAACGGCGACTCGAAGCCCGGCAGCACCATCACGAGTCAACCGCGGTCACAGCTTACGCCATCACGGGCGCAGGGCGGCCTTTGAATGGTGTCCGACACCATGTCGTCGAGGATGATTAGCTAATATGCGCCGCCCAGATGGCTGCCACTCAGGAAAACGACGGATGGGATGTAGTGGCAGTCGCATCGGGGGAAGAGGGTGGTGCTCCTGAACCCGCCGATAGCTATCGAAGTCGTCTTCACCGATATTCAACTCGCTGGATTAGCAGCCGGATGGGACGGTGGCGATGCCGCGCAAACCCCCGCCGGCTCACTCCTGGTCGCAGCTCATGGGCGATACCGACCGCGGTTCTGGCGCCGACATCACCGTCGAGCTCCGCGCCGTTCCGTGCGGGCCGTTAGTCGAGGTGAAACACTTCCTCCATCGTCGCCCACCACTCGCTGGGTTGACGATGCTTGAGTGGCTGCTGGCACGGCATGCACACTTCCCACCAGGCCTTATTTGCCGGATGGTCCGAAATTGCCTTCACGTCGGCTGCGTAGTCCGTGCCGCGATATTCCCAATATCCGAAAAGAAGGTTCTCGGGCTCTTTGAGGTAGATCGAATAGTTGGTGATGCCGTGGCGTCCAAGCAGCGTGAGAATCTCCGGCCACACCGCCCGGTGCAGCTCTTTATAGTCTTCCACTTTGTGCGCACGCAGGCGCAGCACCATCCCCATGCGCGGTCGCAGAAGGCGCCATCCGGCCGGCGGCGAGCCGCGCAAATGCCCGATTTTTCAGTTGTTTGCGCTAGACCCCGCCTCCGCCGGAGTCGGATGGGTGGTTGCGACGGTTTATTTCGTGCAAAGAGGGCCACAAGGCCCCGATCGGGGTTTCGGAAACCACGCGGTTTAGCCCGAAAGTGTGGTGTTCTCCAATACGGAGCTGACGGTTCAGATCAGCTGGCTACTTTCCCCACAATCGCTTTGACGCGATAGCGGCGCCTTCACGGAGCGACTTGAGCTTGGCCCATACCACGTCCTCCGCCACCCATTCCCAGCCGGTGAAGGTGCCGAAGCCGCAATCGACCCCTGCGATAACGCGCTCCCTGTCGCCGATCGCATCGACCACCCTCTCGATCCGCTGGGCGACCACTTCGGGGTGCTCGACGAAATTGCTCTTCGAATCGATCACGCCGGGAATGACGGCCATGTCGTCGGGCGGTCTGTTCGCCTTGATCGCCGCGGTCTCGTGCTGGCGACGCGGGTTGGCGAACTCGAGGCCGATCGCACCGACCTTCGCCTGATAGAGCGGCGGTAGCACCACCTCCATCGCCACGTCGTGGTTATGCGGTCCTTCCCAGTTGCCCCAGCATACGTGCAGCCGGACGCGGTCGCGCGGAATCTCCGCAAGCGCCGTGTTCAGCGCGGCGACGTGTCGTTCCGTCTGTTCGGCGAACTCGGCGTCCGTCAAATCCTGATACAGCAGCACCCGCTCCATCGCGAGATCGGGCCCGTCGACCTGGAGAATGTAGCCGGCATCGACGATCGCCTTATATTCCTTCGATATCTCGCGCGCGATCGCATCGAGATAGGCCTCATCCGAGTCGTAATAGGCGTTCAGCATCGTGCACGCGATAATGCCGGGCGACGGCGCGTTCATGAACCACTCGGTGACGTGCGCGTGCGGTTTGACCCCCTGCCGCTTCAGGCGGTCGATCTCTTTCTGAAGCTCGCCTTCGCCGCGGTAGTGAACTTCGCCGATCGCTTCGGGCGCGTCGAAGACTCGTCCGGTCTTCGGAATCCGCTGCATCATCCGCTCGGTGAACTTCGGGAACTCGGCGAACTCCCTGCCGTACGGTCGGCTCGACTTGCCACCGAAGCCGCTCCAGCGTTGCGGTACGTAGGTCTGGAATCCGACCCGTGCCTGCTCGCCGTCGTTGGCGATATCGATGCCGACCTCGACCTCTTTCGTCACGATGTAGGCGACACGCTCATCGGCCACATCGTCGATCTTCTTGCGATCAATTCTTTTGCCTGCCTCCTGGTCGATCAGCATCGATCCGAGTGGCTCACCGCGGGGCATGCTGCCGGCATGGGTGGTAAGGATCCTGTCAGTGCTCAGTTTCATTTGAAAGCTGCCCCTACGATGCACAAGTGGAAACCCGATCCATCCTAGACTATGGTGTCTGGCTGTTGTAGCCGCACGTTCGGCTCAACCAAGAAAAGCAGATACGGCGCGGTGCTGGTGACATCAAGGGAGGGACGAATGGCCTTAAGAATGCGACTTATCATTTGCGCGAGCGCGGTGGCACTTACCTGTCAGATGCTGACAGTTCCGGCCAGCGCCGAGAATAGTTTTTCGAAGGTCGATCTCGCCCCGGACAAAAAGGGCGGCATCGCAGACATGCAGGACATCTCGAAATATTGTGGCACCAAGCCGTTAAAGGTCGCCTACTCCGACGGTTGGGGCGGCAACTACTGGCGGCAGATCACGCGTGCGGAGTTCGAGGCCGAGGCGGCCAAGTGCCCCAATATCACCGAAGTCCGCTACACGGACGGCGAGTTCAAGGCGGAGAAGCAGATCGCCGACATCAAGGGCCTGATCGCCCAGCATTTCGATGTCATCCTGGTTTTCGCCGATACCGGCGTGGCGCAGCTCAAGGTCATGCGTGAGGCGCTGGACGCCGGGATCGCGGTGGTTCCGTTTACCACGGGCGACGCACCGTTCGGCGAGATCGGAAAAGACTATCTCACGCGCGTTACCGAAACCCAGATCGGCCTGGGCAAGATGCTTGCTGAATGGATGGTCAAGACCCTTGGCGGCAAGGGCAACGTCATCGTTCAGGGCGGCACGGCCGGCAATCCGATGACCTCGTCGCAGGCCGTCGGCTGGCGCGAAGTCTTTGCAGCCAACCCCGGGATCAAGGTCCTCGAGGGTCCGGTCGACACCAATTGGGATCCGGCGCTCGCACAGAAGGTGACGGCCGCTGAGATTGCCAAATACCCGCAGATCGACGGCATCATGGCCGAGACCACCGGGCCGATCCGCGCCTTCGTCGCGGCTGGCCGGCCGATCCCCGCGTGGGCAGGACAGGACCTCAACGAGCTGAGCTGCCTGTGGCAGGACAACAATGCGGCCAACCCGACCTTCAAGCTGGCGACTGCCAGCGCGCACACCTGGCTGGTTCGCCTGGCGCTGCGTAAGGGCCTCGCCGCGGTCAACGGCATAAACAACGACGAGCCCAGCCTGATCGACCTGCCGTTCTCCGAGGACAGCACGTCCTCCGATCCGGCGCTGGCGGTCAAGTGCGACAAGAACCTCCCGCCGACAGCAATTCCCTCGGCGATGGTCTCCGGTGACAAGATGAAGGCGATCCTGTCCAAGTAGTTCCGCTTTCGGCGCCGCCGCGATGATTCCACCCAGAAATACGATTGCGGCCGATCAGCAATCGGAGCGGCGGCGGCCGGAGCGCACTTGGACGAAGCGTGAGTACAAGGGGCGAAAAAAGCCGCTTCACCGGCTGCTGATCGTCTCCATAGCCACAGTCGTATTGCTGGTGGGCGGCGGAATAGCCGCCCCCAGCACCGTCTCGATCAGCGCTCTGCAACTGATGCTGCCGTTCTTCGCGGTCCTTGCGGTCGCATCCATTGGTCAGCATCTCGTGATCCAGCAGCGCGGGCTCGACCTGTCGGTCGCCGGCATCATGTCGTTTGCGGCCGTCATCGTCTCGGCACTGCCGAGCTCTGAGGCCGGAGTCCCCGAGACGCTCGCCTTCGTTGCGCTCGCGCTCGCGATGGGGCTGGGTGTCGGCGCCGTAAACGGCACCCTGGTCGCGCTGCTGCGCGTCAACTCTCTGGTCACCACCATCGGCATGAATTCGTTGATGCTGGGGATCACTATGTACGTCACGCGAGGATTCTCGCAGCAGGCGCCTCCGCCGCTCAACAAGTTCGGCATCGGCAAATTCCTTGGCGTTCCGCTGACGCTCTACGTAGTGATTGTCATTGCCGCGATCGCAATCTTCATTCTCGAGAAAACGACCGTCGGACGGCGCTTTATTGCGACCAGCGTCAATCCGGACGCAGCGCTTACCGTGGGCATCCCGCTCGACTGGTATCGCGTCGCCACCTACGCGCTTGCCGGCTTCTGCTACGCGGCGGCAGGCGTGCTGCTCGCGGGCTATGTGCTGTCGCCAACGGTGTTCAGCGGCATGCCCTATTTGCTGGCAACCGTTGCGGCGGTCGTGGTGGGCGGCAATCCCATCGGCGGCGGCCTCCGCGGAAGCGTCACGGCGACCATCGTGGGCGCGCTGCTCCTCACATATCTTGGCCAGCTCGTCGTCGCCGTTGGCTTCGACACGTCGGCCCAGAACATCGTTCAGGCCATAATCATTATCGCCAGCGTCGGCATCGTCGAAGCTGGCCGGCGCATTCGCTTCGAATGGATTCTCTTCAAGTTCTGGGTCACCTCGCCTGACGTGGAGTTCCGGATCGTCACGACTTTCACCCGCACGATGACCCGGCTCGGACTTTCCCGATTGATCAACGTCTCGCCCGAGGTCAGGGGGCGCTGGGGTGCCGCCTACAGGCGGCTGAAGAAGCGGCTAGAAATCATAGAATGAGCGTCGGCAAACGGAATCTGTTTGGCGCCCCGATCATGGGGATCGTGGGGGCGACCAAATATTACGGCCCGGTGCAGGCGCTGAAGGCCGTCAGCCTCAGCATCCGGCGCGGCCAGGTGCACGCCGTCGTCGGCGAGAACGGCGCGGGAAAATCGACGCTGATCGGCATTGCCGCCGGCGCCGTGCGGCCCGATTTCGCGGTCCTTCGTGTCGCCGGAAGGGAGATCAAGCGTCCGAACGCCAGGAAGCTGCATCGCGCCGGCGTGGCAGTCACCTTCCAGCATCCCGAGCTGGCCGAAGAAATGACCGTTATGGAGAACATTCAACTCGCGGCGCCGCGACTGACCGGCCGCGGCAGCCGGGCAGAGGCGCGGCGGCTCCTGGCGGCGGTTGGTTCCGAGCAGCACGCCATGTCATTGGACGCGAGGGTCCGCGACCTCACGCTCGCGCAGCAACATATCATCGAGATCGCTGGCGCCATCGCCGCAAAGCCCAAGGTTCTCTTTCTGGACGAGCCGACCGAGCCATTTCAGCAGGCCGATGTCGACAAGCTGTTCCAACTCATCAGACAGCTGCGTGAGGAAGACGTGGCGATCGTCTACGTGTCGCACCGGCTGCACGAGATCGAACAGCTCGCCGATCAGGTGACCGTGCTGCGCGACGGCAAGTCCATCGACAGCCGCCCGGCAGCGCGGATGAGCACGAACGAAATCATCACCATGATCGCTGGGCGCCCACTCGATCAGGTGTTCCCCCGCAAGATGCAAAACCGGGGCGAACTCAAACTCGAGGTCAAGGATCTTTCGGCGGCTGGCTTCGCGAAGATCAGTTTTGCCGCCCACGCCGGCGAGATTGTCGGCGTAGCCGGCGTCGAAGGCGAGGGTCAGCGCGAATTTCTGCGTACCGTGGCGGGCCTCGAGCGGCGCAAGAGCGGATCGATGCGGATCAAGGGCAAGCCCGTCGAGGGCACATCCGCTGCCGCAGCCCGCACCGCCGGAATCGGTTTTGTTACGGACGACCGTCACGAAGAGGGCCTCTTCTTGACCTTGAGGCTGCGCGAAAACATCGGCATCGGCACGCTCGACAGCATTTCAACTGCCGGCGTGATCGACCGGAAGCGCGACCAGGCCTTGACCAGCGAGGTGATGGAACGGCTCGGCATCTACACTGGCAATCGCATCAAGGAGCACGACGACACGACGGCTGCAGAGCTGTCTGGCGGCAACCAGCAGAAGATGCTGATCGGACGCGAAATCGCGGGCGGACCCGAGGTCATCCTCATCGACCAGCCTACCAAGGGCGTCGATGTCGGGGCGCGCACCGAAATCTACGAACGGCTGCGGGACCTGGCGGACAGCGGCGTTGCGGTGGTCGTGTCTTCGTCCGACGGTATCGAGCTTGCGGGGCTGTGCGACCGGGTTGTCGTCTTCGCACGCGGCCAGATCGTGAAAGAGCTTGAAGGCGAGGCCCTCACCGAAGCGGCCATCACACAAGCCAACATGACCGCCAAGGTGGCGCGGGAAGGCGGCCCCGCCCGCAAGGAAACAGAAGACAAGGGTTGGCGTCGCATCATGGCCGCCGACCGGTTCCCCGCAGCGGTGCTGGTCGTGCTCACCGCCATCGTGCTGTTCGGCACCAATGCGATCAGCGAGTATTTCCTCTCGCCCTTCAATATCGAGACCATGCTCACCTTCCTGGCGATCCTGGCATTCATCTCGATCGCCCAGTTGGGCACCATCCTGGTCGGCCGGATCGATCTCTCGGTGGGGGCTCTGGCCGGATTCGTCGTCGTGCTCGCATCGTTCCTGACGCCCGACGGCGCGTCGGCTGGTGATGCGCTGTGGGGTTCGGTGCTGATTCTGGCGATAGCAGCCGGGTTCGGACTGGTCCAGGGCTGGCTGGTCACTTGGCTCAACATCCCCGCGATCGTGGTTACGCTGGCCGCCTTCATCGGCTTGCAGGGGATGTCCCTGGTCATGAGGCCCCAGGCGGCCGGTACCATCACGGACTACCTCTCCGACGTGTCGCAGTGGAGCGTCGCCGGGATGCCCGCCTGCTTCCTCGCCATCCTGGTCATGGTTGTCGCCTTTGAATTTGTTGTGTTCCGCACGGGGCTCGGGCGGCGGTTGCGCGCCGTGGGATCCAATCCGCTGGGCGCGACGCGGGTCGGCATCCGGGTCAACCGGCAAATTCTGCTGGCCTTCGTTCTGTCCGGGCTGCTGAGCGGGATCGCCGGTCTCATCCTCGCGGGGCAGGTCGGCATCGGTTCGCCTGCCACCGGAATCGACTACACGCTGATGAGCATCACCGCCGTGGTGCTCGGAGGCACCAGAATTGCGGGTGGGCGAGGTTCGGTCCTGTCCGTTCTCATGGGTGCGGCTTTGGTGCAATCGCTGTCGAGTGCGTCTTCCTTCGTCAATCAGGATTCAGCGATCCATTTGATCCTTCTGGGCGCAATCACGCTGATTGCCGCCACCTTCTTCAGCGTCGCGCGGCGAGAAAGAATCGGATAGAGGCCGGCGAGAGGAGGATGTCTTGCACCATCTGGTGAGAGCGGCGGATGTCCGGCCAGCGCCGGAATACTCTCAGCACGGCGTTGGAATGACGCGGGCCAGTCTGGTCGACAGATCGGTCGGCTCCGTGCACACCGCGTTCGGCCTGTGTGCACTCGCAGAGGGCGGCTCCCTCGATACGCACGTTCATTCTTTCGAGGAACTCTTCTACATTCTCGAGGGGTCGCCGATCCTGATCCTCGACGGCCATGCCGTCGAACTTAAGCCCGGCGCATGCGGTGTGGTTCCGGTGGGCATGTCCCATGCCTGGCGCGGACCGGGAAAGGGCAGTGCCAGTTGGATCGACATGCGCACGCCGATCCCGCGCCAGCAAAGCGAACCCCCCGACACATTCTTTCTCGGCAAGGCGCCGCAAAGCCCGGCCCAGGCGTTGGACATCCGCGATCCGCGCAACCGCCATCTGTTCGTGATGTCGGAAGACGACATCGACGTCAAAAAGCTGCAGGTGGGATCGCGCGTCAACGCGCCGACCGTCTCGGCGAGCATGGCCACGGCGCTGCTCGCCTATAGCGGCATCGCGGTGAAGATGCTGGTCGATCAGCGTCTCGACGCTGCGCTGGCGACGATGTTCATGGTCGACTACCAGTTGGGAGGTGTGGCCCATCCCCACGACCACCCTCTCGAGGAGGCCTACTACATGATCGAAGGAGAGGTGGAAGTCACCGCGGACGGTGCCACCTACACACTTCGGCCCGGGGACGCATTCTGGACAGGTGTCGGCACTATTCACGCGTTCGTCAGCCGCACTTCGTCGAGGGTGCGCTGGCTCGAAACGCAATCGCCGCAGCCGCCCGCGCGGCACTCTTACCGGTTCGACCGTGACTGGGATTACCTGACGAAGAAACTCAAAGATCAGTCGTAGCGCGACGCGGTACAGCCACTCCACCTTCGGTCGGTCGGGGTCGGTCGGTGCGTCGCCTCAGAGCAGCACCCAGCCGCCGTCGACATTGAGATTGACCCCGTTGATCGCCTCATTGTCGAGCAGGAACAGCGTCGCGTGCACGACCTCCTGCATGGTGGCCAGGCGACCTATCGGGGTGCGCGCGGCGGTGCGGGCCAGCGCCTCCGACTTCCCGGCCCAGTAGGGACTGTCGCCGATAATGCCCGGGTGAATGGCATTGACCCGCATCGGGGCGAGTTCCGTCGCCAGCGTCCTCACCATGCTCGTCACCGCGCCGTTGACGGCGGTGACTGTGGTCGAGCCTGGGTAGGGGCGTTCCTTCGCCAGACCTCCGAAGAGAACAATCGACGCGTTCGGCACCAGCCGGGAGTGCAGCGCGTGAATCACCGTGGTGTAGCCGACGAGCTTCATCGTCACCAGGTTGATCGCACGGTCGATGTTGTAGTCCTTGACTGTGTTGGTGTCGCGTTCGATGGCGCCGATCACAAGATTCCGGACCGTCCCGATGCCGGCCAGCGCTTCTACGATCCCGTGGGGTTTCGAGATATCGAACCCGATACCCTTGACGTTCTTGCCGAGCGTCGAGGCGACAGACCGGGCTTTTTCCGGGCTTCTCCCGGTAATGACGACATCGCCGCCGCGAAGGACCAGGGCTCTCCCGATCTCGGCCCCGATACCGGCTGTTCCGCCGACAATTACACTCGTCTCAGCCACGCGCTCTTCTCCAGTCGAGTAGGTCTTTCGAGCCTAGACGACCTCGAAGACATTGTAGAGAGCGCGGTTGGACAGGCGGTGGCTTATGGGCGACGAGGCACCCGCATGTTGGCGGAGAGAGTGTCCGCCGGTTTGATTGCCAAAATCTGAAGCAAACAGCGATTTCCAAGCAAGGCTCCGGCCGCCGAGTCACAAACCATTCTACAAACCTGTCAAAGGCGAACACTCTGACTGCAGAGCGTCTCGGAGGCTATTTTTGGTGGAGGGAGAGGAACTGAAATACAACATTCTCTAGGAATTGCGGGTCTCCGACCGATGCGTCACCGGGTCAAACTGCGACGAGCTGCCGAACGGCGCCCTGCCTACGCACTTAAGCTTGGAAGCGTCGAAAGAGCCCCTGTCAGTCTGACGCCGAAATCTCCCGGTCGCGCCCTGCCTGGGACCCTTAGGCCAGTATTTCGAGCCGCGTCGCGTAGCCGGGGTCACGCCCGGAAAAGGTTCGCATCCCAAGCGCACGCCAGACGTCGTCAAGAAGACTTCAAGCGGCGATGGATGAGAGTGTAACGACGCCGCGGATGAGTTTTCCTTCCCGCAACTGGTCGAAGCCTCGATTGATTTCGTCCAGTGGCATGCGATGCGACAGAAGCTTGTCCACCGGCAGAAGGCCACGCTGGAAGAGACGAATGAACCGCGGGATATCGCGCAACGGCACGCAGGAACCGAGATAGCTGCCGCGCACGGTCTTTTCCTCGGCGGCAAGGCTCACGGCGGGAATTGTGAACATCGAGGACGGCGGCGGCAGACCAGCCGCCGTGACCGCGCCGCCGCGGCGGATGATCTTGTAGGCAAGCTGCATCGCAGCAGCCGCACCGGCCAGCTCGATGGCATTTTCGACGCCGCCGCCCGTGGCCTCGCGAACGCGCGCTTCCGTCTCGTCATTTGAAACAAAGACATCGGTCGCGCCCAATGAAAGCGCAAGATCGAGTTTCTGCGGAGCGATGTCGATCGCGATGATGCGCTCTGCTCCTGCTGCCCTCGCACCAAGGAGCGCGGCCATGCCGACGCCGCCGAGGCCGATGATGGCGACCGAGGATCCGGCACTGACCTTGGCGCTGTTGACCACGGCGCCGACGCCGGTGAGCACGGCACAGCCGAACAACGCGGCATGCTCGAACGACAGATCGCGATCAACCTTGACCAGAGACTGGCGCGCGACCGTGGCGAATTCGGCGAAGGCGGAAATGCCGAGGTGGTGGTTCAGATCATGGTGGTGCGCGTGCAGCCGCCGCTCGCCGGAGAGGAGCACGCCGGCGCCATTGGCCGCGGCGCCGGGCACGCAGAGCGCGGGACGGCCTTCGGCGCAGCTGGTGCAGCGGCCGCAGCTCGGCACAAAGACAAACACAACATGGTCACCGCGCACGAGGTCATCGACGCCCGGGCCGGTTTCCTCGACCACGCCAGCCGCTTCGTGGCCCAGCACCATCGGCAGCGGCCGCGGGCGATTGCCGTCGATCACCGACAGGTCCGAGTGGCACAGGCCGGCGGCCTCGATGCGCACCAGCACCTCACCGGGGCCCGGGCCCGAGAGTACTATTTCCGAAATCCTGAGCGGTCGACTGTTCGCGTAGGGGACCGGCAAGCCGGATTGCTCAAGCACGGCGGCGCGGATTTTCATCGGTCTTACACTCCAATGCGACGAGCGCCGATTCCGGTTCGCCTCAACCGATGTCCGAGGCTTCGCGACCGCGGGTAAGCTGGGAGATGGTCACCGCGAGGATCAATGCGCTGCCGTTGAAGACGTTGGTCACCCATAGCGGGATGCCGAGCATCGACAGGCCGGTGATTCCGGTCGCGAGGAAATAGACGGCGGCGATGGCGCCCCACGGGTTGAAGCGGCCGGGCTGGATGGTGGTGGCGCCGAGGAACGCGGCGGCGAACGCCGGCAGCAAATAGTTGAGGCCCGAGTAGGGATCGGCGGAGCCGAGCACGCCCGCATAAAGAATGCCGGCCGCCGAGGCCAGCACCGCCGACATCAGCAACGCACCGAGGCGCACGCGATCGACCGCGATACCGTTCAGGCGAGCAACCTCGCGTCCGCGCCCGACAAAAAGCAGGCGGCGGCCGAGCGGCGTGTAGTCGAAGACGTACCACATCACCACCGCGGCGATCAGCGCGTAGTAAAAGGCGTAGGGGATGCCGAACAGGCGGTAGCCGACGACGGCGTTGACCAGGCGGTCGTCGATGCCGCCGATGGTGGACGAATTCGTGATCCACTGCACGATGCCGCTCATCACCGACGTGGTGCCGAGCGTCACGACCAGCGAGGGAACGCGGAAGTAGATGATGAACAGCGCGTGGACAAGGCCGACAATGACACCCGATGCCAGCACGAGCACGAGGACCAGCCCGATCGGCACATGGCCCCAGACGTTGAGGACGCCAATCATCGATGCGGACAGGGTGAGCGTCGCGCCAACGGCCAGATCGTAGTCGCCGGCCGTCAACGGCACGATGATGGCCAGCGCCAGCAAGGCGGCCGGCGCATACGACGCGAACATGATCGTAAAGTTGCCCCAGGTCAGGAACGACTTCGGCATGATGAAGCTGAAGAGGGCGATCAGGATGATCCACACACCCAGCAGCGCCACGCGCTCGAACTGCCGCGCGTAGTTGACCGGCTGGCCGGCCGGCTCTGGTTCGGAACTGGAAACGGCTGGCTTAACGGCATCGACCACGGCTAGCCCATCGATTGCGCGGATTGTGCCGAAGCGGCCTCGCCCGACAGCGTGATCGACGCGTAGCAGGCCTCGGCAATGCCGTCCTTGGTGATCTGATCGCCCGACAGTTCGCGCCAGATGCCGCCTTTGGCGAACACGAGGACGCGGTCGCAAATCTCGGCTAGTTGGTCACTGTCGGTACTGGCGCAGATCACCGACATGCCCCCGGCGGCCGCCTCGCGCAGCGCCGCAAAGATCTGTTGTCGCGTGCCCACATCAACACCCTGCGTCGGTTCGTCAAGCAGCAACAACAGCGGCGACCGATTCATCCAGCGCGCGATCAACACTTTCTGCGCATTTCCGCCGGAAAGCGCGGACAGCTTCAGCCGTGGATCGTTGGGCTGCACCTCGAAGATAGCCCCGAGGTCGCGCGCCTCGCGCTCCATGGCGCCGTTGCGCATCCGCAGACCCTGAAAGAAGCGCCTGATATCGGGCAGAAACATATTGTCGACGATCTGCAGGCTGTCCACGCCACCAGCGCCCTGGCGGTCGCCGGGGAGCAGCGCGAACCCGCGGTCGATGGCTGCGCGGGGGCTCAGATCGGAAAGCTTCAGCGTCTCATCCGCCAGCGTGATGACGCCGGAGCGCGACGGCCGCGCTCCGAAGATCAGGTATGGCACTTCCTCGTAGCCTGATCCGATAAGGCCGGTGAGGCCGAGGATCTCGCCTTTGCCGATGGTCAGATCCGAATTCCGGAGCATGCGGCCGGCAAGATTGTGGACGCGGGCGAACGGCTCGCTTGCCGTCGCCAGCGCTCGTTTGGCCTTAGAAGGCGCAAGGTTGCGGCCGACGATCATCTTGACGATCTGGTCGTGGCTGGCCTCCGCAGTGACCAGTTCGCCGGCAACCGCGCCATCGCGCAGAACCGTGATGTGGTCGGTGATTTCCATCACCTCGTCGATGTCGTGCGAAATGAAGACGACGCTGGAACCGTGCGCCGCGATCGATCGAACCAGGCCGAAGAGCTTGGCGACGCCCTCGGCCGGGAGAAACGGCGTCGGCTCGTCAAGCAGGACCAGTCCGGGAAAGCCGGTGGCAGCGCGGGCCACCTCGATTTCTTCGAAGGCGCGCACGATGGCAAGCAGCGCACGCTCGACCGGGGTGAGACGATCGACGCGCTGGGCGGGATCGAGGTCAAGACCGAAACGGGCCAGCGCCTGACGCGCAGCGCTGCGTTCATCCGACCAGCGGATGAAGCCGGTTCTGGCGGTGGTCAGGTGCACCAGGCGCAAGTTTTCGAGGACGGTGAGCGAGGGCACCAATCCCAGATTCTGGTGCACGAACGACATGCCGAGACGGCGGTAATCGCCCGGATGGAGCGGTAGGCTCACCGCCCTGCCATTGAACTCGAGGGTGCCACCCGCGTCGGGGGCGTGATAGCCGGCGAGGATCTTTACGAGCGTGGACTTGCCGGAGCCGTTCTTGCCAAGGAGACCGTGGATCTCGCCCGGCATGACCTTGAAGGAGACGCCGCGCAGCGCCTTGGCACCGCCGAAGCTCTTGGAGAGGTTGGAGACGGCGAGAACCGGGAGCGCGCGAGGCGCTCCCGGCCGCTCTTCCATGGTGTCGGCAAGGAGAAGATCCGACGCCAAAGCAACTACTTGAGGCCCCACAACTTCTGGAAACCGTCCTTATAGGCGTCGCCGTAGCCGGTATCGAATTGGGCAGGCGTACCGGCTTCCTTCGCATTGCTCTTGTCGAAGATGTAGAACGGCACGTTAAGCGCGGTGGGGGTCGGCAGGCCACAGGCGTCGCGCAGGTGGCCGTCGACGGTGGCGTACGCGATCCAGTCGAGGCTCTCGCCGATGTCCACGTCGACCGCTCCCTGCTGGATGAAGTCCAGGACGAACGGCGTGCCGTTGAACGTCGCGACTTTGACTTGCCCGGTCTTGCCCGCGAGGCGGATGGCCGGGACCACGAACTGCGACATCGAATCGTAGATCGGGATCACGACGTTGACCTCAGGATGGGCCTGCAGAACGGCCTGGACGCCCGGCTGGATCTTGGTTCCCCATTCGGTCACACCGACGTTGATCTCCTGAACGATCTTGGCGTTCGGAGCGACGGCGGCCAGTTCCTTAGTGAAGTTGTCGACCAGGGGAATGGTCGGCGGCACCTCGCGGGAAACCACGATGGCGATGTTCGCCTTGCCGTCCGTCGCGACGGTCGCCCAGTCGGCGAGAATCTTGCCGATCTCACCGAAGCCGATGGTGAGCGAGCTGGACACGACCGGATCCGGCGTGAACGACGGATCGTAGAAGTGCGAGGTCATCACCTTGACGCCGGCGGCCTTGGCGGCCTGCAGCGGCTGCTCCAGCGTACCGGGATCGATGCCCGAGATCAGGTCGATGATATTGTACTTCTCGCGGGTGGCGAGTTCGACGCCCTGAACCCACTGGGCCGGCTGGCCCTGGTTCTCCCACTCCTTGACGTCGAGGCCGACCAGCGCGCCCGCCAACTTCTCGCGGTCGATGATGCCCTTAAGGAAGGGGTTGGCGCTCGAATTCGGAATTGAGAGCTGCTTCTTGCCGGCGGCGCACGCCTTGGCGTAACGCTGGAGCTCGGCGGCCACGCTCCGCTGATCGTCCTCGCTGACGCCCGCCCGGCTCTGACTAAGACCAACCATGGAGGATAATTCCAATGTCGATCTCAGCTGACCCACACTACACTAGGCGCAGCCTCTTCGCGGGCGCTGGCGTGGCCGTCGTCGGGCTGTCCGGTGCGGCCGTAATGCTTGGCCGCGTCGGCTCGGACGCCGTATCGGACGCTCCGCTCCTCGCATACGGCCCGAAGATCGCAGCGGCGGACGCGGCGCTGACGGCGGCCGAGGCCGCGCTCAGTTCCGCAGAGGAGACGTGGTACGCAACCCGGCGCCGGCCAGCGGACGGCGATGCGATTGCCGCCCTGATCGCTAACGACGCCGCCGACCGTGCGGCCACCGAGGCGAGCAACCGACTTGCCTCGCTGGTGTCCGAGGCGCTGGCGATGCCCGCGCTGACGCTCTCCGGTCTGCGCTTCAAACTATCGTTGTCTGAGCATGTGCATGACGCCGGCGACGTTCTCGCCGCCGTTGCCACAGACGTTGGCGCCATGAAGGAAAACATCTGATGGATAAGCGCCAGACCGAGTTGTGGAAACTGCAAGAGAGGATTGTCGCCCTGCTACCGCAGGACCAGGACGAGGCTATGTTTGTGGTCGAGGCGGCGAAGGCGAAGTTTCTTTCGAGACATGAGCCGGCTACGGACAGCGGCCGACAGATACTCAGCGCGATGCGCGGCCTTGAGACAATGGTCCTCGATAATCATCGCGCTGCCTCTCTCGTCTCGCTCGCCAGTGAGGGGGTCGAGATCGAGGGCGACGCCGACGACGCGATGATATTCGCAATCGCGGAAGCCGATAGGAGAGCCACCCGGCTCAGGGACGCTTACGCCGCGGCGCTGGGCGAGATCGAGGCCGCCCTCGCGGCGTGACGCGGCACTGAGGCAGGAGTTACAGGCGGGCGCCGTAGGGTGCCCGCTTTTTTGTGGGCTGGTCTCAACCGGGTCCCGCGCAGGGGCAGAACTAGTACCATCGCCGGTTCCAAACTTCGCCAACACGACCCCATTCCTCATCGGTAAGGTGTCGGCCCTGTGCCATTTGCGCAGCCGCTCTTGGCGTCTGCGCCCCTAAAAACTTACCGATCTCAATCATTTGATCCGCAATAACCTCGGCGCGATCCTTAGCCTTTGGCCGTAACGCCTTACGGATCACACCTCGGATGGTCCATTTTCGCGCCACGGACGGGGCCCTGTCGGCTAGTGGACAAGTTAAATCAATTGATCCGTTATTAACGTCGATCTTCCAAATGCGGAACCGAAAAAGGACTTGCCGAGCGAGACGCCGACCACACCAGCTAGTTCCCCGTCGCCTCGATTCGTTCTGGTGTGCACCACAAGCCTACGCTTTGGTATCAGGCCCTTGCCCGCCCGCCCCGCGGCGGTGATCGGTCCGCGTCGCCACCCATCTTGCCTCGACCCAAACAGCAGCCCTAGCTGAGGCTCTAGCGGTCGCTGTTCAGCATCCGGGTCTCAACGATTGAGTCACCGTATTTGCCCCAAAGAAGGGAACTCGGAAACAGCCTGGGACGTTGCCACAGACGATCAAACCCTCAAGGCATCAAAATGACGACCGAAACGGACGCGGAGATACTGAAAAAGTCAGCCGCAACAGCCGCCGACTTAGCGAAAGACCTGCGCAAGAGCGCGGACCAGCAGACCGTGGGCATAAACGCTCAGCACGTGACAGCCCACAAGCTCGAAGACCTCAGTGTCGATCTGGCAAAGGGCGCTGTCGACGTGAATAAGAATTCGAAATCGAAATAGGACGGCCGAGCTTTGGTGTTGCGTGAAACCCGCCCAGATCGGCGATATCCTTTGGCCTGTCCAGTGTGCGGTATGGCGATGGTAGGCGAGAGGCGTATCGACGACGGCGGGTGTCGTTGGTGCGCCCGGAGAGGATCGAACTCCCGGCCTTCGCGTTCGAAGCGCGACGCTCTATCCGCTGAGCTACGGGCGCTGGTCCGACCTCAATGGCGGGTCATGGCCTGGCCGGCAAGGATCGTGGTGGCATAGGCCGAGCGAGCGGCGCGACCGTCGCCGCCTCCTCGCCAATTCGTAGTCGTAGCCCGCCACGCGACGAACGCTCCTGGATCGATGGCGATCTTCTCAAAGGCCTGCCCGCGGCTCGTCAGCATCTTCATGACGCCTTCGGTCTTGATGTGCCACTCAGCATAGGGCGGGAGTTCCGGGTCGATCAGCCGCCACCTCGGCCAGTCCTCTTTTCTCAGCCAGGCAACCGCGACCTTGGTCGGCATCATCGCCAGTCCTCTTCTCCCCTGCGAGCCCCCCAGCTTGCTTTCGATCAAGGCGCTCCCCACGTCATCGAACGCCGGTGTCTGCCTTGGTCCTGCGCCCAAAGCGCGAATTTGAGGAGTCCGGTTCTCACCGCCTCTTCCCCTTCCTGAGCCTCACGCCCGGACCTTCGCCGTTCTCCTCGACGAAGATCACGCCGGCACTATGTCGCCGGATCGGCCGCCCGAAGCCCTTGCTGCCTAACCTGCATGTCGAATGGAAAACTCAAGCTCGTTTCGGATCCCAGTTGTCGCCGGGCTTCACACCGATAAGCGATGCAATGCGACGCACAAACGCCAGCATGACCACCGCCAGGAAAAGAGTGACCGCTGCCTTGAACAGGCCGACGCCTCGGAGGCCAGGAACGGCAGCATTTGCCACCAAGACACCGACCAGCATCCACTGAAATACTGTAGACAGACATCAGGAATGGCGGTGGCGCGTCGGTGGTGGCCTTGTGACGTTGCCTTATGAGATACACCCTGCATGCCGCAAGAAGAAGCGCGGCGAGACCGCTGGCGATGATCCAGATCGCGGGCGCCGGAAGTCCGAAATCAGCAAGCATTGACGGCAAGATCGCGCCGACTGCGACGACGAACGCCTGTGAGACGTAGTTTGTAACCAGGTGAACGTCGTAGTTGGAAAGCGCTCCGCCCATCGTCTGACGCATCAGCATCACCAGGACCGAAACGGCCGCGAACGTTACGGCCAGCAGCGACAGATTGAAAAGGTAAGCTTCTCCGGGCAGGTCCATTGGTTGCTCCTCGTCGCCGCGATTGCTAAACTGAGACACTACCTGAAATCGGCTGGCCTTTGACTGGCCGCTTGCCAACTGCGAGCAACCGTCGCGCGGAGTTCCCGCGCCATCCGTGAGAAGACGCCGGGCCAGTCGCCGGCCGTCTCCTGTCGGAATAGCCTCATGGTCGGGTACCACGGCGTATCCTCGCCAACGCCGCCCCAGCAAAATTCGGGATTGCGCGGGGTGGCAAGCCATACCGGCCGGCCGAGCGCGCTGGCAAGATGCGTAGGTCCGGTGTCCGACATGATCAGCAGGTCAAGGTTGGCCATGACCCCGGCCATTTCGCGAAATCCGTCGGGATTATTCTCGATCTCGTCGCCGAGCCCCTCGACCTTCATGCCCGCCGGCATCGCGTCTAGTTGTTCCAGCCCGACCAACGCTTGCACGCTGATTAGGCGGACGCCTGGCACGGCGGCAAGCGGCGCGAAGGCAGCAAGCGGAATCGAGCGGTACCGGTCGCGCTTGTATCGTGCCGATCCCTGCCAGATGATTCCGACACGGTAGCCCTCCGCGCCGATCCGCTCGCGCCACTTGGCGATCAGGGCGGGATCAGGTGAGAGGTAGGGGACGGTCGCTGGGATCGTTTCAACCGTCGTCCCGAGGATCGCGGGGAGGCTCATCAGGGAGACGTGATAATCGAAGCCGGTCACGTCGATGCCGGGAAAGTTCGTCACGTCGATGCCGGGAAAGTTCGCCGCGAGCAATCGTCGCGCGGCTTCCGGCACGGCAAGCGTGATCGCCGCACCGCTATTCTCGATCAGACGCAAGTAGCGGACAAACTGGAAAGTGTCGCCGTGGTCCCACTCCGAATAGACGACGAGCCGCTTGCCGGCGAGGGGCTCCTCGCCCTGCCACTGGGGCACGCCCTTTTTCACAAAGTCGTTGTGCGAGTGGTCGGGATATTTCAGACGCCATTCGAGGTCAGCCCAGCCGCCGCGCCAGTCGCCGACAGTTAGTCTCGCGAGGCCGCGCGCGACGTGGACTTGCGCGTTCTCCGGCCTCAAGGCCAGGGCCCGGTCCAACAAGGCTAACACCTCGCCTGAATCGCCTGGCACGCCGTGCTCGGCGAGGTAAGAGGCGCGCGCACTATAAAAGTCGGCATCGGGGCAGCCAAGGCGGCGCGCGTCATCCAAGGCGCCGAGGCCTTCCTCTAGCCGTCCCAATTCGCTGAGCAGAGCGCTCCGGGTAACATGGAATTTGTAGCTGTCCGGTGCGAGGCGCACAGCGGTCTCGATCGCCGCCAGTCCCTCGCCGAACCGATTGAGTTCCAACAATGCCCACGCCCGACGCCAGTGTGCCATCGCGTCGTTGGCATCGCTGGCAACCAGCGCATCCGCCGCGCCAAGAGCCGCCCCGTATGCCTCCGCTGCCAACAGCAGATCGCATCTTAGATAGCCGGCTTCCCGATTGTCCGGATCGAGCGCAAGCGCCTCATCCACGGCCGCGGTTGCATAGCCCAGAAAGTCATAGCTGTAGGTCAGGGGGCCACCGCCAGCTCGCGCGCCGCGATCCAGGCATCTACGGAACTTTCTCGCCAGCCGACTCTGCGCGCCGACAAAGAAATAGGTTTGGGAAACGTGCCGGCCGCAACGCTACTCAGCACGAGGCTGCGACAGAGAGTCGTTGCAGCCACCACATCGCCGATTGTCAGAATACGTTCGCCCATTGGGCTTACCTCGCTGTTGGCGGCAAACGAATGCGCCGCCTTCGAGGCCAATACTCTTTGCTAAGGCTTAACGGACGCTCATAGACAGACGGGGAATTGCGGACGAGACGTTATCTCGGCTGAGCGTGGAATCCGCGCGGGCGCGCCAACTTATTCGGCTCGGCTCCGGGTCGCCGCGCCTCCGGTCGAGCGGCGACGGTTCCTGGGCCTTGAACTCGCGCCGGCTGCGCTGGCTGACGCGGCAGGCCCGGTAACAGCAGGTGTCAGGATGCAGGACAGCCGCCTGCGCCTCGCGGCGTAGGACGGCCGTCCCGCCGGGGTGGGAAAGCCCTGAAAATCAGGAAACTGGAGCGAGGCCCGCTTCCGACGAACCGGGCCTCTGCTTTAGAACCGGTAGTCGAGACCCAAGCGCACGATGCTGGCGGTGGTCCTCACGGTGCTGGATATCAGCGGCCAGCCAGGGGCGGGCTCCGAAAAGCTGATGTTGTGGGAACCGAGGTCGGCGTAAAGGTATTCCGCCTTGACCGTCCACTGTCTGCCGAGCGCCACTGCGGCGCCGCCGCCGATTGTCCAGCCGACGTCCGTACTGGAACTCGACGTGTTCAGCACAGGCGGGACGTTACCGGTGTAGGTGTCATGCAGGTTGGCGGTCACCCCCGCGACGGCGAGGCCTGCCGATCCGAAAAGCAGGAACCGGCCGAACGGCAGGCCGATCCGGACCCGCGCGGTCGACAGCCAGCTGATATTCGAATCGATCGTGAAATTGTTCACGCTATCGGTGTAGCTGCCATTGATGTTGGCGGCCGAAACGTCGCCTTCCAGGCCGAAGAGCATGTGGCCGGCCTGCCAGTTGTAACCGGCCTCGATGCCGCCCAGCATTCCGCTGCCACCGAAGCCAAAGCCGGGGAGTGTCACCGCCACAGTGGGCGGCGTGTTGTAAAACGAAATCGTGCTGGTGTTTGACTGGCTCGATCCGAAGCCGAACTGCCCGCCAAGATACAAACCTGACCAGTCGTAGGTCGGAGTGGCCATTGCCATCGGCGCCTGTTCAGGCGTCGGCATGTCCGCGGCCATCACGGCCGATGGCAGCCCCGCCGCGACCAGCGCGGCGATACTAATGATCGCAGGATTGAATTTCATGGGGGCCTCTTCCGATGTCGTCCAGTGCGAATTCGTCCGCTACGAATAAGCCCTTTCATTAAGCCTCATCCTGAGGTCTCACGCTAGTTCTCGATTGTACATCGGCAGCGCTTTAGCCTTGACGTGTGTCA
>Ga0208849_1000701_pt1 | contig 28555 bp, 21 predicted proteins | sample NGESurdeep072012_10_FD_184470 | JGI IMG/M metagenome (GOLD analysis project Ga0208849, IMG submission 184470) | Arctic peat soil microbial communities from Barrow, Alaska - NGEE Surface sample 53-3 deep-072012 (SPAdes) | ecosystem: Environmental > Terrestrial > Soil > Wetlands > Peat ... | reverse complement strand
ACGGTGTGGCGCATGCTGATCCAGGAGGACCTCGGCGCCTGGAAAATGGCGTTCAAGGAATTGGTCGGCGCCGGCGAGCCGCTCAATCCTGAGGTCATCGAGCAGGTGCACAAAGCCTGGGGCCTGACGATCCGCGACGGCTACGGTCAGACCGAAACCACCGCGCTGGTTGGCAACACGCCGGGGCAGAAGGTCAAATCCGGCTCAATGGGCCGCCCGCTGCCGGGCTATCGCGTGGCGCTTCTCGACGCGGACGGCGCGACGCAGAAGGAAGGCGAGATCTGTCTGACGCTTGAGCTGCGGCCGGTCGGATTGATGCAGGGCTATCAGTCCGATACCGGCAGCATCGTGCCGATCGACAAAACCGAATATCGCACCGGCGATGTCGCCATGGTCGACGATGACGGCTACCTGACCTACGTTGGCCGTGCCGACGACGTGTTTAAATCGTCCGATTACCGCATCAGCCCGTTCGAACTGGAAAGCGTGTTAATTGAGCATCCGGCTGTGGCCGAGGCCGCGGTCGTGCCATCGCCCGATCCGATCCGGCTGGCTGTGCCCAAGGCGTTCCTGGTGCTCGCCGCCGGACATGCACCGGATCGGGCGACGGCGCTCTCCATTTTCCGGCATTGCCGCGCTGCGCTCGCTCCGTTCAAGCGCGTGCGACGGCTCGAATTCGCCGACCTGCCGAAGACCATCTCCGGCAAAATTCGCCGCGTCGAACTGCGGCGCGCCGAAGCAACGAACCGGCGAGACGGCCAGCGTTCGTCGTTCGAATTCCGGGAAGACGAATTCTCCGACGGTGAATTGGGCGTACAGGCTTGAGAAAGGCGCATCGGTGACGGCGCTCGGCAAACTGCTGCGGACGACGGCGTTCAAGCTGACGCTGGTCTATCTGTTTGTCTTCATCTTGTTCGCGGCGTCGCTGCTCGGCTATTTCGCGCTCAACACACGCCGCCTCATCACCGAGCAGATCACCACGACCGTCCAGGGCGAAATCAGGGCGTTGAACGAGCTCTATAACGAGGGCGGGCTCCGGCGGCTGGTGATCGCGGTCGAACTGCGCTCGCGGCGCCCCGGATCGAGCCTGTATCTGGTGACCACGCCGAACGGAGAGGGGCTCGCGGGTAACGTGGGTGCCCTGCAGCCGGGCGTGCTGGGTCATCCGGGCTGGCTTGAGACTTCCTACCGCCGGTTGGACTCGCCCGAAGGCTCCGACCGCAGTGCCCTGGTCGACGTGGTGCAGCTCGGCGGCTTTCATCTCCTTGTGGGGAGGGACCTGGAGGAGCGGGAGCGGCTCTACGGCATCATCGCCAATGCTGGGCGCTGGTCGTTCGCCGTCGTTGTCGTCCTTGGATTGGCGGGCGGCTTCTTCGTCAGCCGCCGGGTGCTGAGCCGTATCGACGCCATGACCGGAACCGCGCAGACCATCATGGCCGGTGATTTTGCCGGCAGGCTACCGGTCGCGGGGACCGGCGATGAGATCGATCGCCTGGCTGACAACGTCAACGCCATGCTCGATCGCATCGTTGCGTTGATGCGCGGGCTCACGGAGGTCTCCGACAATATCGCTCATGATCTGAAAACGCCGCTGACGCGGCTGCGCAATCGGTGCGAGCAGGCACTGCGCAGCTCGACCAGCGAAGCCGATTACCGTGCGGCGCTGGAATCCACGATCGAAGAATCCGACGATCTTATCCGAACATTCGATGCGCTCTTGATGATCGCGCGTGCCGAATCGGGACATTCGCGCGATAATATGAGCGAGTTCGACGCTGCCGAGATTGCCCGCGATGTCGGCGAATTGTACGAGCCGTTGGCCGATGAGAAGGGCCTGGAGCTTAGGGTCGATGCCGCGGCGGCGGCGCCGGTACGCGGCAATCGCGAGCTGGTCAGCCAAGCGCTTGCCAACCTTGTCGACAATGCCATCAAATATGCAACACCGGACGGTAAGCTCAACGGCAAGCCGGCGGAGATTCTGGTCAAAGCCGGCAATGAGGGCGAGCGTATCATTTTGACAGTGGAGGATCGCGGGCCCGGTATTCCGCTTGCCGATCGTGGCCGCGTCGTTGAGCGTTTTGTACGGCTGGAGAAGAGCCGATCAGAACCAGGCTCTGGTCTTGGACTTAGTCTTGCGTCCGCAGTGGCGCGCCTGCATGGCGGGGAGCTGAGGTTTGAGGACAACGAACCCGGGCTGCGCAGCATCATCACGTTGCCGCGCGCGGGACCGGCGGTGTCGGGATGAAGCGGCCGGCGTCCGGCCGAAAGCGCCGCAAATCGCCGAGACTTCAACTTGATCCGGCGGCGCTGATCAGCCGGCTCAATACCGAACGGTTGCCGAAGAGTGGCGGAATTGGGCAGCCTCAGGCCGCGCCGCAACCATCGCCGCGCGTGTCGGCATGGCTCGTCGGCATCGCCGCGAGCGCCGCCGGAAAAGCGCTCGGCGTCCTCGTCGAGGGAAACCCGGCGGTGGTCCGCCTCCTCGACGGCATTGCAGAAGCCGCACCGTATCTTTGGGATCTGGTGTGCGCTGACGGCGGACGTTTTCTCCGCCTGTTGCGTCACGATCCCGATGAACGGATGGCCGGTCTGTTAGCGAAGGTGCGCCGCGGCGGCGTGAGCGCGCGCACGGCCGGCGCGTTGATGCGAAACTTACGCCAGGTCAAGGCCGAGGCGGCGCTGTTGATCGCACTCGCCGACATCGCAGGGGCATGGCCGGTCGAGCGCGTGACGCGTGCGCTGACTGATCTTGCCGACGCTGCGCTCACCGCCGCGGTCCATTATCTCCTGCGCGACGCCGTGGGTCGGGACAGACTCAGACCTGCCGATCCCCGACAACTTGAAGCGGGGTCAGGCTACATCGTGCTCGCCATGGGCAAAATGGGGGCATTTGAGCTCAACTACTCGAGCGATATCGATTTGATGGTGTTCTTCGATCCGGAGGCTGCCGCGCTGGCGCCGGAAGCCGAACCGGCGCCATTTTACGTCCGCCTGACGCGCGAACTGGTGAAGCTGATCCAAGAGCGCACCGCGGACGGTTACGTCTTCCGCGTCGATCTGCGTCTGCGGCCCGATCCGTCGTCGACCCAGATCGCGATATCGACGCCGGCGGCACTCGATTATTACGAAAGCCGCGGCCAGAACTGGGAGCGCGCGGCGCTCATCAAGGCGCGCGCCTGCGCCGGCGATCTCGCGGCCGGCGAGCGGCTGCTGCACGATTTGTCGCCGTTCGTCTGGCGAAAGTATCTCGACTTCGCGACCGTCGCCGACGTGCACGAAATGAAGCGTCAGATTCATGCGTATCGTGGGCACGGCGAGATCGCGGTCGAAGGCCACAATATCAAGCTCGGTCGCGGCGGCATTCGTGAAATCGAGTTCTTTGCTCAAACGCAACAGCTCATTGCCGGTGGCCGCCACGACGAATTGCGCGGCCGCGGTACAATTGAGACGCTAAAGGCGCTTGCCGCGGGCCGCTGGATTGATCCGGCGGCATGCGAGGCGCTGACTGAGGCGTACGAATTCTTGCGCCGCGTCGAACACCGGCTGCAGATGCTGGCCGATGAGCAGACCCACACGCTGCCGTCCGATCCCGATGCGCTCGCCAGCTTCGCGCGCTTTCTCGGCTTCGCCGGACGCGACGAATTCGCTCGGCATCTGTTGACGCACTTGCGTACCGTCGAGCGTCACTATGTGCAACTGTTCGAACGCGAGCCTGCGTTTCTCGCCAGCCAGCAAAACCTCTCGTTCTCCGCGGAGCATGAAGGCGAGACGCTCGATCGGCTGGTGGAGCTGGGCTTCCGGCAGCCGCAGCAGTTCGTTGACGCTGTGCGCCGTTGGAGCGAGCCGCTCTATCCGGCGCTGCGCGGCGAGCAGGCGCGATCGAATCTGAGAGAACTTGTGCCGCTTATCGTCGATCAGATCGCACGCGCGGAGAATCCGGATGCCACCTTCGCGGCGCTCGATCTTTTTCTAAGCGGACTGCGCGCCGGCGGACGGTTTCTGTCGCTGTTGCGGCAGAACCCGCAGATCATCGAATTCGTTTCGCTCATTCTGGGCGTTGCGCCGCGGCTTGCCGACACGCTCGCCCAAAATCCACATCTTATTGACCCGCTGATCGATCCGAGCTTTTTCGGCGCGCTGCCGGACGGGGATCGGCTGGCGGACGAGCTTCGCCGAACGCTCGGCGAGGCGCGACGCTACGAAGAGTTTCTCGATGCCATCCGCAAGTTCGGTCAAGAGAGGGCGTTCCTGATTGGGGCGCGCATCCTGTCCGGCTCGATTTCGGCCGAGCAGGCCGGCGAGGTTTACGCGGGGCTTGCCGAGGTTCTCATCCGCGCGTTGTTCGAAAAGGTGCAAGAAGATTTCGCCGCGACGCACGGCCGTATTCGCGGTGCGCAGACCGCGATCGTTGCGCTTGGCCGGCTCGGCGCCCGCGAAATGACGGCGAACTCCGACCTCGATCTGATCGTGATCTACGATTTCGATCAGGATCAGCCGCAATCGGATGGCCAACGGCCGCTCTATGGTGCGCAATATTTTGCCCGCCTGACGCAGCGGCTGATCAGCGCGCTCACCGTGCAGACCAACCATGGCGTACTCTATCCGGTCGACATGCGGCTGCGGCCTTCCGGTCGTTCCGGTCCGCTTGCGACCCAGATCGACGGTTTCCGGAGCTATCAGGAGCGTGAGGCTTGGACCTGGGAGCACATGGCACTGACCCGCGCGCGGGTCATCTGCGGACCGCCGGTCTTTGCGGCGCGCGTCGAGGCGATCATCCGCAATGTATTGTGCCGCCGGCGGGATACTGCCGTGATTGCCGCCGATGTCGCCGACATGCGCGGGGCTATTGCCAAGGAGAAGGGCGACGCCGACCCGTGGGAGCTGAAATATGCGGCGGGTGCGCTCGTCGATATCGAGTTCATCGCGCAGTATCTTCAACTCGTTCACGCCGCTGAGACCCCGGCGATTCTCGATCCCTCGACGGCGCGGGCCCTCGAGAAGGCCGAGCGTCATGACGCACTCAAGGCTGAAGATGCGGCGGTGCTGCGGCCGGCGGTGACGTTGTTCCACAATTTGACGCAAATTCTCCGGCTTTGCCTTCCGGGAAAGTTCGATCCGGCATCCGCCAGTGCCGGTGTGCTCGGCCTGCTCGCGCGCGCCGCCGACTTGCCGGATTTTCCCGCGCTGAACGCGTACGTGGCCGAAACGCAGCGGCAGGTCCGGGAGTGCTTTACGCGGATTTTGGGGCGCGCTCCTTGAGCTTAAGGGCCGGTTATGCTGCTGCGCCAAGCCACTGTATTTCTACCTCGGAGGCGATAAACAACAAATATTTTCTCAACATTGCGCAGATTGGCGATGGAGGACTGGCACGGCCCGCATCCTGGTCGTCGATGACGATGTCAGCGTCCGCCTCACCATCAAAGCGATTTGCGGCTGATCAGCAGCCCCGAAGGCGGGCCACTGAGCATCGCCAATTCAGGCTGCCGCCTGTGCAGGTTGTCTCGCTTCCAGCGGCAATCGCACCGTCACCACCGTGCCCTGGCCGAGCGTCGAGCGAATGCGCATGCGGCCGCCGTGCATTTCGATCAGTGACTTGGCGATGGCAAGCCCCAAACCGGAGCCCTGGTGCCGCTTGGTCAATTGACTTTCGACCTGCTCGAACGGCCGGCCAAGCTTGGGGAGCGCATATTTCGGAATGCCGATGCCGCTGTCTTTGATGGCAATGGTTACCCGGCCGCCGCGCACGCGGCCCTGTAACGTCACAGTACCGCCGTCCGGCGTGAATTTCACGGCGTTGGAGAGAAGATTGAGCGTAATCTGTTTGAGCGCGCGACGATCGGCCCTGAGCCGGATGCCGGGCATGATCTGAGATGTGAGCGTAAGGCGCTTGTCGCCGGCGCGACCGGACACCACGCGCAGACTGTCGGCGAGAATTGGCTCAAGCTCGACGTCCTCGGCCGCGAAATGGATGCCGCCGGCTTCGATCTTCGACATGTCGAGAACGTCATTAATGACGTCCAACAGATATTGGCCGCTTTCGCGGATATCGCGGGAGTATTCGCGGTATTTGTCGGCGCCGAGCGGGCCGAACATCGCTGCTTCCATGATTTCGGAGAAGCCGATGATGGCGTTGAGCGGCGTGCGTAGTTCGTGGCTCATATTGGCCAGAAACTTCGATTTCGCCTGGTTGGCTTCCTCGGCGCGGGTTTTCTCCTCGGCGTATTTTTCGGCAAGATCGGCGAGCTGATCGGCCTGCAGCTCCAGCGCCTGCTGCGACTTGCGCAGGTCATCAATGGTGGCGATGCGGCGCTTTTCGCCGTCGATCAGTTTCTGCTCATGCAGTTTGATCTGGGTGATGTCGGTACCGACTGAGACGTAGCCGCCGTCCTTGGTGCGCCGCTCGCTGATGTGCATCCAGCGGCCATCGTCGAGTTGCGCCTCGAATGTGCGCGCGCCGGGCGGCTGCGGCGGTGCGCTGTCGTCGTTGACCACGGTCGTGCGGATGATGGGCTTGGTGCCGGCGGCGACGATGCTCTCGTACCGAGCGCCGGCGACGACGGTTTCGTCGGCGAGATGATGCAGCGCCTGGAAGTTGGAATTGCACAGTACCAGGCGGTTGTCGGCGTCCCACAGCACGAAGGCTTCCGGAATGGTTTCGATGGCATCGCGCAGCCGCAGATCGGCCTCCACCGTCTTCTCGACCAGGCTTTTTTGTTCAGTGACGTCGACCGCAATGCCGATCAGGTGCAGGCCGCTTTCGCCATCCTGGCGCGCCAGTTCACAGCGCGCCCGCAGCCACAACCAGCGGCCATCGGCGTGGCGCATTCGGAAAGCGTGATCGAACGATTGCACGCGGGCATCGGCAAGCTGTGACGCCAGATCGTAAAGATTGATGTCGTCGGTATGCACCAGCGCATTGACCTCGCCGAAGGTCAGGAGGTCGTCCTTCTGCGGCAGGCCGAGAATATCGAACATCGAGTGCGACCAGAACACGCGGCCGCGCGCCAGATCCCAGTCCCATAGCCCGCAGCGGCCGCGGTTGAGTGCGGTGTCGATGCGACCGCGCACGGTGTCGTGAATCAGATCAGCCTCGCGCGCCCGCGTCGCTTGCCAATGAAAGGCAAAACCCAGAATAAGCACCACGAAGCCGGTGGTGGCCGACAGCGTAACAGTCAGCGCCATGGTCGAGCGCCAGTCGGCCAATGCATCGTCGAGTCGCTGCAGGACGGCCAACGTCCCGAGCGGCGTGTGCAGTGCGCGCACCGTCGCGAGCGCGATGGCGCCATCAGGGAGCGCGATCGGCATCGTGTGCGCGTCGGCGCCGAGCGTCGTGATCGGCTGCCACCGTCCGAGCACATCGAGGATGGAACGGCCCTTGAGCGACGGGTCATCGGGAATGCTGGCGATGATCATCCCGTCGGCATCAGCGATCAGCGCGCGGCGGCCGGCGCCGGCCGCCCAGTCCGGCAGCGCGCGCGGCAGCAAACTCGACGTGCGAGCGAGCGCCGGTGCGCCGGCAAGGTTCGGCCGATCGAGCTGCCCTGCCAATTGATCGCCGAGCGCCTCGATATCGCGCGTCGATGCGGCGATGACCTGCCGGCGCTGATCGAGCACCTGAACGGCGGCGCCGACGCAGATCGTGAGCATGAAGGCGACGATGAGAACCGGCACGGCGCGCCGCAGCAGCGGCTCGGCGCTCAAAAGGCGGCGGTAGGCCGGGTTGGCAATCGATTGTGCCAGCGCCTTGATTGAATCCGAACGTAGAGACGCACTCGCCGCTTCGGCGCGCGCCATGCCTGCCTCCGTTTCGGACGATCCCCGTAGCCGCGTTCGGAAGGCTGTGCCGCATTGCCTTCCGAATCAACCTAATAAGAATCGATGTTCGCTGATTTGTCGAGAGTCTATGTCAATATTTCTTTAAGAAATATCCCGAGCTTTGTTTGCTACGGCAAACGCTCTCTCGCCGGACCCGCAACGATGAAATCTGCTCAGTTCTCGGCCAAAGTACGCGCCACGATGTCGGTGACGTCGCGCGACAGCGAGCCTTTGGCGGCGACCCGGCGCAAGGTGGCCTCGGCGCGGCCGCGCCGTTCCGGCTCGAGCGCCCGCCACGAGCGGAACGCGCCCATCAGCCGCGCCGCCACTTGCGGGTTCTTGGGGTCGAGCGTGATCAGAATATCGGCGACGAAATCGTAACCGGCGCCGTCGGCGCGGTTAAATTGCGTGTGGTTGGCTTGCGCGAATGAGCCGATCAGTGCCCGCACGCGATTGGGATTGGCCATCGAGAACGCCCGATGGGCGGTCAGCGCGCTCACGCGATCGAGCGTGCCGCGTTCGGGGATCGCCGCCTGCAGTGCCAGCCATTTGTCGATAATCAGCGGATCGTCGGCGTAGCGCTTATAGAAATCGTCAAGCGCGGCCGCGCGCTCCGGCCGATCGTGCCGCGACAGCGTGTCGAGCGCCGCCATGCGGTCGGTCATGTTGTCGGCATTGCGGTATTGGGCGTCGGCGCGCGCGATGGCGTCGTCGCGTCCGGTGACCGCCAAAAAATCGAGACAGGCATTCTTGAGCGCGCGGCGTCCCACGCTTTGCGCATCCGGCTGGTACGGTCCGGGCGCGATCATGCGCGCATAGGTGTCGGCAAGCACGGAACCATGATGCTCGCCGATCGCGGCGCGAAGCCTTTTCCGCGCGGTGAATACGGCATCCGGATCGACATCGCGGCCGATCTCGCGCGCAATGTCGGCTTCGCTCGGCGGCGTCAGCGCCAGCGCCACGAAGGCAGGCTCAAGCTTGTCGTCTGTCAAGAACGCGCCAAGCGGGGCCATCAGGCCGTCGTCGCCGCGTACCGGCGCGCCGGTGCGCAGCGCGGCGACGTTGGCGGTGAGAAGCGACATCGCCAGCGACTGCACCGCCTGCCAGCGGTTGAACGGATCGCGGTCGTGGGCGGCGAGGAAGCGCAGATCGTCCGACTCGATCGGCAGCGATAGTTTAATCGGCGCCGAAAAGCCCCGATTAAACGACGGGATCGGCCGCTCGGCGATCCCGGTGAATACGAACGTCTGGCTCGGCCGTGTCAGCTCGATCACGCCGCGATCCAGCGGCTGGCCGTCGAGCGAGAGCGGCAGATCGGCGCCAGTTTTTCCGACCAGCCCGACTGCCAGCGGAATAACCATCGGGTCTTTGTGCGACTGGCCTGGCGTCGCCGGAATCGTCTGGGCGATGTCGAGCCGATAGGTCTTGGTGCGCGCGTCGTAGTGCGGCGTCACCACGACATCCGGCGTGCCGGCCTGCGAATACCAGCGCATGAACTGCGAAAAATCGCGCCCGCTCGCGTCGGCGAAACACTGCACGAACTGCTCGACGGTGGCGGCCTCGCCATCGTGGCGCGTGAAATAAAGGTCCATGCCTTTGCGGAACAGGTCCGCGCCAAGCAGCGTCTTGATCATGCGCACCACTTCGGCGCCTTTGTCGTAGACGGTCGAAGTGTAGAAGTTGTTGATCTCGTGATAGAGTTCAGGCCTCACCGGGTGGGCGAGGGGGCCGGCATCCTCGACGAACTGATGCGAGCGCAGCGCCCGCACGTCGCCGATGCGCTCGACCGGCCGCGATCGCTGATCCGATGTGAATTCCTGGTCGCGGAAAACCGTAAGCCCTTCCTTCAAGCAGAGCTGGAACCAGTCGCGGCAAGTGATGCGGTCGCCGGTCCAGTTGTGGAAATACTCGTGCGCGATCACTGCCTCGATGCCGGCAAAGTCGCCGTCGGTTGCGGTCGCGGATGAAGCCAGCACGTATTTGTCGTTAAAGACGTTGAGTCCCTTGTTCTCCATCGCGCCCATGTTGAAGGCGGAGACGGCGACGATCATGAAAATATCGAGATCGTATTCGCGCCCGAATGCCTGTTCATCCCAGCGCATGGAACGTTTGAGGCTGTCCATGGCATAGGCGCAGCGGTCTTCCTTTCCGGGTTCGACATAGATGGCGAGCGCCACTTTGCGGCCGGACATGGTCGTGAAGCTGTCGGCGACACAGGCGAGCTTGCCGCCGACCAGCGCGAACAGATAGCTCGGCTTCTTGAACGGATCGTGCCAGATCGCGAAATGCCGATTGGTCCCGGCGATGTCGCCCTGCGACACGAGATTGCCGTTGGCGAGCAGCACCGGTGCGTCGTCTTTGTCGGCCTCGATGCGCGTGGTGTAGACGGCCATCACGTCCGGCCGGTCGAGGAAATAGGTGATGCGGCGGAATCCTTCCGCTTCGCATTGCGTGCAGTAGACGTCGCCGGCGCGGTAGAGCCCCATGAGCTGGGTGTTGCCGGTCGGATCGATCACGGTCTCGATCTCGAGTTCGAACGGCCGGTTCGGCGGCTGCGCGATGGTGAGACGGTCCGCCGTGGCGACGTAATTCTCGGCCGGCAACGGCTTGCCGTCGAGGCTGAGCGACGTGAGCCGCAGCTCGTCGCCATCGAGCACCAGCGGCGCCGGCGTGCCGGCGGCGTTGGGTTGAAGCTTCAGCTTGGCCCGCACCCGCGTGGCGCTCGGATGCAGCGATACGTCGAGATCGACGGTCTCGATCAGCCAGTCGGGCGGGCGGTAATCCTGCAGGCGGACGGCGTGGGGTTCTTCGGTGCGCATGACGCTGTTGTAGCCCGGTTTGCGCGCCGCGCAATCGGGCTGGCCACGGGGCCGGAACCATCGGGCCGGGTTTCGCTGCTGCCGGCGGCAACTATTCCGAAGCCCCTATCGCCTCGGCTCGGCGTGGCCGTTGACGCGGGCGATGGCGGGAAAATGCCGGCGTAGGCCGTCTTCGACCGCATCGACCAGGTCGTGCACGGCGCGCACCGAGAGTGACGGATCGACGAGGCAGTGGAAGTTGACGATCTCGCCGTCGGCGGTTTCGCGTACGCGCACGTCGTGGATTTCGTAGAGGTCGGCATGCGCGGCGGCTTGTGCGTTGAGTACGGCGCGAACTTCGGCGACGCGTTCGGCCCCGGCGTCGCGTCCGGCGAGCACGTCGGCCGGCAGCGGCTCGATGTGCGTCTCGACCTCGACATCAGGGCCGAGCTCATCGCGCAGCGCCTGTTCGAGACTGCTTGCCACATCATGGGCGGCGGCGAGCGCCAGCGTGCCGTCAACTTCGAGGTCAAGCGACACGGAGAGCTGGCCGGAAATTGTTTGCACGGCGACGTGGTGGATGGCGAGTCCGCGGTTGCGCGCGGTCATCATGACGCGCTCGCGCACGGTTTCGTCATCGAGCGCCCGCGGTTCTGTCGTGATGGTGACCTCCGCCCGCGGCAACGCGGCGCGGATCGTGCGCGTGAGGTCCTCCGCGATTGCGGCGACGCGGTCGAGCGGCAGCGTGCGGCTCACGCCGACGCAAAGATCAATGAACAGCACGGCGCCGGCCGGTCGGGCGCGCACCCGTTCGACGGCGACCACGCCGGGCATCTCGCGCGCGATCGCCGCCACCTGCTCACTGACGCCCGCCGGCGCTGTGTCGGTCAGCGTATCGATGGTGCGGCGCCCGAGGCGCCAACCGGCGATGCAGATGAAGACCGCGACCGCGAGTGCGGCGATGGCATCGGACAACGGATAGCCGAGTGCTACGCCGCCAAGCCCAATGAGGACCGCGACCGAGGACCACATGTCGGAGGAGAAATGCAGCGCATCCGCATCGAGCGCTTCGCTGAAGGTTTCCCGTGCGACGCGGCGCAGCGTGCGGGCGCGAAAAAAATCGACGATAATCGAGCCGATGATGACGGCGAATGCTGCAGCCGTCGCTGCGACAGCGTGCGTTTGCGTGCCGAGGAGCCGCTGCACCGCCTCCCAGACCACCACGCCGGTCAGCAGAAACAGCAGCGCCGTCTCGGCCAGCGCAGTAACACTCTCCACTTTGCCGTGGCCGTACTGGTGCTCGGCGTCGGCCGGCTTGCCCGAAATGCGAACCGCAAAATAAGTCAGGACGGTCGCCGACAGATCGATCAGCGAGTGCCCGGCTTCTGACAGGATCGCGAGCGATCCGGTCAGAAGGCCGACGATTGTCTTCGCCGCCGTCAGCGCCGCCGAGGCGGCGATCGACCCGAGCGCGGCCTTCTCTTTGTCATTCATCGCCGGCGCAGCGCGGACCGGGTCGAGGCAACGTCAGTCGAAGCCAAGCGTTGCCTCAATTAACCGGGATGTTCGCGTCCTTCATGACCTTCTTCCAGGTCACAATATCGTTTTTGATCTGACTCGCGAACTCCTCCGGCGTGCTGCCGACCGGCTGGAAACTGAACTTGGCGAGCGTTGCCTTGACGTCGGGCTGCGTCAGAATCGTTGCGACCTCTTTTTGCAGCAGTGTGACGATGGGCGCCGGCGTCTTGGCCGGCGCTACCATGCCGATCACGAGATCCGTATCCATACCCGGAATTCCGGCTTCGGCGAGCGTCGGAATGTCCGGAAAAGCCGGGCTGCGCTTCGCGCTGGTAACCGCCAGCGCCCGCAATTTGCCGGCGCTTAGATAAGGCGCGACCGGCGGCAGTCCCATAATCAGGATTGGGGTGTCGCCGGCGAGCGTGGCGTTGATCGCGGGCGCGGCGCCGTTGAAGGGGACCCGCGGCAGAGCGTCGAGCTTCAGGCCGAGCTTGAACAGCCGCTCGGAACTGAGCTGGCCATAGCCGATGCCCATGGCGGCGTAGTTGTATTTTTGTGGCGCCGCTTTGATGAGCGCCACCAGCTCCTTCATGGTTTTCGCCGGCACGGCAGGATTGACCACGACCACCGACGGCGACGAGGAGATCATGGTGATGGGCGAGAAGTCCTTGACGGGATCGTAGGGCAGATTCCTGTTCGTCACCGAGGCGACCGCGAAGTCATTGGTTACGATCAGCAGATTGGATCCATCCGGCGCCGCATGAGCGACCTGACCGGCACCGACCGCGCCGCTCGCGCCGTTGACATTCTCGACGAAGAACGATTGTCCGAGCCGCGCGCTGAGCTTTTGCGCCAAGATTCGGCCAATGAGGTCGGTCGGGCCGCCCGGCGGGTAGGGCACGACGATTCGCACCTGGTGCTGCGGATAGCCGCCGGCAGCCTGCTGGCCGTGCGAAGGGCCGGACGTCAACAGCGCCGCGACCAGGGCGCATAAAAACAATCCTCGCCTCATCTGCAATCCTCCCCCGATGTATTCGCCCTTATGGGCGCTTCCGTCGTCATACTAAGCCCGCGTGGCGGGCTGCCGAAAGCCGCCCATTATACGGCAAATGCAGATGAGCATTGCGAGCTGTCGCACGCGTGCCGGCAGCCCGTCTCACATTGTCGGCTGGCCGCGTGAGGCGGGCAGGGTGCTGCTCGACGAATTGGTGGCGTTCACGGTGCTGCTTGTCGCACGGCCGTCAGAAAAGATCAGCGCGGCGACGCCAAAACGTGAACCGGCCAATCCGTCCGGCAGCTCGCGCTGCCGGCGAATGGGCCGGTCCGCTCTCGTTCGTTTTGAGTCGCGTCAGCTTACAGGCAGGAGGTTTGCACGTGGATGCAGGGCTGCGGCTGCGGCGCCGTCTGCGGGACAGCGGTGACGTGGTGCACGTAGTGGCGATGGTGGTGCGCGGAAAGTGTGATCTGCAGCGGATTTTGCCCGACTTCGTGCGCAAGCGCCGGCGCGGAAACAAGAGCGATGCCGAGCGCAAGCGCGCTGAGGCCGAAGATAGTGCGGTTATTCATGTTTATTCCTCCATCAAGACTGCAAGGTTCACGATGACGAATTATCGAGGCATCCTTCGCAGGGTTTTGCAGTAATAACGGGAGGAAATTCGGGAAACCTAGGCACCGTCTCGTAAACCCGTTCGTTGAATACATCAAATAGCGATAAAATATACATGATGGATACGCGGGAGACACAAATCTATACATAATGGATTGATTTATGGAGGATTTATAACAGTTGTCTGCCGGGGTTTTCACTGACGCCGGATGTGAGTAAAACGAGCGCGTTCGCGCAGAGCGAAACGGCAGGAGCTCCTTACGGGGAGCACACGAAGCGCGGAACCCCGGCAGGATTAAAGCGGATGAGGCGGGGCCATCGGCAGCAGTTGAGACGATGAATTTTGAGACAATGAACACTTGGCGATTTTGCGTCGCGCCGATGATGGAGTGGACCGATCGCCACTGCCGCTACTTCCATCGGCTGCTGACGCGTCGGTCTCGCCTCTATACAGAAATGCTAACGACCGGCGCGGTCCTGCACGGCGATCGATCACGGCTGTTGCGCTTCGATCCCGCTGAACATCCGTTGGCCCTGCAGCTTGGTGGGTCAGACCCGCGCGCGCTGGCTGCCTGCGCGGCGATTGGCGCCGACGCAGGTTTTGACGAGATCAATCTGAACGTCGGTTGTCCGTCCGACCGCGTGCAGGATGGCCGCTTTGGCGCTTGTCTCATGGCGGAGCCTGCTTTGGTGGGCGAATGCGTTGCGGCGATGAAGGCCGCCGTCACGATTGCGGTCACGGTCAAATGCCGTATCGGCATCGATGACCAGGATCCGGAGGAGGCGCTGGAGACGCTGGCCCGCGCGGCCGAGAGCGCGCGTGCCGATGCGCTTATCGTGCACGCCCGCAAGGCTTGGCTCAAAGGTCTGTCGCCCAAGGAGAACCGCGAAATTCCGCCGCTCGATTACGCGCGCGTCTATCGGCTCAAGGTTGAGCATCCACGTTTGCCGGTCGTCATCAATGGCGGCATTGCGAGCATTGATGAGGCGCTCGTGCATCTGGCGCACGTCGACGGCGTGATGCTGGGGCGTGTTGCGTATCAGGAACCATGGCGACTCCTCGTCGTCGATCCGCAGGCGTTCGGCGACGAGGCTCCCTGCGCCTCCGCGCATCATGCGGCGACGGCGCTCGAGCCTTACATCGCACGCGAACTTGCAGCGGGAACGCGCCTGCACGCCATCACCCGGCATCTGCATGGCCTGTTCCGCGCCGTGCCGGGCGCACGCGCGTTCCGCCGCCAGCTCGCCGTCGCCGCCGGAAATCCGCATGCTGGTACAGACGTGCTGACCGCGGCGCTTGCGCTGGTCAGTGACGGCGTGGTGGACTGTGCACCCAAATTGGCGCACATCGCCGCCTGATCATGCCGTCATGTAGGGACGCTCGCTGCGGCCCCTCCACGGCGGAGTAAGCTCTATCCCATGGTGCTCGGCGTCAGTCTCCACGAGCTTGTCTGGCTTGCCGTCGCCGTCGTGATCGGCGGCGTCGTCACCGGTCTGCTCGCCGGGTTGTTCGGCATCGGTGGCGGCGCGGTGATCGTGCCGGTGCTCTATGAAGTGTTTCGTGCACTCGGCGTGCCCGAAGACGTGCACATGCAGCTTTGCATCGGCACCTCGATCGCCATCATCCTGCCGACGACGATCCGCTCGTATCTCACCCATCGGGCCAAGGGCCTGATCGTCCCCGGCGTCATCCGGCTGTGGGCGATGCCCGCAGTGCTCGGTGTCGCGTGCGGCGCGGCCATCGCGGCCTTCGCGCCGGAGGCGGTGTTCAAAATCGCGTTCGTGGTGATTGCGCTGTTCATCGCGGCCAAATTCATGTTCGCCGGCGACCGCTGGAATATCGGGACCGAGTTGCCGGGTCCGCTGCCGATGAGGGCGTACGGTTTCGGCATCGGGCTCGCCGGCTCCCTGATGGGGATCAGCGGCGGCTCGCTGTCCAATATCGTGCTGACGCTCTATGGCAAGTCGATGCATCAGGCGGTCGCAACCTCGGCCGGCCTCGGTGTGCCGATCACCATCGCCGGCACGATTGGTTATATCCTCGCCGGACTGCCGCATCGGGCGGAGCTGCCGCCGTTGTCGCTCGGCTTCGTATCGCTGATCGGGGTCGTCGTGATGGCGCCGGTTTCGAGCCTCGTCGCGCCCTACGGCGCACGGTTCGCACACCGACTATCGCGACGAACGCTGGAGATAACATTCGCGTTGTTCATTTTTGCGGTGTCGCTTCGCTTCCTTGCCAGCCTGCTTTGAGCGGCCTTACGGATTGCCGTGCAGCAGCAAGCGGTCGCCGCGCACCTCCCAGCTTTGCAGCCGGTTCAAAAAGCTCATGCCGAGCAGACTCGTTTTCAATTGTCCGGGCGGCGCCACCAGTGCGTCGACGGAGCGTTCGACCAGGCTACCGACTGCGACGCGATCGAGCGTCACCGGCGCGGCGCGCGCTCGTCCGTTGGCGGTGTCGATGTTGACGGAGTAGTCGAGCACCTCGATCGGCAGGCCGGCGGCCTTGGCGTCCTCGCGGGTGAGCACAACGGAACTTGCGCCGGTATCGAGCACCATCGCTACCCGGGCACCGTTGATCTGCGCATTGATGGCAAAGTCGCCGCCATTGGTGCGCGCAACCGCGACGGTGCGGCCTTCCGAGACGACCCGCCCGGGGACGAGATCGGCGAGAACCCGATCGGCGATCTGGTGCAGCTCGAACCGGTAGGAGTAGCCGACCACAAGCAGCATCCCGACGATGACCCACATCATCGCCATGGTCACCGCCTGCGCGAAGCGTTCGCGGAACAGCGTCAGGACAGTGCCGGCGACGAACACCAGGATGCCGATCTTGTAGGCGAGCGAGGAAAAATCCTCCGCCGACAGCCGTCCGGGCGCCGTCCCCTGGCGTGCGACGAAGATGAGGGCGGCGATCAACAGGCCAAGCAGCACAAGGAGCAACAGGCGCTGACGCACGTTCGATTTATCCCTGCCGATTATCCTGCCGATTTATCCCTTGGCGCCGAAGCTGGCGCGACTCCCCCCGGCTGCCACGGTCGCCGCGAATCAAGGAGCCGCCGCAGCGGCCGAACCAATAGCCTTCCGTGCTCGATGAAGCTAGCCGCCTGCACCGGCCGCCGACCGCCGCGATCGCCCGACCCCGTCGCTGGGCGAAGACATGTCGGCAGACCGTGGCTGTAACGGGGCGGCGCCGCCGTCGGCAATCGGCGCCAGCGCCGACATCACGCGTTCGGGTGGGAAGGTAACAATCACTTCGGTGCCGATGCGCAGCTTGGACTTGAGTGCAAATGTGCCGCCGTGCAGGTCGATGAGGTTCTTGGCGATCGGCAGGCCGAGGCCAGCGCCTTGTTCGGCCGATTTGATCGAGTTCGAGCCCTGACCGAATGAGGCGAGCACGATCGGGATTTCTTCTTCGGCGATGCCCGAACCGGTGTCTTTAACGCTCATGTACTGGCCGCCGGACGCGGTCCAGCCGACTTTGAGCCAGATTTCACCGCCCTGTGGCGTGAACTTGATCGCGTTGGACAACAGGTTGAGACAGATCTGGCGCACCGCGCGCTCATCGGCCCATAGCCGCGGCATGTCGGGCTCGAACATCTCGTGGATGGTGATGCCGCGGTTGCCGGCGCGCAGCTTCAGCAGATGGTGGCAATCCTCCACCACGCGTGCGAGCGACACCGCCTCCTCGTTGAGCTCGTAGCGCCCGGCTTCGATGCGCGACAGGTCGAGAATTTCATTGATCAGATTGAGAAGGTGCACGCCCGAACTGTGAATGTCGCCGGCATAATCCTTGTACACCGGAACGGTGTGCGGCCCGAAGATTTCCGCCTTCATCACTTCCGAGAAGCCCAGGATGGCGTTGAGCGGCGTGCGCAACTCGTGGCTCATCTGCGCCAGGAAACGCGATTTGGCGATATTGGCGCCCTCGGCGCGCCGGCGCGCCTCGTCGGAAATGGATTTCGACTGTTCGAGTTCGCCGATCAGGGACTCCTTCTCGGCGCGCGCTTCAAGCGTCGCCAGCGTCGTCGAATAAAGCCTGTACGCCAGCAGCGAGAAATAGCCCTCGGCGGCGAGCGCCATGGCGGCAAGGATGTAATTGTGCAGCGTTCCTTTGAACAGGAAATCGACCGCGATCGCGCAGGTTACCGGCAAGGTCAGCGCCAGCACCGCGATCGGCAGGCTCGATGCCAGCATGCTGGAGATCGCCACCACCAGGAGCATGACGAACAGCATGAACATGCCGGCCTGCTCGTCGACGCCGATCGGATTGATCAGGATGAAGGTCCACGCCACGCCGAAGAACAGGTCCAGCAGCAAAAACCGCATTCGCCAGGCGCGCATGTTGGCGGTGCTGGGCGGCTCGGCGAGGAATTGCCGGCAGACGGCGACGATGATCAGATGAATGACCAGCGCGCCAGCGGTCCATACGCCGCAAATCAGCGCTCCAGTCCACAAGCCGGAGAACAGCCCGATGCTGACGATCAACAGCAGGATGACCGGCGACGCCGACACCCGGTTCTGGGCGAATTGGCGCAGCAGTTCGTAATCGAATACCGGCCGCGTGCCGCTGGTCGAGGTGAGCCGGTCGCGCGCCTCGCGCACGTGCTGGAATGCAAGCCGCCGCCGCGCCGGCGAAGCGGCGGGTGATGCGGCCGGAACGGCGACATCGCGCGATTCGCTGGTCGTGGGGGGCATTGCGCTCCGGGGTTTCGAAAATTCGCGATAAAAGTCGCGCAAATTCCTTAAGACCAGGCTTAACGCGGCGCACCGTTTCGACAGCATTAAGGATTCATTCACCATGCGAGCCCGCGGGCGGATGCATGATCAAGCACTGGCCGATTGCGAATCCGAGGGATAAGCTTTGTGGCTCAGGGTGATAAACGGGGAAAATGCGATGAAGCTTTATGATGGCGGCCGTGCCCCAAATCCGCGGCGCGTGCGGATATTCCTGGCCGAGAAGGGTATCACGGTTCCGGCCGAACAGGTCGATCTCGGCAAACTGGAACAGCGCTCGCAGGCCTATGCGGCGATCAATCCGATGCAGCGGGTCCCGGCGCTGGTGCTTGACGACGGCACAGTGATCGCCGAATCAATCGCGATCTGCCGCTATTTCGAGGTGCTGCAGCCCGATCCGCCGCTGTTCGGCCGAGGCGCGCTGGAGAGCGCTCTGGTCGAGATGTGGAACAGGCGCGCGGAGCTGCATCTGCTGTTTCCGGTGGCGAGCGTGTTTCAGCATCTGCACCCGGCCATGAAGCAGATGATCAATCCGCAAGTTGCCGCATGGGGTGAGGCCAACAAGCCGCGCGTGATCGAATTTTTGCGCTTTCTCGATGGTGAACTGAAGAACCGGACTTTTGTGGCTGGCAACTCCTACAGCGTTGCCGACATCACTGCGCAGATCGCGGTCGACTTCATGCGCGTCTCCAAACTCGCGGTTCCCGACGAACTTGCTCACCTCAAACGCTGGCACGAGTCGGTCTCCGCGCGACCGAGTGCGGCGGCGTAGCGTGGTTTGCGAACGGGAACTTCTTGGCATCCGGTGCATTATTGCCGCGAGGGGCAATCCGGAGGAACCATGGACAAGAAGATCGCTGGTCTGCTCGGCGCTGCTGCCGCGCTTACGACCGTAACGGCCGCCAATGCGGCAGCCCCCGCTCAGACCGAAGGCACCGCGCCCGCGGCAACGTATCGCGACCTTCTCAACCCGGTTCCGAACGCAGTGACGGCGCTAAAGGGGGACGACGTCCGCCTAGCTCAGACCCCCGCCGTTAGCGTGAAGGACGATGGTCTCCAGGTGGCGCAGTACTACCACCATCACCACCATCATCATCACCACATCATTATTCGCCCGTTCCGCAGGCTCTTCCGCCATCATCACCATCATCATCACCACCATCACCACCATCACTAAGGGCGGTGTAACGCTTCGTTTTGGGATGAGCGCGGGTGCTGGCGACGGCGCCCGCCTTTCCTACACGGTCAAGTTTCGCGCTCGCGCGCCTTGGCGGCACGCAACAGATGACGGTAGGTGCCGTCGAACACCGTATCGGTGTCCGAGGTCCAGGTTGAATCCTTGGCGAGTTCCGGCCGGCTGCTGTGAATGCGCCGGCCGCGCATCTCACGTTCGGCGGCTTCTTCTTCGTTCATCGGCGTCAGCGTGAAATCGGCCGTGACCGGCAGGACCAAGAGCTGCAGCATCGGTTCCCCCGGCCGGAAAATGTGCGTCTGCCCCTCCATCGGCGCCTTGAATACGATGAAAGAGATCATCGGCCACCACTCGGTGCGCAACAATGCCGGGACCGCGATGGGCACCGTGCCGGTCGTGTCGGTATAGAAACGCGGGTGCGGCTCGGTACGCACCGCCCATTCCTTGCCGACTTTCAGATCGAGCAGAAGCTGATAGGTGTAATACTCATTGCCGAAGCCGCGGAATGGCGGCCATTGCAGGTCGCTTTCGGGGTTGGGTCCGAAATCGCTGTCGAAAATCCATTTTCCGTCCCGCTTGGAGACGCGCAGCTCGTTCTGGTACGGATAGAAAATCTCGATGCCGTATTGCGCGCCTTCGGTGAAGGGCGCGCAATGCCAGGCATATTCGTGCGAGCCGTCGGCGCGGGGCTTTGGCTGGCCTGCCCAACCGGGCATTTCAATTTTCGTGCGCCGCGGCGCCAAAGCCGGATTGACCAGTCTGTATTTGACGTCCTGCATCGCGCTTTTCCCCCGGGCCCAAAACGGCGTTGGCCTTAACGGTCTGGCCCGTGCAGAAAAGTCACAGCCGGTCAAAGAGTTCCATAGGCTGGTCGGCTGGCCGGGAGGGAGTCCCCGGCCAGGGCCGAAGCACCGCCACCACAGGATTAGCGGATGAACGTTCCCGCCCGCAGCTCGTCGAACGCCAGCTGCAGCTCCGCCTTGTCATTCATCACGATCGGACCATACCAAGCGACCGGCTCCTTGATCGGCTTACCGGACACCAGAAGGAAGCGGATGCCCTGTTCGCCGGCCTGAACGGTTATCTCGTCGCCGGAGTCGAACAGCACGAGCGAGCGATTTCCGGTCTGCTCGCGCACCAATGTTTCGCCGGCGGCGTCGGGTTTTTCCGTCAGCACGCCGAATGGCTTTGAGGCAGCGCGAAAGTCGCCCGAGCCCTCGAACACATAGGCGAAGGCATGGCGCTCCAGTTCGACCCGAAGCGTCTTGCGCTTGCCGGGCGGGACCGAGACGTCGAGGTAGCGCGGATCCGCCGCGACGCCCTCGATCGGGCCGCGGCGGCCCATGAATTCGCCGCAGACGACGCGCACGCGGGTGCCGTCATCATCAATCACGTCCGGAATCTCGCCGGCCTTGACGTCCTGGTAGCGGGGCGCGGTCATCTTCAGCGACGACGGCAGATTAGCCCAGAGCTGAAAGCCGTGCATGCGGCCCGCGGCGTCGCCGTGCGGCATCTCCTGGTGCATGATGCCGCGGCCGGCCGTCATCCATTGCACGTCACCGGCCTGCAGGTTGCCGCGATTACCCAGGCTGTCGCCGTGCTCGACGCTGCCGGCCAGGACGTAAGTAATGGTCTCGATGCCGCGATGCGGATGCCAGGGAAAGCCGGCGCTATAGTCGTCCGGGCGATCGTTGCGAAAATCGTCGAGCAGCAGAAACGGGTCGAACTCCCCGGTCTCGCCGAAGCCGAAGGCGCGGCGCAATTTGACGCCGGCGCCTTCGGTCGTGGGTTGCGATGGGATGATGCGTTTGACGGGCCTGATGGACATGGCGATCTGACCTTGCGAACCGACTTTGCGAACCGACTTTGCGAACCGACTTTGCGAACCGACCTTGCGAACCGACGTTGCGAACTGACCTGGCGAACTGACTTTGATTGCCGGTTGTAGAAAACAAATGGCGCGGCGCATTGCTTCGGCAAGAAGGCACACCTTTGATACCGGCGGTGCGGCAAAAGCTGCGCGCTTTCGCCTATTGGCAAAAAGCCGCGCTTCTGGCTCAGATGCCCGTCTAATGCCGGGCTCTAGCGGAGCCGGCAACGCGCAAGAGACGGTCCTGCCGGGAGGATTCTATGAGGTGCATTCGCGTACGTGACGCCGCCATCGCGGCATTGTTTTTTGTTGCCACGGCGGTGGCGGCCCACGCCCAGGCCTGGCCGACGCGGCCGATCCGGCTGATCAGCCCGTTCCCCGCCGGCAGCGCGTCCGACACGACCGCACGCGTCGTGGTCGACCAGATTTCGCAAATCCTTGGGCAATCGGTGATCGTCGAACCGCAAGCCGGCGCCGGCGGCATCATCGGCTTCCAGATGGTCGCCAACGCCAACCCCGACGGCTACACGCTTGTCACCAGTTCCTCGTCGATGGCCAACGGCAAAGTGCTGCACACCCGTTTGCCCTACGACGTGCTGCGCGATTTCACCCCGGTGGCGATGTTCGGCGTGCAACCGAATGTGCTGGTGGCGTCCAAGCAGAGCGGGTTCAAGACCGTGGCCGATCTGATTGCGGCCGCCAAGGCGAAGCCCGGCACACTGACATTCGCCTCTGCCGGCGTCGGCTCGACGTCGCACATGGCGGGCGAGCGCTTCCGCCTAGCCACCAAGATCGATGTCCGCCATATCCCGTTCCGCGAGAACGGCCTGACCGAAGTCATGGCTGGACGTATCGATTATTATTTCATTCCGCTCGCGGCGGCCGCCTCGGTGCTGCACAGCGGCAAACTCACCGCGCTCGCGGTGAGCACGCCGAAACGCTCGGCGCTGCTGCCAGACGTGCCGACGGTGGCCGAGGCCGGATACCCGGCAGCCGAGTCAAATTTCTGGGTCGGTCTGTCGGCGCCGGCCAAGACGCCAAAGGACGTCATCAACAAGATTCATGATGCCACCGAAAAGGCGCTGCAGGTCGCGTCGGTGAAAGAGCATCTGGCCAAGCTCGGCGTTGAGCCGGGGCTGATGAGCGTCGCGCAGTTCACCACATTCTTCAACGACGACTACGCCGCGACTATGCAGCTTGCCAAGGACGCTCACGTCGAGCCGGCGGATTGAGGGCGTCGTGTTGTCCGTGTTTCGCCGGCTGCCTTGTGCTCTTGGAGCGCGTGTTCGATGAAGGCGCGGAGCAAAATCATGATCAGTAGACGCGCGCTCCCCCACATTTTCGCGACGGCCGCCATTGTACTTGCCGCGCCGGCACCTCTTTTCGCACAGGCCTATCCGTCGCGTGCGATCCATTTCATCATGCCGTTCCCGCCCGGACCGGCTGATGTCACGTTACGTTTGTACGCGCAGAAAGTGTCGCAAGACTGGAAGCAGCCGACTGTGGTCGAAACCCGGATCGGCGCGACTGGGACGGTCGGCACCGAGATGGCGGTGAAAGCAGCGCCTGACGGCTACACCCTGCTGTTCACAGTAGACCTGCCGATCACCATGGCGCCAAATCTGCTTAAGGTTCCCTACGATGCCCAGCGCGATCTTATTCCTATCGCCGCAGTTGTTGAGAGCACCAACGTCCTCGTCGTGAATCGTGCTTCCAAGATCAGCTCGCTGGCCGAACTGGTCGCGGACGCCAAAGCCAAACCCGGGGTACTGACTTTTGCATCGGCCGGCATCGGATCGCCGGCCCACCTGTGCGGGGAGATGATCAAGCGGCAGGCCGACATTGACATGATTCATGTGCCTTACACTGGCGCCGGGCCGGCGATGAATGCGCTGTTGGCGGGCAACGTCACGATGTTCTGCAGCCCGATCCAGCAAGCGATGCCTCAGATCAAGGCCGGGACTTTGGTGCCACTCGGCGTGGCTGCGGAAACCGAGGTGCCGCTATTGCCTGGCGTGGCTCCGCTTGCCAAAAGCTATCCCGGGCTCGTCCTGTCGCAGTGGTTCGGATTGTTAGCGCCAAAGGGTACACCGGCCGCGATTACAAGCGCGCTGCGAGATGAGTTCAAGAAAATTTCCGCCGAGCCTGATATCCAGGCCAAACTGACGGCAATAGGACTGCAACCGCAGTGGCTCGGGGAGCGCGAACTTGCCCGCAGGATCGCCACCGACACCGTGAAGATTCACGATTTCATGGCCGCAGCGCACATTCACGCCGAATAATTCAGAGGACCGTTACTGCATGACACGGCCCAATTTCATTCTCTTCATCACCGATCAGCATCGCGTGGATTATCTGTCCTGCACCGGCCACCCGGTGCTGAAGACGCCGCACATCGATTCGATCGCGGCGCGCGGTACGCGGTTCGATAATTTCTACGTGGCGACGCCGGTGTGCATGCCGAACCGCGCAACGTTGATGACCGGGCGCATGCCGTCTGTCCACGACGGGCGTGGTAACGGCCTGCCGCTGCCGCTCTCCTCCAACACCTTCGTCGATACGCTGCGCGCCGGCGGCTACGCGACCGCCCTGGTGGGCAAGAGCCATTTGCAGAATTTCACCGGCTTTCCGCCCATTCAGAAGCGTGCCGCGGCGCGCGACGGCGACCGCGTGCTCGATGCGGAATTTGCCGAGGCGAAAAAGCCGATCGCGGGCGATGGGCCTTACGATCAGGAAACGCCCGGCCGCTGGTCGTCAGGCCGCGACTTTAACATGCGGCTGCCGTTCTACGGCTTCGATCATGTCGATCTGTGTACCGGCCACGGCGATCAGGTCGGCGGCCATTATTACGTCTGGCTGAAATCCAAGCGCGCGGATGCCGACGCGCTGCGCGACGCAAAGAATCAGATCGCGCACGATTACGTCTGCCCGCAGGCGATCCGCACGCCGATCCCGGAGGAACTGTATCCGACGAGTTACATTGCCGACAAAGCCTGCGAATGGCTCGGCGGCTATGCCCGCGCCCAGCGCGACGATCCGTTCTTTCTGATGGTGTCGTTTCCCGATCCGCACCATCCGTTCACGCCGCCGGGCCGTTACTGGTCGACGTATCGGCCCGACGACATGGCGCTGCCGAAGAGTTTCGACCACGGCAACCGGCCGCTGGCGCGTTCGGTCGCCTGGGCGCTGGCGCAGCGCGAGAGCGGCAAGGCTGACACGGCCGGGCAGGCGCCGTTCGCGGTCAATGAACGCGAGGCGCGCGAGGCGATGGCGCTGTCGTGCGGCATGATCGCGATGATCGACGACGCCATCGGGCGTGTGCTGAGCGCGCTTACGGCGTCGGGCACGGCAAACGATACCGTCGTCATCTTCACCACCGACCACGGTGATTACCTCGGCGATCACCGGCTGCTGTTGAAAGGCCCGGCACACTATGACGGCATTACGCATGTGCCGTTCATCTGGGCCGAGCCCGGTAAGCGCGCGCCGCGGCGCAGCGCGGTCATGGGCGGCACGCTCGACATTGCCGCCACCATTCTCGATCGCGCGCGCGTTCAGCCCTACAACGGCATCCAGGGCCAAAGCCTGCTGCCGGCGATCGGCGGCGAAACGCTGGCGCGCGACTCCATGGTGATCGAAGACGATCAGCAGCGCGCCATCATGGGCTTTGCGGCGCCGCCGCGGCTGCGATCGCTGATCACCGAGCGTTATCGCCTGACCATCGCGGCGGGGGATGCATACGGCGAGCTCTATGATCGCCGCAACGATCCGGACGAACTGGACAACCTGTTCGACGATCCGGCGCATCGCGCGTTGCGCGGTGAACTGTTCGAGCGGCTCGCCTATCGCGAAATGGAACTCGCCGACCGCTCGCCGCTGCCGAGCGGGCGCGCCTAATCGTCATTGCGAGGAGCGAAGCGACGAAGCAATCCAGCCTCTTCGCCGTCCACTGGATTGCTTCGCTTCGCTCGCAATGACAAGCCTCACCTCTGCAGCAGCGCGATCAGGCTCGACGTGTCCCAGCGCTTGCCGCCCATCTTCTGCACTTCGGAATAAAACTGATCGACCAGCGCCGACACCGGCAGATGCGCGCCGTTGCGGCGCGCTTCATCAAGGCAAATGCTAAGGTCCTTGCGCATCCAGTCGACGGCAAAGCCGAAATCGAATTTTCCCGCCACCATGGTCTTGTAGCGGTTCTCCATCTGCCAGGACTGCGCCGCACCCTTGGAAATGGTGGCGATCAGCTTCTCGACGTCGAGGCCGGCGATTTGCGCAAAGTGCAGACCTTCAGCCAGGCCCTGCACAATGCCGGCGATGCAGATCTGGTTGACCATCTTGGCGAGCTGGCCGGAGCCGGAGCTGCCGAGCAGATTGCACGCGCGCGCGTAAGCCGCGATCGCCGTCTCGGCCTTGGCGAACGGCGCCGCGTCACCGCCGCACATGACGGTGAGCACGCCGTTTTCGGCGCCGGCCTGGCCGCCCGACACCGGCGCATCGACAAAATCGAAGCCGTGCTTTTTTGCTTCCGCGTGCAGTTCGCGCGCAATCGCGGCCGAGGCGGTGGTGTGATCGACAACGATCGAGCCTTTGCCGGCGCCAGCAAAAATTCCGTTCTCGCCGAGCATCACCTCGCGCAAATCATTGTCATTGCCGACGCAGGCCATGACGAAGTCCTGGCCCTGTGCGGCGGCCTTCGGCGTCGGTGCGCTCTTGCCGCCGTATTGGGCGACCCATTTTTCAGCCTTGGCGCCGGTGCGGTTGTAGACCGTGACGTCGTGGCCACCCTTGTTTTTCAGATGTCCGGCCATCGGGTAACCCATCACCCCCAAGCCAACAAACGCCACCTTCGCCATGGTTTTCCTCCCAAATCGCGGCCCGGATTGAGCGGAGCGAAATCCGGGGACGGCTGACAAGTGCTGTTTCCCGGGTTTCGCTGCGCTCAACCCGGGCTACTTTGACGGCGGCGGTGCGTCAACTGCGGCTATTCGGCCAAACGCATGCGCCGCACTTGCCAGCCCGATGGCACCGCGATCTCGGTGTCGCCGGGGACGGAAATGCCGAACTCGCTGGCCGGGCCCAACACCATCTGCCGCCGCCAGATATTCGCAGCCGGACACTCGGCGCGAACCGGTTCGAGCGCCGCCTTCCAATCGATGCCGCGCGGGCGTGTCAGCCAATAAACGCTCGACTGCGCGGGTGGCCGCGTTTCGCCGCCCGCATGGGCATAGATGCCGCCCTGGCTTTGCTCCATCTGCTGATGCGACATGGTCGTGTGGTGCCTGCACCGCACCCACCACCGCAAAGCCGTTGAGCGGGTCCATGGCCGGCTGGGTGCCCGACTATACGGCAGATCCGTGCCCTATTGGTTCGATCCCGGCCGAACGTTGCGGCGCCGCTACGTTGACCGTCGCCGCAACGGGCTTATGTAGGACGCGCGGATTACGCAGGGTCGATGGCAGTTTCAAAAATGGCACTTTCAAAGGACGATGTCCGCGCCGCGCTTGCCAAGGTTTCGGGGCCTGACGGGAAGCCGCTGCCCGAAACCGGCACGCTGTCAGACATCGTGGTTGCCGACGGCAAGGTGTTTTTGTCGATCACGGTCGACGCCGCCGCGGTGCCGCAATGGGAGCCGATACGCGCGCGTGCGGAGCAAGCCGTCCGCGCGCTCGCGGGTGTGACCTCGGCGCTGGTCGCGTTGACCGGCGAACGTAGCCCCGGAGCAGGGGGCGCCACGCCGCAGCGCCGCCCGCAAGCCCAAACCCAAGTCCAAACCCAAGGGCAACCTGCGCCGGCCCGCCCGCAGCAGCCCGGTGGCCGCGCGCCGCAGGCCCCCGCCGGCATTCCCGGCGTCGGCGCCATTATCGCGGTCGCTTCCGGCAAGGGCGGCGTCGGCAAATCGACCACGGCCGTCAATCTTGCGCTTGGCCTGCGCGATCTCGGGCTCACAGTTGGCATTCTCGATGCCGATATTTACGGGCCGTCGCTGCCGAAACTCCTCGGTATCCGCGAGCGCCCCGAGACGATCGGCGGCACGCGGCTCAAACCGATCGTCCGCCACGGCATGTCGGTGATGTCGATCGGCTTCCTGATCGAGGAAGAGACGCCGATGATCTGGCGCGGACCGATGGTGATGTCGGCGCTCACGCAGATGCTGCGCGAAGTCGAGTGGGGTGCGCTCGATGTGATGGTGGTGGACATGCCGCCGGGCACAGGCGACGCCCAGCTCACCATGGCGCAGCAGGTGCCGCTCAAAGGCGCCGTGATTGTCTCGACGCCGCAGGATCTGGCGCTGATCGACGCGCGGCGGGGCATCGCCATGTTCCGCAGGGTCAATGTGCCGGTGCTCGGCATCGTTGAGAACATGAGCTTTTTCCTGTGCCCGCATTGCGGTGGGCGCTCCGATATCTTCGGTCATGGCGGCGCGCGGGCGGAGGCCGAGCGGCTCGGCGTGCCATTTCTCGGCGAAGTGCCGCTCGATATCGAAATTCGGGAAAAGTCGGACCAAGGCCTGCCGGTTGTCGCCACAAGTCCGGACGGCTCGCACGCGCAAATCTATCGCGACATCGCAGCGCGCGTGCGCGACGGCCTCGCCGGCGCGAGCCGGCCGGCGCCAAAGATCGTGATCGAGGGGTGAATTCGATTGCCCCTTAGTTGTGGAAAACATAAATGGCTACTGCCAGTAGGGAAATCGGTAGCGATAGACTGTGGAAAATGACCGGAGAGATGCAATGAACCGAGAAGGAAGAGGGAGCCCGCCCAGAATGGCTCACGACCACCAAAGCGTTAGGCCCGCACCGGACCCGGGAGTTAGGCATGCAGGTCCGGCGCCCGCGCCTCCGCGCAGGCCCACGCCGCCGCCCGCACCTTCACCTAAACCAACGCCAGGCGTTCATGTCCCGGTTCGACGAGCGCCCGCGCCGCCTAAAGCTCCTCCACCTAAGAAGAAACTCACTTGCTCGGGGCGTGCGACAAACTCCTCTTGCTGGCAGCGCCACCAACACGGCTCAGGCGGCGAGCGGCTT